>Ga0335083_10010370_pt1 | contig 11262 bp, 8 predicted proteins | sample Lox_Sample_42_FD_206716 | JGI IMG/M metagenome (GOLD analysis project Ga0335083, IMG submission 206716) | Soil microbial communities from Loxahatchee National Wildlife Refuge, Florida, United States - Lox_Sample_4.2 | ecosystem: Environmental > Terrestrial > Soil > Wetlands | place: USA: Florida... | reverse complement strand
CCGTTCGGTGCTAGAATCGCCTCCGTGAAAGGGCCCGCGCTGCTTTTGTTCGCTCTGGCGACACTCGCCGCGCAAGAGGAGGGGCCGCCGTACAAATTCAGCGCGCCGGTGAGCGGGGCGCCGCTCTACAAGTTCGGCACGACGGTGGTGGCTACCAGCGGTTTTCGCGGCGAGATCTACTTCATCGAGCCCGGAACCGACCGTTTGCCCGATTTTTCCAAGCTGAAACCGGTAGGCACCATCTATACACCGTGCCTGAATGTGCCGGCCCAATCGTTCGACCAGGGCTTTCCCGGCGTGACCAACCGGTTCGAGTGGTTCGCTATCGACTACCACGCGCGCTTTTGGGTCTCCCGTCCCGGCCGGTATTATTTCGCGCTGGTTTCCGACGACGGCTCGATCTTGTACATCGACGACAAGAAGATCATCGACAACGACGGCGGGCACCCGGTCCTTCAAAAAGAAGGAAACCTCAAGCTGAAGGAAGGCGTGCACCGGATCCGCGTGTCGTATTTTCAGGGGCCGCGTTACCACGTGGCGTTGTTGCTGGGCGTCTCCCCGCCTAACGAGAGGCACTTTCGGCTGTTCCATACCGACGAGTTCATGCCGCCGCCCGACGCGCCGGGTTGGGATGCGGCTGACGACGGATCCGCGCCGGCGCCGCAGCGGAAGCGTTGAAGCCGCAGCCAAAAAAGAGAAAGTAGCTCCTTAACCTCTACAATAGAAAGTGATGCAGGTTCGCTACGATGTCGTGATTGTCGGCGCCGGGCACGCCGGGTGCGAGGCGGCGCGCGCGTGCGCCCGCATCGGCCTGCACACGGCCCTGGTGACGATGAACCTGGACCTGATCGCGCAGATGTCGTGCAATCCGGCAATCGGAGGGATCGCCAAGGGCCACCTGGTGCGCGAAATCGACGCGCTGGGCGGAGTCATGGGCGAGGTCGCCGACGCCACCGGCATTCAGTTTCGGCTGCTGAATACGTCGCGGGGGCCGGCGGTGTGGTCTCCGCGGGCGCAGATGGACAAGAAGCTGTATCGCGCGCGGATGCGGGAAGTCTTAGAAAAGGAACCGAATCTCCGAATCATCCAGGCCGAAGTGGCGTCTCTGGTGATTTCTGCCGAGCGGCGTGCGACCGGAGTCCAGTTGCGCGACGGCCGGATGATTTCGGCGGGTGCGGTAATAGTCACCACCGGGACGTTCCTGAACGGACTGGCCCATGTCGGGGAAATGCGTTATTCCTGCGGCCGGAACGGAGAGGCTCCTTCGCAACTTCTGGGCGACCAACTTCGATCCCTCGGGCTTGCCTGGACCCGTCTCAAGACCGGTACTCCGCCCCGCCTTGACGGGCGGACGATCGACTGGGCGCAATTCGAGCCTCAGCCGGGCGATCCGGATCCGACGCCGTTCTCGTTTCTGACCGATAAGATCGACAGGCCGCAGATCCAGTGCCACATCGGGTACACCACTGATGAAACGCGCCGGGTATTGAAGGAGGCGATCCCCCGGTCACCGCTCTATAGCGGGCAGATCGAAGGCATCGGACCGCGCTACTGCCCTTCGATCGAAGACAAGATCGTCAAGTTTCCCGACAAGCCTCGTCACCAGATTTTTCTCGAACCCGAGGGCCTGGATACCAACGAGATTTATGTGAACGGGATGTCGACGTCGATGCCGATCGACGTGCAGGCGGCCATGCTGGGGTCGATTCCGGGGTTGGAGAAGGCGGAGATGATCCGGCCAGGCTACGCCATCGAGTACGATGCCATCGACCCGCGAGAACTGGGGCATACGCTGGAGGTGAAGTCGATCCCAGGCTTGTATTTGGCCGGCCAGATCAACGGCACTTCCGGCTACGAGGAGGCGGGATGCCAGGGGCTGGTCGCGGGCCTGAGTGCGGCGGCTGCGCTTTCGGGGCGGGACCCGGTGGTGATCGCGCGAACCGAGGGCTATACGGGAATCCTGATCGACGATTTGATTTCCAAGGGCGCCGATGAGCCGTACCGGATGTTTACGTCGCGGGCCGAGTTCCGGCTGCACTTGCGGATCGACAACGCCGACTTCCGCCTGACGCCGATCGGGCGGCGGGCGGGGTTGGTAACGGAACAGCGCTGGGGTTCGTTTTTGCAAAAGCGGGCCCAGTATGAGCGGCTGACGCGTGCGTTCGAATCGCACAAGAACGAACAATGGCTCAAGCGGCCGGAGGCGGCGATCGGGGAGATCCGGCCGTGGATTCGCGAGGTATTGGGTGAGGAACCGGTGCGGGGCGTGCTGACCACGGTGGAGACGGAGATCAAGTACAGCGGCTACATGCAGCAGCAGGAGCGGCAGATGGATCGGCTTAAAGAGGCGGAGCGGCGGCCGATTCCGGCCGAATTCGTGTATCGGGGAATTCCCGGACTTTCGCGCGAGGTTCAGGACAAATTGGAGCGAGTCCGTCCGGTTACGCTGGGCCAAGCGGCCCGGATTCCCGGGGTGACTCCGGCGGCGGTGGCGGTGCTGGACTGCTACCTGAGTCTGACCCGTGCTTGAGGAGTTTCCCGCGCTGGAGGCGCACTATCGGCTGCTGGAGAAGTGGAACAAGGTTCTGAACCTGACGCGGATTGCGGATGTGGAGCGGAACTACGGCGAGTCGCTGTTCCTGGGAAGGCATTTGCCGAAGGGCCGGCTGCGGATCTGCGATATCGGCTCGGGCGCGGGGTTTCCGGGCTTTCCGGTGGCGGTATTGCGGCCGGAGTGCGAGGTCACACTGATCGAATCGCACCAGAGGAAGGCGGTGTTTCTAAAGGAGGCTTCGCGGGGGCAGGCCAACATCCGGGTGTTGGCTGGCAGGGCGGAGGAGGTGCAGGAGCGGTTCGATTGGGCGATTTCGAGGGCAGTCAGCGCGAGCGATCTGGAGCTCTTTCTGGCTCGGCTGGCGCCGAATGCTGCCTTGCTGACCGGAGCGGAGGAGCCGGCGATTGCTGGTTTCGTCTGGGAAGAACCCCTTCGGCTCCCGGATTCCCGCGGTCGCTTCCTGAGGATTGGGCACTGTTTCACGTGAAACGGGGTTACGGGAGAGAGTTTGTTTCACGTGAAACAGTGATTTTGTTTCGCGCAAAACTGCGTGTTAGTATGGCCGCTTGAGCCGAGTATTCGCGATCGCCAACCAAAAAGGCGGTGTAGGGAAAACCACCACCGCTATCAATTTGGCCGCCTCCCTTGCGGCAAACGACATCAAGGTCCTGGTCGTTGATTCCGATCCCCAAGGCAACGCATCCAGCGGCTTGGGGGTCGCCAAGAATCAGGGCAGGCCCGGCATCTACCAGGTCCTGCTGGCGGATGCCCCCGCGGAAACCGCCATCCAGCATACCGAGATGGAGGGCCTCGACGTCATCTCGGCGGACAAAAACCTGGTGGGAGCGCCGCTCGAGCTCGCGGACCTTCCCCGGCGCGAATACCGCCTGCGCGAGAGGCTGGAGCCGATCCGCCAGAACTACCAGTTCATCCTGATCGATTGCCCGCCCGCTCTGGACCTGCTGACTCTCAACGCGCTGATCGCCGCCGACGCCGTGCTGGTGCCGATCCAATGCGAGTTCTTCGCGCTGGAAGGCATTTCGGAGCTCATCGACACCATCGACCGTATTCGCGACGGGTTCCAACACCCGCTGCAGATCGAAGGCATCCTGCTCACCATGTTCGACGATCGCACCAACCTCACCCGGCAGGTGGCTGCCGACCTGAAGGAGTTTTTCCAGGACGAGGTTTTCAAAACGGTGATTCCCAGGAGCGTCCGGCTGGCCGAAGCTCCCAGCTTCGGAAAACCGATCCTGACTTACGACCCGCGCTCCCGGGGAGCCGAGAGCTACATCAAGCTCGCCAAAGAGATTCTGGACCATGAACAAGCAAGACACGTCTCGCAAGGCACTCGGTAAGGGCCTGGGCGCGCTGCTCCCTTCGCGCACCGCCCCGGTTGCCGATCCACCACCTGCTGCTCCGTTGGAGCCCACGCTGGAGGTGCCGATCGAGCTCATCGACGCCAACCCGCTGCAGCCGCGCCGCCAATTTGAGCAGACCAAACTGGACGAGCTCGCCCAATCGATCCGGTGGAACGGGATCATCCAGCCGCTGGTAGTCCGCAGGGTCGGCCAACGGTATCAACTGGTGGCCGGCGAGCGGCGCTGGCGAGCGGCAAAACTGGCGGAACTGGCCAAGGTCCCAGTCGTCATCCGCGACATCCCCGAAGAGCGCCTGCTCGAAATCACCCTGATCGAGAACATCCAACGGGAAGACCTCAATCCCGTCGAAACCGCACAGGCATTCTCCAGCATGCTCTCGCAGTTGAACCTCAGCCCCGACGAGGTTGGAAAACGAACCGGAAAGGACCGCAGCACCGTGGTCAACTTCGTCCGCCTGTTGCAGCTTCCGAAAGACATTCTGGGCATGGTGGCGGAGCGTAAACTGAGCGCGGGTCACGCCCGTGCGTTGCTCATGCTGCCGAGCGCCGAATTGCAGCGGGAGGTCGCCGAGCGCGCCATCGCGCAGGGCTGGAGCGTCCGCCAGATGGAGCGGACCAGCGAACGCCTGGTGGACGGCCAGAAGCCAAAGAAGCTCGACGAGATCCGGATCGACCCGAACGTGAAGGCGGCGTTGGAGGCGATGGAGCAGAAGCTCGGAACAAAGGTCCGGATCCACGAGAGAGCCCGAGGGAAGGGGCGGATCGAGATCGAATACTACTCGGCGGAAGAACTGGACCGGATCTACGAAATCATCGCGGGCGACATCGGCACCTAATTACTACTTAAGTAGTAATAATATCTCTTCCAGCTCTTTGCGGATCCGCGGCAGCGGATCGTCTCCAAACAATTCCGCTTGAGCGCGTTTTGGGACACGCTGCGGCTTGGGAGCCTTGGCTTCCGCCTGCAGCGTCTGGCGGGCGCCCTCGATGGTGAAACGCTTTTCGTAGAGCAGGTGCTTGATGCGCAGGAGCAGCTCGACGTCTTTGCGCCGGTAAAGCCGGTGGCCGGTGCCGGACTTCTTCGGTGAGAGCACCGGGAATTCCGATTCCCAGTAGCGCAGCACGTAGGGCTCGACGCCCAGCAGCTCGCTGACCTCGCCGATTTTGAAGTACAGCTTGTCCGGGATCTCCGGCGCCGGCTGCAACGCGACATCAGTCATTCGACATAGGTAATCCTAGCTCAGTCGGCAGGCAAAGTCACGGACGGAGCTACCGCAACTACCGCAAGCCGCCGGCGCCCTGGGTGGACGGCGCGGGGCCGGTGTCGCCGGAGACTTTAGCGTGAGCGTCGCCTGGATACTGCTCCTGGGCGATGGCAAATGCCCGGCGGGCTTCATCCGGCTTGCCGGCCTTCTGAGCCGCGTGTCCCCATGCCTCGGCGACCGGGCGGGGATAGTACGGCGGCTCGGTATAAGTCAGGCGCCGCTCGGACTTGGATGCTGCCTCGAATTCCTTGAGCGCTTTCGCGGTGCGTCCTTCGGCGAGGTCCAGATGCGCGGTCATCTCCAGCCGCGCCACTTCAAGCTCCTGGGGGTTCTCGGCGCGCTTCGTCTTGGCGCGATAGTCCGCCAGCGCCAGGTCGAACTTCGCGGCTTCCTCGCGGGCGGGCGAGGGCTGAGCCTTGGCGGCGTACGCCAGCGCACGAGCCCAGTGACGCCAGGCTTCCTGTCGCGGACGCGCCAGGACGGGGAGGGTCGCGTCATCCAGGATCACGTCCCACTTTTCGAACTGCACCAGGGTCCGCAGCATGGCGAACCATCCCTGCGCATGGGCGCCGTTAACCTGGTCCGCCGAGGCGGCCACCCGCGGATTCTCCTTGAATGCGAGCAACTCGCGCGCGGCTTCCATGGCGTCGTCGTAGCGGCCTTCGAACGAATAGGCCGTTGCCAGGTAGTGGACGTTGTGACCGTGATGGCCGTCGCCGTAGAGCTTATCCAGCTTCATCCAGGAGCGCTCGTTGACGGCGGCATCGCTGAACGATTTCGCAGCGTCGCTCCAGCGGCCGGTCTGCGAATAGATGTGGCCCGGCATGTGAAGGGCGTGGGGGATATTCGGGACAAGCTGCGCGTACTTCTCGCAGCTCGGCCAGGCATCCTTGGCGAACGATGAGCCCTCGAAGGCGTGAATGATGTAGTGATGCAGGCCGGGATGGTCCGGCACTTGAGGCAGGAGGGCCTTCAGGATGGCAACCGCCTCCATGCTGCCGGGCGCGACCGGCTTGTGATCCGGAAGCGTGAAGCCGCGCATGATCATGAGGGCCAGATCCAGCTCCGCCTCGACTTCACCGGGGTGCGCCGCCAGCAGCGCCCGTAGTCCTTTCACGAACGCCTCTTCGGGGTCCTTTGCATCCGGATCGCGACGGGCTGCGATGGCGGCGATGTACATCTTTTCGAGATCGGTGGCCTTGCCGGGCGCCTGGCTCAGCTCCACGGCCTTTTGTGCGGCGGCGCGGGCGCGCGATTGCGCCGGCTGCGCCGAGCGGCCGAAGAACTTGTCGAGGGTATCGATCTGGAAGCGCGGGCGCCAGTCCCCGGCCGCGACCATGGCAATGCCCCAATACGGCATCGGCGCCGCCGGATCGAGGGCCGCTGCCTGCAGGAAGCTGCGCTCCGCCTCGCGCGCCCAGAACGAATGCATCTGCGCGACGCCCTGATCGAAGAACTCCTGCGCCTCCGGGCTGACGGTAGTGATGCGCAGATGCACGGTCCCCATTCCCGGCAGGAGCTTCGCCGGAAGAGTGGGAGCGAGGGCGCTCGGCGGCGGCGCGCAATCATCCGCGGCTTTCGGTTGTTGAGCGGCAGCGGACAGGGCGAGCAGGAAAACGAGAGCAGGCTTCATGGGTGATCCTCCAGTTGGCGGGCAATCAGATCGGCAAGTTGGTCCGGCCGATATCCGGCGCCTTCCACGACGGCGGCAAGGCGGCCGTCGCGGCCGAATATCGAAGTCATCGAGTTGTGGCCGATGGAGCCTTCGTCGAACCAGTAAACCTCGCCGAGGGCGGCGGCCAGCGATGCGACGTCTCCGGTGAGGAAGCGCCAGGTGCGCGGGTCGGCGCCCCATCGGCGGGCGTAGGCGGCGAGTACGGGCGACGTATCGTAGTCGGGATCCACGGTCACGGACAGCAGCAGGACGCGGCCGGCGAAGCGGCGCGCGATCACCGCGAAATTCGCGGAGAGGCGCGGGCAGACGTCGGGCAGGGGGCAGCGGGTGTAGATGAAGTCGATGGCGACGACTTTGCCCCGCAGGTCGGCGTTTGAAATCGGGCGGCCGTCCTGATCGGCGAGGTGGAAGGCAGGGAGAGGCTGGCCGATGGCGAGCGGCGGCGCGGCAGGGCGGATCTCGCTTTGGCCCGTGACGCGCACGTTTCGCGCTACGGAGTGATCGCGATCGACGGTCAGATCGAACTGAACGCGCGATCCGGGGCGTAGAGGGGCGAGATCGGATTCGGCCGCCACGTGGAAGGGCATGGTCATGGCGGGCATGTAGTGCTCGATCGGGCGATGAGAGACGAGCATGGTGCGCGCCACCGGGTCGACGGCGACGACGATGCCGTCGACGGAATAGGTGCGGGCGAGCAGCGGAACAGCGAAAAGCACCCAGCCCAGACAGCGCATTGGATACAGTGTATGCCAAGCCCGGCGCTCACGGTAAAATGGAAGTTCCCACCTCCCCAAGGAAGCGGTAGCGCGGATGTCCTTTGTCCACCTGCATTGCCACACCGATTATTCACTGCTCGACGGCGCATGCGAAATCAAGCAATTGATGAACATCGTCGCGGAGCAGAAGATGCCGGCGGTGGCGATGACCGATCACGGCAATCTTTTCGGCGCGGTCGAATTCTATAATGCCGCCAAGGACAAGGGGGTGCATCCGGTGATCGGCTGCGAGGTGTACGTCTCGCAGCAGGGACACAAGACGCGCAGCGAGACCGACCGCTACAACCACCTGGTGCTGCTTTGCGAAAACCAGGAAGGCTACCGCAACCTGATCAAGCTGGTCTCGACGGCTTACCTGGACGGCTTCTATTACAAGCCGCGCATCGACCTGGACCTGCTCTCGCAGCACTCCGCCGGCCTGATCGGCATGTCGGCGTGCTTGCGCGGGCACATTCCGGAGACGATCCTCTCGGAGAAGTACGACGAGGCGCGGCGGCTTGCGCACCAGTACGGCGACATTTTCGGGAAGAACAACTTCTTCCTCGAAGTGCAGGACCACCACCTGGAGCAGGACCGCAAGCTCACGCCGCAGCTCGTGCGGCTCTCCAGCGAGACGGGCTTTCCGCTGGTGGCGACCAACGATTCGCACTACCTGCGAAAAGACGACGCGCGCGCCCACGAGATTCTGCTGTGCATCCAGACCGGCAAGAACATGAACGACCCGAACCGGATGCGCTGGAACACGCCCGACTTCTACCTGAAGTCGCGGGACGAGATGATGGAGCTGTTCGGCGAGATCGAAGAGGCGCTGGACCGCACGTGGGAGATCGCGCAGCGCTGCCACGTGAAGCTGGAGAAGGTGAAGGACCCGTTCCCGCGCTTCGAGATTCCGGCCGAGCATACCACCGACACCTACTTCGAGTACGTCGCGCGGCAGGGCTTCGAGAAGCGGCGCGGGCGGCTGGAGGCGATGCGCGCCAAGGGTATGCTCAAGCACGACCTGGCCGAATACGCCGAGCGCCTGGACCGCGAAATCAAGATGATCCAGTCGATGAAGTTCTCGGGGTACTTCCTCATCGTCTGGGACTTCATCCGCTACGCGAAGGAACAAGGTATCCCGGTGGGGCCGGGCCGCGGCAGCGCCGCCGGAAGCCTGGTCAGCTACGCGATGCAGATCACCGATATCGACCCGCTGCAGTATGGGCTGCTGTTCGAGCGCTTCCTCAACCCCGAGCGCGTCAGCTTCCCCGACGTCGACGTGGACTTCTGCATGAACCGGCGCGGCGAGGTGATCCAGTACGTCACGCAGAAGTACGGCCGGGAGCAGGTGGCGCAGATCATCACGTTCAACACGCTGGGCGCGCGGGCGGCGATCAAGGACGTGGGGCGCGTGCTGGAGATGCCGTTCGCCGACGTGGAGCGGATCACCAAGATGGTGCCCGGGGTGCTCAACATCACGCTGCAGGAAGCCATCAACCAGGAGCCGGGGTTCAACGAGGCAGCGAAGAAAGACCAGCGCGTGGACGAGGTGTTGAAGGTGGCGCTCCGCCTGGAGGGCCTGGCGCGCAACTGCTCGGTTCACGCGGCGGGCGTGGTGATTTCGCCGCAACCGCTGAAAGACCTGGTCCCGCTATACAAGACCAACCGCGACGAAATTGTGACGCAGTTCGACATGGGCGGGTTGGAGAAACTCCAGCTTCTGAAGATGGACTTTCTCGGCCTGACCACGCTGACCCTGATCCAGGACGCACTGCGGTTGATTGCGAAGCGTCACGGCGTCGACCTGGTGCCCGAGGATTTGCCGCTGGACGATAAGGCCACGTACGAGATCTTCTGCAAGGGTCTGACCAGCGGCGTGTTCCAGTTCGAATCCGGCGGGATGTGCGATATCTTGCGGCGCTACCAGCCAGGCCGGCTGGAGGATCTAACTGCGCTGAACGCGCTGTACCGGCCCGGACCGATCCAGGGCGGGATGGTCGACGACTTCATCGAGCGCAAGTGGGGCCGGCGCGCGGTGCAGTACGATCTGCCGGAGCTGAAAGAACTGCTGGAAGAGACCTACGGCGTGATCGTGTACCAGGAGCAGGTGATGCAGATTTCGAATCGCCTGGCCGGGTACTCGCTGGGCGATGCCGACCTGCTGCGGCGCGCCATGGGCAAGAAGAAGCCCGAGGAGATGGCCAAGCAGCGCGAGCGGTTCGTCAAAGGGGCGCTGGAGCGCGGCTTCCCGCAAAAGAAGATCGAGAAGATTTTCGACCTGATGGAGCAGTTCGCCGGCTACGGGTTCAACAAGTCGCACTCGGCCGCCTACGCCTACCTGGCGTTCGTCACGGCGTATTTGAAAGCGCACTATCCGGTGGACTTCATGGCCGCGCTGCTGACCTCGGAAACCGGCAACACGGCGAAGGTGGTGAAGTACATCAACGAGTGCCGCGAAATGGGCATCCGCATCCTGCCGCCCGACGTGAACCACTCGGAGTGGAGTTTCACGCCCGATGGCGAAGCAATCCGGTTTGGCCTGGGTGCGGTGAAGAACCTGGGGCAGAGCGCGGTGGAGGCGATCCGCACTGCTCGCGAGCAGGAGGGGCGGTTCACCTCGATCTACCAGTTCTGCGAGAAAGTGGACCTGGGCGCGGTCAACCGGCGCATGATCGAGAGCCTGATCAAAGCGGGCGCGATGGATGAGCTGGAAGGGACGCGCAGCCAGAAATTCGCGGCCATCGAGAGCGCCATGGACGGGGGTGCGCGGGCGCAGCGCGACCGGGAGTGCGGGCAGGTGGGCCTGTTCGGCGAGGCGATGGGCGGTGAGGAACAGCATTCCGCGCCGCTGCCCAACGTGCCGGATTGGACCGAGCAGGATAAGCTTGCAGGCGAGAAGGAGATGCTCGGGTTCTGGGTGACGGGGCACCCGTTGGATCGCTACGCCGATAAAGTCAGCGAGCTGGCCACGTACGATAGCGGCACGCTGGAGGGGCTGGCCAAGAATGCCGAGGTCGTGCTCTGCGGCGTGCTGACGGGGGTCACGCGCAAACGCAACAAGGAAGGCAAGCCGTGGGCGTCGATGACGATCGAGGACCGGAGCGGCTCGATCGACGCGATGTGCTTTGCGACGAGCTACGAGCGGCTGGCGGGGCAGATTGTCGAAGACCAGGCGGTGATGGTACGCGGGTTGGTGCTGCCCGAGGAGAACGCCGCGCCGAAGATCTCGGTGCAGGATGTGGTGGCGCTGGACAATGCGCGGGTGGACCTGCCGGAAGTGATTTCGATCCGCGTGTGGATTCGCAATGGGCTGACGGAACGGGCCAGCGCGCTGGAGGAGCTTTTCAGGCGCAAGCCGGGTCAGACGAGCGTGAGGCTGCGGCTCGAGGCGCCGCGGGATTTCGCGGTGCTGTTGGACGTGCCGGCGAAGGTGCGTCCGGACCGGGAGTTCCGGAAGGCGCTGGAGCAGATCTGCGGGCCGGAGTGCATCGAGCGCGTGGCGGGGTAGGCGTCACACCAGGTGGACGATCTCCACGCCGCCCCACTTTTCGTTCAGGTATTCCGCGACCAGGCGGCGGTGGCAATGCTCGGGTGTCTCTTCGCTGCAGAGCAGGCAGGCGCCGTCGAGGAGC
>Ga0335083_10010369_pt1 | contig 11263 bp, 10 predicted proteins | sample Lox_Sample_42_FD_206716 | JGI IMG/M metagenome (GOLD analysis project Ga0335083, IMG submission 206716) | Soil microbial communities from Loxahatchee National Wildlife Refuge, Florida, United States - Lox_Sample_4.2 | ecosystem: Environmental > Terrestrial > Soil > Wetlands | place: USA... | reverse complement strand
AACGGGCCTTGTTACAATAGGTCAAAAGCGGTCCACGCCATGCTTGCCACGTCCATCGCTGATGAAATTATTGACCTGAAACGGACCCGGCGCGCCATAATTCTCGCGCACCATTATCAGGAGCCGGAAATTCAGGACCTCGCCGACGTGGTGGGCGACAGCCTGGAGCTGGCCCGCAAGGCGCGCGAATTCGAGGGTGACGTACTGGCCTTTTGCGGCGTGTGGTTTATGGCGGAAATGGCGAAGCTGCTGAATCCGTCGCGAATCGTGATCGCGCCCGATCGCGAGGCCGGCTGCAGTCTGGTGGATAGCTGCAAGGCGGAAGACGTCCGCGCTTTTCGCCGGCGCTACCCCGACCATATGGTAGTAAGCTACGTGAATACGTCGGCCGCGGTGAAGGCGGAGAGCGACATCATCTGCACGTCGCGCAACGCGGTCAGGATCGTGAATTCAATCCCCGCGGACCGGCCGATACTCTTCCTGCCCGACGTCAATCTCGGCAATTACGTCCAGAAGCAGACCGGCCGCGCGAATATGCGCATCTGGCAGGGCGCATGCATCGTGCACGCCACCTTCGCCGCCCGCCGCCTCAGCGCCATGCGCGCCGAGCACCCCAATGCGCTGGTGGCCTCGCACCCCGAATGCCCGGCGGATATTCTGGCCATCTCCGATTTTGTTGGTTCCACCAGCGCCATCATTGAATGGTGCGCGCGAGAATCGGACGCAACCGAGTTCATCGTGATGACCGAGAGCGGCGTGCTGCATTCGCTGAAGAAACTGGCGCCGCACAAGAGCTTCTGGTTTGTGCCCAACGAGAACTGCAACTGCAGTGAGTGCCCCTACATGAAGCGCAACACGCTGGAGAAGCTGCGCGACGCGCTGGAACGCCTCGCACCTCGCGTCGAGTTCGAGCCCGGCATGATCGCCCGCGCCGCGCTGCCCATCGAGCGCATGCTCGCGGTGAAGTAGTCCCCGTCATGGCGTCCGCGCTTCTCGTCGATACCTTCGGCCGCGCGCATGACAATCTGCGCATCAGCGTCACCGACCGCTGCAACATCCGCTGCTTCTACTGCATGCCGGAAGAGGGCGTGAAGTTCGTCCCGCACGTCGAGATTCTGACCTTCGAGGAGATCGAGCGCGTGGCCCGTATCGCGGTCAGCCTGGGCATCCGCAAAATCCGCATCACCGGCGGCGAGCCGCTGGTTCGTCGGGGCCTGCCTGCGCTGGTCCGCATGCTGGCGGCCATCGAAGGCATTGAGGATCTCGCCCTCACCACCAACGGCGTCCTCCTCGCCGCACAGGGCCAGGCTTTGTATGACGCTGGCCTGCGCCGCCTGAACGTGCATCTAGACACGCTGGACCGTGAGCGCTTCCTGAAGATCACCCGTCGCAACGACCTTGCCCGCGTACTGGAGGGGCTCGAAGCCGCGCGGCGCATCGGCTTCGGACCCATCAAGATCAATGCGGTGGCCGTGAGCGGGCTCGTCGAACCCGACATCGTTCCACTGGCTCGTTTCGGCCGGGAACACGGCTACGAGATTCGCTACATCGAGTTCATGCCGCTCGACGCTCAGGGCCTTTGGGACCGTTCGCGCGTCCTTCTGGCCGACACGATCGTCGGGATGCTCTCCCGTGAGATTGCGCCGCTCGTGCCGATCCCCGATGCTGACCCGCGCGCCCCCGCCAGCGAGTACGCTTTCGCCGACGGCATCGGCCGCGTGGGCTTCATTGCTTCCGTCAGCCGGCCGTTCTGCCTCAACTGCAACCGCATCCGTCTGACGAGCGACGGCAAGCTGCGCTATTGCCTTTTCGCGCTGGAAGAGACCGATGTGAAGCCGCTGTTGCGCAGCAGTGCAAGCGACGACGAGATCGCCGCGGCCATCCGCGCCAATGTGCAAGCCAAATGGCTTGGCCATGAGATCAACACCACGCAATTCGTTCCCCCGCCCCGGCCCATGTACTCAATCGGGGGGTAAGGCCCGGCACTGGCCTCGCTTCGGCCGCCTCAGAGCAGAACGCTAGAATACGTTTGTGGCCTTGCGCCTTCTCGTTCTTCTGATCGCCGCTGTCAGCACCTCCGCTCAGATACCGATCTTCCCGCTTCACGATGTGCGCGCCGGACAGCACGGCGTGGGTAGAACCGTGATCAGCGGCAACAAAGTCCAGGAATTTCAGGTCGAAATCCTTGGCGTTCTCGAGAACGCCGGGCCGAAGCAATCCATTATCATAGGCCGCCTTTCCGGCGCGGGACTGGAAAACGCCGGCGTCATGCAGGGAATGTCCGGCAGTCCGGTCTACATTGACGGCCGCCTCGTGGGCGCCGTGGCGCTCGCTTTCCCGTTCTCCAAAGACCCCATCGCCGGCATCCGCCCCATCGAAGACATGCTGCGCGCAAGCCCCGCCGCGGCGCAGCCCAGGGCTTCGCGCCCCGCGCTCTTTACGCCCGAAATAACTGCCAGCGTAAGGCCCGCCGACACCGTCGCCCTCGGCGGTCAGCGCATGACCGCCATCAGCACCCCGGTCTCGTTCAGCGGATTCAGCGAGCGCGCCATCGATTACTTTGCGCCGCAGCTCCGGCGGCTTGGCCTTGAACCGCGGCAGGGCGTCTCCGGAGGCGGCCATCCCGCGCCCGGCCTCGGCAAGGCGTCCGATCTGAGCCCCGGCGAAATGATCACCGTGCAGCTCATGTCCGGCGATATGAGCGTCGGCGCTGACGGCACCGTGACCGCCATCGACGGCAAGCGCGTCTACGCCTTCGGCCACCAGTTTCTTTCCGTGGGCGATACTCAGCTTCCCTTCGCCCGCGCTGACGTCATCACCATCCTGCCCAACTATCAGGCGTCATTCAAGATCTCCACCGCGCGGGAATGGATGGGAGCCATTACCCAGGATCGCAGCACGGCGATTGCAGGTGAACTCGGCCGCCGCGCGGAGATGGCCCCGGTCGCCATCGATGTCAATGGGGCCGGCGGCGCAACCTCGCACTATCGCATGCAGATGGCCATCGACCCGGTGCTCTCGCCCCTGCTTCTGCAGATGGCCGTCTATTCCACCATCGACGCCACCGAACGAACCTTCGGCGCCGCCACCTACACCATCCGCGGTCAGGTGGACTTTCAGGACGGCGCCCCGCCGCTGCGCGTGAACAACACCTTCTCGGGCGATTTTGGAGTGCCCCAGCAGGCCTCGCTGAGCGTCGCCTCGCCGTTCGCCTACGCCCTTGCCGCCGGCTTCGAGGCCTTGCGCGTGCGCGACGTGCGCCTCGCCATCGATGCCGCCGAACATAAGCGCCAGCTCCAGATTGACCAGATCACCGCGTCGCGGCGTATAGTGCGTCCCGGCGACACCGTCGCTCTGTCCATCGCGCTCGAAGGCGAAAACGGAAAGGAAGAGATCAAGACCGTGCAGTTCCGGGTTCCGATCGGAACGGCCAACGGCGCGCTGCAGTTCAGCGTCTCCGACGCGGCCACCACAAATCTGTTGAACTACGCGCAAACCATCGGAATGGTCCCGAAGTCGCCGACGCAGGTTCTCGCTTTTCTGAACGACCTGCGCCCCAACACCAAAGCCTATGTCCGCGTGTGGACCACCGACCCGGCCTATCAGGTGCAGGGCGTCGACCTGCCCGATCCGCCCGCATCGCTGGCCCTGATCCTCGCGCGCGGACAGGGAACGCCGGGAGTGCTTTCGCTGCTGCGCGGCTCGGAGCTCGACGAGATGGAAATCGACGGCGGAGATAACGTGATCACTGGAACAAAGACAGTGCAAGTGGAAGTGAAGGAATGAAAGCCCTGCTGCTGGCGTGTGTCGCCGTCGTGTCGCTGCCCGCCGCAACCACCACGATGTGGGAACTGAACTCGTGGCAGGACCTGGTGCGCGGGCGCTTCGATGGCATTGCCCTCGATCGCGACGGCCGCCTGAGCGTCGCGCCGGAAATGTCTCCGCTGCTCACGCCCGATCAGCCTGCCATCTGGAGCCTCGCCGCCGCCCTGGACGGTTCCGTATACGCAGGCACTGGCAACCGCGGGCGCGTCTATCGCGTGTCCCCCGACGGCAAGTCTTCTGTGGTCTGGAACGCCGACCAGCCCGAGATTTTCTCGGTAACGATTGCCCCCGACGGCCGTGTGTATGCCGCCTCATCGCCCGACGGCAAAGTGGTTCGTATCGACAACGGCAAGGCCGCCGACGTCTTCACGCCGAAATCGAAATACATCTGGTCCATCGCGGCCGCGCCGGACGGCTCGCTGTTCGTTGGCACGGGCGTCCCCGGCAACATCTATCGCATCGATGCGAGCGGCGCCAGCGAGCTCTGGTACGAAACCGGGCAGGCACACGTCACCGCTCTCGCATTCGACGGCCAGAATCGCCTGCTCGCGGGCACCGAGCCAAACGGCATTATCTACCGCATCGCCGGGAAAGGCAAAGCATTCGCGCTCTATAACGCCGGATTGCCGGAGATCCGCACCATCGTCGCGTCTGCCGACGGCGCCGTCTATGCGGCGGCCATGGGCGGATCGGTCACCGCGCGTGGCGCATCGCAGATGCCTGTCTCCATTGCCGCGCCCGCGTCAGTCAACGCTCTGTCGTCCGCATCGGTCACTGTCACCGACACTTCCGCGCAGGCTGGCCCCGACGTGAAGGTTGCGCCGAAGCCAGCCACCGCGCCTCAGGCTGTGCAGCAGGTCCTGCCCGCGTTGCCCGTGGTGGAAACGCCCGGCGTGGATAAATCCGCGGTCTATCGCATCAATCCCGACAACACCGTCGAAACCGTCTGGAGTTCGAAAGACGAGAACATCTACGATCTGGTGCTGCGTCCTGACGATTCGCTCATTGTCGCCACTGACGCGCAGGGACGCATCTATCGCCTCCTCCGCAACGGCAAGGCTTCTCTGATTGCGCAAACCGGCGAAGGCGAGGGTACGCGCCTGCTCTCCACATCCGCGGGACTCATCGCCGCCACCGCCGAGACCGGACGGCTGTTCCGCCTCACAGACCGGAAGAAGGCCGCGGGCGCTTACGAATCGCCCGTGCACGACGCCGGTGCTGTGGCGCGCTGGGGCCGTATTTCCTGGCGTGGCCACGAGGGCAAAATCAGCGTCGAAACCCGCACCGGCAACTCCGCCCGTCCTGACACCACCTGGAGCGACTGGCAGCCGTTGCGTCCCGCTTCGGATGTCCAGCGCGTGCAAAGCCCCAATGCCCGCTACATCCAATGGCGCGCCCAGCTCACCGGCGATGCGACGCTCGAGAACATCTCTGTCTCCTATCTGCCGCAGAACACGCCGCCCGTGGTCCGCAGCATCACGGTCGCCGCCCTGGCCGCCGCGCAATCCACGGCGCAGAAGACTGCCGCAAGCACCGCTACCAACGCCAGTTTCTCTGTCACTGTCACCGACACCGGCGACGCCGCTCCCCAGACCTCGCAGGGCACGCCGACGCAAAGCCTTTCCCGCGCGGGCAACTCGCAGATCCAGATCTCCTGGCAGGCCGACGACCCCGAAAACGACAAGCTCGTCTACAGCATCTGGTTCCGCGGCGAGGACGAAACCGCATGGAAGCTCATCCGAGCAAATATCTTCGAGAACACGCTGCTGCTTGACAACGACGCCTTTGCCGACGGCCGTTACCTGTTCCGCGTGGTCGCCTCTGACCGCCCCTCGAACGGACCTGACACCGCGCGCGAATCCGATCTGGTCAGCTCACCCGTGCTCATCGACAACACACCGCCGCTGGTGACCGTGACCGCCGGCCAGCGCCACGACAATGAAGCCGACATCGACCTGGATGCGCACGACGCCGCCTCGTCGCTGCGCCGCTGTGAGTACTCCGTGGACGCCGGCCCCTGGATGCCCGTGGAAGCGACCGACGGCATCACCGACACGCCGCACCAGCAGTTCCACATCCACGTTCGTCATCTGAGTCCCGGCGAGCATCTGATCGCGATCCGTGTCTACGACGCCGCCGGCAACGCCGGCCTGGCAAAGTGGGTCGCTCGATAGCTACCCCCGCAGAATCCGCATCGTCTCGGTGACCGCGTTCGGCTCGGCCGCGGACTTCCCGCCGCCTCCGTTGTCGCTCTCCTGTTCCCCGCCCTCGCCCGGCGCAAGAAACAGGTCCATCTGCAGCCCGTGCTGCTTGGTGTACAGATCGAAGTAGCGCCCTCGCGCCGCGTACAGCTCCTCGTGCGTGCCCCGTTCCAGAATCCGCCCCTCTTCCACCACCAGAATCTGGTCCGCGCGGCGAATCGTCGAGAGCCGGTGCGCGATCACGAACGTCGTGCGTCCCTTCATCAGGAACCGCAGACCCTCCTGAATCAGCGCCTCCGATTCCGAATCGAGGCTCGACGTCGCTTCATCCAGAATCAGAATCCGCGGGTCCGCCAGAATCGCGCGCGCAATTGAAACGCGCTGCTTCTGCCCGCCCGAGAGTTTCACCCCGCGCTCGCCCACAATCGTGTCGTACTTCTCCGGGAAGTTCTCGGCGAATTCGTCCACGCGCGCGATGCGGCACGCGTTCATGATCTGCTCCTCGCTCGCCTCGGGCCGCGAAAACGCCACATTCTCACGAATGGTCCCATCGAACAGGAACGTGTCCTGCAACACCAGGCCAAGCTGGCTGCGATAGGAATCGAGCCGCACCGTCGAGAGATCCACGCCATCCACTCGCACCACGCCTTCGGTCGGCACATGGAACGCCGCAATCAGGCCGATCATCGTCGATTTCCCGCTGCCCGAAGAGCCCACCAGCGCCGTCACCGTATCCGGAGCCGAATGGAACGAGATCTCGTGCAGCACCGTCTTCGATGGCTCATAGGCGAAGCTCACGTTCGCGAACTCCACCTCGCCGCGCACCTCGCCAATCTGCACCGTGCGCTTCGGGTCGGCGTCCTCCGGCAACTCGCTCAACACCTCATGCGTGCGCTCCAGCCCCGCAATCGCCTCCGTCAGTTGCGTTCCGATCGCGACAATCTGGAACATCGGCGCCACCATGTAGGCCATCAGCGCCATGAAGGTCATCAGGTCGCCCACCGTCATCGTGTGCGCCAGAATCGATCGCGCCCCCACATACATCACCAGCGCGCCCACCAGCCCGATCAGCACCGTTGCCGAGAGACTCATCAGGCTGGTCGCCGAGAGCGATTTCAGAATGTTCTCCAGCAGCCGCTGTACGCCCGTCAGAAAGACCGACTGCTCCCGCGCTTCGGCATGATAGCCCTTCACCACGCGCACGCCGCCAAGCGATTCGGTCAGCCGGCCGGTCACTTCCGCGGTGATCTTGCCGCGCTCTCGGAAGATCGGCCGAATCGTTCGGAACGCCTTCTGCAGCACCACGACGAACGACGCGATCAGCACCACCGCGATCCCCGTCAGCAGCGCATTGATCCAAAGCAGCGCGAAGAGCACAATGAACGCCATCACCAGTCCGCCGACGAACTCCACCAGGCCGGTGCCAATCAGGTTGCGCACACCCTCCACATCGTTCATGATGCGCGAGACCAGCGAACCGGTCTTTGTCGCGTCGTAGTAGGCCACCGGCAGCCGGCTCACGTGCCTGTGCACCTTCACGCGCAGCTCGGCAATCAGCCGCTGCGCCGCTTTCGACAACAACTGGGTGAGTGAATACGACGTCACGCCCTGAATCAGCGTCGCCGCCAGCACGGCCACGATCAGCGGCATCAGCAGCGATACCTCGCGCAGCCCGATGACCTTGTCGATGAGGAACTTCGTCGAAAACGGCAGAACCAGCGCGCACGAACGGTTCACCGCCATCAGCAGGAATCCAAACGCCAGCGTTCCGCGCCGCGGCCGGATCATCTCGCGGATATCCGGCCACACCACTCTCAGCTTCTGTACCGCGCTCTTCTTGTCGGCTGGATCGGGCTCTCCCGAGCGCCGCGCGCTGCGCCCGTGGCCTTCCGCCCGCCCGAGTCCGAATCCGTGACCGTGTGCCAAAGCCATTAGATGTTCCGCAACCGCCCCAGGGTCCGGCGGATTTCCCCGCTGTTACCATTGGATGTCGGCATGAAGTGCAGAATCTGCGATGAGCGCAAACCTCGCCGCTATTGTCTCGCAGTCGCGGGCGACATCTGCTCGCTGTGCTGCGGCACGGAGCGCGAACAGAGCCTGCGTTGCCCCCTCGATTGCGTCTATCTGCAGGAGGCTCACTCGCGCGAGAAGCTCGAGGCCATCCCGGCCGAAAAGCTCCCCAGCCCCGACATTCCCGTCACCGAGCGCTTCATTCAGGAGCATATGCCGCTGGTCGACGCTCTGGGCTTCATCATCCGCGATGCCGCGCTCGCCGAGGAGGATGCCATCGACAAGGATGCACAGGAAGCTCTCGACGCCCTGACACGCACGTGGCGCACCCTCGAAAGCGGCCTCTATTATCAGACCCGCCCCGACAATCCCGTCGCCGCCCGCGTGCAGGTTCGCATCGAAGAGGCCGTCGCGAAACTTCGCAAAGATGTCGCCGCGAAGGGCTTCCCCGCCATCGCCGACTCCACCATCCTCGGCGCGCTGGTCTTCTTCCATCGCATGGCGGTGCAGTACGACAACCACCGGCGCTACGGCCGGCTCTTCATCGGCTCTTTCGGACCGGCGCCGCGCAAGGCGCCCCAGTCCGCCCCCGGTTCCCTAATCGTTCCCGCGTGAGGCTCGCATGACCGCGCTCGTGGTATTCGCGCACGGCTCGAAGGTGGAAGCGGCGAATGAGGCCATCCGCGCCATTGCCGCTCAACTCGCGGCGAAGAGCGGTTACGTCGCCGAGCCCGCCTTCCTCGAACTCGCCAGCCCCGATCTTCCCGGCGCCGTCCAGCGTCTCGCCCACCGCGGCGCTACGCGCATCGTCGTGCTTCCCTACTTCCTCGCCCCCGGCCGCCACTCCGAAATCGACCTTCCGCGCATCATCGATCGCCTTCGCGGCATCCACAATGACGTTAAAATCGAAGCAGCTGCAAATCTCGACGGCCACCCCGCGCTGGTCGGCATTCTGCTCGACCGCGCCGCCGCCGTGCTGGAGGAACTCTGAAAGCCCGTCTCATCGGAATCGCCGAGTTGTGTCCCGAAGTCCGCCAGTTCGTCTTTGAGGCGGAAATGGACAACTTCGCCTTCACGCCCGGCCAGTTCGTCTCTCTGGTGCACGAGTTCGAAGGCCGCGAGGTCACCCGCGCCTACTCCATCGCATCCGCGCCCGCCGGCAACCGCTTCGAGCTCTGCCTCAATCGCGTGAAGGAAGGTATCTTCTCCCCCTGGCTCTTCGAGATGAACTCCGGCGACACGGTGGAGATGAAAGGCCCGCTCGGCTACTTCGTTCTGCGGAATCCCGCACGCGACGCTCTCTTCGTTGCCACCGGCACGGGCATCGCCCCCATCCGCTCTATCCTCCAGGCGAACCTGAGCGGACCTCGTCCCGCGCGGATCACGCTGCTGTTCGGAGCGCGCTACCCGGCCAGCCTGCTCTACCGCGCCGAATTCGACACCATCGCCGCGCTCTGGCCCGGCTTCCGCTTCTGGCCTACGGTCACCCGCCCCGACAACGCATGGACCGGCCGCACCGGCCGGGTCCAGCAGCACCTGCTCGAAGCTATCGGCGACCGCCGCGACATCGACGTCTACATCTGCGGCCTGAAGGAGATGGTGGACGACGTCCGCACCGTCCTCAAGTGCGTCGGCTTCGATCGCAAACAGATTATAGTTGAGAAATACGACTAAATGGCCCGAACCCTAGCGCTTCTAGCCGCCATGGCCGTGCTGTTCTGTGTGGTTGTGCTGGTGCTCAACCAGGTGATGCCGGGACCGCACCGCCCCACTGACTACCTCGTCATGGGCGGAGCCGCCACCATGGTCTGCCTGCTGGTGATGTTTGTCCTGCTCATCACCACCACGCACCGCTCCGCGAATATCTTCTTCCGGAAGAAGAAGTGACTCCGCGGGAAAAGACAGGCAGTGCCGCGCGGGTGAGGGTGAGTCGCCGTGCCGTCGATCGTTTCCGCTCCGGCCATCCCTGGATCTTCGCCGGCGATGTGACCGACCGCGGCGAAGCTCAGCCCGGCGAAGCCGTCGTTGTCGTCGATCCCTCCAGCCGCCCCATCGGCACCGCGCACCATAGCTCCACCTCGCAGATCTGCCTGCGCATGCTGAGCGATCGCGTCATCCCCGTTGATCGTGCCTTCCTCGCCGAGCGCCTGGCCGCTGCTGCGTCGTGGCGCGAGCGCGTGGTCGCCGACACCACGGCATATCGCCTCTCCCACGGCGAAGGCGACCGCCTCCCCGGCCTCGTCATCGACCGCTACGGCGACTACTTCACCATCCAGACCCTCAATCAGGGCATGGACCGCCTGAAGCAGGATGTGGCCGGCGTCCTGACCGAACGGTTCGGCGCCCGCGGCGTCGTCGCCCGCAACGACGTCGCCGTCCGCAAACACGAGTCGCTCCCGCTCGAATCCGCCGTGCTTGCCGGCGAAATCCCCGACACCCTCGCCATCCACATGAACGGCCTCAAGCTCGAAGCGGACCTCATCCACGGCCAGAAAACCGGCGTCTTCCTCGATCAGCGCGAAAACTACCTCGCCGCTGCCCAGTACGCCCGCGGCCGCGCCCTCGATTGCTTCACTTCCACCGGCGGCTTCGCCCTGCACATGGCCTCCCGTTGCGGGTCGGTGGAGGCTGTGGACAGCTCCGCCGCCGCGCTTGACCGCGCCCGCCGCAACGCCGAGGCCAACAGCATAGCCAACATCGCCTTCCGTGAGGCCGACGTCTTCGATCTGCTCTCCGGCTATGCCTCCGCCCGCCGCCAGTTCGATACGGTCGTGCTTGACCCGCCAGCCTTCGCCAAGTCCCGCTCCAACCTCGACGCCGCCGTCCGCGGCTACCGCGACATCAACCTCCGCGCACTCCGCCTGCTCGGCCCCGGCGGGATCCTGGTCACCTGCTCCTGTTCCCACCACCTGAGCGAAGCTATGTTGTTGCAGCTATTGGCCGAAGCCGCCCTCGACGCCAGCCGCACCCTGCGCATCGCCGAGCGCCGCACCCAGGGCCGCGACCACCCCATCCTCCTCACCGTCCCCGAGACCCACTACCTCAAGTGCCTGATCGTTGAAGTTGTCTGATCGCCCACACTTCGCCTGTTTGCCGCCCCCCGTCTCCGTGTGAAACAATGGTGGCTTAGCCCCTTCTATTTTGTTGACCAGTCTCATTTCCGAGATGGAGGATACCTCTGACATGCAGTCGAACTGTGCACTCTTCACAGATTCTACGCGCCGGCG
>Ga0335083_10010368_pt1 | contig 11264 bp, 11 predicted proteins | sample Lox_Sample_42_FD_206716 | JGI IMG/M metagenome (GOLD analysis project Ga0335083, IMG submission 206716) | Soil microbial communities from Loxahatchee National Wildlife Refuge, Florida, United States - Lox_Sample_4.2 | ecosystem: Environmental > Terrestrial > Soil > Wetlands | place: USA... | reverse complement strand
GCCCGGCAACTGCGTGATCGCCGGGCATCGCGACACGTTTTTCCGGCGGCTCGCGCGCGCCCGCGAGAGCGATCTGGTGCGCCTCTTCGCCGCGGGCCGAGTGACGACGTACCGGCTCGAGGGCCGCCGCGTCGTCCGTCCCGAACAGCTCGACGTCCTCGGGCCGACGCCCGACGGCCGCCTCACGCTCGTGACCTGTTATCCGTTCCGCTGGATCGGCGACGCTCCCTACCGGCTGGTCTGGACCGCGCGGCCGGTCGACGCCGACGCCGGGACGATCGCCGCCCGCTGACCCCGGGACCTCCGACCCCGCCATATGATCCCGCGATCGCGCTGGCGCGAATCGTGCTCGCGAGCACGACCAAGGAGGCTTCCATGAAACGCAAGGCGACCGCGGAGTGGCGAGGCGATCTGAAGACGGGCCGGGGAACGCTCACGACCGACAGCGGCGTCCTCCACGACGCGCGCTACTCCTTCACCACGCGCTTCGAAGGCGAGAAGGGCACCAACCCCGAGGAGCTCGTCGCCGCGGCGCACGCGGGCTGCTTCGCGATGGCCCTGTCCGCGGAGCTCGGCAAGGTGAGCCTGACGGCAGAGACCCTGCGGGTCACCGCCACCGTGTCCCTCGAAAAAGACGCGAGCGGCTGGTCGATCACCGAGTCGAACCTCGATCTCGCCGCGCGCGTGCCCGGCGCGTCGCCCGAGGCCTTCAAAGCCGCCGCCGATACCGCCAAGGCGAACTGCCCGCTCTCGAAGCTCCTCAAGGCGAAGATCACGCTCGACGCGCGCCTCGAGAGCGCATGAGGCTCCGTCGAGCCGCGCCGTGGGCGATTCTGATCGTCCTGCTCGCGGCGTCGCCTCTCCTGTATCGCGCCGCGTACCGGATCGCCGCCCGCCGCCTGCTTTCGGGTCCGAAGCTGCGCGCCCTCATCAACGCGCGCCCGCAGGACTTCCGGATCGATTGGGACGAGGCCGTCTCGGCGGAACCGGGTCACGTCTCGATCCGGAACCTGCGCCTGCGCGGCAGCGATCCGAACGTCCAGTGGTACGCCACGCTCGAGACCGCGGACCTCGACTACTCAGTGCTCTGGCTCCTCCGCCGCCACTTCGTGTGCACGCGTCTGACGGGATCGGGTCTGACGCTCGCGCTGCGCAGCAAGCTCCCGCCGTCGCAGGCCGAGACGACGGACCTCGGACGGCTGCCGAAGATTCCCGGCCTCCCCGATCCGCCTCTGAAGAGTCCGAAGGAGGCCTTCTTCGTCGAGCGGAATCCCTTCACGATCGAGCTGCGCCACGTCGCGGCCGACCGCTTTGACGACATCTGGGTCAACCAGTTCCACTACAAGGGCCCGGGCAGGCTCGAGGGCGGCCTTTACTTGAAACCGCTCTACCTCGCCCGCATCGAAGCCGCGGCCATCACCCTCGACGGCGGCGGCCTCGGGCTCGGCGAGGAGAAGCCGGGGTTGACGGTCTCGGGCCGGATCACCGCGCTCACGAAGCTCTTCGAGCCCCTCCGCGTCCCGATCGAGAAGTTCCCGACCGTGCTCACGGCCGACGCGAAACTCGACGTCCGCGCCGCGTCGCTTTCGGCCCTCGAGCCGCTCACCGCGCTGCCCGCGGGTCTCCACTTCGAGAGCGGCGGCGCCGTCGCCGCGATCCGGCTCGGCGCGCACGAAGGCGTCCTGGACGGCGACGTCGCGGCGACGATCGACGACGGCCGCCTGCGCCTCGACGACGTTCCGAACGCCCTCGGCCTCTCCGGCTCCGTGAAGGCCTCGGCGAAGCCGCACGATCTCAAGGGCCTGTCGCTTTCGGCGCTGCTGGGGGACCTGACGGGAGACGTCCAGCTCGACCTGCGCGCCGACAAGCTGCAGGTGCTCGGAAAGCTCGTCCACCTGCGGACCGGCACGCGGATCGAAGGCGGCGCGTCCACGGCGGCGATCCGCGTGTCCGCGAAGGCGGGCGTCGCCGACGGCAAGTTCTCGCTGCGCGTGAAGAACGCCGCGGTGCGCACGAAGCAATATCGGCTGCGCGGCGACGCGAGCGTCGACGTACCGGTGCGGCAGTGGAAGCTGTCCGGCGATACGTTCGACGTGTCGGGCGCCCGCGCCGCCTTGACCGACGTCTATTCGACGGGCGACGATCCGACGCGCCGGTGGTGGGGCACCGTGGACGTGCCCTCCGGGCGCCTCGGCAAGAACATCTCCGCGAAAATTCTCCTCCAGTGCCGAGACGCGCGTCCCCTGCTGGCGCTCTTCGGCGTGAAGCTGCCCGCGTGGACCAACGGCCTCGTCCAGCTCGACGACTTCTCGGCGACGGCCAACCTCGCCGTCGCGCCCGAGGTCCTGCGCGTCGGCGACCTCGACGCCAAAGGCGGCACGTTTCACGTTCAGGGGCAGTACGTCGAGGACCACAAGGCCGCCAACGGGGCCTTTCTCATCCAGTCGGGGATCCTCTTGCTCGGCGTCGAGGTCGTTCCCCCGAAACCCGCGAAGGTTCGGCTCCTGCTCGCCAAGCAGTGGTACGAGAAGCAGGTCCCGCCGCCCTCCGGCGGCGGGAAGTGAACGCCGCTACTTCTTCGGGGGGCGCGACGGCCGCAGCTCGATCCGCGAGGCGATCGCGCGCTCCGGAAACCGCACGAGGTCCGCGACGGCCTCGGCGACGTCTTCGGGCTGCAGCATCCACGAGGCGTCCTGGTTGCCGTGCGAGTGGCTCCAGTCGGTGGCGACCGAGCCCGGCAACACCGCCGCCACGCGGATCCCGGAGTGCCGCAGGTCGAGCATGGCCGCTTCCGAGAATCCGAGGAGGCCGAACTTCGACGCGTTGTACGCCGCGCCGCCCGCGAACGCGTTGACCGCGGCGAGCGAAGCGACGTTGACGATGAACCCGCCGCCGGTTTCTTTCATCAGCGGCGCCGCATGGCGCACGGCGTAGAACGGTCCGAAGAGGTTCGTCTCGAGGACCTCGCGAAACCGTTCCGGTTCCATCTGGTCGACCGGGCCGAAGTGGCCGATCCCGGCGTTGTTGACCAGCACGTCGAGCCGGCCTCCCTCGCGCGCCGCCGACTCGACCAGCCGCTGCTGGTCCTCCTCCCGCCGCGCGTCGGCGGCGAAGCCGCGGACCGACAGCCCGTCCTTCGCGAAGCGCGCGAGCGCCTCGCGCACGGATTCCTCCGTGCGCCCGGACAGGAAGACCGCGAATCCGTCGGCCGAGAGCCGGCGCACGATCGCCGCCCCGATTCCCCGGGTGCCGCCGGTGACGAGAGCGACGCGGGACGCGGCCATGGGAATGGCATCTTATTCGCGCCTCGGCGGGCGGGTATATGTTGCCGCCGTGCGCCAGCGGCGGCTCGGCTCGACCGGACGCTCGGTCCACCCCGTCGGCCTCGGCTGCATGGGGCTGTCGTGGGGCTACCGCGACCCGTCGGTCGACGAGGCCGCGGGCATCGACCTGATCCGGCAGGCGATCGACCTCGGCGTCGACCACCTCGACACCGCCGACGTCTACGGTCCTTTCAGGAACGAGTCGCTCCTCGGCCGCGCGCTCGCGGGCCGGCGCGACCGCGTGGTGCTCGCGACCAAGCTGGGCCTCGTCGTCGAGGACGCGGCGACCTACGCCTACGGGCGCAACGGTCAGCCCGAGCACGTGCGCGCCGCGTGCGACGCCTCGCTCGCGCGGCTCGGCGTCGACGTCGTCGACCTCTACTACCTCCACCGCGTCGACCCGAAGACGCCCGTCGAGGAAACGTGGACGGCGATGGCGGGCCTCGTCGCCGCGGGCAAGGTCCGCTGGCTCGGCATCTCCGAGCCGACCGTCGCGGAGCTCGAGCGCGTCTCCCGCATCCACCCGGTCACGGCCGTGCAGTCGGAGCTCTCGCTCTGGACCCGCGACCACCTCGCCGACATCGTGCCCTGGTGCGCCGTGCACGGCGTGTCGTTCGTGGCGTTCTCTCCCCTCGGTCGGGGCTTCCTGACCGGCGCGATCGCCGCCGACGCCCGCTTCGGCCCCGAGGACTTCCGCTCGAAGCTGCCGCGTTTCCGGCCGGAGGCCGTCGCCGAAAACCAGCGCCTCGTCGCGCGCGTGCGCGACGTCGCCGGCCGCCGCGGGGCCACGCCGGCCCAGATCGCGCTCGCGTGGGTCCTCTCGCGAGGCGAGCACGTCCTCGCGATTCCGGGCACGCAGCGCCGCCGGTACCTCGAGCAGAACGTCGCGGCCGCCGACCTCGCGCTCACGGCCGAGGAGCTCGCCGAGCTCGACGCTCTCCCTGCGCCCGTCGGCGGGCGGTATTGATAGGATCTGGTCATGCATGAGGCAATTCGTCCGGCGCGGACCGGCCGCTTCCTGGGAGTTCTGCTCGCCACCGTCCTACTGGTCGACAGTCGATCGGCTCGGGCGGCCGTGAACCGCTGGACGTCCGGCGGCCCCTGGAGCGGCAACGTGACGGCGATCGCCGCCGATCCGTCGAATCCCCAGACCGTCTACGCCGCGGCCCAGTACGACGGAATCTTCCGCTCGCGGGACGGCGGCGTTTCCTGGCAGCCGATCAACAACGGGCTCCTCGACTTCTGGATCACGGGCCTCGCGATCGACCCGAGCACGCCGACGACCCTTTATGCCTCGTCCAGCGGATTCTTCGTCTACAAGACGTCGGATGCCGGCGACCACTGGGTATCCTTGTACGTGAACGATCCCACGAGCAGCTATGGGGAAGCCTCCGCGATCGCGGTGGATCCTCTCGCCCCGTCGACGGTCTATGCGGCGACGCTTGCGGGAGTATGGAAGACGACCGACGGGGGCTGTTCCTGGGCGCCGTCCAACACCGGACTCCCAACGACTCAGATCGGGGCGGTCGCAATCATGGTCGATCCCGCGGACGATCGCATCGTCATCGTGAGCACGTTCTTGAACGGCCTCTACCGGAGCGTGGACGCCGGAGCGAGCTGGAGCCACGTCGAATCGTTCGTCACTTCCGGCGAGCACGCCAACGCTCTGGCTGCCGATCCCGTCAACGCCGGGGTCTTCTATGCGGCGACGAGCTACTTCATCGACCCGACGGCCGAGTCGGGCGGCAGCCTCTACAAGAGCGTCGATGGCGGATCGAGCTGGACTCCGATCGGCACCCTGCCGAACGAGCCTTTCCGCAGCGTCGTGGTCGATCTCTTCAGTCCGGCCATCTACCTGGGCAGCGAGGTCGGGAGCGTCCGGCGAAGCCTCGACGGCTCGACCTGGGCCGTCGTCAACGAGGGCCTGCCGGCGCAGGCAGCCGGCGATCTCGCGCTGGGACCGCAACCCAATCTCCTGTGGGTTGCCGCCGGCGGAGCGGCGGTCTTCAAGACGACCGACGCGGGCGCGACCTGGGCCGATGCCAACGCAGGGATCGAGGGACTCTTCGGCCCTCACCTGCTCGTTCACCCGTCCGACGACTCCACGATCTGGTGCTCGAACGGCTGGGGCGACGGGGCAGGGATCTTCCGCAGCGCCGACGCGGGCCAAACCTGGGTCCGCTCGGCGACCGGGCTCGGCCCCCAGGCAGTCGTCGCGCTCGCTGCGACCCCGGGACCGCCCGTAACTCTCTTCGCCGGCCTCGACTTCCGCGGAGGGATCTACCGCAGCACCGATCTCGGGGAAAATTGGAGTCCGGCGGGAGCACTTCCGGGCGACACGACTCCAGAAGTCAGCGATCTCGTCGTACCGCCCACGATGCCGACGAGGGTTTACGCGGCCGCGGGTCAACTGTTCCTTTCCGACGATGGCGGCGACACCTGGACGCCGGCCAGCTCGGACTCTCACAATCTCTTCTTCATCTGGGCCGACTCGGGGGTTGCGGGCCGGCTGCTCGGTTTCGTGGATGGTCTCCTCCAGGTCAGCACGGACTCTGGCGCGACATGGACGCCCTCGGACGAGGGAATCGACATGTCCCCGGTGATCGCGATTGGCCAGGATCCCTCGAACGGCGACCATCTGCTCGCCGGAATTCAAAACGACCCTTCCAACCCGACCGCGCCGATCTACACGAGCAGCGATCGAGGAGCGACGTGGACGCCTTCCGATGACGGCATTCCTCAGACGAACTCGATCGTCTCCGTGGCTTTCGATGCCGCCACGCCGTCCACGGTGTACGCCACGGCGTACGGTCCCGAGGCGCGCGCGATCTACCGAAGCCTCGACGGGGGCGACACGTGGCAACCGTTCGACCGGGGACTACCCCGGCAGTTTCTCGATTTCTCTCAGGTCGCGACCTCGAGCGATGGCAGCCGGCTTCACCTCGCGGGGGCGGGCGGAGTCTTCGAAATGCAGAAGTCCCCGACCCCTCCGCCCTCGGTTTCCCTGGTCCACCCCACTTCCGGATCTGCCTCCGGAGGAACTCTCGTCGTCGTCAGCGGCACCGGCCTCGGTTCCACGTCGAGCCTGCTCTTCGCGAATACTCCGGCCGGCGCTTTCAAGGTGGTCGATGACGGCCACGTCGCCGCGATCACACCAGCAGGAGCTCCCGGATCGGTCTCCGCAACCGTCTCGACCAGCGAGCCGCAGGACGACACCCTCGAGCGCGCCTTCGTCTACGACTTCGCGGACCTGCCTCCGAGCTCGCCGTTCCACGACAGCGTCGTGGCTCTCACGTTGAGAGCGGTGACCGGAGGGTGCGGGGCCGGCAACTTCTGTCCGAATGCTTCCCTCAACCGCGGCCAGGCGGCCGTCCAGATCGAGAAGGCCCTTCACGGTGCGGACGGTTCGCTGCCGCCCCCCTTCGCTTCGCCCGATCTCTCGATGGCGGACGTCGAGGTCTGCTCGGGTTTCGCGCCGTACGTTTACCAATTCCTCGTCGTCGACCAGGTCACGGCCGGATGCGGCTTTCCGAACTACTGTCCTCTGAATCCCGTGACGCGCGCGCAGATGATGGTCTTCCTGCTTCGGGGCGAGCACGGATCGGCCTACCTGCCGCCCCCGGCCACGGGCACCGTCTTCGCGGACGTGCCGGCCGACGCGTTCGCCGCCGACTACATCGAGGCGGCCGCGCAGGAAGGCCTGACGGCCGGATGCGGCGGCGGCAACTTCTGCCCCAATTCGCCCGTCACCCGGGGACAGGCCGCGGCGCTGATTCTGAAGACCTTCCCGACCGCGCCGTAGAGCCGGGCCGTCAGCCGCGCTTTCCGGGAACCAGGACGAGCACGAGTCCGACCGCGGCGAGGCCCGCGGCGATCCAGCGGCCGGTCTCCCACCCTTCCTTCTTGGACCGCTCACTCGAGGAGAAGGTGGACTTGAGCGTCCCCTCGACTGAGTCGTAACCGCTCCGCCGGCTCGAGGCCAGGACGAAGCCCGCCAGTCCCGCCACCAGGAGGACGATGCCGATCATTCGCATGGCGCCTCTCGTTCGCAAGAAAGATACCAGCCCGGGCGGACATCTTCTGTCCCACCGGCCGGCGCATCCTTCGATGCATGGGTACGGTCCTCAACCCGGCCGCCTGGTGCCGCCAGCCCTGGTGCCGCGAGAGCGCGCAGGCCGAGCATTTCGCCGGCGACGGCTGCTCCTGCGACTCGCATGGGCGGGCGGATGTCGTCCAGACCCGGCCGATTCGCCTGAAAGCGCACGCCGCGCGCCTCGAGGCCTTCGCCTGCCGGACGTGCGGCGCGAAGACCCGCGACATGGTCGAGGGGCCGGACCTGTTCTTCCGCTGCGGGCCGTGCGCCGCCACGAACCGCTGGCCAAGGGCCGGAGGGGCCGGCGGACGCTGAGTCGCGGCCAAAAATGAAAGGAGGCGGGATTTCCGCCTCCTGCCGTCGGGGACCGCCGGTCGCGATCACCCGTCACGGTTCATCGAGCCAGACGCTACCCCCACCCGGGACCGTCCACCTGATCCGTCTTCATCAAATCGCGGTCGATCCACGGGAGTGACCCGCTTCGACCGAGCCCTTCATGACGTCCTGGAGACGCATCGAGAACGCCTCAGAATCACTTCCCCGGCGCCTCGAGCCGGATGCCCGAATGATCCAGGCGAATCATGACGCCGCGCCCGGGAGGAGCGATCGTGGGACGAGGGGTCGCCATGAGAACGATGCGCGTGAAGGAGCTGATGACGCGGGATCCGAAGACCTGTTCGCCGGAGACCCCGCTGTCGACCGCCGCGAGAACGATGGCCGCCGAGAATTGCGGCGTCCTGCCCGTCGTCGTCGAGGAGCGCTGCGTCGGGATCGTGACGGACCGCGACGTCTGCCTGGCGATCGGCAACGACGACGCGCCGCCCTCGGCTCGCCTCGTTGCCGACACCATGACCCGCGGCATTCACTTCGCGCGCGTCGACGATCCGATCGGGCGGGCGCTCCAGCTCATGCGGCGCTGGAGGGTGCGGCGGCTTCCGGTCCTGGCAGCCGACGGCCGGCTCGAGGGCATCCTCAGCCTCGGCGACGTCGCTCTCCGGATCGGCGCCGACTTCCCCGCCCTGCCGACGCTCGCCGAGGACGTCGCGCGGACTCTTCAGGCGATCTCGGAACGTCAGCGGCCGGCGCCGCGCGCGCCGTCCCGGCGCTCTCGAATCGGCGCAGCGCCTCTCTACTTCTGAGCGCGCGACGCCGGCGAGATCCCGTCCACGAGCTCCGGCAGGACCGCCACCCGAAACTGGAGAATCGCCCGTGTGCCGTCGTCCGCCTCGATCTGGACCGCTTCGACGGTGTCGTCGTCGCCGAGCTCGACCCATGCCCGGGCGACGCGGCGCACCGCGTGCTCGGCGAGCTGCGGGGGCTCGCCCAGAAGGAACGTGACCTCCCGGACCCGCGGATCCGCCACGATCCCCTGGAGAGCCACGTCGCGGGCCTCGACCTGCGCACCGAGCTTCGGGTCGAGAATCGTGAGCTGGACGAGCCAGCCCCGATGGCGGCGGCTGAACTCGTCGAAGAATACCGCCCACTCGTAAGGAACCACGGCCGTCGTCTTCATCGTTCCTCTCCTTTCGCGCCGACCGCCGCCGATTCACGGTCCGCGGCGCGGGCCAGCAGCGATTTCACCTCGATGTCGGTCGTCTGGTCGAAGACCCCGTAGAACCGCCCGACGGCGTCGAAGGGTTCGGGCGTCGCGGGACACACGACGTCGTCGGCGATCCGGCGAAGGGCCGCGACGGTCTCGCGCGGCCCGACCGGAACGGCCACGACGATGGCCTGCGGCCCGAGCGACCGAAGGGCCGCGACCGCCGCCTGCATCGACAAGCCCGTGGCGAGGCCGTCGTCGACGAGGAGCACGAGCCGGCCCCGGACGTCGAGCGGCGGGCGGCCTCCGCGATACTCCCGCTCGCGGCGCCGGAGCTCGCGGCCTTCCTCGCGCGCCGCGGCCTCGACCGCGGACGCCGGAACGCGATACCGCGCGAGCATCGCCTCGTTCAAGACGCGCACGCCGCCGGAGGCGATCGCTCCCATGGCAAACTCCTCGCTTCCCGGAAAGCCGAGCTTGCGCACGAGGAAGACGTCGAGCGGGGCGCCGAGCGCCTCCGCGACGACCGCGGCCACCGGCACGCCTCCCCGGGGCAACCCGAGAACGAGAACCTCCGGGCGTCCGGCGTAGCCGCGCAGGGCCTCCGCCAGCCTCGATCCCGCGGCGCGGCGATCGGCGTAGATCACGTCGTCATTCTCCACGCACCGAGACTTCGAGCCGGTCGCCCGGAGAGGGCGCCCAGGCCGCGTCCATGTGCCCGCGAAACCACGACGCCGCGAGGCGCGAGACCTCGTCGAGCGCGCCCGGCTCCTCGAACAGGTGCGTCGCGCCGGGGACGACCGCGAGACGGCCGAGAGCGCCGAGACGATTCTCCGCGGCTCTGTTGAGCGCGAGCACCTCGGCGTCGCGGCCGCCCGCGATCAGCAGCGTCGGCGCCTGCACGCGCTCGAGCGAAGCACCCGCGAGGTCCGGACGCCCGCCGCGGGAGACCACCGCGCGCACGAGGTCCGGAGCGGCCGCCGCCGCGACGAGCGCGGCCGCGGCGCCGGTGGAAGCGCCGAAGTAGCCGAGAGGCAGACGCGACAGCCGAGGCTGCCGTTTCACCCACTCGGCTGCCGTGCCCAGGCGGCCGGCCAGCAGCGGGATGTCGAAGCGATGGCGGGCGCTCACGAGATCCTCTTTTTCCTCGTCCCGGGTCAGGAGATCCAGCAACAGCGTGCCCAGGCCGGCCTCGCGGAGTCGAGCCGCCACGAACTGGTTGCGGGGGCTCCGGCGGCTGCTCCCGCTGCCGTGGGCGAAGACCACGAGCCCGAAGACGGGCTCCGGAATCCCCAGATCTCCTTCGATCCGGTCGGCGCCCACCGGGATGGTGACGGAGGTATGTGCTTCACGAGACTGTTTCACGAGCCCATGTTTCCCCTTCCTCGGTCGCGCGGGATGATCCGTTCGCATCATTCCGGAGGTTCCCGCCGGCACTAGCCTTGTCCCGTGGCTGCCGAAAACGAGCAGGTCCCCCAACGCGGATCCGTTGTCTCGACGCGGTACTGGCACCGCCTGGAGGACGGCCGCGTTCAATGCGACGTCTGCCCCCGGTACTGCACGCTGCGGGACGGGCAGCGGGGGCTCTGCTTCGTCCGCGGCTGCCAGAACGGCGAGATCGTCCTGATGACCTACGGGCGTTCGAGCGGCTTCTGCGTCGACCCGATCGAAAAAAAGCCGTTGAATCACTTCCTGCCGGGCACGTCGGTGCTGTCGTTCGGGACCGAGGGCTGCAACCTCTCCTGCGCCTTCTGCCAGAACTGGGACATCAGCAAGTCTCGCGAGGTCGCCCGGCTCGCCGACGCGGCGTCGCCCGAACTGATTGCCCGCGCGGCGGCGGAGCTCGGTTGCCGGAGCGTCGCGTTCACCTACAACGACCCGACGATCTTCTACGAGTACGCGATCGACGTCGCCGACGCGTGCCGCGAGCGCGGGATCCGGTCCGTCGCGGTCACGGCGGGATACATGTGTCCCGAACCGCGTGCCGAGTTCTATCGCCACGTGGACGCGGCGAACGTCGACTTGAAGGCCTTCACCGAAAAGTTCTACCGCGACGTCACCGCCGCGCACCTCGAGCCCGTTCTCGACACGCTCGTGTACCTGAAGAAGGAAACGAAGGTCTGGCTCGAGATCACCAACCTCGTCATCCCGGGCTTGAACGACTCGGACGCGGAGCTCGACGCGATGACCCGATGGGTCGTGGAGAACCTGGGGCCCGACGTTCCGATGCACTTCACCGCATTTCATCCCGACTGGAAGATGCGCGACGTCCCGCCGACGCCGCCCGAAACGCTCGCCCGCGCCCGCC
>Ga0335083_10010367_pt1 | contig 11264 bp, 9 predicted proteins | sample Lox_Sample_42_FD_206716 | JGI IMG/M metagenome (GOLD analysis project Ga0335083, IMG submission 206716) | Soil microbial communities from Loxahatchee National Wildlife Refuge, Florida, United States - Lox_Sample_4.2 | ecosystem: Environmental > Terrestrial > Soil > Wetlands | place: USA: Florida... | reverse complement strand
CAAGCTGGGGATGAAGGCGTCCGACATCGGCGTGGCGCCGCTGCCGCTGCCCTCGCCGCTGCCGGCCGGCGGGAGGAAGGTCACCAGCATGGTGGCCGGCATCAACATCGCCATCTTCAAGGACTCGCCGAACATCGCGGCGGCCGAGAAGTTCGTGAAGTTCATGACCAGCACGCCGGAGCAGGAGAGCCTGAACCAGACCTACGGCTCGCTGCCCACGGTGCAGGCCGCGTACAGCGACCCGGCCTTCAACACCCCGGACGTGCACACGTTCCGGAGCATCCTGACCACCACGGCCGCCCCGATGCCCGCGGTGGCCACGGAGAGCCAGTTCGAGACCGCGGTCGGCACGGCCATCATCCACCTGTTCGCCAGCGCGGCTACCGGCAAGACGGTCACCAGCACCATGGTCGCCCAGGCGCTCACCCAGGCCCAGCAGCAGATCCAGGGCTGACCCTGCGTGGTTGACACCCTCCGGGCTGGCCACGGTGTCACCGCACCCGCGCCGCCCCCGCCGAGGACCCGGCGGTGGCGGCGCGGGTGGCTGCCCTATCTGCTGCTGATCCCGGCGGTCCTGCTCGAGCTGCTGATCCACCTCATCCCGATGGCGGCCGGGGTGGGCATCAGCTTCCTCCAGCTCACCGAGTTCTTCCTGCGGAACTGGCAGGCGGCCCCGTTCGCCGGGCTGTCCAACTATGCGATCGCGGTGAACTTCTCGTCGGCCACCGGCTCGGCGCTGCTGCACTCGTTTACCGTCACGGTGGCCTACACCGTCCTGGTGCTGGCGGTGTCCTGGCTGTTCGGCATGGCCGGGGCGGTGTTCACCCAGCGCGCGTTCCGCGGCCGGGGCCTGGTGCGCACGGTGTTCCTCATCCCTTACGCGCTGCCGGTCTTCGCCTCGGTGATCACCTGGAACTTCATGCTGCAGCGGGACACCGGCATGCTGAACCAGCTGCTGCTGGATCTGCACCTGGTCAGCTCGCGGCCGTTCTGGCTGATCGGCCCGAACAGCTTCTGGTCGCTGGTCATCGTGCAGATCTGGCGGACCTGGCCGTTCGCCTTCCTCATCCTCACGGCCGGCCTGCAGAGCATCCCGGCCGACCTGTACGAGGCGGCCGCGCTCGATGGGGCGGGCCTGCTGGGCCAGGTCCGGCACGTGACCCTGCCGCTGCTACGGCCGGTGAACCGGGTCCTGCTGCTGGTGCTGTTCCTGTGGACGTTCAATGACTTCTCGGTCCCGTTCACGCTGTTCGGCTCGGCGCCGCCGACCCAGGCCGACATCATCTCCATCCACATCTACGAGAACTCGTTCGCCAGCTGGAACTTCGGTATCGGCTCGGCCATGTCGGTCCTGCTACTGCTGTTCCTGCTCGTGGTCACCCTGGTCTACCTGGCCCTGAGCAGGCGGGGGACGCGCCATGCGTGAGCCGCGCTGGTTCCGCTGGGCCCGGGTGGTGGTGCTGACCGTGCTCGGCCTGTTCGCGCTCGCCCCGGTCTATGTGATGCTGACCGCGTCGCTCAAGCCGCTGCCGGACGTGGAGGGCGCGTTCCGCTGGATCCCCTCGCACATCACGTTCTCGCCGTTCGTCCAGATGTGGCAGACCATCCCACTGCTCACCTACCTGGAGAACAGCCTGATTGTGTGCTCGGCCGCCGCGGTGGCGTCGGTGCTGGTCGCGCTGTTCGCCTCGTACGCGGTCAGCCGGTACCGGTTCCGCGGCCGCCAGGTCTTCTCGATCACGATCCTGTCCACCCAGATGTTCCCGGGCATCCTGTTCCTGCTGCCGCTGTTCGTGATCTTCGTCAATATCGGCAACTCGACCGGGCTCAACCTGTACGGCACCCGCACCGGGCTGATCGTCACCTACATGACGTTCACGCTGCCGTTCGCGATCTGGATGCTGGCCGCCTACCTGGACACGATCCCGCGCGAGCTGGACGAGGCCGCCACCGTGGACGGCACCGGCCCGCTGGGGGCGTTCATCCGGGTGGTCATCCCGGCCGCCGTGCCAGGCATCGTCGCGGTGCTGATCTACGCGTTCATGACCGCGTGGAGCGAGATGCTGTTCGCCTCGGTGCTGACCAACGACGCGACCCGGACGCTGGCCGTGGGGCTGCAGGGCTACGCCACCCAGAACCAGGTCTACTGGAACCAGATCATGGCTGCCTCGCTGACCACGAGCGTGCCGATCGTGGTCGGCTTCCTGCTGCTGCAGCGCTTCCTGGTGGCCGGCATGACGGCCGGGTCGGTCAAGTAAGGCCGGGCCGCTCAGCGCGGCTGCCGGCGGGCTGGGCGGTGAGCTGGTCCAGGACTGGGGCCAGCCGCCGCAGCTCGTCCAGGTGGGCGCTGGCCAGCCGGTCCAGCCGGGCCGCGCCGTCTTCGGTCAGCCGGATCCGGGTGATCCGGCCGTCGCCGTCGTCGCCCCACCGTTCGACCACCCCCGCGGCCTCGGCCCGGTCGATCAGCTCCACTGTGCTGTGCGGCCGTAGCAGCAGGTACTCGGCCAGGTCGCCGACGGCGGGCGGGTCGCCGCCGGGATGGCCCTTGATGGCCAGCAGCAGCTGGTGCTGGGCCGGGGTCAGGCCGACCTCCCGTGCGCGCGCCTCCGACCAGCGCAGGAAGCGGCGCAGCCCGGTGCGGAATGCCAGCAGGTTCTCGTAGTCCTCACTGGAAAGCTGATCCACGTCTGTCACCGCCCGGTTCGGCCCGCCGGGCCCGTGCCTGCCAGCGCGCTGCCTGGCCAGCTTAACGCCTGCCAAGCATGGTCCTGGTTAACCAAGAACCGGGCTCCGGCCCGCACGCGGCGGCCGGGCACGCCCGGGGCGGCACCGGCATCTTATGTCGTGCTACGATTTAAATGGTTGCCAGCCGAGCCTGGCTTCCCCGTTGCCAGCTCATTCGGGGAAGCCAGGCTGCCAGTCAGGATGTGCGCCGTGCTAAAGCCTTACAAGTTCCAGGCCGTCGTTACCCTCCTCCCGCCGCCGGGCTCGGCCGAGCCGGCCGCGCTGCCAGAACCGGTCTGCCGGCTGGTGGTCCGCGCCGCCCAGCCCGGCTCGGACGCCAGCCGGCTGTTCAGCGCCCTGATCAGTCCCGGCCAGGACACGGTGCCCGGAGACAAGCGGCATGTGGTGCTGACCGTGACCGTGCTGGGGGAGGGGGCGGCCGAATGCCTGGCCGCGGGGAGTGACTTCACCCTGTGGCGGGGCAGCGACATCGGCCGCGGTGTGGTCACCCGGCGGATCTTCGTCTGACCGCGGCGGCGCCCGCTAGGTCGGCCTGGTCACCCGTTGCGGGTGAGGAACCCCGCCTGACCTGGTGCGAGGGTCGGGACCAGAGGCCCGCTCCACCCTCTGCCGCGGGCTTGGGAGCGCTGCGATGACGGATACACCAGTCCGGAACGCGCCGGGCCGGGTCGCGGGCGGGGTGCTGGACCCGGACCTGGGCCGGCTGAGCATGGCCGAAAGGGTGGCCCGGGGCAAGTCGGCCCGGACCGAGGTGCCCCGGGAGAGCCACGCCGTGTTCGACCCGCCAGCGGACCGGCCTGACCCGGTCGGCCAGCTGGAGCAGCAGGCCGAGTCGCGGGTGCCGGAGCTGGTGCCGATCCGGTACGGCCGGATGCTGGTCTCGCCGTTCGCGTACTTCCGCGGCGCGGCCCTGCCGATGGCCAGCGACCTGGCCAGCACCCCGTGCACCGGCCTGGTCGTGCAGGCTTGCGGCGACGCGCACCTGTCCAACTTCGGCATCTTCGCCTCGCCGGAGCGGAAGTTCCTGTTCGACGTGAACGACTTCGATGAGACGCTGCCGGGGCCGTGGGAGTGGGACGTCAAGCGGCTGGCGGCCAGCCTGGAGGTGGCGGCCCGCGGGAACGGCTTCTCGCGCAAGCAGCGCCGCCGGATCGTGGCCGCCAGCACCCGGATGTACCGCCAGACGATGCGCACGTTCGCCAGCATGAGCAACATCGACGTCTGGTACGCCCGGGTCGATCTGGACCTGGTGGAGAAGATGTTCTCCACCAGGATGGCCGCGAAGGACCGCAAGGGGCTGGCGAAAAACCTGGCCAAGGCGCGGACCAAGGACAGTATGCAGGCGTTCGGCAAGCTGGCCGGGGTGGTGGACGGGCAGACCCGGATCATCGCCGACCCGCCGCTCATCATGCCGGTGTCCCACCTGCGCCCGGAGGAGCGGGACGAGCTGGGCTTCGAGGCCCAGCTGGACGAGATGCTGGCCCGGTACGGCGGCACGCTGAACGGCGCGCACCGGATCCTGTTCCGCCGCTACCAGCTCGTCGACCTGGCCCGGAAGGTGGTCGGGGTGGGCAGCGTCGGCACCCGCTGCTGGATCTTCCTGTTCACCGCCCGCGACGGCACCGAACCGCTGATGCTCCAGGTCAAAGAGGCGCAGCCATCCGTGCTGGCCGCCTACGCCGGGCCCAGCAAGTACGACAACCAGGGCCAGCGGGTGGTCGAGGGCCAGTGGCTGATCCAGCCGGTCAGCGACATCTTCCTCGGGTGGCAGCGCAGCGCGCCGGCCCGCGACGGCAAAACGCACGACTTTTACGTCCGCCAGCTGCGGGACTGGAAATTCTCCCTGGACATCGACCGCATGCACCCGTCCGGCATGGAGATCTACGGCGAGCTGTGCGCCTGGACGCTGGCCCGGTCGCACGCCCGGTCCGGCGACTCCGTCGGTATCGCCGCCTACCTCGGCAGCTCGGACGTGTTCGACCAGGCCATCATGGAGTTCGCCAGCTCGTACGCGGACCAGAACGAACTCGACCACCAGGCACTGGCCAAGGCCGCCGCGACCGGCCGGATCATCGCCCAGCGCGGCTTGTAGGCCGCCACGCCTGCTACGAGTGGCCGTTGTCTATCTGGGTGGCGACGGCCAGCGCCGTGTTGATCGGGATCGCGTAGGCGGTAACGTCGCGCCCGCTCCCCGAGCCCCCGACCGTGATGCCGATCACCCGGCCGTTCAGGTTCACCAGTGGGCCGCCGATCGCCGAGTCCTGCGCGGACTGCATCGCCGAGGCCATCAGCCCGCTCCGGGTCGTCCGGCCGACGCTGACCGTCGTGTCCAGCGTGGTCAGGGTGCCGACATCGAACGTCAGCGTGTGCTCCCGGCCCGTGGTGCCGACCGCGGTGTCATAGATCTGGCCCGGTACGTGGTAGGAGCGCTCACTGGAGGCTTCCGCGCTCTGGACGATCGTGGCCGAGTTCCCGACCGCGACGGTCGCGAACGGCACCGTCGCACTACCGCCCTCCATCTGGAGCAGCGCCAGGCCCGCCGCCGCGTCCACGCCGATCACCTTGGCCTTGAACGTCGCGCGGGACAGGACGTACTCCGCCTCCAGGCTGGCCGCGCCCGACGAGGGCTGGTACGTGGTCAGCACCTTCCCCGACTCGGTGAGCACCAGGCCGATACCGACCGGGGTCCCGCCGGACAGGATGTGCACCATGCCGCCACCCGTGGCATCCAGGATGTTCGACTGGTTGTCCTGACCTGTGCCGTTGTCGTCCTCGATGAACGCGCACTCGGTCGCGGGATCGGTCGTGGTGGCCAGCCACGGCGCGCACGTCCACGGCTTGGGAATGGCCGAGAGAATCACGATGTCACCAAGCCCCATAGCCCGGCCGACGCCGAACCCGATTCCCGCCGCGAGGATGAGCGCCGACGCGATCACCGTGAGCCGCAGGCGCTTGCTCTCCCAGGCTTCCGGGACGGACCGCCGGGCCTGCGCGGCCTCACTGGCGCCCGCGTCGCTATCGGCGCCCGCGCGCGGTCCGCTCTCGTCTACGTCCTGAACATGCATCGGCTGGTTCCTGGTCACAATGCTCACCCCCCGGACGGGACCGTCTGCACGGAGGTGCTGAAGGCCGCGGCGACGGCCACGCCCGCGCCGTTCCTGTGCACCGTGACGGGATTCGTCAGGCCGAAGTGCTGGCAGCCGAGGTCGGTGAAGGACAGGTTCAGCTCGTTCGCCATGAAGGTGAGCAGGTTGTCACCCACCGCCGTCACGGGTGACTGGCTGGCGGCCAGCAGCGTCCGGTTGGCCGCCAGGAAAGGCGTCTGGATGTCGACGAGGTTCTGGCAGTACGCCGCCGGGTCGCTGGTCTTGCTGCCGCGGCTGCTGACCGGCGCCTGGCCCAGTTCCTGGCGGTACATGTCGGTCTTGGCCGCGTCGAGCCCCCCGTCGCTGCCGCGCACCATCTTGCCGTTCTCCGGCGCCAGCGCCGCGAGCTTCGGCTGGTACGCACCCGCCGCTATCTCGTCCAGCGCCATGGAACTGGCCGGCACGTTGTTATTGCCCAGGTCAGGGGCCTGGAACGGGGTGCACCCGAGGGCCGGGTCGAGGAACTGGTCGAGCACGGTGTTGTCACTGCGGCTGATCAGCAGTCTCGCTCCCTCGAGGTAGCCCAGGTTGGACGTGGTGTACTGCGCCGTCTGGCCGGTGACCGGGTTGAGCAGGTACTGGGTGGTCACGTTGTCGCCCAGGTCCGCATCGGCCACCTCGAAGTTGCGCGTGACCGGGCAATCCCGGCCTGTGCCCAGGTCGCCGCCCGAGGGGGTGATCTTGTTGGAGGTACCGGGGGACGGCACCTTGAGCAGCCCCTTCCGCTCGTCCTTCCGTACCGCGCTGAAGAAGCTGGCCCCATTGCAGAATGCCACCTGCCCGAAGGCCGACCCCGCCTGGCCGTCGACGCAGTTGGCCTCCGCGAGCGTGGCCGGCGTCGCCCCTACCTGGAACAGGTCCTTGCCGTTGAACCCGAAGTCGATCGTCACGACCGCGCTGGCCGGGATCGCCGGCGCCCGTGGCACCACGGCCGGCCTGGTGCCCCGGGTGACCACGAGCGGGTCATAGACCGACAGCTTCCCGGTCGCCGGGTCCAGGATCGTGGCCTGGACGAAGGCCTTCACCCCCGGGCTCATCTGGCACCCAGACTCGGCCGGCGTCTTCCCGTGAGTTCCGGTGAGCTGATATGGAGTGGCCAGCCCGCGCGCGCTCAGCGGGTTGGCCGGGACGATGATGTCGCAGCTGACGTGGGCCGCTGAAGCGGTCGTGAACGACGCCGGAGCGCTCGGCCTGGGGCTGTGCTTTACCAGAGTTCCCAGCGGCACCTGGTAGATACCGGAGTTGCTCGAACCCGCCTGGAACGCGAGCACCAGGCCGATCACCAGGCCCAGCGCCACCGGCACGGCCAGCTGCATCGCAACGCGCGGCATGCCACTTCCCGGCACGGCCCGGCGCCAGGTGGATCGGTGCCCATCCTGCACTCGATCCACCTCCCTGCCCGCTGTGCCGCTCTTGGGGGCATACGTTAGACGAGCCAGGCGGCCCGACGCGGGAAGTCTGGAAGATCTACTTACCGGTCCGGCGCCCATTAAGCCGAATAAATTATGGCCGGCTTCTGGCGGTGCAGATGGATTATCCAATGACATCCATGCGGCCAGTTCGCACAGGTCACGGACGCCGGCGCCGGCATCTGAACTTATTACCGTCTTATAACAAGCCTGCAGCCGCCTTGGTCCGGGTGGTAAGAGCGGCCGGTCAGGATCTTTTACCGAACGCCGAGCCTGCCGGGTCGGTCTGCCGTTCAATGGGGGTTACCTCCCCGTGATGCGAGGTTAACCCTCCGCAGGCGCAGTATCACTCCAGGTAGTGAAGGGTCCGGAACATGTTCAAGCTGCTGGCCTTCACGCTGCCCTTGTGCCTGGACACCTTTGCCGTCGCCTTTGCCGTGCTGGGGGAGATGCGGCTCACCCGTGCGCAGCGGATACGCGTCATCGTGCTGTTGATCGCCTTCGAGGCTGGAATGCCGCTGGTCGGGATGGCGCTGGGGGCGCCGCTGACCCATCTGGTCAGCGCCCCCGCCCACCTGACGTTCGACCCTTACCAGGTCGGCAGCGCGGCCGAGGCCAGCCAGCTTCGCCACGCGTACCAGGCCCACCTGGCGCAGCGGGCCGACCTGACGTTCGTCGGCCGGTACGTCGTCCCGGTCATCGTCCCGGTGGTCGTCGGCTGCCTGGGCCTCATGATGCTGGACGAGAGCCTCAACGACGATGACGACGATGACGAGGCCGGCAAGGCCAGGGCCCTGGCGGGAGCGCGCGGCCTTTCCGTCATCGGGCTGGGCCTCGGCATCAGCGTGGATGAACTGGTCGTGGGCTTCACGCTCAGCTTCACCAGCCTGCCCGTGCCGGTCGTGATCATCACCATCGTCATCCAGGCGTTCCTGGCCATCATGATCGGCCAGATCCTCGGCCGTAAGGCACGCGCGGGAAGCCCGCGGCTCAGCGTGGAACGCATCACCACTGGCTCCAAGTTGGTGGCAGGCGGCGTGCTGGTCGCGCTGTCGGCGGTCCTCCTGGTGGGCCCCCCGGTGGCCAGCCACCTCCTGCCGCACTTCATTCACCACCGGATAGTCGTCCCGGCGGTGCCTTCGGCGGTCAGCACCCCCCAGCCGTGAGCCCTGCGGCGCCCATGCCATCTAATGAAACGCGGCCTCACCTGCGCCGGCTTGCACTTCTTACGATGATATTACGAATAGTCGTTTAGTAAACGCGGCCTACCGGCCTCGGCTAGCAGCTCTTACAATGATGTTACGGATACCCGTTATTAAACGGCACAGGAGTCCGAGCGCCAGCCATATATCCCCAGTGAGCTGCGGAGATAGTAGCTAGCCCAAGATCATGAAGTGTGTTTTGTGTCCGTAATCCGGGGTCGGGCTCGCCACTGAAACTGCTGTTTCAGTGGCTCTTGTTCACCGGCAGGTCTACTGTCATCGGCCGGGAGCAATACCCGATTAAAGGGAACGGTGTCGTGTCATACCGAAGTAGAGTCTTTAACCATGATCGCGAGTTCGATCCGCGGTCACGGACCCGGCTCCTCGCGATCGGCGGGACCGTGGCCGTGGTGGCCGGGGTCGGCGTGGCGCTGCTGGTGCCGGGCGTCAGTAGCGTGTTCAGCACTAGCGCGAACGTAGGTGCATGCGCCACGCCGTCGGCGGCCAGTACCGCTGCTGCCGCTGCGACGACGGCTGCCGCGGCGACCGCCGCGACCGCTGCCGCGACTGTGGCGCCGACCCCGACTGGGGCCGCCACCACCGCGCCGACCGCCGCCGCGCCAACGGTCGCGTCGACCGCGGCCGCTGCCGCCGCGGCCACCACGGCAGCGACGACCGCCGCCACGACGACCGCGTCGGCCGCTCCGACGACCTGCGCGACCGCGACCGCCACGCCCACCGCTACGGCCGCGGCCGCCGCGGCGAACGTCAACTGCGACATCATCGTGCCGGCCAACCCGCTGACAGCAACGGGCCTGGCCACTCCGTACCAGCTCACCGGGCCCAACGGCATGACGCCGGCCCAGTCCGGGTGCACGATGACGAACGCGGCCAACCTGGGCGCCTTCGTGCAGGCCACCATCCTGGACCCGGCTACCGGCGCGCTGTCGGTGTATGACCCGCTGGTCATCACCAAGGGCACCACGGCCGCGGTCGCGCCGGTGGCGCCGACCCTGCCCGCCGGGGCCGTTGTCACGATCGACTTCGGCTTCAACGGCACCGACCTGACCCAGGTCGCGGGGGCACCGGGCGCGCTGCGCCAGGGCGTCTGCGTGAACGGCCTGAACGGGTCGGTGTTCGGCCAGGTCTCGTTCTGCAACGGCCAGGCGTTCTTCCGGGCCGTGGCGACGGCTGAGGCGCAGGGCCTGCTGAAGGTGCCGGCGCTGGGCACGGCGACCAAGATCGCCGGCCTGACCTGCCTGACCACGCACGACTTCAAGATGGTTGACCAGGACCAGAGCGACAACGTCACCACCGAGTACCTGCTGAACGGCAACGGCCAGACCGCGCAGGCCACCTCGGCCAACATGGCCAACCTGGCCGGCGCCACGCCGCTGCTCAACGGCTCTGACGATGTTCTCCTGACCAACTTCATCGACCCGACTATCGGCTGCACCCCGATGGAGGCGCCCGACCTGGCCAACAACGGCACGATGACGACCTCGCAGGCCCTCAACGAGATCCAGGCCAACGCCAACGAGCCGACGCCCGCGGCGCTGGTCCCGGAGAACGACGAGATGACCCTGGTCAACAACGCGTTCAGCCAGCAGAAGACCAACCGGTACCGGGCTCAGCTCGGCCAGACGCTGATCATGAGGGCCAACAACACGGCGGACAGCCCGGCCAACTACTGCCAGAACATGGTCAACCTCCAGACCCCGTTCCTGGCCGCCAACCAGACCGTGCTGGCCACCGGCACCTCGCCGGTGCCGGCGGTGGGCAACAACCTGTTCACCTTCCTGGCCAACCGGCTCAACATGTCCTTCACCAACCTCAACTGCCAGAACTTTGGCCTGACCAACCCGGTGACGGTCACCCTGGACGGTAACGGCGTGGCCATCGCCGCCACCTTCAACACCACCCAGCAGCTGGCCAAGACCACCACGGCCGCTGGGTCTGGCGCGCCAGGCACCGCGATGCAGCCGCCTGCGCGCCGGGTCGGGCGTGGCGGCAGCGGTCCGGGCACCGGCCGCCGGCACATCATGGACCCGTCGGGCATGTGACACTCCGCACGCCAATCGGGTAACCCCCCAGGGTGCGGTGGCTTCCAGGAATGACTGGAAGCCACCGCACCTGTGCATGCCCCCGCTGACCTGGGCGGCAGCACCGGAAACGGCTTCACCTGCGACGTAAGAATTACGCAATATTTATGTCTGCTACTTATTCCGGTGTTTCGCTACTCGCGCCCGGATTGCGGGCTAGCGTGACCGTCTGAGTGCGTTCATCGGCCGCGTTGGAGGTGACATCATGCGCGACAGCGGTTGGTCCGGGGACCGGATGCCCCGGAACCGGATCATGCTCATCGCCCTCCCGCTGATCGTCACCATGGCGGTCGGTCTGATCGTGGGCATCAGGCTGGTCAGTGAGAAGAACGCCACGCTCCGGCTGTCCAACACCGGCCAGGGGACGGCGAACTCCACCCCGGCCACGCCAGCCCGGCCGGCCACCTCGCCCCCGGCGGCCAGTCCCAGCATGACGCCGTCACCGACGGCGCCGGCCACCGCCACTCCGGCCGCGACCGCGACGGACATGAGCTGTGTGCGCCACACGCTCCCCGCACCCAGCCTGCCGCCGCCCACCGCCGCCGGATGCGCCGGGGCCCGCCCCGGCCGGAATGTGGTCGTATCGGGCGCTGGTGGCGTCTCAGCCGCGGCTGGCCCGGCCGCTGGGGAGAATGCCGGTCCCGCGGCCCGCACGGCCGC
>Ga0335083_10010366_pt1 | contig 11264 bp, 10 predicted proteins | sample Lox_Sample_42_FD_206716 | JGI IMG/M metagenome (GOLD analysis project Ga0335083, IMG submission 206716) | Soil microbial communities from Loxahatchee National Wildlife Refuge, Florida, United States - Lox_Sample_4.2 | ecosystem: Environmental > Terrestrial > Soil > Wetlands | place: USA... | reverse complement strand
GCGTTCATAGCCGTCCCGGTCCCGGTGGTGGGCTTCGTCCTGGCGTCCAGGCGGCCCGGGAACAAGGTCGGCTGGATTTTCCTTGGCGTCGGCCTGGTGGTGGGCCTGGCCTTTTTCTGTGACCGGTACGGGCGGGGCGGACTGGTCGCGGCTTCGGGGTCGCTGCCGGGGGCCCGGGCAGCCGCGTGGCTGGTGAACTGGATCTCGGCGATTCCGATCGCCGGCTTGGCGTTCGTGCTCCTGCTGTTTCCGACCGGGCGGCTGCGCTCGCGGGGATGGCGCCCAGCCGCGTGGCTCGTGGCCACGGTGTTCACGCTGTATGCAGCGGCCTTGGTGGCACGGGCCTGCCGGGTGTGGGCGGACCCATTCGCCACGCTCAGTGCCGGGTGGTATCCGGGGTCGCATGCCGCGGTCTTCATTCTGGTGCCTGCCGCCCTGCTGACCGGTGCCGCCGCGGTGGCGGTTCGGTTCGCCCGGTCCTCCGGCGAGGAAAGGCTGCAGCTTAAGTGGTTCGTGGCGGCTGCCCTGCTCGTGGTCACCGTGGCCATCCCGTGGCCGCGTTCGCGGCCCACCTGAAGGACGCGGTCGACCTGGACAGCGCCTGCGAGGACCTGGCCCGCGTCGTGCAGACGGCATTGGAACCCGCCCACGTCTCGGTATGGACCAGTCCTCAGCACGACCCCGCGCATCAAGGGCGCGCAGCGATGTCAGCAGACCTGGTTTCCCGCGAGCACTGACGACCACGGCATCCAGGTCACCTCGCACTCAATGCAGATCATCCGGCTGCCGACACTGGGAGCTCCCCGCTTGCCGCAATTCCAGCACAGCTTAGGATCGGTCTTTTGCTGGCTTCCGCTCATCTGTCTTCACCCCGTATTTGTCCTGCATGACCGCGATCCGCAGTCCCCGCACAAAACCCCGTATATATAAGGCGGAGAACGCCCGAAGGCAGCTGATACATTCCGTGACCTAGGCGGTGAGCGGGCCGTCGAACAGTCCGGGTGACCAGCGCGGTTCGGGTTTCGCCACTAGACTGGGCGGCGCGCCGGGTCGCCGAGGTCGGGCGGGCGGCACCCGGGCTGCGCCGTCAGGTTCCCCGAACCGTGCTTGGCGCGGAATTCGGCTTCTGAAGGAGGATCTGGCCATGAGCGACCACACACCGGCGCCGGGAGACGCCGACGACCAACATGGCAGTGAGTTTGACATGTCGCATACCGCTGAGTTCGCCAAGATGCGGGCCGTGATGCGCGCATCGGAAAAGCACCGGGAAGGCGGGGTGGATCCCGAACTTGAGGGCGCGGACCCAGACCCCGACCCTGACGCCTGAGCTCAGTCCGGGCGGCCGTCCGGTGCCGCCCGGGCCGGGGTAGGTCCGTATCTACCCGGGACGGTCGCCGGCTGGCGGGGAACCGTCCGGAACTGGCGGGGAACCGCCCGGTACCGGCGGGGCATCCCGGCCGGCGAGGTGGAAATCAACGCGAGCGGCGGGGATGCGTTCCTGCTCGCGGGCCAGCAAGGCCAGCGCCCGGGTATCGGCCGGGGTGGGGTGGTTCAGGTCCAGGGCACGCGGCCACAGCCGGGCATAGCGGACGGCCGCGACTTCGGCCGCATACACCAGCGCCTGGCCGACCAGGTACAGCAGGGCGAACATGCCGGCCACAGTGGCGAAGCTGCCGTAGACAGGTCCGGCCTTGGCTACCAGCCTGGCCAGCAACGGCGCCCCGGCGTTGAGCACCACTGTCACCGCCACCGCGCCCAGGACGGCTCCAGGCCACAGGGCCCGGACCGGGGCGTGCCGCGCCAGCAGCAGCTTGGCCCCTAGCAACAGAACGGCGAAGACGACCAGTGCCGTCCCGAGCACGGCGGCCGCCCGTTGCACTCCGGGCTGGCCGGGCAGCGCGGTAGCCACCACCGTGAGCGTGCCCGCTGCCACCGCCCCGAGCAGCAGCACCACCAGCACCACGAACACTCGGACGTACCGTGAGACGAAACCGGCCCGGAAGCGATACCGGACCGCCGCGACATTGTTCAGCGTCTGGTAGGCGGAGAACACGACACCGGTTCCGGAGAACAGCAGGCCGATCAGGCCGACCACGAACGGGATTGTCGACGTCGGCAAGGTGTCCAGCGAGTGCTCGACCGTGGATTTGAGCGCCTGCGGCACGATCGCGTCGATCAGCCGTTGACGCAGGTCCGGATTATCGGTCAGCACCCGTGACAGCACCGCCACCCCGAGCAGCAGCAGCGGGAAGATGCTCAGGAACCCGTAATAGGTGATGAGCGCGGCCTGCCTCCCGCCCTCGTCGTCGCCGTACTTCTTCACCACCGCATAGGGAAACCCGAGCACGCCATGCCTGCGCTGCAGGCGGTCCGCCCACGCGATGATCCGGTTCACCAGGCCGCTCAAACCTTCCAGGTTCATGAGCCAAGCCTGCCCGGCACCGCCCCGGCCGGTCATCACCCGCATGCGGCGACCTGCCGGGGGCGCGGCGATGGCCTAGCCGACGCCGCCGACGCCCACGATCACCTGGCCATCACGGCCCCCGGGCGCACCACCGCCGGCCACCTGGCCATCACGGGGCCTGGGGACACCACCCCGGCCGGGTCGGGCTACCGGCCGTGGAAATGCGGCTCGCGCTTTTCGGTGAAGGCCCGAGCGGCTTCGCGATGATCCTCGGTGAGCCCGGTATGCGTATGGTGGGTCACTTCCAGGTCCATACACTCACCCAGCTCACCAGACACGGCCCGGTTCAGGTTCTCCTTCATGTAGCGGTAAGCGATCGACGGCCCTTGCGCCAGCCGGCGCGCGCGTTCCATTACCTCCCGCTCGAAATCGGCTGGCGGGAAGATGGCGTTGACGATTCCGAGCCGCTGGGCTTCCTCGGCGCTCAGCCGCTCCGAGAAGTAGTAGAGCTCTTTGGCTTTGCTGCTGCCCACCAGCCGGGTGAGAAACCACGTCCCGCCGTAGTCTCCGGCGAACCCGACCTTGGCGAAGGCCGTGGTCAGCACGGCCCCCGGTACCGCGTAGCGCAGATCGCAGGCCAGCGCCAGTGACAGCCCGGCCCCGGCCGCGGGCCCGCCGATGGCGGCGATCGTCGGCTTGGGCATGCTCCACAGGCGGCCGCTGGTGGCCCGCTGGTTCAGCCGCTGGCGGTGGATGCGGGCGTCGAGTGACGGGCCGGCACCGTTTCCGCGGTCCGCCGGCGACGCGGCCATGCTCTTGACGTCGCCGCCCGCGCAGAAGGCACCGCCCGCCCCGGTGAGCACGACGCAGCCGACTGTTTCGTCGGTCTCCACCAGGGCGAGCACCGCCCCCAGAGCGGACACCATGGCCTGGGAGAAGGCATTGCGCCGATCCGGCCGGTTCATGGTGATCACCGCGACGCCGTTGTCGATCTCGGCGCGCAGATCCTCGGTCCCTGTATCGATCGCGGTCATGTCATCCCTCCTCGCCGGCGAAGCGGACCCCGCCGATCACCCATGGCCCCCCACCCACCTCCCCTTCCCCCTTCACTGGCAGTCCGGCGATGGTCACCTCGGTGATTCCCTCGCCACGACCGCTCCGCGCAGGCACGAACCGCAGCCGCTGGCCCTGGTCCGGCATCTCTACCACCACGGTGTCCCCGCTGTCGGCAGCGGATATCCCGAGCACCGCCGCCCAGCGCCGGGCCGCGGCGGACGGGTCGTTGACCTCGACCGTCAGCCCGGTCAGGCCGCCAGGGGCATGGTCGGGCACTCGCCCCGTCCACGACGGGCCCGCCCACCTCCACGATTGCTCCGGGGTCGCCCAGTCCAAAGACACGATGGCGCCGGGGACGTCTCTGGGGTGGAGATGGGTCCCGGATATATCGGGCAGGTCGGTGGCCCAGACCACCCGTACTCCCAGGTCGGCTACTCTGCGGCGGGCCACGGCCAAGTCCGGGACCTGGAATATCGCCATGTACCCGCCGTCACCGCCCCGCCGCTCGAGATACCGGCCGGCGGTCGTGTCCGGCTGCGCGGGCGCCACGACCTCCACGAACGTGTCGCCCACGGCGAACACCGCGTTGGTCAGGCCGAATTGCCCCACTCCCGGATCGTGAAAGGGCGGCGGCCAGCCGAAGGCCTGGCGCAGCTCGCCAGCCACCTGGGCGCAGTCGCGCGCCACCAGGGCCACCTGGCGCAAGCGCGGTCCGCTCAGCACACCCCAACAATAAGCATGCGGTCTGGCCTGTTGCCGCAGCGGGGCGCTACGCGGACGCGAAGGTATGCTTCGTTGCTCTGGAACCGCCGTACGGACCGCTGTGGATGCCGCGCTCATGCAGTAACAGCGACATGAACGAGGCATCCACGCCGTATTGGCTCAGGCTGGCGGTCGCCGTATTGGCTCAGGGTGGCGGTCGCCGTATTGGCTCAGGGTGGGGAGTACCAACCACATGCTGACCACAGCGGCGGGCGATGCCTCTAAGCTCATCGCATGGCCAGCAGGTACTTCGACATCCATCCGGCCAACCCGCAACGGCGCGCGATCGTCCAGATCGCCGACATCGTGCGCGAGGGCGGCGTGATCGCCTACCCGACGGACTCGTGCTACGCGCTGGGGTGCCAGCTCGGCAACCGGGACGGCATGGCCAGGATCAGGTCGATCCGCGGCCTCGGCGACCGGCACCACCTCACCTTGGTGTGCCAGGATTTCGCCCAGCTCGGCCAGTTCGTCTACGTCGCCAACCCGGTGTTCCGGGCGATCAAGGCGGCCACCCCCGGCAGTTACACCTTCATCCTGCCCGCGGCCAAAGAGGTGCCGCGCATCCTGCAGCACCCGAGAAAGAAGACCGTCGGGGTGCGGATCCCGCGGCACGTGGTCCCGCAGGCGCTGCTCGCCGAACTCGGCGAGCCGCTCGTCTCGAGCACCCTGCTGCTGCCCGGCCAGGACGAGCCCATGACCCAGGGGTGGGAGATTGCCGAGCAGCTCGACCACGAGGTGGACGCGGTGATCGACTCGGGCGAGTGCGGCACCGAGCCGACAACCGTGATCGACTTCTCCCAGCCCGAGCCCGAGATCATCCGCCGCGGAGCAGGCGACACATCCGGTTTCGAGTGAACCCGGCCCGTGGCGGTCATATGAGTGCCGCCTGAGCCTGGACTAGCTGATCTTGTAGGAGTAGTCTTTTGCGTGCGGTTGACGAACCAGCCGGAGGTATTGACGTGCCCGGCTCGCGTTCTCAACCCCCCCAAACGCGAGCTGCCCTAATCAGCGCACGCTCAACCTCTGACTGGTGTCTGCCTGGCTTCATGCCCCAGTGAGGCCCAGGCGGACACGGCCCGCGCCGCGTCACCCCCCCGGCGCCGCGCGGGCCAGTCAACCGTCTATTGTGCCGCTGGTATTCCGCCGACAGTCGTTCGGGATCCTGGCCGTCATGAAAATTCTGGACGCCAGAAGTAGTGATTCATTCTGGCAATAGCAATGGTGCAGAAACGACTTACATATCCTTAGCCAGGACTTCGGCCATATCGAGCGGAAGCCATTCGAGCCGCTGGCAAGCGCACGAGGCAGATCCCGTGGTGAAGAGCCTTGAAATGCTGGGCAAATGACGGTCGAGATCCCGGATAAGACGCCCGGCCGCGGCCCGGACGGCCGGAACCGGGCTCGGGAAGGCGCTGTACGCCGTGCGGTGAACATGGCCCACACGATCTTCCCGGCATCGTCGGGCTCGGTGTAACCCCACAGGTCGCTGAGCGCGCAGATCATGTGCAGCCCGCGTCCGGTCTCGGCGAGGGAACCGGATAGGCGCGGCACCGGCGTCGCCTGGCTCGGGTCGGCGACCGCGCACAGCAGCCAGGGCCCGTACTCCAGCAGGCCGAGCCGGACTTGCCCCGGCGGGCCGGTAGCGGCCGGCTCCGGCAGGGCGTGCCGCAGCGCGTTGGTCACCAGCTCAGACACGACGACCGTGATGTCCTGGCAGCTCTGTGCGGTACACCACCGGCGCAAGGTGGCGACGGTGAAGTCCCGCGCGGCACGAACCGAGCGGACGTGTCCGCTGAGCGCGCAGGTGGCGGTCTGCAACGGGTACGCGCAGGCGGCCAGGGCAGGCTGCGGCGATGACCGCCAGCCGTCGTTCACCAGGCCGGCCATCTCCGCGGCGAGAATCAGCCAGTGGCTGCCGGTGCTGTCAATGGACGGGCCCGGGCCATCGGGCTCTAGCTGTCCAGCCGGACTGGCGGGTACCGTCCGCGGACTGCGGACGGCTCGCCCGGCTCGGACGGCCGTCAAGACCACCGCCCCTGGTACGGAGGTGCCGGCCGGCTGACAGTATTCTCGCCGCACGCGGCGGAGGCCCGGGCGAAGGCTGTGTGCCGGTCCCACCGGACGACCTGGCCGGTCGCCCAGAAGCCCGGATCGGTCTGCTGGCATTCCGGACAGGCCAGCCGGCCCAGGGCGTCGATGCGCCAGCCTGCGCTGATCGCGCGGGCACGCGCGTCGGCCTCGCCGAGGGCCGAGGGATCGGTGCGCCACGAGATGCACGACCCCATCTCGCACCACATGATCGGCATCCGCAGCTCATCGCCGATCAGGGGCCGCACGGTAGTCGCATCATCGTCAGGAGCCTCAGCACCGGCAAGCTCGGCGGTGGCTTCCGGCTCGGCGGTGGCTTCCGGCTCGGCGGTGGCTTCTGGCCGGGGATCACCGCCGGGCGCGGGCTGGGCATCGTCGTCGTCCCGGATTTCCGCGAGCCAGCCGTTCATCTGACGCCAGTCGGGCTCCTGAAGCATCTCAGGATCGTGCGGCCGGATCTTGATCTTCATCTCGGGCCCCTCCCGTAGAGCCAGTGGCGAGCGCCGTGTGGCGGCGGTTGACCTGCTTGAGGCCAGGCACCTACAGGGGAAGGAGATACCGGGCGGTGGCTACGCGTTTCCCGATGTGCAGGCTAGGGGCGCTGTCCATACGGCATCCGCGGTCATGCCAGACTGTTGCCGGCAGGTACTCCGATCGCAGCCTGCCGTCAGCCAGCGCCTGTTCGCCCCGGTGCTCGCGTGCCGCCGTCGCGGCTTGCCCTTCCCATGTCAAGTGCCCCGGGCTCACCGTCTCTAATTGGTCATTAATCGACGGTCCCGGCCCAGAATAACGACTGGATTTACTTACGATAAATGTTCGGTTTAGTTATTTATCGCCTCGGCGTGGCGTGTGGAAAATAACAGGTTTTTGTTTATGCACAGGACACAGATCACAATCTCGCAGGTGAAGACCCTGTTATGCGTATCGGCCCGGAGCGCAATCCCCAGCATTTCCCCACGGTGCACACAGGCTCTGCGCTGTTGTGCACAAGTAATCCACACGGTCGTGCACAGCAAGCCGGCAGGCCTGATGATCAACTTCGCCGCTGCCCGCACGTATCACGGCTTCGCATGCGGTCTCTGAGAGTGATGAGCGGGCAGGAGCCGGCCGGGGGCGGATCCCGGATTCCTGCACCGGGGTGACGGGGGATCATCAGCATGCAGCCGCTAGCGGAACGGCGTGGCCGGCGAGCCGCGGGGAGACGATGGCCGCCGACGGCCACCGGGGCGGTCCTGATCGTGGGCTCGGCCGTCGCGTTCGCACTGGACGGGCCGGTGGCGCGGGCCGCGTACCAGCAAGGCCTGGACCCGGCCACGTTCGGGTTCTGGCGAGCCTCGGCCGGGGTGATGGTACTCGGCGGCTGGCTGGCCACCGGACTGCGGCCGGGCGCCCTGGCCGCCATCCGGCAGATGCGCCGGCCGGCGGCGGTCCGGCTGGCGCTGGCGGCGGTGGCCGGGCTCGGCCTCAACCTGGCGTTGTTCGAGGCATTCGCCCGGCTGCCGGTGGCCGTCGCCGTGGCCGGCTTCGGCTGCTACCCGCTGTTCGTCGCGGCCTGGGAGGCCGCCCGCGGGCAATCCACGGCCGGCGTGGCCGGGCTGGGCCTGGCGGTGGTGGCCATCGTCGGGCTGGTGCTGCTGATGCGGCCGGATCCGTCGGTCTCGGCCCCCGCGGCCGGGCTGCTTCTCGCCTTGCTGGCCGCCGTGCTGCACGCCGGCTACATCCTGCTCGGCCGCGGCGGGTGGGGCGAGGTCGGCGACGGCGCGGCGGCATTCCTGATCGTCGCGACCGGCGCGGCCGGGCTCGGCGCGCTGACGGCTGCGACCCGGCCGTCGGCCATGCTGGCGCCCGTCACCGACTTCAGCCTGACCGGGCTGCTCCTGGTCGAGGGCGCGCTGGCCGGCGCGGCCGCGCCCCTGCTGTTCCTGGCGGGCCTGCGGCGGATCGGCGCGACCCAGACCGCCGTGCTCTCGCTGTCCGAACCCCTCACCGCCACGCTGCTCGCGGCGGTCATGCTCCGCCAGCTGCCGGCGCCGACGCAGCTGCTGGGCGCCGGGCTGCTGGTAGGCGCGGGCATCGCGGTACAGATCGTGCCCGCCCGCCGGCTGCGGGCCGCTGTCGCGGAGCCCGGTACCTCAGAGGTCAACGAACGATCCGCAGGTGACGTTGGCGAGCACTGCGGTCATCGCGCCGGCCCGGTCTGAGGCGAGGAGGGTCGCGGCGTCCGCCACCTCGGCCAGCCCGGGAAGCCGCCGCATCAGGGTGTCGCTGCCCAGGTTGGCCTGGTATTCACTGAGCGACTGGCCGGCCGCGGCGGCATGCAGCCTGGTGACCTGCTGGACGCCGGGAGTGTCGGGTGAGCCTGCCGACCGCACGATGACCAGGCGGATGCCGAACGGCCCGAGTTCACACGCCAGCCCACGCCACAGAGCTTCGACCGCCGCGCACGCAGCCATGAATCCGCCCATATCGGTGGCGGGGGTCGGCTCGGCCGTGATGGACATGATGACGCCGGAGCGCTGCTTCGTCATGTGCCGCGCTACCTCCCGGGCCGTGAGGAACTGCGTCCTGGCGGCGGTGATGACCGGGTGCATGAAGTCGTCGGCGGGCAGGTCGAGCAGCGGCGTGCCCTGGACGTCTTCCATGCCGATGGCGTTGAACAGTACGTCGATACGGCCCGCGGTGGCGGCCACGTCCGCCACGTGACGCGCGACGGCCTGCTCGTCCAGCGCGTCGAGGAGGGCCGCGTGTGCTGTCCCTCCCCCGGCCGAGACGTCATCGGCGACCGCCCGCACCGGGGCGAGCGTGCGGTCGGCCAGGAAGACGGTCGCGCCGGCGCGGGCCATGGCGCGGGCGACCGCGCCTCCGACGGCCCCTCCCGCCCCGTAGATGATCACGTTCTTGTTCTCCAGCAGCATGTCTGTCTCCTGTGTGGTTCGGGCTGATCTCTACGCTGCCGGGGGGCGCTTACGGTCTGCTGCCCACCTGCTTACGGTGCCGCGGTCAGCCTGGCTGCATGCGCTTCGGGGTACTCGGCCCGCTGGCGGTCTGGACGAGCGCGGGTGAGCAGCTCACGGTGCCCGGGCTGAAGGTCCGGGCCTTGCTGGCCGACCTGCTGGTGCACGCCGGGGAGCCGGTATCCGCGGACCGGCTGGTCGATGACCTGTGGGGCGAGCGGGCCCCGGCCGATCCCGCGGGAGCGTTGCAGGCCAAGGTTTCACAGCTGCGCCGGGTGCTGGCGGCGGCCGAGCCGGACGGCCGGGCCCTGGTCGAGTACCGCCCTCCCGGGTACGTGCTGCGGGCCGGACGGGACCTGGTCGACGCGAGCCAGTTCGAGGACCTGCTGAACCGGGCCCGTGGCCGAGCTCGTGTCCGCCGCGGTAGGACTGCCCGACGGCGCCCCGCCGGGGCCGCTGGCCGACTCGCTCGCGGCCGCCCTGGGATCCCGGCAGATGCTGCTGGTGCTCGACAACTGCGAGCACCTGATCGGGCCCGTCGCGATGCTGGCCGAGCGACTGCTGCGCGCGGGAGAGGGCCTGGATCGCGCCGACATCGCCGGCCTGCTGGCCCGTCTGGTGGACCGGTCCCTGGTCGTGGTGACCGCCGCGGGCGCGCGGGAGCCCCGCTACCGGCTGCTGGAGTCGGTCGCGGCCTATGGCACCGAGCGGCTGCGTGAGGCGGGCGAGCTTGACCGGTTCCAGCGGCGGCACCGCGAGTTCTACGTCACCCTCGCCGAACGGGCCCGTTCCCGGCTGCGCGGCCACGGCCAGCGGCCGTGGCTCCAGCGCCTCGACCGCGAGTCCGCCAATATGCACAGCGCACTGCAGGGCGCGATCCGGCATCAGGAGGCGGACCTGGCGCTGCGCCTGGCGGGCGCGACCTGGTACTGGTTCCTGCGCGGCCGGCTCACCGAGGCACGCCGGGCGCTGGAGTCCGCGCTGGCCGCCGACGGGCCTGGCCTTGCCGCCTGCGGCGGCGGGTCCGGGCCGGCCAGGGCCTTCGCGACGGCGTGGCTGGCCGGTATCAGCCTGCTGGCCGGGGGCGACGGCGATGCCGCCGCGGCCCGGAAGGCGTACCACGACGTAGACGACCCGGCCGGGCAGGCCGAAGCGGACTGGTTCCTCGGCTTCACCACGTCGGACTTCGGCGACCTGTCCCTCAGCGAGGACCTGACCGGCCGGGCGCTGACCGCATTCCAGGCCGCTGGCGACCGGTGGGGGTCGCCGCAGCCTCGGCGCGCTCGATCGCCGGGAAGGCGACCTCGATACCGCCGATGCGCGCCTACGTCAGGTACTCGACTGGCATCGCGAGATGGGCTACGCGCCCGACGTCGGGAAGGCCATGGCCCTGGCCGAGCTGGGTCTCGTCGCCGAACAGCGCGGCGACCCGGTAGCCGCCCGTCGCTACCGCGCCGAAGCCCTCGCCATCACCCGCGAGCTCGGCGATCCCCGTGGCATCGCCCTGACCATGGACGACCAGATCCGGACCTCGTAGAGCCGGGAGCGGGTCAGCCGAGGACCATGCCCTCGGCGGCCTCGGAAGGCGCGGGATCCGGAAGGCGGATCATACGGAACGAATTGAGCAGCCCCAGGCCGCCGGCCAGGATCGGAATGAGGAGGGCCACCTGAAGGGCTAGATGCCGGGCATCGGTATTGATCCGGATGATCTCGTTCTGCGTCTTCTCGGGGTGGCTGGCGAGCTGCTTCTCGAGCTGGGTGTTGCTCATGATCTGGGCGTCAGTCTCCAGCGCGTGCGCGACCTGCTGCTGCTCGGCCGAGGAGAGCACGGTGCTCGAATTGGCCAGGTTGGTAAAGCCGAGGGAGAGCGTGGCCAGCATGATGGCGCCCGCGAACGCCAGCCCGAACGAGAGCCCGAACGATCCCCCGGCCGAATTCACTCCCGCGGCCTCGCTCACCCGTTCATCCGAGATCGGCGAGAGCGTGTAGTTGTTCAG
>Ga0335083_10010365_pt1 | contig 11265 bp, 10 predicted proteins | sample Lox_Sample_42_FD_206716 | JGI IMG/M metagenome (GOLD analysis project Ga0335083, IMG submission 206716) | Soil microbial communities from Loxahatchee National Wildlife Refuge, Florida, United States - Lox_Sample_4.2 | ecosystem: Environmental > Terrestrial > Soil > Wetlands | place: USA... | reverse complement strand
TCCCTCCTCCGCTTCGTCCAGCTCGCGCAGGAAGTCATCCCGCCGAGCGTGCTGCAGGTCGTGACCGGCGACGGTGTCCCGGTCGGCCAGCGGCTCGTCGAGCATCCGGGGATCGGGATGGTCTCGTTGACCGGCGACGTCGAAACCGGCAAGACCATCGCGCGCACGGCCGCCGACACACTCAAGCGCGTCCACCTGGAGCTCGGTGGCAAGGCGCCGATGGTGATCTTCGACGACGCCGACCCGAAAGCCGTCGCCGAGGGGATCCGGCTCGCGGGCTACTGGAACTCCGGCCAGGACTGCACCGCCGGCTCGCGCGTCATCGCCGGGCCACGGATCTACGACGAGCTCCTCGAGGAGCTCGTGCCACAGGTGGAGTCGCTCAAGGTCGGCGACCCCCTCGAAGACGAGACCGAGATGGGCTCCGTCATCTCCCGCGAACAGCAGGATCGGATCATCGGCTTCATCGAGCGCGCGAAGGGCGCGACGATCCTCACGGGCGGCGGCACCGGCGCGAACGGCGACGGCTTCTTCGTGCAGCCGACGATCGTCACCGACGTGAAGCAGGACGACGAGATCGTGCAGCGCGAGGTCTTCGGGCCGGTCGTCACCGTGCAGCGCTTCGCGGACGACGACGAGGCGATCCGCTGGGCGAACGACGTCCGGTACGGCCTTGCCGCGTCGGTCTGGACCCGCGACGTCGGCCGTGCGATGAACGCCGCGAGCAAGCTCCAGTTCGGGTGTGTCTGGGTGAACGACCACCTGCTGCCGCTCTCGTCGGAGCTGCCGCACGGCGGCTACAAGCAGTCCGGCTACGGCAAGGACATGTCCATCTACTCCATGGAGGAGTACACGCAGCTCAAGCATGTCGCGATCAAGATGGACTGAGCCGGCTCTGAAAAGCGAAGGCGGACTCGTGATCGAGTCCGCCTGGCGCCGGAGTGATAGCGATTGGGCCGGTCGTGTTGCGCGTCTGACGCGGTATCCACGAACGCGGTACCCGTCCTGTACCCAGAAGCCTGGGCGATCGGCGCGCCGGGCGCACCGGTAGGTCGGCCAGTTTCCCCCCGCGCGACGGTTGTGCCTCGTTCGAGGGATGGCGCAGCACCCAACCCAGACGTACTAAGGCATCCCGGTCGTACCGGGGACGACGGAGGCGTGGCCGAGAGCTATTTCCCTGGAGAGAGGTCAGGAAGTCGCTTGCGCAGCGGCGCAGGACACGTTGTCTAGCCACTGACGCCCGGCAGCGATGGGGCGAGTACGCGCCGGGGACGTGCCCTTCCTGACCCCGTGCCAGGGGGAGGGGCACGGAAGTCGGGCGGGCCCAGCGGCGGCCCGTCCGGCTTTCCCCGCGGGCCACGCCAAACTAAGCGCGGCAATCTTCGTCTCAGCCGGTAAGGCTAGGCTCCGGGAAGGGTCCCTCCGAAGGAGGCCAGGTTGGCAATTCAGACGCACGACGAGGCGCACGCCGTCGCGTGCCGGCTGCTCGACAACATCGAGACCGTCGTGCACGGAAAGCGCGAGCAGATCGCGCTCGTGGTCGCGGCCCTCATCTCCGGAGGCCACGTGCTGCTCGAGGACGTGCCGGGCACGGCGAAGACGGTGCTTGCGCGCGCGATCGCGCAGTCGATCGAGGGCACGGTCTCTTCCCGGATCCAGTGCACACCCGACCTGCAGCCGACCGACGTGACGGGCCTCTCGATCTTCAACCAGCGCGAACGGGACTTCGAGTTCCGCCCCGGGCCGGTGTTCGCGGGCGTCGTCCTCGTGGACGAGATCAACCGCGCGATGCCGAAAACGCAGTCCGCGCTCCTCGAGGCGATGGCGGAGCGGCAGGTGACGGTGGACGGTGTCACGCGACCGCTTCCCGAGCCGTTCCTCGTCATGGCGACTCAGAACCCGATCGAGTACGAGGGGACGTTCCCGCTGCCCGAGGCGCAGCTCGACCGTTTCTTCGTCCGCACGACCCTCGGCTATCCCGACGTCGACGACGAGAACACGATCGTGGACGAGCAGCTCTCCGGCCACCCGCTGATGCGACTCCGGCCGGCCGTCGACGTCGCGGACATCGCGACGATGAGCGCCGCGGTACAGGAAATCTTCGTGCACGAGGCCGTGGCACGCTGGATCGTCGACCTCGTGCGGGCGACGCGCCAGCTGGAGCTCGTCGCCATCGGCAGCTCCGTGCGCGGCACGCTGGCCCTCAACCGCGCGTCACGCGCGTGGGCCATGCTGAACGGCCGCCGGTACGTTACCCCGGAAGACGTCGAGCGGTTGTTCGTCCCCGTGCTGATGCACCGCTTGCTCTTCCGTCCGAGCTTCCTGGCCGAGATTCGGGACCGCGGCTGGGAGGCAGCTTCCAACGACGTCCAGCAGCGCTGCCTCGAGCAGGCGCCGAAGCCGGGCTTCGACATCGACCTCGACGTCCCCGCCCCGGGGGTGTAGCGCCCGTGCCCGCCGAGCGGGTTGTGTCTTAACGATGGCGGTCGGCGTCTTCCCGCTCATCCCGCGCCGGCGCGTGATCGGTCTCTCCTTCGGCGGCTTGCGCAGCGTCCGCCGTGGGAGCGGCTCCGACGTCGCCGGCTCGCGCCGCTACGTGCCGGGAGACGACATCGCCTGGATCGACTGGGCGGCGTCGGCACGCCTCTCCGCCGCGCACGACACCGACGAGTTCATCGTCCGCGAGCTCTTCGCCGACGAGGCGACGCACGTCGTCATGCTCGCCGACCGGAGGCCTTCGATGGGAATCCAGGCCTCACCGCTGCGGCGCCTCGACAAGCCCGAGGCGCTCCACGCGAGCCTGCACCTCATCGGCGAGAGCGCACGCGTCGTCCGCAGTCTCACCGGCTACCTCGACCATGCGGAAGCCGAGACGCACTGGCGGCCGCCCCGCAGCGAGCGCCACGTGCCGCAGATCCCGTTCGAGGAGCGGCCGTTCCATGCCCCGCCCGACACCCTCTCGCGCGGCCTCGAGCACCTCGTCGAGCACCGGCGCGAGCTACCGACGCAGACGTTCGTGTTCGTCCTCTCGGACTTTCTCGTTCCGCCGGAAGAGGAGCCGTGGCTGCGAGCGCTCGAGCACCAGTGGGAGCTCGTGCCAGTGGTCGTCCAGGACCCCGTGTGGGAGCGGTCGTTCCCCGAGGTGGGCGGCGTGACGGTGCCGTACGCCGACGCGGTCACGGGCGGCGTCGTGCCGATCTACCTGACCCGCGCGGAGGCCGTGCGCCTGCGGGACGAGCACGAGGCGCGCCATGCGGAGCTGTTCCATGTCTTCCGTTCGCTCGGGATCGAGCCGGTCGTGATCGACTCGCACGATCCCGGAGCGATTCTCGGCGCGTTCCTGCGCTGGGCCGACCTCCGGATGATGGTCCGGGGAGCCCTGGCGTGAAGCGGGCCATCGTCGCCGCGATGCTGGCCGCACTAGCGGTCGCCGCACCTGCAGCGGCAACGCTTCCGCCGGTCCACGGCGGCTCGGCCATCGGCCGGAACCTGCCCCTGAAGGTCTACGCCTCGTTGAGTCCGCCGACGCACCTCTTCGGGACGGCGATCACGGCCAGGGTCGCAGTTGTCGCAGACCGGAAGTTCGTCGCTCCGGCGAACCTGCGAGTCAGGGCTCACTTCCCCCCGTACCAGCCGGTCGGGCCGCCGACGGTGACCCAGGCCGCCAGCGGACGCCTCTTGCAGATGACCTGGACGTGGACGCTTCGCTGCCTGACCGTCCAGTGCGTCCCGGTGATGCGGCACAGCGACATCTCGCACATCTTCCACTTCAGCCCCGCACGCGTCTCCTACGTCTCGCCCACCGGCAAGCTCCGCTACTACCTCAATGCGCGCTTCCAGCCGGTGGTCGTCCACTCCCAGCTCAGCCCCGCCGTGGTCAAGGCCCTCGAAGCCCACACGATCAACTGGCAGGATCCGCTGACTCCGGTGCCCGCAGCGCAGTATCGGATGTCTCCGGATCTCGCTTTCTGGCTAGCGGTCGCGCTCGCGGTCGTGCTCGGGGCGGCAGGCCTGGCCCTCGCGATCCGCTGGGCGCTGCAGTTCCGCCCGCAGGCCTCCGCGCGAGCCACGCTCCCGGCCTCGTCGCTCGAGCGCGCACTCACGCTCTTCTTCTGGGCGCGGGCGCACGATGACGAGACCCTGCAGCGGAAGGCGCTCGAGCGCGTCGCCGACGAGCTGCCGTTCGACGTGCACCATCTCTCCGAGACGGCCCGTGAGCTCGCCTGGTCCCCCGAGGCTCCGGACGAGGAGGACGTGCAGGTGATCTCCGACAGCGCGGGCATCCATCACCGTCGCAACGGGGAGCCGAAGACGTGAGGGGGACCACGCTGATGCGCCGCGGCGCCACCCGCCTCGGGGACCTCGGCCACCTCGCGCCGCCCGCACACCGCACCACGTTCGTCCGGGTGGGCCTCGCCGTCGCGCTGGCTGCGACGCTCGCCGGCGCGGCCCTTCTCGCGCGCTCCGCCGGCAGCGGGCGTGCCGCCGTGCTGCCGGTGGGCGCGAAGGCAGGCGTCGTCGTCGTCGACATGTCCGCGAGCGTCGCCGGGCCGACCTTCGAGCGTGTCGCCACGGTGGTGCGGGGCCTGGTCACGGCGAACCAGGCGATGGGGCTCGTCATGTTCTCGGACGTCGCCTACGAGCTGCTGCCGCCGAACTCGCCGCCGAGCGCGCTGCAACAGTTCGTGCGCTTCTTCTCGCCGGAGCGCGTCAGCAAAGGCCAGCCGGTGTTCGGACAGAGCCCCTGGAGCCAGTTCAGCGGCGGCACGAGGATCTCCACGGGCCTCATCGCCGGCGTCGAGGCTCTGCGGCGTGCCCACATAACGCACGGATCGCTCGTACTCATGAGCGACCTCAACGACGGGCAGGACGACAAGGAGCCGCTCGTCGCCGAGGCTCTCGCGCTGCGGAAGGCGCACGTCCCGATCCGGATCGTGCCGCTCCATGCGGCGCCGCAGAACGTCCAGCTCTTCGGCCAGCTCTTCGGACCACATGTCTTCGTCAGCGTTCACGCGTTCAAGCACGCCGGGAAGCGGCGCGTCTTGCCGATTGCCGTCTCCTCGCCCTGGACGCTGCTCGCCGTCGGCCTCGTCTTCGTCGGGCTGCTCGCCGCGAACGAGCGCTTCAACTCCCGCCTCGTCCCGGAGACGGCCGCATGAGCCGTGTTCGCCGTACCCTCCCGCTCGTCGCCGCGGTCGTGCTGATCGGCGTCGCGATCGTGCTCGCGCTGTTCGCGCGCGACGTCCGCGCGTGGCAGGGTCGAGTCACGCGCGACGACGTCCGCTTCCGGGCCCAGCGCTCACACCTCGACCTCTGGCGCTCCCCGGCCGTCCTCCCGGGCGACCCGGCACGCTCTGTGCTCGGCCTCGACGACGCGCTTACGTACCGGCGCGCGCTGCAGCTCTTCTGGCTGAGCCAGGTCGGCGCGAGCACCGGGGGCCAAGCGGATCTCGCGCAGTTGCGAGTGGTCGCCGAGCAGCAGCTGCAGACGCTCGCAGAGACGGCGGCGACACGTGAGGAACGCTCGAATGCGGCGAACCTCCTCGGTGTCCTGGCTGTGACCGTCTCCGCAGCCGACAGCCCGACGCAGAAGGCAACCGTTGCACGCGCCAAGCACTACTTTGCGCTGGCCGTCAAGGAGGACCCGGCGAGCTGGGCTGCGAAGCTCAACCTCGAGCTCACGCTGCGTCTGGAGCACCCGCGCAACTCACGTCTCGACCAGGACGCCCGCGGCGGCTTCGGCTTCGGCGGCGCCAACGGCGTAGGCGTCGTCGGCGGAGGTTTCTGACGGGCATCTCGTTCCTCACGCCCATGGACGCGCTGTTCGCGCTTGCCGTGGTCGTCCCCCTCGCTGCCCTGTGGCTGACCCAGGTCGACATGCGACGGGTCCGCAACCTCTTCTCTCTGGCGCATCCCCACCGGCGTGAGCTGGCAGGCGTGATCGCGGCGCTCGCCCTCCTGCCGATTCTGCTCGGCGTTGCGGCCGCACAGCCGGTCGTCGTGCATCACCACTCGCTTGGAGTACGGTCCGACGCCCAGGCGTTCTTCGTCTTCGACACCTCGCTTTCGATGTCCGCCCGAACGGGACCCGACGGGCCGACGCGGCTGGAGCGCGCGAAGCGGGAGGCGGCGGACGTGATCCCGAGCCTCGGCGACATCCCGGTCGGCCTGGCGACGATGACTGACAGGGTGCTCCCCGACCTGATGCCCACACCGAACTTCGCGCTCGCCCTCAACGTGCTGCGCGAGTCTGTGGGAATCGAACGGCCGCCTCCGACCCAGCTGTACCACGGGCGCGCGACGACATTCCAAGCGCTCTTCCCGATCGCGAACTCCCAGCTCTACAGCCCCGGCGTGCGGCATCGGATCCTCGTCGTCTTCACGGACGGCGAGGACGCTCCCTTCCGCTCAGTCGTCGACTTCGACCTCGCCCGCTCGATGACGATCCATCCGCTCTTCGTGCACGTATGGGCGCCGACTGAGCGGGTCTACATTCACGGCCGGATCGATCCGAAATATCGGTCCGACCCCACGAGCGGTCCCGTGCTGAGCCGGTTCGCGGCCGCGGCTCACGGTCAGGTCTTCGCGGAGGACGACACCCACGGGCTCGTGCAGGCGATCCGCGACGAGGCGGGCAGCTCGTCCGCCCGGACGACGATCGTCGGCTACGCACGGGTCGCGCTGGCGCCGTGGTTCGTCCTCGCCGGTGTCATCCCGCTGGGCTTTCTCCTGTACCGCCGTAACTTCTAGAACACGGTGCAGCTGCCGGCCAGGTAGTCCGTGATCTTGCGCGGGCTCCACTTGAAGAACGCGAGCGGCCGGCGTTTCGCATCGTCCTTGCGCACGGCGAGCAGCGCCTGCTCCGGTGTGCTGCCCGCCATCGTGATCCGGAAGTGGACGAGCACACGCTGGGCACGTGTCGGGCACGTGCCGTCGATATGCCCCATGAAATTACGCGTCACCGTCTGGTCCCGGGCGAGTCCGGCCGGCTTGAGCGAGACCCGGCTCGACGAGCTACGACAGACAGACTTGTCGATCTTCAGGCCGTTCTTCACGTCCCTGAAGACGACCTGATAGGCGTGGTCGTTCGCCGTGGTCAGGGACGCCATGCCCGGCCCCGCCGGGTCCTGTCCACCTGGTGGCAGCCGAACCTGCATCCCGAAGAAGAACGGATGCTGACGCCAGGAGAGGCAGGAATAGGTCATGTCGACAACGCGCGTGCCTGCCCGCGCCTGAGTCGAGCTCGCGGCTGCGGCGTACGCGTTCGCCGCGGCGACTACGGCGACGGCTGCCGCTACGACGACGATCCGACTCCAAGGTGACCGCATTACGCCCTGATGTTGGCACACGGACCGCGCGCACACCAGCGCGGTAGCGGCTGCGAGTGGTTTCGCTGAGCGAATGTCACCGCTTGACCTTCCTACAGGTGACCTCGGTCCGGTGAGGTCCGGCAGGGAGGGGCTGGACCCTTACCGCGCGCGTTGCCACGCCGTCACCACATGGCCGCCGCGTGGACTCCCGAGCTGCGTTTAGCGTCGCGTTGCACCATCTCGAGTGCCTCTGCGGCGCCCCGGTCGTGCCACCCTCCAAGCCCACCGGGGCGCCGGCGCTCGTCGTGAGGTTGCCGGAGGATTCCCTGAGGTTGGGGGACAGGATGCGGCCGTCCCGTCCCCCGACACCGGTTTCGCGGCCGGCATGACGACCCCTTGCCTTGTCACAAGCTCGGCACAGTTGCGCTTCGCATTCGAAAGCCGTCTTGAGAGGCGCCTACCGGAGTCGAACCGGTGTACTGGGTTTTGCAGACCCATGCCTAACCACTCGGCCAAGGCGCCGCGGGCGCCATGGTATCCGGGCGCTCACGGAAGAACTTCGTCGAGGAAGGCGACCGCCCGCTCGAATACGTCCACGCGATTCGCGAGCTTCTCGACCATGTGTCCTTCGTCCTCGTAGATCACGAGCTCGCAGCGAATGCCTCGCCGGACGAGCTCGGTGTGGATCGCCTCCGACTCGCTCACCGGCACACGCGGGTCGTTGCGCCCGTGCTCGATGAAGAGCGGCGCCCGGATTGCGTCGAGCCGGCTCCAGGGAGACAGGCGCTCGAGCAGCTCCGGATCGCTCAACGGGCCGTACTCGCGCTCGCGGACCGCGCGGCGCCAGACCGAGGTGTTCTCGAGGAAGGTACGGAGGTTCGAGATGCCGACGAACTCGACTCCGGCGGCCCACAGCTCTGGCTGGAACGCGAGCGCGGCCAGCACCATGTAGCCGCCGTACGAGCGCCCGTAGACGACCGCACGCGAGGCGTCGATCTCGGGCCGTGCCGCGAGCCACGCGTGCAGCGAGGCGAGATCCGCGACGGAGTCGAGCCGCTTCTCGACGTCGTCCAGGTGCTCGAAGCGCTTCCCGTAGCCGCTGGAGCCACGGACGTTCGGCGCCGCCACCGCGTAGCCCCGGGAGACGAGGTACTGGGTGAACGCGCCGAAGCCGGAGGAGTACCACGGCTGCCACTGTGCCTCCGGCCCGCCGTGAACGGTCACCACGACCGGGAACGGACCCTCGCCCTCCGGCAGGAATAGAAAGACGGGAATGCACTCGCCGTCGAAGCTCGAGTAGCGGTGGAGTGACGGCTCGCGGCCACCCTCGACCCGCCCCAGGTCGGTCAGCTTCCGCGTCTCGCCGGAGCCGAAGTCGTGAGCCCAGACCTGCCGCGGCTCGGTCGTCGTCGAGAAGCCGAACGCGACTCGCGTCCCGTCCGGCGAGAAGACGAAGTGCTCGGCGACCCCGTCCCCCGGCAGCGGCAGGCCGTCGACCCGCGAGTAGCCGTCCTCGTTCGCCTCCACGAGCAGGCGCCGCCCGTCCTCGTCCCCGAAGCAGTACAGGTCCCACTTCGACTCGCGGACGGTCTCCCAGCCATTCGCGGCGACGCCGTACCTCGCGATGGCGAACGTGTCGCGGTCCGCGTTCATCGCGGCGTTGAGGGACGAGCCGTCGGCCGACCAGACGGGTGTGAGGTACTCGGCCGCCCCCTCGTGCGGCGTGATGTGCACGACCTCACCGCTCTCGACGCCGAGCAGGAACAGGTTCGAGTCGCCGCTCGCCTCACCGAGCTGCCCGGCTACGACCCAGCGTCCGTCCGGCGAGATCTCGCCCGCGGCGCAAAGACCGCCGAGCTCGAAGCTCCGCTCCTCGCCACTGTCGAGCCGCCGCACGACGACGTCGAAGTCGACGCCGTTGCGCCGGTTCGTCGAGTACGCCAGCAGCACCCCGTCGCGCGAGACGTGAGGCGAGCGATGGATGTACCGCGGATCCACGACGAGCGGCTCGCCGTCGAGGTAGAGCTGCGTCCGCTCGTTCCCGCCCTCGTCGATCTCGAGCAGGAGGCGGTCGTCCGGGAGCAGCTGCCCGTCGACCGGCTCGGCGTAGTTCGTCAGCTGCTCGAGCTCGCCGGTATCGAGCGGTAGGCGATAGAGCTGGCGCGTCCCCGAGAGGTCGCACGCCACCAGCAGCCAGGAGCCGTCACGCGACCACGACAGCGGATACGCCTGCCGCAGCTCGAGGAGTTGTCGGAGCGAGCTAGGCAGCGGTTCCCGCGAGCTCCGAGATGATCTCGTCGCCGAACGCCTGCAGCGTCTCCTCCTGGCCGTGCGTCATGAGGTAGATGTTGAACTGGTCGACGCCGACGGAGGCGAGCTCCTGCAGCTTCGCCTTCGCCTGCTCCGCGGTGCCCAGGACGCAGAAGCGGTCGCAGATCTCGTCGGTGACGAACTCGCCGTGCTTCGCACCGACCCGCGAGTGCTCGTTGTAGTCGTAGAACTTCCGCGCCTGGACGTAGTCGGTCAACGCCTTCGGCACGGCGCTGCCGTCGGCGCCGTAGCGCTCGATCAGGTCCATGACGTGGTTCGAGACCATCGCCGGGAACCACCGCACCTGCTCGCGCGCGTCGGCGAGGTCTTCGGAGATGTGAGCCGGCGCACCGACGATGCACTTGAGCTCGGCAGGGTCGCGGCCGACCTCCTCGGCGGCGCGACGCGCGGTGTCCATGATCCACTGGATGATCTCGGGGTCGGCGAGCTGGATGATCACGCCGTCGCCCACGCGCCCCGCCACGCCGAGCGCTCTCGGCCCATAGCCCGCGACCCACATCGGGATGCGCGGCAGCTCCGGCCGCACCCACTTGAAGACGAGCTGCTTGTCGTTCCACTCGACCTCGCCGCCGTTCATGAGCTCGCGCACCATCGCGCACGAATGCTCGAACTCCGCGACCTTCATCGGGCGCCGGCCTATGTACCGGACGGCCGAGTCGCCGCGGCCGATCCCCATCGCCATCCGCCCGTCGGACAGGTCCTGCAGCGTCGCGTACGCGCTCGCGAGCACGGTCGGGTCGCGCGTCGCCGGGTTCGTGACGAAGTGGCCGAGCTTGATCTTCGAGGTCTCCCGCGCCGCGACTGCGAGCATCGGCACCGACTCCTGCCACAGGACGTGCGAGTCGTACGTCCACGCGTAGCCGAAGCCGTGCCGCTCTGCGAGCTGGATCAGCTCGAGCCAGCGCGAGAACGGCGGATCGGGAAGAACCGTGACGCCGAAGTCCACGGACACGAGCCTATCGCGGCGCGACGAGCTCGTAGCTGCCGGCGACCAACTCGCGTACGAGCTCCTCGGGCGCTGCGCCGCCGAGGGTGACGGTCAGCCAGTGGCGCTTGTTCAGGTGGTAGCCCGGCTCGATCTCGGCGTAGCTCGCGCGCAGCTGCTCGCCGAGCTCCGGTTCGCACTTCACGCTCACCTGCAGCGGCTTCCGCCTCAACTGGGCGAGCGCGAACATCTTCCCTCCGATCTTGAAGACGGACGTCTCAGGACCGAACGGGAAGGTCTCCTCGGCGTCCGGGAGCTTCAGGCAGAGCCGGCGCAGCTGCGCCGCGGTCACGTCGGTTCGAGCACGACGACCGGAATGCGCCGCTCGGTCTTCTCCTGGTACTCCTCATAGTGCGGCCAGACGCGATTCATCTGCCCCCAGAGCCGCGCGCGCTCCTCGCCCTCGGCTTCGCGGGCGCGGACCGGGACGTGGCGATCCAGAATCTGTACCTCCGCGTCCGGCGTCTTCACGAGGTTCTTGAACCAGCCGGGATGATCGGGTGCTCCCCCCTTCGAGGCGACGATCACCGGGCTCTCGCCGGCCAGGTCGTAGATGAGCGGCACCGTTCGGTCGAGGCCGGTCTTCCGACCCTTCGTCGTCAGGAGCAGAATCGTCGAGCCTTCGCGCCAGACATGCCC
>Ga0335083_10010364_pt1 | contig 11265 bp, 9 predicted proteins | sample Lox_Sample_42_FD_206716 | JGI IMG/M metagenome (GOLD analysis project Ga0335083, IMG submission 206716) | Soil microbial communities from Loxahatchee National Wildlife Refuge, Florida, United States - Lox_Sample_4.2 | ecosystem: Environmental > Terrestrial > Soil > Wetlands | place: USA: Florida... | reverse complement strand
AGACGGCCAGATCCTTCGACGACCAGGCTGCTGGACGGCCCGCCTCGACCGGCCGCTGTGGACGGTCCCTCGTCTTCGGGTGAATCGGCCTGATCTAGCCACGGCTGGTGGCCCGGCGGATGAGGCTGCGCACCGGTATGCCGGGTAGTTCGGCACCGGCATCCCCGCCTGCCTGACGGGCGAGCTGCCGTGCGTACCGGGTAGCCAGCGGATCGGCGGTGGCGCCGTGTGCGACGACGCTGAGCAGCACGGTGATCGTGATGACAGCAGCGGCGTGATCGGCACCCGGACTGCCCAGTTCTTCCAGGGCAAGGAGGCAGAACACGACGGATGCCAGGCCGCGGGGACCGAACCAGGCCACCAGGGCGATCGTGGCCCGGTCCAGCCGTGTGCCGGCCAGGACGGCCGCTACCGGCGCCATCCGGATCACCGTGAGGCTCAGGACCGCGTACAGCACGATCTGCCAGTTCAGGACGTCCACCGCGGGCGCGACCGCGACAGCGCCGAACGCCAGCCAGACCAGCAAGGACACCAGCGCGCCGGTTTCCTCGACGAACGGGATGAGGGGCTCGCCGCGCCGGCCGGCCGTCGTGCCGAACGCGAGGCCGCCGACGAACGCGGCGATAAACCCGTTGCCGTGCACCGCCACCGCGGACGCGTAGGCGCACACCGCCAGGCCCAGCACCGCCGGGCCGGCAAAGCCCTCGGCGGCCCAGTGCCGCTTGCGTGCCGCGTTCACCAGCAGGCCGCCCGCACCACCGACAGCCACCCCGACGACGACCCCCAGCGCCAGCTCGGCGACTGCGGCGGCCGGGCCGTGGCCGGCGGCCTCACCCGCCGTCGCTGCCCCGGCCAGCGCGACGGACACGAACGGCGTGGCGATCCCGTCATTCAGGCCGCTTTCCACGTTGATCAGCCGCCGGATCCTGGCCGGCACCACCGGGTTGGCCATCATGCCCGCGCCGAGCGCGGCGTCGGTCGGCGCCAGCGCCGCCCCGACCAGCAGCGCCAGCCAGATGCCGGCGCTGCGGTCCAGGGCGAACGCCAGCAGCGTGCCCAGGCCGATCGTCACCGGCAGCGCGACTCCGAGCAGCCGCAGGTACAGGCCCGCATCCACCCGCAGCTCGTGCAGCCCGACCCGCGACGCGTCCGAGAACAGGACCAGCGCGAGGGTGAACTCCGCCAGTTCCTTGATCAGTTCCTTGCTGGGTGTCACGCTGAGGAACGCCAGCGGCCCGTGGGTGAGCAGCAGCCCGGCAACGACGAAGGTGATCGGCGCGGTGACGTCGAACCGTTCCAGCCGGGCCGACAGCGCGCCCCAGCCGAACACCAGGGCGGCCACGATGGCCAGGTCGGCGACGCTCACGATCTCACCCGCCCTCCGCGCGCATCGGCGACCTCCGGCTGCAAGCGAGCACTGCCCGAGGGCCGCCAGCCTCGTCGTTGTGCAGGCTGGTAATCGTGGCCCGGCGCGAGGCAAGACCAGGCTCCCTTACGGCCTGAAAGGCGCCGCCAGTACCGTTATCCGAGGGTGGCGACCAGGATCGCCTTGATGGTGTGCAGCCGGTTCTCGGCCTGGTCGAACACGATGCTGGCGCCGGAGTTGAAGACCTCGCCGGTCACCTCGAGGCCGGCGGTCATGCCGGTGTGCTCCATGATCTCCCGGCCGACGGTGGTGTTCGGGTCGTGGAAGGCCGGCAGGCAGTGCATGAACTTGACGGCCGGGTTCCCCGATGCCTTCATCAGGGCCGAGTTGACCTGGTAGGGGGTCAGCACCTTGACCCGGTCGGTCCAGACGTCCTTGGCCTCGCCCATGGAGACCCACACGTCGGTGTGGATGAAGTCGACCCCCGAGACGGCTTCGGCGGGATCCTCGGTAAGGGTGATCCGCGCGCCGGTCCGCCCGGCGATGTCCCTGGCCAGGTCGACCACGTCCTTGGGCGGGTGCAGCTCGGACGGCCCGGACAGGCGGACGTCGCTGCCCATCAGCGCGCCCATCACCAGCAGGGAACGGCCCATGTTGAACCGGCAGTCGCCCGCGAACGCGTAGCTGATGGCATGGTAGGGCTTGTTGCTGGCTTCGTGCATGGTCAGGAAGTCCGCCAGCATCTGGGTCGGGTGCCACTCGTCGGTCAGCCCGTTGTACACGGGCACCCCCGCGTGGGCGGCGAGTTCCTCGACGTCGGCCTGGCTGTTGCCGCGGAACTCGATAGCGTCGTACATCCGGCCCAGCACCGCGGCGGTGTCGGCGATGGATTCCTTGTGCCCCAGCTGGGAGCCGGACGGGTCGAGGTAGGTGACGTGCGCGCCCTGATCGTAGGAGGCGACCTCGAACGCCGAACGGGTGCGGGTTGACGTCTTCTCGAAGATCAGCGCGATCTTCTTGCCGACCAGCTGCCTGGTCTCCGTGCCGGCGTACTTGGCCAGCTTGAGCGCCTCGGACAGCTTGAGCAGGTAGGCCAGCTCGCGCGGTTCGAAGTCGATCTCTTTGAGGAAGCTGCGGTTCTTCAGGTTAAATGCCACGGGAGGCTCCTTGGTTGCGGGTCAGAACGCCGGGTCGCGCTGCAGCGGGCAGGTCATGCAGTGGCCGCCGCCGCGGCCCTTGCCGAGCTCGAACCCGGCGATGGTGATCACCTCGATGCCGGCCTTGCGCAGCGCGGTGTTCGTGCCGGTGTTCCGCTCATAGGCCACCACCACCCCGGGCTCCAGCGCGACGACGTTGTTGCCGTCGTCCCACTGCTCCCGCTCGGCCTCGAAGGAGTCACCGCCGGTCTCGATAACGCGCATCTTGGCCACGCCGAGGGCCCGGCCCATCAGCTCGGGCAGCGTGCCCTGCTGCTCCTCCACCACCAGGTCGTCGGCCGAGGAGCCGGGCCGGATCGCCCAGGTCCGCGCCCCGTACACCACGTTGGGGAACAGCGTGACCAGGTCCCGGTCACACATCGTGATGACCGTGTCCAGGTGCATGTAGCTGCGGGACTTCGGCAGGTGCACCGCGAGCACCTGGGTGGCCGAGCCGGCCCGGAACAGGGACCGGGCGATCCACAGCACCGCCTGCGGCGTGGTCCGCTCGCCCATGCCGATCATCGCCGTGCCGTTCCCGATGGGCTGCACGTCGCCGCCCTCGACGTGGCAGCGGCCCCAGTTCTCATCGACCCCGCCGAGCCAGATGGGGAACTTCTCGGCAGCGAACATGGGGTGGAACCGGTAGATGGTCTCCATGATCATGGTCTCCGGCTTGCGGGCCGGCTTGGTCATTGGGTTGATGGTGACCCCATCGTAGATCCAGCAGGACGGGTCGCGCTGGAACAGGAAGTTGGGCAGCGGCGGCAGCAGCATGGACGTCGGGTCGGCGGACTCCCAGATCAGTCCCACGTCGCGCTGCACGTCGGCCTTGGTGATCCCGCCGATCAGGAACTCCGCCACCACCACCGGGTCCGCGCCCGCGACCCATTCGGCGGCCCGGGCCGCGGCGGTGATGCCGACCTCGCGCTCGTTCAGGATGTGCCCGGCCACCCAGTCCCTGGCCTCAAGCCTGGCCAGTGCCTGGGCCAGCAGGTCCTCGGCCTCGAACAACTCGACACCGCGGTCGCGCATCGCCTCGCAGAACATGTCATGCTCGGCCTTGGCCCGCGCCACCCACAGCACGTCGTCGAACAGCAGCTCCTCGGCGTTGGACGGGGTCAGGCGGGCGTGTTCCAGGCCCGGCCGGTGCACCATCACCTGACGCAGCCTGCCCACCTCGGAGTTCACTCCGAACGGCATGTCTGATCACCTCGTTGTCTCGATATCGGGAGGATTTCCGTTCGACCGGGCGGCGGCCGACCGCCGGGAGCCCGTGAATACCAGTCCTGGCTCACGGTGGCTGCCGGTTCCGTGGTATCCGTCTGCACGGTCATGTGGCAGCCCCTCCCAGGGCGGGTTCCCTGCTCTGGCTCCGCAACTGGAGGAACTTGTCCACGGCGACGACCGCGGGGGCGATGAGGGACAGGGCGAGCACCACGACCCACTGCCGGCCGGACAGCGAGGTGGTGTCGAGCAGCCGCTGGAACATGTTCAGCTCGACCGCGGCCCAGGTGATGAGCCAGCCCAGGATGATCCAGCCGAGGTAGGGGAACACCGGGGAGGACCACGGTGCCTGCCGCTCGCGCCGCATGACCAGGCCGATGTTGACCGCGCTGAGCGAGACGATGGCGAAGGCCATGGTCATGTTGACCGACGGGCCCGTGGTGCTCGGCTTGCCGGGTCCCCACTCCAGCACGCACAAGGCGGTGACCGCGACCACGAACCCGAAGATGAACCAGCGGATGACCCACGGCCGGGTGACGATCCTGGTGCCCGGCTTGCGCGGCGGCCGCTGCATGACCCCGGGGTCGGGGGCGTCGACGATGAACCCGATCACCACGGTGATGACCACGAAGAACTTGCAGAACAGCAGCTGCAGCGGGAACAGGGCGACCCCGCCGTTGATGTTCAAGATGGTGGCGTAGACCATCAGCTGGAGCACCGAGGACAGGATGGTCAGCTGCATCCTGATGTAGGTGGAGATCCGCCGGTAGATGTCCCGGCCCAGGTCGACGGCCCGGACCAGGGTGGCGAAGTTATCATCGGTCAGCACGATCTTCGCGGCCTGCTTGGACACCTCCGAGCCGGAGCCCATGGCCACCCCGACGTCGGCCTGCTTGAGCGCGGCCGCGTCGTTGACCGCGTCGCCGGTCATCGCGACCACCTGGCCGTCCTGCTGCATGAGCTTGGCCAGGCGCAGCTTGTCCTCCGGCGCGACCCGGCCGAACACGTGCAGCGTCGGCAGCCGGGCCAGGACGTCATCGTCGGTCAGGTGCTGCAGTTCGGTGCCGGTGATCACGCCGGGCCCGAGGCCGAGCTCGTCGGCGATCGCGCGGGCCGTGACGGTGTGGTCGCCGGTGATCATCCGCACGTCGACCCCGGCGCCGAGCGCGACGCGGACCGCGTCCCTGGCCTCGGAGCGCAGCGGGTCCACGATCCCCACCAGCGCAACGAAGACCAAGCCGGTGACGGCGGCCATCGGGTCATCCAGCGCCGCCGACATGACCGCGTCGTCCATGTCCTTGGCGGCGAACGCAAGCACCCGGAGCCCTCGCTCGGACAGCTTGCGGTTGGCCGCGAGGAGCTCGTCCCGGACGGTGCCGATCGGCACCTGCTCGCCGTGCCACAGGGCCCGGTCGCAGCGGTCCAGGACCACGTCCGGCGCGCCCTTGACGGTGACCAGGTGCGGTTGGGCGACGACCGGGCCGGACAGCCAGTCCGGCCGGTCGTGGAAGGTGGCCATGAACTTGTACTCCGAATCGAACGGCACCTCGGCCAGCCGCGGCAGGGCTTCCCGGGTCTCCTCGGCGTCCACGCCCATCTTCGCGGCCAGCACCACGAACGCGGCCTCGGTCGGATCGCCGATGACCGACCCGTCGTCACCGACGGTGGCGTCGGTGCACAGCACCAGGCCCAGGGCCAGGTTGCGGAAGTCGGGCAGCTCGGCCCCGCCCACGCCCAGGATCGCGCCGGTCTTCTGGTAGCCCGGGCCCTCGATCTTGAACCAGTCACCGCCGCCCAGCATCTGCGTCGCGGTCATCGCGTTCATCGTCAGCGTGCCGGTCTTGTCGGAGTTGATGACGGTCGTGCCGCCCAGGGTCTCCACGTCCGACAGCGACTTGACCACCGCCTTGGACTCGGCCAGCCGCCGCGCCCCGGACGACAGCATGGCCTGCACGAAGGTCGGCAGCCCGGTCGGGATGGACGCGATCGCGGTCGATATGCACAGCAGCACCAGCGTGGTGGTGTCCATGCCCCGGACCAGGCCGAAGATCGCGATGATGGCCACCGCCGCGAACGCGATCGTGCCGAACACCGTGGTCATGCCGTCCAGTTCGCGCTGCAGCGGCGACTTGGTGCGCTTGGTGGCCGTGACCATGTCGGCGATCTGGCCCATCTGGGTCGCGCTGCCGGTTGCGGTCACCACCACTGTCGCGGTGCCCCGGGTGACCTGGGTGTTCTGGAACACCAGGTTGGTCCGGTCGCCCAGCGCCACCTCACCCTCGGGCAGCGTGCCCGCGTCCTTGGGTATCGGCGCGCTCTCCCCGGTCAGCGCGGCCTCCTGCACCTCCAGGGTGGCCGAGGAAATGATCCGCCCGTCCGCCGGGACCACGTCGCCGGCCTCCAGCAGCACGATGTCGCCCGGCACCAGCTTGGTCGATTCGACCTGCTCGACCTGGCTGGAGCGCCGTACCCGGGCGTGGGGCACCTGCAACTGGGCCAGCGCCTCGACGCTGGCCCGGGCCTTGAGCTCCTGGAGCGTGCCCATCACCACGTTGAACGTCACCAGCCCCAGCACCACCAGGGCGGTGGCGATCTGGACGATCGCGAAGCTGGCCGCGACCACCAGGAGCAGCATGATGTTCATCGGGTTGACCAGCTGGCCCCGGGCCACCACCCACATGCTCGGCGGCGGCTCGGTCGGCAGCTCGTTCGGCCCGTACTGGGCCAGCCGCCGTTCTACTTCGGCGGCGTCCAGCCCCTGATCCGGGTCGACCCCCATCTGCCCGGCCGCGGCTTGCGCCGACAGGGCGTACCAGGCGAGGTTCTCGGCGGGCTGCTGCACGGTAGTCATCTGAGCTCCTCAGGACGATGGCGGCCGATCCGCGCCGCAGCGGGCGGCCTAGTGCGCGAGCTGGACATCTTTCGCCCTGGTGTCGCGGAAGTGTTTCCAGCCGTAATCCAGGGCCACGCTCAGCACCAAGATGACCGCGATCGTGACGATCGAGGCGGGCTCGTGGATCAAGGTGGTGAACACGAACGTCACGAAGACCGCGCCGGCCGCCACGATGGCCAGGATCAGGATCGGGAGCTTAGCCCCGGTCTCCGCGCGGATCCGCACATGGGCCGCGGTGATCATGGTGAAGATCACCAGGGCCACCGCGGACCCGATCGAGGCAATCGCGTCCAGATTGAACCCCAGCGCCAGGACCAGGGTCACCGCCGCCGCGATCAGCAGCCCGGCCGAGGCCCGGCCGCCGAGCTTGCGCGCCATCAGCGGCGGGAACTGCCCGGTCTCGGCCAGCCGCTCGGACAGCCCCGGGGCCGGGTACAGGCCGGCGTTGGTGGCCCCGGCGGTGGCGAACAGCGCGGTGACGGTCATCAGCCAGTAGCCCGCCCGGCCCAGCGTGGGCTCGGCGGCCACCGCGATCGCGGTACCGCCGGAGGAGATCACCTTGTCCACCGTCAGCGTGCCGAACACGCCCAGCGCAATGGCCACGTAGATGACGGTCGCGATCCCCAGCGCCAGGAACATGGCCCGGGGCAGCTGCCGGGACGGCTTGGCCAGGTCCTTGGCGGTGAAGGTGATGATGCCGAAGCCCAGGAAGGCGAAGAAGGTCAGCGCCACCGAGGAGATGATGTCCTGGACCGGCGGGTATTTCGACGGCGCCAGCAGCGACGGGGTCATGTTCACCAGCGTGACCACCGCGAACACGGACAGGATGCCGAGCACGACGTAGACGATCACCGTCTGGGCGTTCGCGACCAGCTGGGATCCGACGACGTTCACCCCGGTCATGACCAGGATGATCAGCGCTGCGAAGACCTTGATCCAGGTCTGGTTCTCCCCGGCGAACGTGGAGGTGGCGTAGCTGCCGAACGACACCGCCACCATCGCGGTCACGATCGCGTTGGCCAGGTACGTCAGCCACGCGGTGACCCCGGTGAAGTGGCCGTTGCCGGTGGCTTTGGCCACGTACTCCAGCAGCCCCCCGGCTGAGGGGTACCGGGCGCCCAGCTTGGCGAAGGAGTAGCCCTGCAACCCCGCGACGACCCCGGCAAGCAGGAACGACAGCCATACCGCCGCCCCGGCCACCTCGCCGGCCGCGCCCAGCAGCGCGAAGATTCCCGCGCCCACCATCGCCCCGACCCCGATGAACGCGGCCTGCCGCACGCTGAGGTATTTCTTGCCTGGTTCTTCCTGCGCTTCCGGCGATGACGGTCCGGCTGCGTCGGTCGTATCCATCCGCGCTGCCCTCCTTTGCCTGTCAGCCGGCCTGCCGGCCGTCCGGGGAGCCTGGCCCGGCCGGGTCAGGCGCCTTCCTCGTGGCTACGTTCGTGCCGGCCGTGCCCGCCACGATCCCGGCGATGTCCGCGAGCGAGCCGATCGCCGCCCGCTGGCCGGTCTTGGCGGCGAAACGGGCCGCGGCCTCGACCTTGGGGCCCATGGACCCGGCCGCGAACTCATGGCCGGCTAGTTCCTCCGGTGTCACCTGGCCCAGCCGCCGCTGCTCCGGGGTCCCCCAGCCCAGGTAGACGCCGTCCACGTCGGTGGCCATGACGAACAGGTCCGCGCTCAGGTCCTCGGCCAGCAACTCGCTGGCCAGGTCCTTGTCGATGACCGCTTCCACGCCTGTCACGACGCCGGGACCCGATGACGTGAGCATGGTGGGGATACCCCCGCCGCCCGCGCAGATGACCACGGCCCCCCGCTCTACCAGCCAGCTGATCGGCTCGATCTCCAGGATCCGCTTCGGCTCCGGAGAGGGCACCACCCGGCGCCAGGCCGGCCCGTCCGGCCGGAACGCCCAGCCCTTCTCGGCGGCCAGCGCATCGGCCGCGTCCTTGGCGTAAACCGGGCCGACGAACTTCGACGGATGGGAGAAGGCCGGGTCATCCGGGTCCACCGTGATCATGGTGAGCAAGGTCACCACCTGCTGCTCCGGCAGCAGCAGGCTCCGCAGTTCCTGCTGGATCAGGTAGCCGATCATGCCCTGGGTGCCCGCGTCCAGGACGTCCAGCGGGTACGGTTCGGCGCCGGCGTACGACTCGGCCTGCAGCGACAGCAGGCCCACCTGCGGGCCATTGCCGTGCACGACCAGGACACTATGCTCAGCGGCCAGCGGCGCGATCGCCTCGGCCGCGATCCTGACATTCCGCCGCTGCACTTCGGTGGTCATCGGGTCACCCCGCCGCAGCAGCGCATTGCCGCCCAGCGCGATCACGATCCGCATGCCCAGCCTCCTCACGCGGTCATCGGGCTGAGTCACCAGTAGGGCAGCACGGACACTGGCTTGGGTCACGCGTGACCGTCGCCGATTCGCCGTTCTCCCAGAAGACTGTCCCGGCGGATCAGGGATGTCCTCACCCATCGAGGGGTGATTGCCGATCAGCCTCTGACGGTCCTGCGCGCCGCAGTCGGTTGCCGGCAAGCTGCCGTTCATCAACACTTGTTACGGGGTGAGGGGTCATAGATCTTCGTGAGCGCATCGCGAGCCTGATGGGCCAGGCGCGGACCGAGCTGGCGGAGCTGCACTCGGGACTGTTCGGCGGGGCGGTGGCCCCCTGGGGGATGCACGTGACCACTGACATCGAAGCACCCGGATCCGGGTTTCAGGCCAGCACCGGCGGGCCCGCCTACCAGGCCATCGCCGCGGCCGTGGGTGAGGCCTACGGCCGGCCGATGCTGACCCTGGGGCAGGGCGGCGCGATCCCGCTGTGCAACGTGCTCGCCAGCACCTACCCCGACGCCGAGCTGATCTTGCTGGGCGTCGAGGAGTCGCTGGCCCGCATCCACGCCCCGAACGAGAGCGTGGACCCGGCTGAGATAGCGGCACATGCGGCCAAGGCCATCGCCGACCGGCCGCGGCCGTATCAGGTGGTGGCCGACGCGGTGCTGCGCCAGCAGCCTGCGCACGGCACGAGCTTTCCTCCAGCCACACCGCCGTTACCCTGGCGATCGCGATCGCGCTCGCTCCGTTCCTGGCCCGGCCGCTGGCCGCGGCGGGGATCGGGTATGCCGTCCTGGTGGGCTGGTCCCGGGTGTACCTGGGGGTGCAGTATCCCCTGGACGTCCTGGCCGGGGCAGGCATCGGCATGGCCGTAGGAGGCGTGATCTTGCTGGCCCTCGGGACGCTGCTCCGCCACCTGGGCCGGGTGGCGAACGGCCACGACGCCGCTGCGGATGCCCGGGCTCCCCGCGTCGGTCCCGGGCCCCGCCGCGGGCCACTAGAACCGCGGAAGCGGCGGACCCAGAGCTCTAGCCGAAGGTACGGCCCACGTTGAAGCGGCAATTAGGTCAGTTGCTGGCCGTCGGGCAGCCCGCTTCGTGCTGGCTGGCCTGGATGTAGGCGACGAGGGCGTCGTCGGGAACCCGGTGGCCTTCTCGTGGGCGTGGCTGGTGGTCTTGGCGGCGGCGAGGAAGCCTCGCAGGGCGGCGCAGTCGCGGGTGGCGGTGGCGGCGTCGATCCGCGGCTGGAGCGCGGAGTTGTAGGTGGCCCAGGGCACCTGCTGGGCGGTGTCGCAGGCGCCGGCCAGCAGGACGGCGGCCAGGCAGGCAGCGGCCAGCAGGATCCGGGTGCGGGTGGCGTGCATCTATTTCACCGGGCCTCCGAGCGCGGGGACGGCGACGCCCAGCAGCATGGCCAGGCAGGTCAGGACCAGCAGGATGCCGAGCAGCGGCGCCACGAACCTCAGGAACCGGTCGTACCGGACCCGGCTCAGCGCGAGCCCGCCCATCACGACCGCCGAGGTGGGGGTGAACAGGTTCATCCAGCCGGACGCGGACTGATAGGCGGTCACGACCATGGCCCGGCTCACGTGGGCGAAGTCGCCGAGCGGGGCCATGATCGGCATGGCCAGCGTGGCGTGCCCGGAGGAGGACGGGACCAGGAACGCCAGCGGGATGTTCACCAGGTACATCACCACGATGAACGCTCCCTTGGGCAGCCCGGCCACCGCGCCCTCCAGGGCATGCAGCACGGTGTCGGTGATCCCGGCGTTGTTCATGATGGTGGTCACCCCGCGGGCCACCGCGATGATCAGCGCGGCGCCGATGAAATCGCCGGCGCCGGAGATGATGCCGGTGACCGTGCCCTCCTCCCCCAGCCCGCCGACTAGCGTCGCTGACCCCGGAGGCGAGCTCGTTCTCGTAGGACCTGGCCCGGCCGCCGAAGATATTGCGCATGCCGGCGCTCACGTCCTTGAATGCGTTCACGCCGAGCACGCCCTGGGCGGTGACGATACCCAGGTATCCGGTTACCGGGCGGCCCTCGATCCCGGGGTGGTAGTGATGAGCATGTCCGTTTCTCCTTACTGTCGCCTGAGAGCCTGGGAATTCCCGATTTCACCACTGCGCCCCTGCCTGCCGATCGCCAGCCGTCCTGTTAGAACGGTTCCGGGATGTGCCGCAGGGGCAGGTCCGGCGGCACGTAGCCGCCGGGCGGCTGCCGTCTGGGCAGCTTGATCTCCCGGTGCGCG
>Ga0335083_10010363_pt1 | contig 11266 bp, 9 predicted proteins | sample Lox_Sample_42_FD_206716 | JGI IMG/M metagenome (GOLD analysis project Ga0335083, IMG submission 206716) | Soil microbial communities from Loxahatchee National Wildlife Refuge, Florida, United States - Lox_Sample_4.2 | ecosystem: Environmental > Terrestrial > Soil > Wetlands | place: USA: Florida... | reverse complement strand
TTCACCGCCTCGAGCGCGTAGAGCGAACCCTGCGCCGCCGCGAGCGCGTCGCGCGCGAGGCCATACGCCTCCTTCGCGCCATCCGACGCGAACGCCGCGAGGGCACGTGCGATCTGCTCCCGCAGGGGCTGGTCCTCGCGGGTCCCCCGCTCCAGGTCGCGCGCGACCTCCTGGAGCAGCGCCTCGGCGCCGTCGTCCCCTCCGCTCGCCCGCTTGCGGAGCAGCCCGAGCGCCGCCGAAGCCGCGGCATCGACCACCGGCGACTCGCCCAGCTCGGCACGCAGCTCCACGACTGCCTCGCCGACCTCCGGCTGCGCCTCCTCCATCACGAGGTCGAGCAGCTCGGCGGCCGCGTCGCGGTCGGCCTCCGCCGCGCGCGCCAGTCCCCACACGAAGGCGGAGCAGGCACCCGGATCGCGCTCGAGCAGGCCGTCCTTGAGCGAGCGTCTGGCGAGCGACAGCGCCGCCTCGGGCGCGACGGCCACGTGCGCCGCGACCGACGTCGCAGCGCGCCGCCACTCCGTGGGCGTGAGCTCCGGGGAGAGGGCGTCGGCCATCGCCTTGGCCATCGGCGGATCCCACGGCGCGAGCAGCCCGCGCGCGGCCGCAACGTGCCGCCACACGAGCGACTCGCGGTCCGCGAGAAGGCGCTGCCACGCCTGCGACACCGCGTCCGACCGGAAGACGCGCAGGCCGTGCTCGTCGCCGTACGACGCACGCCGTGCCGCCTCGCGCGCCGCACGCTCGATGAGCCGCGCCGCCAGCCGCCGCGAGGCGAGCGAACCCGTGGAAGGCACGCCTATCCACTCGCGCGCCAGCTCGCGGCGCGCTGCAATCGCGAACGCCAGGGGCCCGTCGGAGACGCCGAGGGAGATCGGGAGCTCGGTCACTAGCGCGACGCGCGCGCGCACCTGGGCGCTCCCGAGGCCCTTGCCGGCGCCGAGTGCCATCCGCCACGCGATGGCCACGAACGTCGCCGCGTCGGCCGCCATGAGGCGCGCAAGCACGCGCCGGCCGAGCTCCCTCTGCTCGGGGCCCAGCGGCAGCGCCGACGCCAGCTCGTAGAGCGCCGCCCCCGCCGCCTCGGGCGCGAGCCAGTCCAGGTCGTCGACGAGCCCCGCTCCCAGCGCGGCGCGCACGCCCAGCACGAGCCCCTCGGGGTGCAGTCCCTCGAGCGGGCGCGCCCCGTCCTCCGCGACGGCGCGCGCGAGCGTCGCCATCGACTGCCGCCACGCGGCGCGCCGCTCCGCCGCGCCCGCGAGCGTGTGCAGCTCGAGGAGAGTGCTCGCGTAGACGGTGGCGTCGCGCACGTGACTACTGTCAGGGTATCAGCATCACCCGTCGACGTGCGTGCGACCGCCGCCCAGCTTGCGGGCCTCGCGCAGGGCGAGGCCGGCGCGCTTGACGATCTCGCCGGAGGACTCCGCCGAGGGCGGCACCCACAGCGCCCCGCCGATGGATAGCGAGACCTTGCGCTCCGCCGCGAGGACCGCCTCCTTCGCCATGGCGTTCGTGATCCGCTCGCCCACCGTGCGCGCCGCGATCGCGTCGGCACCCGGCAGCAGGACGGCGAACTCGTCGTCCTCGAAGCGCGCGAGGATGTCGTACTCGCGCAGGCACTTCTTGAGGCGTGTGGCGACCTGCTCGAGGACCTGATCGCCGATGGGCACGCCGAACTCGTCGTTGATGGCGCCCATCCCGTCGATGTCGAGACGCATCACGGCGTAGCTGTCCCAGGCGCGCGTGCTCCGCCCGTGTTCCCGGTCGAGCTCCTCGCGGAAGCGGCGCTGGTTGAGAAGGCCCGTGATCGTGTCGAACGGCGTCAGCTCGGCGATGCGCGCCTGCAGCTGCCTCGTCGCCCGCTCGGCCGCGCGCTCTCGCGTCACGTCGCGCACGAAGACCACGCGCCCGGGGGACTTCCCGTCGCGCGAGATGGGGACCCCTTTGCAGAGCACGGTGCGCGGACGCGGCCGGCGCACGTCGACGTCGGCCACCACCTTGGGCACACCCAGGGGAGCCTCGGCGCCGACCGCCAGCAGGAACGACTCCGGCTCCTCGCACGCCTTCGCGAACGCCGCGAGGACCTCCGCCCGCGGCTTGCCGACGTGCGCGGCGGGCTCCACCCCGAAGAGCTCCCCGGCGCGGCGCCCGATCATGCGGCATCGACCGTCACCGTCGAAGACGATGAGCCCCTCGTCGGCCGCCTCCAGCACTGCGAGGAAGGCGGCCTGCAGGAATGCTCCCCAGTCCGGATCTTCGGCGTGCATCGGCGCCATCCTACTTCGCCCGCGCGCGATTTGTCCTATCCTTCGCGGCGCGATGCCCGGCTTCACCCTCTCCCCCCGGCACCGGACCACGGTCCGGGCCATCGCGGGGGCGCTCTTCGAGCACGAGAGCGGTCCCACCGAGGCGCAGCTCGATGCCGTCGTCGCCGCCTACGAGGCGCACGTCGGCGCGGTGAGCATGCAGCTCAGGCCGGTGCTGCTCCTGGCGCTCGACCTCGTGCGCTGGCTGCCGGTGCTGCTCTTCGTGGCGGCGCGCCCGTTCGAGGACCTGCACGTCGACGAGCGGGTGCGGCTGCTCGAGCGCATGGAGCGGTCGCGGTTCACCCCTCTCGTGCTGGCGTTCGTCGCCTACAAGACGCTGCTCACGATGATCTTCTTCGAGATGCCGGAGGAGCTGCGCGCCATGGGATACCCGGGGCTCGAGAGGAAGCGGTGGCTGAGAGCAGCGGCCTAGGTCCGACGGCGGTGGAAGTGCTGCGCGGGCGCGAGATCCGTGCGCCGCTGTCGCTGCGTGCCGACGTGGTCATCGTGGGCTCGGGCGCGGGTGGGGCGGTGGTGGCGCGCGAGATGGCCCGGGCGGGACGCTCGGTGGTCGTCGTCGAAGAGGGGCCGTTCGTGGCGCCCGGCGAGTACGGCAAGCTGCCCCCGATGGGGATGTTCCGGCGATGCGCGCGCGAGGCGGGCCTCTCGGCGGTCGTGGGCCTCGGCGGGTCGCCCTTCATCTCGCTGCTCATGGGCCGATGCGTCGGCGGCTCCAGCGTGCTCACGGGAGGTGTCTGCTTCCGCATCCCCGACGAGGTGTTGCACGAGTGGTCCGGTCGCCTGGGGCTCACCTCGATGACGCCCGAGGGCCTCGACCCGCACTTCCGCGTCGTCGAGCGCGTGGCGCACGTCGAGACCGTGCCGGACGCGATGCGTTCGCGCGGGATCGACCTGTTCACCGACGGCGCCGCGAAGCTGGGCATCCCGATGAAGCCTCTGCGCCGCAACACGCGCGGCTGCCGCGGCGCCTCCCGCTGCAACTTCGGCTGCCCGCACGGGGCGAAGATGAGCGTGGACGTCTCCTTCCTGCCCGAGGCGACCGCGCGCGGCGCCCTCGTGGTGAGCGACGCGCTCGTCGAGCGCGTGGACGTCACCTCGGGCGTCGCGCGCGGGGTACGCGGCCGGCTCATCACGGACGACGGGGCGCGCGTTCCCTTCGAGGTGCGCGCGCGCGTGGTGGTCGTCGCGTGCGGGTCGCTGCACACGCCGCTGCTCCTGCGCGCGAGCGGCGTCGACTCGCGGCACGTGGGCCGGCACCTGACGCTGCACCCGGCGGTGCGCGTGAGCGCCCTCTTCGACGAGGTGGTCGAGGGGTGGGACGGCGCGATGCAGCCGGTGTTCAGCGACCACTTCGCGTCGGAGGGGGTCACGCTCGTCGGCGTCTACCCGCCCGTCAGCGTCCTCGCGGCGGGCTTCCCCGGCGTGGGTCGCAAGCACCGTGCGCTGGCGCACCGCACGCCGAACATGGCCGTCTTCGGCGGGATGATCCACGACGAGGGGGGCGGGAGCGTGCACCGCGTGATCGGGCGAGAGCCGCTCGTCACCTACCGCATGGCGCGCGAGGACCGGCCGAGGCTCGTGCGCCTCATCGAGATCCTCGGCAGGATGGCCTTCGCCGCCGGCGCGCGCGAGGTGGCCATGCCCGTCTTCGGCATCGAGACGATGAAGAGCGTGAAGGAGGTCGACGACTTCGCCGCGCGACCGCCGCCGATGCGCCGCATCGAGTGCACGGCCTTCCACCCGCTGGGCTCCGCGAAGATGAGCACCGACCCGCGCGAAGGCGTGGTGCGCGAGAGCGGCGAGACGTGGCAGGTGGACAACCTCTTCGTCGCCGACGGCAGCGTGCTGCCCACGAGCATCGGCGTGAACTCGCAGCTCCCGATCATGGCGGTGGCGCACAAGATCGCGAGCGGCATCGCCGCCGACTGGGACCGCCTGGCGCGGCGCGCGGCCTGAGATCGGTCCGGGCTACTGACCGCTCGCGTCGCTCGCCGTGGACGGCGCGTCCGGCGACGAGTCGGGCCCCGCCTCGGGCGCGCTCTCGGCGCCGATGGGCCCGCACGTGTCGCAGCACGAGAGGCTCACCGTTTGATCGCCCGAGGGGCAGAGCCCCGGCGGGCACTGGCCGGCCTCGTCGTACGACACGAGCCCCTTGCTCTCGCAGCTCGGACAGATCGACCCGCAACACGGCTGGCTCGTGCCCTGCGCCATGCACGTGCCCTTGGGGCACGCGCCGCCGGTCGGGGCGATGTACCCGTTGGACCCGCAGTAGCCGCCGTCGGCGCCGCCCGTCGGCGACGCCGCCGTCGAGCACGCAGCGACCATCCCGGACATCAGGACGCCGAAGAGGACGACGAAAGCCTTCATCCGCGGCGAAGTGTAGGTCAGGAATCGAAGAGGAGGTGCTTTCCCTCGGGCGAGTCCGCCGTTTTCTCGCACGCGAAGGGCGTCCCCGCGCACGTACCCATCGGTCAGGTGCACATGCCCGACGTTCCGCAACGCGTACCCAGCCTGCAGCTGCACGGGATTGGGCTTCCCACGTGAGACAGAGGCCTTCCCATGCGCAGGACTTGCTTTCCCAGGCGCGAGATAGGCTCTCTCGTGCGTCGGATAGACCTTGCCGCGCGTGAGGCGGGCTCTCCCGTGCGCGAGATAGGCCCTCGCCTGCGTGAGATAGGCTATCCCGTGCGCGAGATGGGCTCTCCCCCGGGCGAGACAGGCTATCCACCGCACGAGATAGGCTCTCCCCTGCGCGTGACAGGCTATCCCGTGCCCGAGATGGGCTATCCCGCACCTGAGGTGGGCTATCCCCTGCGCGGGCGTGACACTCTCCTGCGCGAGACGAGCCTTCCCGCGCCCTAGACCGACGTTCCCCGACGAGCCAAAGCCGCCCCGCCGCTAGAGAGGGGCCATCTCGTCCTTCTTGAAGGCCTTCGCGAAGCTCTCTTTGTCTATCGCCTTCTCGAGAGCGCCCTCCAGCGACACGGTACCGTCGCGCACGTAGCGCTCCAGGGCCATGTCCATCGTCTGCATGCCCTGCGCCTGACCGCCTTGCATCAGGCTCGGTATCTGGAACGTCTTGTTCTCGCGGATCATCGCCGCGAGCGCGGGCGACCCGACGAGTATCTCGTGCACGGCGACGCGTCGCTTGCCGTCCGCGGTCCGGAGGAGCTGCTGGGCGACGATTCCCGTGAGGCTCTCGCTCAGCATCCCGCGCACCTGGGGCTGCTCGTCGGCCGGGAAGGCGTTGATGATGCGGTCGATCGTGGCCGGCGCGCTGTTGGTGTGCACCGTCGCGAAGACGAGGATGCCGAAGCTCGCCAGCTGCAGGGCGAGCTTCATCGTCTCGTTGGTGCGGAGCTCGCCGATGAGGATGACGTTGGGGTCCTCGCGCCCGGCGCTGCGGATCGCGTCGGCGTAGGTTGCGGCGTGCACCCCGATCTCGCGGTGCGTGATCTGCGCCTTCTGCGGCACGTGCACGAACTCCACTGGGTCCTCGATGGTGAGCACGTGCGCCGCGCGCGTCTTGTTGATGTGGTCGATCATCGCGGCGAGCGTGGTGCTCTTGCCGCTCCCGGTGGGCCCCGTGACGAGCACCAGGCCGGCGCGGCGGTCGGCGAGCTTGCGGATCGATGGCGGGCACTTGAGGTCGTCGAGCGTGAGGACCTTGGTGGGAATCGTGCGGAAGACGGCCGCGAGCCCCGTCTGCTTGTAGAAATAATTGGCGCGGAAGCGGGCCTTGTCGGCGTACGCGTAGGCGAAGTCGAGGTCGAGCACCTCGGTGATGGTCTTCTGCTGCTCCGGCGTCGCGATCTCGAAGAGCAGCGTCTCCATCTCGTCGGTGGTCACGGGCCCTTCGCGCATCTCCACGAGGTCGCCTCGCAGCCGCATCATCGGGGGGTAGCCCACGCCGAGGTGCAGATCGCTCCCTCCCTTCGAGATGAGCACGTCGAACAGGAGGTCGATCCTCGCCACGCGCCCTCACCCTTTCCTTCCGAAGAGCTGCCCCGCCTTGCCGAGCAAGCCCGGCGCGCCCTCGGGCTTGGCTCCCGGCGGCATCACGGGCTGCGCGCCGGGTGCGGGCTTGCGGCCCGAGAGAATCGCGTCGAGGTCCTCGGGATTCTCGGCGACCGCCAGGGCCGCGTCCTTCGTCACGCGGCCCGCGCGAACCAGGTCGTGCAGCGACTCGTCGAGACGGATGATCCCGAAGCCCTTGCCGCGCTGCTGCAGGCTGGGGATCTGGTAGGTCTTGCCGTCGCGGATCAAGCTCCAGAGGGCCACGCTGCCCGGGAGCAGCTCGACGGCCGCCGCCACGCCCTTGCCGTCGCTCGTCGGGACGAGCTTCTGGCTGACGATGAGGTGCAGGCCGCCGGCGAGCGTCATGCGCACCTGCTGCTGGTCGGCGGGGGGGAAGAGGTCGACGAGCCGGTCGATGGTCTTCGCGGCGCTCGGCGTGTTCATGGTGCCGAGCACGAGGTGCCCGGTCTCGCTCGCGGCGAGGGCCATGCGCACCGTCTCGGTGTCGCGCAGCTCGCCGACGACGATGACGTCCGGGTCCTCGCGCAGTGACCCCTTGAGCGCGGAGGCGAAGGCGCGCGTGTTGGTGCCGACCTCGCGCTGGCTGATCATGGCCTTCTTGCGCGGGTGGACGTACTCGACCGGGTCCTCCACCGTGATGACGTGGTGGGTGGTCTCGCGGTTGATGATGTCCACGATGGCCGCCAGCGTGCACGTCTTGCCGTGCCCGGTCGGCCCGGTGACGAGCACCAGTCCCTGGTGGTGGTGCGTCGCGCGCTCGATCTCGGGCGGCAGCCCGAGCGACTGCAGCGTGGGCAGCTCGTGCGCGATGAGGCGGAAGCACGCCTTGAGCCCCGTTCGCTGCTTGCCGACGTTGACGCGGAAGCGACCGAGACTGCCGCGGTCGATGGCGAAGTCGCACGAACCGCGCTCTTCCAGCGTCGCGCGCAGGCGCTCGGGCACGGCGGCCGCGAGCATCGCGTCCACCCTGGCCGCCTCGATGGGCGAGCCCCGCGGCGCCAGCTCCCCGCCGACGCGCAAGAGCATCGGCCGGTCGGCCACGACGTGCAGGTCGCTCGCGCCGACCTCGCGCGCCGTGGAGAGCAGCGAGTCGAGAGCCTTCAGCGCCGCAGGTTCGGGCGGGCCTGCAGGCTTCGCGGGCGCGGGCCTCACGCTCGCCGGCCTGGACACCACGACAGCCGGCTTGACGTGCGGGTCGCTCGCTCGCTCGAGCGCCGCGGTGTCGGAGGGCGGAGTCGGCACCTTCGCGGCGGCCATCGCCCGCATCGACTTGCGCGAGGGACGCTTCGGGGGCGGGATCGACTTCTTCGCGTGGCCCTGCGCCGGCGCGTGCTGCGCCGGCATCGCGCGGACCGACGCGCGGCGCACGACGCTGAAGCGTGCCTGTACCCGCCCGTCCTTCATGATGGCCTGCACGCCGATGGACCCGAGTCCCTCGATGCGGGTCGTCCACACCGCGGGCCGCGTCACCATGTCGTCGATGTAGCGACTGCCACCGGCGCTCACGAGCATCTCGAGGATTGCCTCGGTGCTGCGCGCCTTGTCGTCGATGGGCTCGAACTTGCCGCCGACCTTGATGCACGGGAGGCGCTCGCTCATGACCGCGAACTCGGTCACCTCGGGTCGAGCGAGCTCCCCGAGCATCTGGTGCAGCGTCTTCACGCTGCTCTCGAGACTACCGGAGAGTGAAACAGGAAGATCAGAAGATCAGAAGGAAGCCTTCCTGATCCTCCTCGTGAATGTCACTCAGCGTGCGCCTGTGTGCGCGCGCCGTTCGTGCCGGCGGGGCGCGTTGCGCTCGGGCCCTCGCCGCGCTCGTACTGCGCGAAGAGGCGGCCCCAGGTCGTCTCGGTCTTCCACGTCTCGAAGGTGCGCCGGTCCTTCAGCGGCCAGCGGTAGTAGTCGTGATAGAACTCGCTGCCGAGGATGAAGGCGTTCACCAGGGGAGTGTGAAAGAAGATCTTCTGAAAGCGCTTCATGGGGCCGAACCACATGAGGTCCCCCACCATGCTGGCGCCGTTGTCGCCGACCGAGAACCCCCAGCTCTCCTTCTTCACTGCCTCGGGATCGTCACCGACGATCTCGATGTCGCGCGGGTCGCCGACGCCGAGCTTGTCCTCGTGCGCCACCCGGATGAACTCGAGGCTCATCGGGTCGAAGCCCATCATCTTCGCCGCGACCGCGTCGATCGCCACCTGGTCGGCGCTGGCGAGCATGTAGTCCTTCACGACCGGGATCATCGTGCGCGGTCCGGGGCCGTTGCCCGCCGTCGTTCCGTCCATCACGGCGAAGATGCCCGAGTGGATCTCCTTCTGGATCGCCAGCAGGTCGACGAGCGTGCGGTGAATCCACGAGTGCGTGTAATGACGCTTGGTCGCGAGCAGACCGCCGAACGCGTTCTTCATCGCGCCGGTCGTCGTCGTGTAGATGTGGCACTTCACGGTCGGCAGATGAAGGATGTTCTTGCCGAAGAAGTAATCGGGGATCTGGATGCCGTCCGGGAAGATCCGGTGCAGGACGTGCATCGTCGCCTTGGGTCGGTACTCGACCCACTTCATGTCGCTCTCCTTGAAGTTGTAGAGCACCGGGATGTCGTACTTCCGGAAGAGCGGCACGTAGTTGTTGAGGTCCTCGCCCTTGAAGGCGTTGGTGACCACCGTCTTGTTCTGGACGCACGTGATGTCGGCGTACCCGGCGTTCTTCAGCGCGAGGATCGTTGCCTCCATCTGCCACGGCGTCGTGTTCGCGCCGGGGAACGGGTAGTGCCAGGAGATGTTGTCCTTGAGGATCGTCGTGCGGTTCGGCGCGAGGGCCTCCTTCATCCCCGCGAGCTCGCAGAGACGTTCGGTGTCGGCGAGCACCGACTCGGGCTTGACCTTGAGGACCGCGACCTTGGATTTGCTCATCTCGATCTCACCTTGCCACACGGTTGAACGGTTCGCGACCGGCGTACATACCGCCGCGGCCGAGCTCGAACGCGATTCGCAGGAGCTGGTTGTACTTCGCCACGCGATCGGATCGCGAGAGACTGCCGGTCTTGATCTGTCCCGCGTTCGTCGCGACGGCGAGGTCGGCGATGAACGCGTCCTCGGTCTCGCCCGAGCGGTGGCTGATGACCGAGCGGTACCCGGCGACGTCCGCCATGTGGATGCAGTCGAGGGTCTCGGTGAGCGAGCCGATCTGGTTCAGCTTGATGAGGATCGCGTTGGCGACGCCTCCCTCGATGCCGCGCTTCAGGCGTTCCACGTTCGTGACGAAGAGGTCGTCGCCGACGAGCTGCAGCTTGCCGCCGAGCTTCTGCGTCAGGAGCTTCCACCCGTCCCAGTCGTCCTCGGCGCACCCATCCTCGATGCTGACGAGTGGGTACTTCGACGCCAGCCCCTCGTAGATGGCGACGAGCTCCTCGCGCGTCACCGGCTTCTTGTCGAACGTGTACTTGCCGCTCTTCTTGTCGAAGAACTCGCTCGCGGCACAGTCGAGGGCGACGCTGATGTCCTTGCCCGGCTTGTACCCGGCCTCCTCGATGGCGCGTACCACGAACTGCAGCGCCTCCTCGTTGGACGCGAGCTTCGGCGCGAAGCCGCCCTCGTCGCCGACCGACGTCGTGTGGCCCTTGTCCTTGAGGAGCTTCTTGAGCGTGTGGAACACCTCGGTCCCCGCGCGCAGCGCCTCGCCGAACCTCGGGAGGCCCGAGGGGACGATCATGAACTCCTGCACCTCGAGCCCGCTGTCGGCGTGCACGCCGCCGTTGACGATGTTCATCAGCGGCGTCGGCAGCGTGCGCGCGTTGACTCCGCCGAGGTAGCGCCAGAGCGGCAGGCCGACGGACTCTGCGGCCGCACGCGCGACCGCGAGCGAGACGCCGAGGATGGCGTTCGCGCCCATCTTGCTCTTGTTGGGCGTGCCGTCCGCCTCGAGCAGCACGCCGTCGACGGCGGCCTGGTCGAGCGCGTCCATCCCGACGATCGACGGCCCGAGCGTCTGGTTGACGTTGTCGACGGCTTTGTCGACGCCCTTGCCCATCCACTTCTTCTTGTCTCCGTCGCGGAGCTCGAGGGCTTCGTGCTCGCCCGTCGATGCCCCGCTCGGCACCGCGGCGCGCCCCGCGCCCGAGTCGGTCTGCACTTCGACTTCCACCGTGGGATTGCCGCGCGAATCGAGGATCACGCGGCCGAGGACGGCGTGGATTTCGCTCATGGTGCCGGCGCGTCTAGCACGAGCCGCGGATGTCGTCCCAGAAGGCGCCGAGCTCGCGCATGTCGCGGACGCGACGCGCCGGTGGCAAGCTCGCGAGGAGCGCCTTCCCGTAGCCCTTGCGCACGATGCGGCCGTCGAGGATGGCGACGACGCCCGCGTCCTTCTGCGAGCGAATGAGCCGGCCGAACCCCTGCTTCAGGGTCATTGCCGCCGAGGGGACGCTGTACTGCGAGAAGCCGTTGCCGCCGTCGCGATCGAGGCGGGCGCAGCGCGCGGCGACGACGGGATCGGTGGGCGGGGCGAACGGGATCTTGTCGAGGACGACGAGCCGCAGCGCCCAGCCGGGGACGTCGACGCCCTCCCAGAAGCTCATGGTGGCGACGAGGACGGCGCGCCCGCTCGCCCGGAAGCGAGAGAGGAGGATGTGCTTCGGGCGCTCGCCCTGCACCATGAGCGGCCCGGGGACGCGGCCGCGCAGCAGCGCATTCAGCGACTTCATTGCGCGCGTCGACGTGCAGAGCACGAAGGCGCCGCCGTCGGTCATCTTCACGAGCTCCGCCACGCGTGCGGCGGCCTCTTCCTCGAAACGTGGATCGTTCGGGTCTGGCAGGTCGTCGGGCAGGTAGAGCGCGGCGCGCGAGGCGAAGTCGAACGGCGACGCGAGCAGCACCTCGTCGGCGTGCGGCGGAGCGCCGAGGCGCGAC
>Ga0335083_10010359_pt1 | contig 11268 bp, 7 predicted proteins | sample Lox_Sample_42_FD_206716 | JGI IMG/M metagenome (GOLD analysis project Ga0335083, IMG submission 206716) | Soil microbial communities from Loxahatchee National Wildlife Refuge, Florida, United States - Lox_Sample_4.2 | ecosystem: Environmental > Terrestrial > Soil > Wetlands | place: USA: Florida... | reverse complement strand
CAGCCCGGTCACAAATCCAAGTTCGCCAGGCGGCACTTGATCTAGCCAACAGCGAACTTGCGCGCGGACAGATTCTTGTTGCTAAAGGCGCCATCAGCCGCCAACGCGTCGAGCAGTTAACAGCAGCGCAACTGGCGGCCGTAGACCAACTTGCCGCGGCTAAATCTCAGGCCGCCGCCGCGGATGCTGCCGTCGCCTCGGCGAAAGCGGAGCAGGAACGACTCCAGCATATGATTGCTGATTCGACGCTTTTGGCGCCAAAGTTAGGGCGCATTCTCTTTCGCCCCGCAAATATCGGCGAAACACTTCCGGCCGGTGGACAGGTTGGAACAATGGTTGACCTCAGCGACATCTACATGACATTCTTTTTGGTCAGCAAGGATGCTGCCAAAGTATCGATCGGCGCATCCGGCCGTATCGTCCTCGACGCGCTTCCAAATCGCGCTATTCCGGCGTATGTCTCGTTCGTTGCGCCGCGCGCTCAGTTCACGCCAAAGCAAGTCGAGACTCAGACGGAGCGGGAGCGGATGATGTTCCGCGTAAAGATCCGCATACCTCAATCACTGGTGATAAAAAATCTGGACAAGGTCAAGGTTGGCGTGACCGGTGTGGGGTACGTGAAGCTCGATCCGAACGTGCAATGGCCATCTTGGCTCGAATCCGACCTGACGGCGGGGGCGACTTCTGAATGACCGAAGTTCAGGATGGCGCCGCGATCGAGCTTCGTTCTATCAGGCATTCCTATTCAAATGTCGTTGCTGTCGACGACGTTAGCCTGACTGTTCGTTCCGGGTCGACGTTGGCGCTGATCGGGCCAGATGGTGTTGGTAAATCCACACTCATGGCCTTGATCGCCGGTGTGAAGCGAATCCAAAGCGGAAAAATTGCAGCGCTTGGAGCCGATATGACTGATCGCATCCAAAGGCGGCATGTTATGCCTAGAATAGCATACATGCCGCAGGGACTAGGAAAGAATCTCTATACGGCATTGACGGTCGGCGAAAACGTCGATTTTTTTGGGCGCTTGTTCGGCCAGGATCGCGCCGAGCGTAAGGCCCGAATCGCGAAGCTGCTCGGAGCTATTGGCCTCGCCCAATTTGTCGACCGTTACATGGGAAAGCTGTCCGGCGGCATGAAGCAGAAGCTTGGCTTGTGCTGTGCTCTAGTTCACGATCCTGATCTTTTACTCTTGGATGAGCCAACGACCGGGGTCGATCCGCTTTCTCGGAGGCAGTTCTGGGAACTCGTCGAAGGTATCATGACTGCCCGTCCAGGTCTCACGGTTGTGGTTGCAACATCGGACATGGACGAGGCGGACCGGTTCGAACGCGTGGTCATGATGGATGGTGGCAAAATCCTGGCTGACGGCGCGCCCAACGAACTCAAGAAGAATACCAACACCGACACGCTCGAACGTGCGTTCATTGCCCTGCTTCCGGCTGAAAGGACCGCCGAGCTCCGGCAGATCGCGCCCACCGCAGAAGGGATCCCACCAGATGCCCCGATTGCAATCGAGGCTCATGACCTGACCCGTCGATTTGGTGCATTTACGGCAGTTGACAAGGCGTCGTTTTCAATTCGCCAAGGAGAGATCTTTGGCTTCCTTGGCTCCAACGGCTGCGGAAAAAGCACCACGATGAAGATGCTGACAGGGCTACTTCCGCCGAGCTCTGGCGAAGCGCGGTTGTTCGGCGAGAAGCTCGAGGCGGCCGACATCGAAACCCGGCGACGCATCGGCTACATGTCTCAAGCTTTTTCGCTTTATAGCGAACTCACGGTACGACAAAATCTTCACTTGCATGCCGAAATCTTCGATATAAGAGGCGTACGTGGCTCCGACCGCCTGGCGGCCGTGACTAAGCAGTTCGGACTGACGCCACATCTGGACGACCTGCCGGATGCCCTGCCGCTCGGCGTCAGGCAACGACTCTCTCTCGCTGTCGCGGTCCTCCACGAGCCACAAATTTTAATTCTCGACGAACCGACATCGGGAGTCGATCCCGTGGCACGGGACATGTTCTGGAAACAGCTCATCGCGCTCTCACGAGAGCAACATGTGACGATCTTTGTCACCACGCACTTCATGTCCGAAGCGTTGCGATGCGACCGCATTTCATTCATGCATGCGGGCCGCGTCATTGCCTGTGACACGCCAGACAAACTTCAACAGGAACAGAATGCCAACACGCTCGAAGATGCCTTCATTGCTTATATGCAGAAAGGTGGGGCGCAAGAGAATCTACCTTCTGCTTCATCTGCGTTTCAGGCTACTGAAGATGCCACATCACGTCATTATCCAATATTTTCACTTCAGCGTATTTTGGCATATGCTTGGCGGGAAGCTGTAGAGCTCGCCCGCGATCCTATCCGCCTTACGATCGCGCTGGCGGGTACGCTCATTCTGATGTTGGTGTTCGGCTTTGGAATTACGCTCGACGTGGATCGCGTCAAGTTCGCCGTCCTTGATTTCGATCAATCTCCGGAAAGCCGCGTCTATGTGGACCAGTATGCCGGTTCTTCATATTTTGTTCAACGACCGCCGCTCCAAAGTCAATCCGAGCTGAACCGCGCACTCAGATCACACGCCATAACGTTTGCCGTTGAGATACCGCCGAATTTTAGTAGAAGCCTTCGCCAAAGGCACCCGGTTGACGTATCAGCAACAGTCGATGGATCAAACGTGTTCTTCGCACTGACGATCATTTCTTACATTACCAGTCTTAACAACCGCTTCCTGCAAGACCTTACTGGGTATGGCGCCGACGGCCATGCCTCATCGGTCAATGTGGAGACCCGCTTCCGATACAATCAGGCATTTCGAAGTGTCGATGCGATGGTGCCATCGACCATCGCTCTACTACTGGTGTTTGTTCCGTCAATTTTAACGGCGTTGTCTGTGGTACGAGAGAAGGAACTCGGCACAATAACAAATCTATATGGCACGCCGGTGTCAAAGATCGAGTTCTTGCTGGGCAAGCAGATCCCATACGTCATTCTTGCAGTGGCCAATTTTTTTGTTATGGCTATCATGGCGGTCACGATATTTGCTGTTCCACTAAAGGGAAGCTTAATCGGGCTTGCTCTCGGCGCCATTGTCTATGTGTTTTCTACAACGGCGATTGGTCTCCTATCGTCCTGTATCACAAAAACTCAGATGGCAGCGGTCTTTGGAACCGCGATCGCGACCATGTTGCCGGCGACTCAATTCTCCGGGATGCTTCAGCCGGTTTCCACTTTAAAGGGGACTGGCTACATAATCGGGACCGTGTTTCCAACCACATACTTCATGAAAGTAAGCGTCGGTGCATTCACGAAAGCGCTTACGCTTGTCGATGTTCTGCCGTTTATCTTTTGGATGCTATTGATTTGGCCGATACTTCTATTGCTTGCAATGTTCCTTCTGCCAAAACAGGAAGCATAGTGGTGTCCAGAATCCGTAACGTCATGCAGCTGACCTGGAAAGAGCTGATTAGCCTTAGACGCGACACGTTTATGGTCATCTTTGTAATCTACTCCTTTTCGTTTGCAGTTTACAGCCAGGCAACGGGGATTTCTCAGGAACTTTCCGATGCGTCCATCGCTGTGGTCGATGAGGATCACTCCGCGCTTTCCTATCGAGTCATCGATGCGATTAGGCCCCCGCTATTCCAATTTCCAGTTGCGATCGAGCGTGACCAAATAGATCCGGAGATGGATAGGGCACGCTTTACGTTCATTGCAGACATACCACCGGATTTCGAGGCGGATGTGCGCGGAAATCGTTCGCCTACGGTACAGGTGCTGGTCGACGCCACGGCGATGATGCAGGCTGGCCTAGGTGCCAACTACCTTAACACGATTATCCAGGGTGAAGTCGCCAAGTTTCTCGAAAGCGTCTCACCATCGGGAGTGCCGCATGTCGCAGTCCAAATTCGCGCGTCATACAATCAGGGACTAATCGGTGCATGGTTCACCGGCACGATGGGTATGCTAAACAATATTACAATGCTCTCTGTATTGCTTTCTGGCGCCGCTCTTTTGCGTGAACGTGAGCATGGGACCCTCGAACATCTTCTGGTGATGCCAGTAGGTCCGACGGAGATCATGGTGTCCAAGGTGCTGGCAAACGCGTTGATAATCATAACCGTTACGGCGGCATGCATATATGGCATGTTGCGCGGGGTTATCGGCCTGCACGCGATGGGGTCTGTTGGCTTGTTCCTTTTTGGGACGCTGCTTTACCTTTTTTTTGCAACATCACTGGGCATTTTTCTTGGCACCATCGCGCGCACGATGCCACAGCTTGGCCTTATGTTTATATTGCTCGTGCTGCCGATGAATCTACTATCGGGGAGTAACACCCCGGTCGAAAGCATGCCTCCGTGGATGCAGACTGCTATCCAAATCTCGCCTTCCACGCATTTTGTCTCCTTCGCGCAGGCCATTCTGTTCCGAGGAGCGGGATTCTCGGTGGTCTGGAAAGAGTTCCTTACGGTGTTCGCAATCGGCCTTTTCTTTTTTACCGCAAGCTTTTTGCGTTTTCGGAAATTTTTGGCCGCTCAGTAATTGGTTTGGCGGGCGTGGAGGATCGAGAAACACGTCTCAAGACGACAGAGAGGACCCGATGGAGGGGAGCACGATGACACTTTTGCCGGTCAGGCAGGGCAGGGGCTCGAGTGCCGAGCGATCCCAGACACGGGATCTACGACCGAACGGTTTGATCGGTCGACGTCGGCTCCTGATGATATCCTCCGCGATTGCCACCTCTTGCTCAGGGTGCACACTTGTGGGCCCGAATTTCAAGACGCCGTCGGCACCCGTGGCACCTGCCTATCTTGGGGCTGGCGGGCAACCGCTGCCCGCGAAAGAGCCGGAACTTCGCGACTGGTGGAAGGTGTTCGGGGACCCGGCGCTCAATCACCTCGTGGAGCTAGCGTACGAACAGAACCTTACGCTTCAAGCTGCCGGTGCGCGTGTGTTGGAGGCGCGAGCGGAACTTGGCATCGCAACGGGAAATGTCTATCCACAAACCCAGGCGATTAGTGGCGATATAAGTTACAACCGTCTTAGCCAGGAGGATGTCTACTCGTCGGGGGTACCGTCGACCAATTTCTGGCGGGCGGCATTGGGGCCTGAGCTTATATGGGAGTTGGATTTTTGGGGTAAATTCCGTCGTGGCGTGGAGTCGGCGACGGCTGCCTATCTCGCCTCAATCGCGAACTATGATGATGTTCTGGTAAGCTTGCTTGGAAATGTTGCGACGACTTATCTCGGGATCCGGACTCTCGAGAGGCAGATAGAGATCGCGAAAACCAACATCGGCACACAACGCCATGCGCTCAACATCGCCCAAACGAGGTTCGATGAGGGCAGCACCACGCAGTTGGACGTTTACCAGGCACAGGATGTCTTGGCGACGACTGAGGCGCAAGTACCGCAACTCGAAATACAACTGGCGCAAGGAAAAAATGCGCTAGTTGTGCTGTTGGGCATGGCCCCGCAGTCGCTCGACCCGATTCTTAGCGTGTCATCCGGGATCCCCGCTACCCCAGATGACGTGGTCGTGGGCATCCCCGCGGATCTTTTGCGCCGGCGTCCGGACGTCCGTGCGGCAGAGCTGTTAGCAGCAGCTCAGAGCGCCCAGATCGGAATCGCCAAGGCAGATCTTTATCCGGCCTTTTCGCTCTTCGGCACGGTCGGCCTCTCGACCACGAATGCACCTGGCAAAACTTTTGGGGACTTTTTTACATACAACGCTGTTAGTTTCTCGTTTGGTCCGTCTTTCAGCTGGAATATTTTCAACTATGGGCGAATTTCAAACAATGTTCGCGTGCAGGATGCTCGCCTGCAAGCCCGGCTGATTGACTACAAGAATACGGTGCTCACGGCGCAGGAAGAGGTTGAGAACGGCGTAGCAAGCTATGTTTTTTCACGTCAACAAGTGGATTTTCTACGTAGAAGCGTTCGCGCCACGCAAGGAGCTCTCAATCTTGCTTTACTTCAATATTATGAGGGGCTGGTTGATTTCACGACCGTGCTGACGACGGAACAGAACTTGCTTCAAGCAGAAAATAATTTGGCCGCAGCGACGGGAGCTGTAGCTTCAAGCGTCGCTCGAATCTACCGGGCTCTGGGTGGGGGGTGGGAGATCGCAGATGACAATGGGTTCGTGAGTCCAGCGACACGTGAAGAGATGATTGAGCGAACCGACTGGGGACAATTGTTGCCGCCAGAGGGCAGGCCAAAGCCTGCCGTACCACCTAAGGGGTTCTGGCACAACATTGGGGTGGGCCCTCCCGAATGGTAGCGTCGGCACTGTCGCCGACGCGCTCGATGGGTACGCGACGACCTAACTACTCGCGAGGCACAAACCATTTCGAATTTATAGAAAAATGTCAATGTGACAGAGTAATCTACCTATTTGGAAGGCCATATCCTTCGTCGCGATAAGCACGGTCTGTGATGTGCGCAGATGTTGTTTTGTTTAAATTAATTTGTATTAACGCGCTTCTGGAAGCACAGGCTACATTAGGAGCTATTGGTTTCACGAATGAAGTGTTTTCGTACAGGCAATCAAGCGGGATTGTTAATCTTGCGGTAAAGAGGGGATATGGCTTTGCAATCTTAACATAGGTCCATGCGATACTCGGGTGGGATCTCTGTAACGACTTTGGTTTTTTTAAGGCTTGCTTGCATCAACGGCAGGTCGTTCCTATATCGCATCAACGTGATATGGGTCAATTACGAATCTTGCACTTTATGGCACGTAGATGTTTCTGAAATCGTTTCTCATCGGAGTTCGCGGAGAATGTCGGTTGGACGGAAGGCAGAAATCCGGGCTAGTGGCGACATTGTGCACCTTTTCTCAAAGCCGCAAGGCGAGGCGGGGGGGCAGGTGATATGCCACGAGCGTTCCGAGGTCTCTCTGTTGAGTGCCGTCATAGATGCGTTTCCTACCCCATTCGCCGTTGCAGATAAGTTTGGTCGAATTGTATTGCAAAACATCCATTGGAATCTAGTCTGCGCAAAGGGTTCGTTATGCTCCGATATAACTGATGACGATGAAGCGTTTATGCGGTCCTTTGGTGTTATAGGCGGTTCGTCGACCGACGCCGCAGCATCGGCAAAGAATCTTCGTGAAATGTGCGCCGGTAAACGCAGCTCATTCTCGCTGGCACATAAACTTACAAGTAGTTGTGGGGAGCGTTGGTTCCAGATGAATGCGACAGGAATTCGTTGCCTGCCGGGTCACGTCGCCATCATCCATGAAGACATTAACGATCTCCACCAGGCAAAATGTGACATAAATCGTCTCGCCATGGAGTTGCTGGAGGCGAAAGATAATGAGCGCAGGAGGATTGCCCGCGCGATCCACGACACGACTGCACAGGACTTGGTGGCGTCGAAGCTCTATCTAGAAAAAGCACTCAACGATGTTGAGCAATCTAGAAACTTCTCTGCTAGCGGCGTTAAGGCATTGGAACATCTGGGGAATTGTCTTAGCGAGATCAGGACGTTGAGTTATCTTCTCCACCCTCCGGATCTGGGGGAATTCGATTTTGGACAGATAGTGCGTTCGTTTTTAAGCGGTTTTGTAGAGCGCACTGGAATTCAAGTCGCCTTCGATGTGGCGGCGAGACTTCCGCCTATGTCGCCCAATGTCAAACGCGCCTTGTTCTTGATCATACAAGAGGCGTTAACAAATGTGTACCGACATTCGGGCAGCAACGCTGCTGTCGTTACCATGCGCTCGACAAATGGCAAGCTTGTTCTAGAGATCGCGGATTACGGCCGAGGGTGCCCGACATGGCTTATCGAAGGCAAGTTCTCAACGGGGCCAGGCGTTGGCATTGCGAGCATGCGCGCGCAGGCAAATCAATATCACGGCGCCCTGGCAATTCAATCTAATGAATATGGCACTACTTTGCGTGTAGTCTTTCCAGCTGTGTATCTGACGAGAGCAGCGGATATTGCGCAATCTTGATAAGGAGTTCATTACTAATGAATGCGTAACTATCTGCTGTGCGCGGCGGTTTTGATACGGTGAGTGGGCTAATTGTAGGTCTATGTTCGGAATTGTTGGTCGTGACGCGCGCCGTGCTCGTGGGTTCTTGATAGCCTACTTCAACGCTTTGGCCGTGGTCGGCGAAGACGCCTGTTTTGCTGTCGCTCGTTTGATAGCGTAGAAGTGGCCATTTTCGGGGGCATCTGGACAATTACACAAAAACTGTCGGTAATCAGGAGATGGAAGTGCCTCTGGGAAAGCCTGGCACCGAATAAGACATCGACAAACAATGACGAAATACCACCATCGGCTTCGCTTATCAACGATAAAATGTTGCTATTAAAGGATAGAAATGGCGTGCCGTCGTCGTTTGCTGCAAGAGTTGACTTGCGTCATAGACGGATAGGTTGTGCTGTCAGTAACAATACTAATCTATCCAGGGGTTTTACTCGATCTTAGTCACATCGAATGTGTGATAGGGTAACTTGATGAGCGATAGACAGCCCAGTTGCGGTCAAGATACGCAAGGGCGGGTCCGTATCCTTCTCGCCGATGATCACGACGTTGTTCGCGAGGGGCTCCGTAACTTGCTTGAAGGGCAACCGCACTGGGTAGTCTGCGGCGAAGCGCTAAACGGTCGCCAAGCCGTGAGCATGTGCCAAGAGATGAAGCCTGATATTGCCGTGCTGGATATTAGCATGCCAGAATTGAATGGAGTTGACGCATCCAGGCAGATCCTCAAGGTTAGTCCCGCCACGGAAATCCTCGTATTTACAATGCATGAATCGGAGCAATTGGTGCGAAATATGCTTGCCGCCGGCGCCCGCGGCTATTTGCTGAAGTCCGATCCGGCACGCAATGTCATTGAGGCAGTCGCCTCTCTCGCCGTTCACCGGCCTTATTTTAACATGCGTGTGAGTGAAACCATTCTCGCCGGTTACCTAAATGCAATGGCGAACGACATGTCTTCCACGCGAAAGCGCGCCGGGGACCTACTGACTGGACGTGAACGGGAGATCCTGCAACTACTCGCTGAAGGCCGGTCGAATAAGGAGGTTGCTCGTCGTCTTGCAATTGGCGTGAAGACCGTGGAGACACACCGTAGTGCCATCATGCGCAAAATCGGTGCGAACTCTATTGTGGATGTCGTCCGCTTTGCTGTCCGGAATCACATCGTCGAATTCTGAGGCGTGCGGAACCAGTCAGCGGAAGAAACCGCCGTCGGATAGGGGCTTCAGCGACCGTACGACGCAACGGAACTACAGTGTGGAACGCGCGCTATGCCAGGCATGTTACGGAATTTCTATTCCAAATGGGAGAGAACGAACATATTTTCTTGTTGTTGTTATTGCTAATGTCGCCCGCCCCTCGCTGAATGCAATGCGAATTTTATATGATGTTCCCGGATCGGGTCGAAAGAAACTTGATCAGAGGTTCCCTAAGGTCGAAGATGTGTTTCTGTCGCAGCCGGCGTATTTTTCGATTTAGCCAGTTGGCGGGAGAAACCCAAGCCCTGCCGGTCCTGAAGAAGTGCCGCCGCCTGATCCTGATCGTCGAAGCTGGAGCGCCCAACACCGTGGTTGAGGTGGTCGAGATAGCGTAGTACTGCATCGCGACGCTTGCTGACGACAATGGTGTCGCCAAGGCCGACCAGAGCGGCCCGCATGCGCCGCACGACCTGTACGGAAACGGCGCCGAACTGGCGTATTTCATCGAACGACAGTGCCAGATAATCGTCCCAGGTTGGCACCGGGAAAGTCACGCGGATAGTGCCGGCTTCGTCGCGGGCAAAGCCGGCATCCAGGTGCGTGCGCCCAAGCCTGCGCAGCAGGTCCTCGATCTGATCAAGAACCTGCACGGCCGTAGTAGGGTCATTGACCGCCGGTGACAACGCCCGGATAGCAATATCGACGAGCAGACGAATAGCATATTTTGGATCCTGCTCGAAGGTGCGCGATGTCGCGAGGTGAATGGCGCGCATCAGCACCCGTTCTGGCAGCTTCTGTGCGGTACCATGCACGCGCAGCACTACGGCGTCTTCTACTAGGGTCTCGCCGACAGCGCATTCGATCGACACGACTGCATTGGCATTTTTGGCCAGGCGAACCAGCGCGTCTATATCAAACTTGGCAATCACGCGGGGATCGCCGTCATAAGCAAGTGTCTGCGAGACTGGCCCAAGATCAACAGGCAGCTCGTTCCCATTTGGCTCGTCGGCATCCGCGGTGTCCGCGATACGGGGGAACATCGCGCGAATGACCGCCCGACCGCGCGCCCCGATCACTTGCAGTACGTTGTGGATTTGAAGATTATTGACGCTCTGGATCAACCTGGCAAACGCCAGCATGCTGACGGTGAGCAGGACACCAACCAGCAGCGTGGAGAACAGGGGTACAGTCCCGGAGTTGCCGCGATCAGTCCAGATCAGCGCCGCGAGCGCGTAGATGAAGGTCGCAAAAAAAATGCCGAGGGTATGGTACAGGAACGGGCTGCTGGCGAACATGATGACCAGCCGCGGTGAGTAGGCTAACGCGCTGAACTGCACCATGACGAAAGCGATGGCGAACACGATACCCGTGAGGGCCATCATGCCAGAGCTGATAGCCGAGAACAGAGTCATTGCTGCGGCAACTGACATGCTGTGCATATAGGCAGGGAGATATGCCTGTTCGACCCGTGGCAAGATCAAGCCCGCCAACACGCTTCCAATCGTATATACCATTGGGATCAACCACAGTGGCATGGTCTGCTATTGTCTCCCACCAAAAATTGTTCCGACAGAAACTATTCGATTCAAGTCTAAAAGCCAGAATTATTCGTGCCCTCCAGATCAAACCGTCATACGCCTTGATAGCACTTCACCCCATGGTCAGGTGGATGGCCACGTCAACTCCGGTACAAACTTGTAGTGGTAGTCTGGCTCTTCGTAACCATGCGCTTTCTGGCGGGCTGGCAGCTTCACCTTCTCCCGCTGTACCTCCTCGTAGGGGATCTGCTTCAGCAAATGGGCGATAGTATTTAGGCGGGCTCGCTTCTTGTCATCCGAGCGAATCACGTACCAGGGCGCCCATGGGGTGTCTGTCGCTTTGAACATGTCGTCGCGCGCGCGGGAATAGTCAAACCAGCGATTGTACGACTTCAGATCCATCGGCGACAGCTTCCAAATCTTCCTTCCGTCGTTGATGCGGGATTCCAACCGGCGCGTCTGTTCCTCCGCACTGACCTCTAGCCAATATTTCAGTAGGATGACACCGGATTCAATGATCACCTTCTCCGCCTGCGGG
>Ga0335083_10010357_pt1 | contig 11269 bp, 11 predicted proteins | sample Lox_Sample_42_FD_206716 | JGI IMG/M metagenome (GOLD analysis project Ga0335083, IMG submission 206716) | Soil microbial communities from Loxahatchee National Wildlife Refuge, Florida, United States - Lox_Sample_4.2 | ecosystem: Environmental > Terrestrial > Soil > Wetlands | place: USA... | reverse complement strand
CCCCGCAAAAGTGCGGTGAAAGCCCCCGTCAGGTTCAGCGGATCGAACGGTTGTTGTCCCGCCTTCTGAGCTTGCCGTTTGATGAAATCCGCCAGCAGGCGCTGCGACTGCGTCGCGACATGCATCATGTTTTTGGCGAATTGCGACGGGTCGGTTACGGCATAAGGGTTGTCCACTACCCCGGAACTCGGCTTCACATTCGCGTCTTCGTTCGTCTTTTGCATGAATTATTCTAGGCCGCGGCAACCACAAATATCGAGAGACTTCGCGTCTCGCCGCCGCTGCAAGCGGCCGATTCGCCCGTGCGCTCAAGCACTTTGTTAAAAGATTTCATGCGGTTTCACAGGCAGTTTCGCTTGGAACGCGCATATCGGGCTTGTATACCGGATAAGGCGGTAAAAGTCGGGGTTCAAGGCAATGACGACAAGGCTATTGCGCGTGGCCGCATTGTTGACGGTCGCGATGGGCGCGAGCGCCTGTTCGACTCTTCCCGATTGGGCTGATCCCTGGAGCAGCGACACGCCGTCGGCACAGACCGACAACGCGACCACGCCCGATCTCGCCGACATTCCGAACAAGCCCGCGCCGACATCGACGCCGGACGAGCAGCGTCAGGTTTCGGATTCGCTTGCCGCGGATCGCGCGCAGACCAACTACAGCGCCGAGCGCTTGCGCGCGGGCGATCAGACCGCCGCACCGGCACCGCCGCCGCCGCCGGTGAGCGCCGCGGACCAGCAGGCCGCGCATGCTGCCGCTACGGCGCCGTCACCGCCGTCGGCCGATGCCACGCCACCGGCCGCCACGAACGATGCGCCACCGGCACCCTCGAACCAGAGTTCTGCCGCCGCGCCGCCGGACACGACCGCGGATGCGACGCCGCCCGCACAGCAGAGCGCGGATGCCGGTCCGCCGCCCCAGGCTGCTCAGGCCGCCCCGCCGACGGGTGCCGAACCTGCCGTGCCGATGTCCTCCTCGAGCGCAAACACGCAGCCGATGCGCAATTACGTGTCGGCGGTGAGCCCGTCGGATGCGGCGCTTGGCTTCAAGCCGTCGACCGCGCCGCCGCTCGACCCGTCGGTCTCCCAGTTCGTTGCCGCGCCGATCATTGCCCGGTACGAGCAATCGGCCGCAATCGCGGACAGCGCGGCTTCAAGTGCGGCCGCCGCCAACACCGACAGCGCTACGCCGCGCAGGGCGCGTCACAGCCGGCAGGGCGTTGGCGGTCCCGAGCGCATGAGTGGCGCCGTGGTTGCCAATCTTGATGCGCTGCAATCTGCGGCACCGGCTCCGGCCGCCTACACACCTACGGCCGGTTCGCCGGCAGCCGTGGTCTTCTTCCCCGGCGACGGCACGGTCCTCAATACGGAAGGCCGTGAGCAGGTGCGCCAGGCAGTCGAAGCTTTCAAGGCGTCGGGCGGGCAGGGTTACGTCCGCGTGATCGGGCACTCGTCCAGCCGCACCGGCAATATGCCGGTCGAGCGTCACCTCGAGCTGATCTTCCAGCGCTCCAAGCAGCGTGCGGACAGCGTGGCCAGGGAACTGATCCGTCAGGGTGTGCCGGCCTCGCGCGTGCTCGAAGAGGCAGTCGGCGACAGCCAGCCGATCTATTACGAGTCCATGCCCAAGGGCGAAGACGGCAACCGCCGCGCCGAGATCTTCCTGCAGGGCTGATAGAGCCTTTGCCGCGGTAAGAACGCCGGGAATCCCGTTGACGCAGCGGGGGAATTGCCCCGATGCTGCCCACGCGAATCAGCTGCTTTGCGGCCAGGAATTTCGTTCATGCAGACCGATTTTTACCGCATCCGGCGGTTGCCGCCCTACATCATCGAGGAAGTGAACCGCCTCAAGGCGCAGGCGCGCGCCCGCGGCGAGGACATCATCGATTTCAGCATGGGCAATCCCGACATGCCCACGCCGCAGCACATCGTGGACAAGCTGATCGAGACCGCGAAGGACCCCAAGTCCAACCGCTACTCGGCTTCGCGCGGCATCAAGGGCCTGAGAAAGGCCATGGCGGGCTACTACAAGCGCCGTTTCGGCGTCACCCTCGATCCGGAGACCGAGGTCATTGCCAATCTCGGGTCCAAGGAAGGCTTCGCCAACCTGGCCCAGGCGATCACCGCTCCGGGCGACGTTGTGCTGGTGCCGAACCCGGCCTACCCGATCCATGTCTTTGGCTTCATCTTGGCGGGCGCCGCCATCCGGCACGTGCCGGCGACGACGCCGGAGGAATATCTGAGCCGTCTCGGCAACGCGGTGCGCCACTCGGTGCCGCCGCCGATCGCACTGGTGGTGAACTACCCGTCCAATCCGACCGCGCAGGTTGTGGATCTCGATTTTTACAGGGAGATCGTGGCCTTCGCGAAGAAGCACGAGATCTGGGTGCTGTCCGATCTTGCCTATGCGGACATCTATTTCGACGATGCGAACCCGCCGCCCTCGATCCTGCAGATCGAAGGCTCCAAGGACATCGCGATCGAATTCCAGTCCTTGTCGAAGACCTACGCCATGCCCGGCTGGCGCATGGGCTTTGCCGCAGGCAACCGTCATCTCATTTCTGCGCTCGGCCGCATCAAGTCGTATCTCGATTACGGCGCCTACACGCCCATCCAGGTGGCTGCCGCGGCAGCGCTCAACGGGCCGCAGGACTGCGCCGATGAGATCCGCGCGATCTACAAAAGCCGCCGGGACGTCATGGTCGAGGCGATGGCCCGGGCCGGATGGGATATCCCGTCACCACCCGCGTCAATGTTCGCCTGGGCACCGGTGCCCGAGGCCTGGCGCGAGAAGGGCTCGATGGAGTTCGCCAAGCAGCTTCTCATTCACGCCAAGGTCGCCGTCCTGCCGGGCACCGGCTTCGGCGAGTATGGCGAAGGCTATGTCCGCGTCGCGATGGTCGAGAATGAGCACCGCATACGCCAGGCCGCGCGCAACGTGAAGCGGTTCCTCGCCATGCGCAGCAACGAACCGGCCGAGCTGGAAGCGGCGAAATGACCGCGCCCTTGCGGATTGCGATCGCCGGCCTCGGCACGGTCGGGGGCGGCGTCATCCGGGCGCTCGAATTGCGCGGCGTCGAGCTCGCGGCGCGGGCCGGCCGGCCGCTCGAGATCGTGGCAGTTTCCGCACGCGACAAGTCCAAGAGCCGGGCTGCCGACGTGTCGAAGTTCGTCTGGCACAGCGAGGCGGAAAAGCTCGCCTCCAGCAATGTCGACGTCGTCGTGGAGCTCATCGGCGGCGAGGAAGGTGCGGCGCGCGCGCTGGTGGAAGCCGCGCTCCGCGCCGGCAAGCATGTCGTCACGGGCAACAAGGCGCTGCTTGCCAGGCACGGCACGGCGCTCGCGGCCTTGGCCGAGAAGCAGGGTCGTGCGCTCAAATTCGAGGCTGCGGTGGCAGGCGGTATCCCGATCGTCAAAGCGCTGCGCGAAAGCCTCGTCGCCTACGGCGTGGACGCGTTGCGCGGCATCCTCAACGGAACCTGCAATTACATCCTGACGCAGATGGAGGCGACAGGACGTCCCTTCACCGATGTGCTGAAGGACGCGCAGGCCCTGGGCTATGCCGAAGCCGACCCGACGCTCGATGTCGGAGGAGGAGACACGGCGCACAAGCTCGCACTGCTGGCGGCGGTGGCGTTCGGGATGCCTCCGGACCTCGAGCATGTCGCGCTCGAGGGCATCCAGCACATCACAACCGACGACATTCGCTTCGCGCGCGAGTTCGGATTCCGGATCAAGCTGCTGGGTATCGCGCGCAAGACCGCGCAAGGCATCGACCAGCGGGTCGAGCCGGCCATGGTGCGGGCCGGGACACCCCTTGCCGACGTTGACGGCGCCTTCAACGCGGTGATGGCAGACGCCGGTCCCGCCGGACATTTTTTCTTCGAAGGCTGGGGAGCCGGCGCCGAGCCTACCGCATCGGCGGTCATCGCCGATCTTGTGGATATCGCGCGGGGCAATGTTGGCCCCGTCTTCGGCCTGCCGGCCGAAAGCCTCAAGCCGCTTCCCCAGGCGGGCGCCGGCACCGCGCCTTCCGCCTACTACTTGCGCTTCGAAGTCCTCGATTTGCCCGGAGTGCTGGCCGAGATCGCGGGCCATCTGGCCGAATCCCGAGTATCCATCGAAAGCATGATCCAGCGCGGCCGCGCGCCGGGGGAGCCCGTTTCCATTGTCATGATCACGCATGAAACGCCCCGTGCCTCGGTCGAGCGCGCCTTGAAGGTCATCGCCCGCTCGGACAAGGTGCGCGCCCGTCCCTGCATGATTCCCATGGAAGCGGCCTAAGACCGCTGAGGGACCAGGAGTTCTCATGAATTTCAAGACGCTGGACCGCGCTTTTGCCCTTGAGGCCGTGCGCGTCACCGAGGCCGCGGCGATTGCCGCATCCCAGCAGATTGGCCGTGGCGACGAACATGCCGCCGACCAGGCGGCCGTCGAGGCCATGCGCACCGCATTCAACTTTCTTCCCATCGACGGGACCGTCGTCATCGGCGAAGGCGAACGCGACGAGGCGCCGATGCTCTATATCGGCGAGAAGGTCGGCTCGGGCGGCGTTGCCGTGGATATCGCGCTCGATCCGCTCGAGGGCACGACGCTGACCGCAAAAGCGTTGCCGAATGCGCTCGCCGTCATGGCGATCGCCGAGACCGGCACACTGCTCAACGCGCCCGACACTTATATGGACAAGATCGCGATCGGTCCCGGCTATAAGGAAGGACTGATCGACCTCGATGCCGAGCCTGGCGCGAATGTCGAGGCGCTGGCGAAAGCCAAGGGCGTGTCGCCCCGTCAGGTCACGGCGCTCGTCCTCGATCGGCCGCGCCATGCCCAGATCATCGAGAGCTTGCGGCGCGCGGGCGCATCGGTGCGCCTCATCACGGACGGCGACGTCGCGGGCGTGATTGCCACGACTGATCCCGCGACGGGCATCGACATCTACATGGGGCAGGGCGGTGCGCCGGAAGGTGTCCTCGCGGCCGCAGCTTTGCGCTGCGTCGGCGGCCAGATCCAGACGCGTCTCGTCTTCAAGAAGGACGACGAGCGCCAGCGTGCCGCGCGTCTCGGCATCAAGGACTTCAACAAGAAATACTCCCTGCTCGACCTCGCATCGGGTGACGTGATCTTCGCGGCGACGGGCGTCACGGACGGTTCGATGCTCGCCGGTGTTCACCGGATCGGCAGCCACATCACGACGGAGAGCGTGGTCATGCGCTCGGCCACGGGCACTGTGCGCTGGATCAGGGCGCGTCACGCGGTTGCACGTCACCTCAAGCCGGATGCGCGCTGAAGCGGTCGGCATTTCGAAAAGGCCGGCGTTCGGCGTCGCACGATCGTTCTCCGGGCGTCGCTGGTTTCTGCGCGACGGCGACGAGGAGGCGGTGCGCAGCCTTGCGCGCGACGCGAAGATTTCCCTGGCTCTGGCGCAGTTGCTGCACGCGCGCGGCGTGGATCTGACGACGGTGGAGGACTTTCTCCGCCCGACCCTGAAGCGCCTTCTTCCCGAGCCGCGGCTGCTCAAGGACATGGACAGGGCGGTCGCGCGTGTCGCGGCGGCGATCGAGAGCGGACAGGCCATCGCCGTGTTCGGTGACTACGACGTCGACGGCTCGTCGTCCTCCGCGCTGTTGCACGATTTCCTCTCCGCGCTTGGAACGCCGCCCAGGATCTACATCCCGGATCGGCTGACCGAAGGTTACGGCCCGACCGCGCATGCGCTGCTGCGGTTGAAGGAGGAGGGCGCGTCGCTTGTGGTCACGGTGGATTGCGGCGCAGGCGCACGCGAAGCGCTCGGCGCGGCGCATGAAGCGGGACTCGACATCGTCGTGCTCGATCATCACGCCGTGCATGAATTGCCGCCGGCCTTTGCACACATAAATCCCAACCAACCCGGCGATGTGTCCAAGCAGGGCCATCTCAGTGCGGCTGGCGTGACGTTCCTGTTCGTCGTGGCGCTCAGTCGCGCGTTGCGAGAGAGCGGCTGGTATTCCCGCACCGGAATTGTCGAGCCGGATCTGCGCAATGGTCTCGATCTTGTGGGCCTCTCCACGATCTGCGACGTCGTGCCTCTCGAAGGCGTCAATCGCGCCTTTGTCCGCTGGGGCCTTGCGAAGCTCGCGGAAGGCGCACGCCCGGGGCTGGCCGCGCTCGTTGTGCAGGCAAAGGCGTCCGCGCCTTTCACGCCCTATCATTTCGGCTTCATTCTCGGCCCGCGCATCAACGCCGGCGGTCGCGTTGGACGCTCCAGTCTCGGCGTCGAGTTGCTGACGTCGCGAGATCCGGCCGCGGCGCAAGAGATCGCGGCGCAGCTCGACTTGCACAACAAGGAGCGCCAGGCGCTCGAGACCATGATCCTCGAAGAGGCGATCGCTCTTGCTTCCATGCAGGACAATCAGCCCTTCCTGCTCACTGCCAGCGAAGGCTGGCATTCCGGTGTCGTGGGCATTGTTGCAGGACGTCTGAAGGACCGGTTCAACAAGCCCGCCTTCGTTGCGGGCTTCGAAGGCGGAATGGGACGCGGCTCGGCGCGCTCCGTTGCCGGCATCGATATCGGCGCGCTGGTGCGCGGCGCGCAGGAGGCCGGCATCATCGATGCCGGCGGCGGGCATGCGATGGCCGCAGGGTTCTCGTTGAGCGCACACCAGCTCGAACCATTCCGCGCGTATCTCGCCGACAAGTTTGCCCATGCCGACGAAGCGTTGTTGGCGGCAGGCGATCTCGACATCGAAGCCATCGTCTCGCCGGCGGCGGCAACGGCCTCTCTTGTTGCAGAGATGGCGCTCGCGGGTCCGTTCGGGGCCGGCAATCCCGAGCCGGTGGTCGTCGCGCCCGACGTGCAGCTCGCCTTTGCCGATGTGGTCGGCAAGAACCATGTGCGCATGCGGCTGATCGGCGGCGACGGTGCGCGTCTCGACGCCATTGCCTTCCGTGCCGCCGACACGCCGCTCGGCAAGGCGCTGCTCGGCGCGCGCGGACGCCGCATCCACGTGGCGGGACGCCTGAGGGCCGAGGAATGGCAGGGCCGCACGCGCGTGCAGATTCACGTCGAGGACGCTGCCGCATCAGGCGCGTGACGCGACATTCTCGCCTTAACCGTGAGATCCCCCAGGGAGGGTTGCCAAGGGCGGGCGCGCCCCCTATATGCGCGCGTTCTGTGCGCCCTTCGTCTATCGGTTAGGACTCAAGATTTTCAATCTTGCAAGAGGGGTTCGACTCCCCTAGGGCGCGCCAAAATCCAAACCCATTTGCGTTCGGACTGATCAGCGGATCTTGCGACCGAAGCCGGGGCGGCTTCCTGCCTGAACGCTACGTGCAGGCGGCGCAGCCGACGGGCCGGCAACAGCTTCCGCGGAACGCTGCGCCATGTAGCGCGCGACCACTGCGTCGGCGTCGAAACCGGAATCGTCGTCGCCGTTCGGCGTGCCTGGCCCGCCGCGCCCGTCAGATCCCGGCGGCCGTCGTCCCGCGATGAGCCGGACGATGCTGACCATGAGAGGGATGCAAAGCAGCAGGCCGACCACGCCCAGGCCAAGTAAGGTCGGGCCAAGGCCCTCTGCCTTCACCTGCTCAATCGATCCGGCCTGATCGTAGAAGAAGTAAACAAGGCCGCCACAATAGACGACGGGCACAACCGCCCTGAGCACGCCGAGTACAGACCTCATCGTGTGCATGCCGAACGCTCCACGGCCACCCAAGCCATGATGGCGCGATACCGACAAACAAAGTCTGAATGCCGGTTGCTGCATTCAGCCGTCTAAATCGCCGATTGCTGCAGCACGGCCTCAAATGTCAGCGAACAGTCACTTCGATTTCTGGCCGGACTTTCCGATGACGCCGAAATCGCCGGATTTGCGGTCGCCGTCGGCGAGAACAAAGCCTTCCGCCGCAAGGCCGCGTTTCAGCAATTCACGGATGGCTGCTGCGCGGCTCGGCATGCGGCGCGAAAAACGCCATGTGTCCAGCGCTTCCAGTTCCGGCCGTGTCAGCATGATCTGCAGCCGCTCTCCGCGCGATATGTTGCCCATCGAAGAACCCCGAAAGACAGCTGATTTAGACTAAGTCACAACTTACTCATTCAACGCCTTAGGTGCAATAACCGCTAAACGCTAATTCAACGAAAAGGGTTCCAAGGACGCCGAAGACGGGCTTGGCGTCGAGAATGGCTAAATCGCCGACGTCGTGGAAAGCTCAGAACTGGCAGATGTCAGATTGATTTGCGGTTTAGGACCTGGCGTTGTTTTCGGCGCGGGGGCCTCGTCAGTGAGGTGTGCATTGTCCGAGATCATTTGCCTGAACGAGCATCGTTCCATGTCGGTCGACCTTGCCAGGGAAGCCGATCACCGGATCGCGAACCAGCTGACCGTGCTGGTCCAGATGCTCAGGAGCCAGTATCTGCAGGTCGGCCGCGGCCCGGACATGCTTTCGCGTGATGAGGCCTGCGACATCATCCTTGATGCCATGGGGAAGGTCGCCGGCATTGCCCATCTTCATCGCGTGCTGGCCGACCACGCGCAGGCGGAAACAATCGACATCGGCGACCTGCTGATTGCGCTGATCCGGGAGGTGGTGTCGTCGCTTGCGTTGCACCACCGGTTGCGGGTGACGCAAAAGTTGAGCGCGGGATGCACTGTGGCCAGGGACGAAGCGCAGAAGATCTCGCTGATTGTCGTCGAGATCCTGATGAACGCCATCAAATACGCCCATCCGACGGGCGTTCCGATCGAGATGCGCGTCGCATGCACGCCGACGAACGACGGCATCATGCTGGAATTCGATGACGACGGAGTTGGGCTCCCGGAGGGCTTCAACGTTCACTTGGACGGCGGTGTCGGGTTCAAGACGATCCGGACGCTCGCGCGCGAGCTGGGCGCAACACTGCAGATCGAATCCGACTATCTCGGACTCTCGTTCCGGCTGAGCCTGCCCAGAATGTCGGCGGCCACCGCCGGCTCGTTCTCCGCTAGGTGACATACGCCGCCGCGAGAAGGGCGATGCCACCCGCGCCGAGGAGCAGCGCCCCGGACCAGAGAAAGCGACGCCGCGTGATGATGGCGACCGTCGAAAGCGCTATGCCGATCTCGAGCATCGTCGCGGCTCCGGTGAGCCAATGGTGGCGGCCCTCGTGTCCCTGGCTTGCCTGGACGAGCCGTTCGCGCTCCGCTTCGAAATCCGTCGCCTGCTGGCGCACGTCCTTCTGCTTGTCCGCCTGCTGCTTCGCCGTCGCGCGATATTTGTCGGCCTGGGCGCCGCCCTGATCCGCCGCAAGCAGATACATATGCCGCTTGAGACTGTCGGCCTGGTACTCGTTCCAGGCATCGGTCGCGCGGTCCTGCTCCAGGACCGCCTCGCTCTCCGAGGTGATGGCGCGCCCGTCTTCGATCGTTTCGAGGCTTCCCGTCGCCGCCGCCAGAACGGCGAGGAAGGCGACCGTTATTGCGACGCGCGCGACGAACGGGTCATGCTCGGCATGTTCGGCGTGTTCGTGCTGCTCATGCGCCTCGAGCGCAGGATCGTGTGACATCGGGCCCCCAAATCAGTCTCCAGTGGCACGATGCTTCGACATGCGGCAGGAAAAAGGCAAGTGCCGGACGTCATTCCGCGCGCATGCTTTTCGCGACGGCCGCGGTATGCGACCATTCGGAAAATCGTGAGGACGCCATGAGCAAAACCGAGGGCGCAACCACGCTTTCGCGAATGCTGAGCGAGAGCAAGCGCGCTGTTGTCTTCACCGGTGCAGGGATTTCGACGGAGTCCGGCATCCCGGATTTCCGCTCGCCGGGCGGCATCTGGACCAAGATGATGCCCGTCTATTACGACGAATATGTTGGCTCGGCGGATGTCAGGCGCGAAAGCTGGAAGCGCCGCTTCGAGATGGAGAACACCTGGACGACCGTAAAGCCAAATGCCGGACACAATGCCGTTGCCGCTCTGGTGGGGCGGGGCCTCGTGACCCATGTGATTACGCAGAACATCGACAATCTTCACCAGGATTCCGGCGTGCCGCCGGAGCAGGTGATCGAGCTCCACGGCAACACGCGCTATGCCAAGTGCCTCGATTGCGGACGGCGCATGGAGATTGCCGACATCAAGACCTATTTCGAGCGCACCGGCGAACCGCCGGATTGCCCGCGCTGCGGCGGCATCGTCAAGACGGCGACGATTTCGTTCGGGCAGGCGATGCCCGAGGACGAGATGCGCCGCGCCGAGCGCGCGACGCTCGCCTGCGATCTCTTCCTCGTGCTTGGTTCCTCGCTCGTGGTCTATCCGGCCGCGGGTTTCCCGCTGCTGGCGAAGAAGAACCGCGCCAAACTGGTGATCCTCAATCGTGAGCCCACGGAGCAGGATGTCTATGCGGACCTGGTGCTCAACGCGGAGATCGGACCGACGATGACCGCGGCCATCGGCTCGCTCACCAATTGGCGGCCGAATTGAGGGATCATCCTTCGCCCTTGTTGAGATCCCACTCGAGCATGAGCTTCATCACGAGCCGGTCCGACGCGCCCGTGAGGCCGTGGCCGATGCCAAATTCGACGTTGACCGGCGCGCCCGTGTAGTCGACGACGGCGAAGAGCGTGTGCTGCTGCGCATCGCCGCTCGAGAAATCGCGGACTTCGCCGAAATCGGCGTAATGCTCGATCGCCACAGCCCAGGCTTGCGAGAAATTGTAATCGACGCGAATGCAGGGTGCGAAATCGAGGTGGCCGAGGCTCTTGAAGTCCGTGTCGATGATCGGGTTGACGATGATGTCGACGGGACCAAAGCGTCCGCCGATGATCGGGCGGATCTCGCCCGAGAAGCGCGTCTGTTCCCAGTGCCGCTCGTTATAGCTGAGCTCGAAATTCACGCCGTAGAAGAAGCTGCGCTCGTCGGCATGCGGCACGGCGAAGAGCGCGCGCAATTTCGCGCTGTCGAATTTGAGCACGCCGTCGCGCGTGATCGTGTAGACCGGAAGATAGAGACCCGCTTCGAACCAGTCGGTGACGCCGTAGGCCCATTCCGGCACGCCATTCCAGGCGTGATCAGGGACAATGCCGCCCGGAAAGTCGGGCACCGTGCGTCCATCGGGCGTGAAGTTGTTGTGGAGCGTCAGCGTGAACTGGCCCGGTGCGGCCAATTCGCCCGTGTAGACCTGGATCTCATCTGTCTGCGCCCGCGCGGGATCCGGCGACGAAGCAACGAGCGCCGCAACCGCGCTCGCCATGGCGAGTTTCGCGTACCGCATGATTGTTAAAAGCCCTCCCGCTGACTCAACAATTGGCGCCTTGAACCCGAACCTG
>Ga0335083_10010356_pt1 | contig 11269 bp, 10 predicted proteins | sample Lox_Sample_42_FD_206716 | JGI IMG/M metagenome (GOLD analysis project Ga0335083, IMG submission 206716) | Soil microbial communities from Loxahatchee National Wildlife Refuge, Florida, United States - Lox_Sample_4.2 | ecosystem: Environmental > Terrestrial > Soil > Wetlands | place: USA... | reverse complement strand
GGCCCCGTTCTTCCGCCGTGTGGTGGCCGGCCGGCGGGCCGGCGGCCCGCCACCCGACGGCCCGCTGTACCGTGACCTGGCCGGGCAGCTCGGCCAGCTGCTCGGTCCCGGCCACAAGCAGCCGAGCGCGCACACCACGCCGACCCGCGACGGCAAGGGCATTGTGTTCATCGCGCACGACGGCGAGGTGTACCCGGCGGGGTTCCTGCCCATGGGCCTGGGCAACGTCCGGGACCGGCCGCTGCGCGACATTTACACCAGCGACCCGCTGCTGCGTGCGATCCGGGCCGCGCGGTTCACCGGCCGCTGTGGCCAGTGCGAGTTCGCCGACCTGTGCGGCGGCTCCCGCGCCCGCGCCTACGCCGCCACCGGTGACCCTCTCGGCGAGGACCCGGCTTGCCCGTTCCAGCTCTAGCCAGGCCGGTAGCCTGGCCGGCGTGCTGGAACAGGTGAGCGTGAGCCGCTACGTCACGCCGCTGCGCGAGGGCGGGTCGCTGCCCGCCCTGGTCGAGGCGGACAACCTGGGCACCTATGTGCTCAAGTTCCGTGGCGCCGGACAGGGCGCCAAGGCGCTGGTGGCCGAGATCATCGGCGGCGAGCTGGCCCGCCGCCTCGGGCTGCGCACGCCGGAGCTGGCGCTGGCCTACCTGGACCCGCGGATCGCCAGCAGCGAGCCGGACCCGGAGATCCAGGACCTGCTGCGGGCCAGCAGCGGGCAGAACGTGGCCGTCGACTTCCTGCCCGGCTCGGCTGGCTTCGACCCGGCGGGCTGGCCGGCCGACCAGGACTTCGCCAGCCAGCTGCTGTGGTTCGACGCGCTGATCCAGAATGTGGACCGGACCTGGCGCAACCCGAATCTGCTGGTCTGGCACGGCGACATCTGGCTGATCGACCACGGCTCGGCGCTGTACTTCCAGCACAACTGGGCCACCGCCAACCCGCTGGCCCGATTCGACGCGAAGGATCACGTGCTGCGGGCGGCGGCGACCCGGCTGGAGGACGCCCACCGGGCCCTCGCGCCGCGGATCATGCCGGCCCTCCTGGAGGAGGTGGCGGGACTGGTGCCGGCCGAGTGGTTCGGCGACGGCCAGCCCGGGGACTACGTCAGCCATCTGCTGCAGCGCGCGCCACGGGTGCTGGAGGTGATCCGGTGATGAGCACGGGGGCGGCGGCCAGCGCCGAGCCGTTCGAGTACGCGCTGATCCGGGTGGTGCCCCGGGTCGAGCGGGGGGAGGCGATCAACGCGGGCGTGATCCTGTACTCGCAGCGGCACCGGTTCCTGGGCTGCCAGATCGAGCTGAACACCGGCCGGCTGCGCGCCCTCGACCCGGGCGCCGACCCGGCCGCCGTGCTGGCCGCGCTGACCGCCCTCGAAGAGGGCTGCCACGCGGGCCGCCCGGCCGAGGAGCCGCCCGGGGTGCGGTTCCGCTGGCTGACCGCGCCGCGCAGCACGATCGTCCAGCCCGGCCCGGTGCACAGCGGCCTCACCACCGACCCGGCCGCCGAACTGGCCCGGCTGTTCGCCGAACTGGTCCGCTAGCCCGGGCAACCAAAGCGCCAGTACGGCACATTTAGCGGGTATGAGGTTCCCGCGCCGGGGTGGCGGGCGGTGAGCAGCCGCCGGAACGACGAATTCACGGACTACGTGACCGAGCGCATGTGGTGGCTGCGCCGCCTGGCTTATCTGCTCTGCCAGGACTGGCAGCGCGCCGACGACCTGGTGCAGGCCACGATCACCCGGCTGTACACGCACTGGGGGCGGGCCGCCGCGGTCGAGCACACCGACGGCTACGTGCGGACGATGCTGGTCCGGGAGTATCTCAGCGAGCGCCGCTCGGGCTGGGCCCGCCGGGTCAGCCTGACCGCCGAGCCGCCGGATTCGGCCAGCGCGCCGGGCGACCGCGAGGGCGCGCTGGACCTGCGGGCCGCGCTGGCCGGCCTGCCGCCCCGGCAGCGGGCCACCCTGGTGCTCCGCTTCTACTGCGACCTGAACGTGGACCAGGCCGCCGAACTGCTCGGCTGTTCCCCGGGCACGGTCAAGAGCCAGACCGCGAAGGGGATCGGCGCGCTGCGCCGGACGCTGCAGCCGCCGGAGCGCGGGCCGGGGGACTTCAACTCCGGGCCGGACGGCTTGGAGGTGCAGCCGCATGGATGAGACGGGACTCCGCGCCCTGCTGGAGCGCGTCGCGGACGACCCGGCGCCGCCGTCGCGGGTGGATATCACGGCGGCCCGGCAGCGGGGGCGCCGCCGGATCCGCCGGCGCCGCGCCGCCCTGGGCGCCGCGCCGGTGGCCGCGGCGGCGGCGGTGGCCGTGGTGGTCAGCGGCGTGATCCCGGCCAGCCTGGGCTTCGGCCGGGACGGGCTGCGGCCCGGCCCGGGGACCGCACTCAGCCGGTTCAATCCGCTGGTGCCGTACGCCGCGTTCGGCTGGCTGCCGTCCGGCTTCTCCGCTGCGGCCGGGACCGCGATGACGAAAACCACAGACGAGTCGGGTACCCGCAGTGTCATCGTGACCGCCGGGGACCAGGCGGCCGGCCGGCTGGTCACCCTCACGGTGACGGCCGCGGGCGCGTGCCGGGTCACCGGCCCAGTCCAGGACCGCACCGTGGTCAGCACGGGCGGGGCGCATACCCAGATCCGCGCATTCCACTACCCGCACGGGCTGAGCTGTGATTATGGCTATGCCGGGAGGGTTGTCACGCCGCTGAGCCGGGCCGCGCCGCCCGTCCGTGGCGGCGCGGCGTTCTACTCGCCCGATGGCGGCCTGGCCTGGCAGTATGCGCCGGGCAGTTGGGCGCGGTTGACGCCGTTCGTGCTGGTCACTGGGGGTGGAACGATACGGCAAGACGAGCGGCGGCAGTACCAGGCGGCCGCGGGCTGGGCACCTGGCCCCGCCCACCCGGGCATCCCCGCACCGGTGCAGTCGGCAGCCACCCGGGCGCTGCTGAGGGAGGTGGCCGCGCGGGTCAGCTTCGGCCGGACCGCCCGCATCGCCTTCCCGTTCCGGCTCCCGGCACTGCCCACGGGCTGGGCCGTGTCCGGCGCGGGCTACACCGTGTCCGGTGGCCGGCAGCTGGGCACGGGCGCCCTGACCGCCGGGCCAGCCGCTGACCCGGGCGCACTGAACGTCCAGGCCGAGCGGTCCGGGCTAGGCAGTGCCTGCAAGATAGTCCCCGGCCAGTGGTCCAGGACGCACATTCAGCGGGCCCGGGCCGCGGTGAGCACCGTCGACAAGCCGGGCATTCATGTCCAGCAGGTGTGCGCGGAGGACGTCGCCGGGCTGTACCTGTGGCTCAGCCTGGACAGTGACGTGCCGAGGACCACCAGGCCCGTGCCGGGCGCGGCCGGGCTGGGCGGGGCCGTGCACCTGGCCGGCCGGCTGCGGCTGCTCGGGGCCGACCCGGCCGCGTGGACCACCGCCCCGGTGGGCTAGTCCGGTTAAGACGGCTTGCGGGCCAGCAGGCAGGCCCGCGGCCGCCTGGGCCGGGCCGCGGGCGATGGCAGCGACTCCAGCTGCGCGGTGACCGTCAGCCCCGCCCCGGCCAGCAGCGTGGCCAGGTCTCCCGGCGGCAGCAGGTAGGAGTGGTAGAAAACCCGATGACTTCCGAACGCCACTGCCGGGCGCAGGTGCTCATCATCGCCGGTGTACGTGCCGAGCAGCAGGTGCCCTCCGGGCGCCAGCGTGCGGTGGAACTCGGCGAACAGCGCGGGCAGCTGTTCCGGCGGGGTGTGGTAGGTGGAGTACCAGGCCAGGATGCCGCCGAGCGTGCCGCGGCCGAGGCCCAGGGCGGTCATCGAGCCGACCGCGTAGCGCAGCTCCGGGTGGGCCTGCCGGGCCATCATGATCATCTTCGGCGACAGGTCGATGCCGAACGCGGGCAGCCCCAGCCTGGCCAGGTGGGCGGTCACCCGGCCCGGGCCGCAGCCCAGGTCGGCCACGGGGCCTAAACCGGCCGGCCGGACCAGCTCGGCGAACGCGGTGAGCATGGACCGGCTGGCCGGGTCGATCGCGTCCGGCTTCGGCACCAGCCGGACGTAGTCGGCGGCCACGGCGTCGTAGGACGCCCTGATGGCGGCCAGGTATCCGGTCTCGGCCATGTCTTCGACCCTAGTCGGCGGCACCGGCAGCGGAAGCCGCCGCGCCGCGGCCCTACCGGGTCACCAGCGCCAGTTCCCCCGAGGTGATCCGGGCGCTGATCGTCCGGCCGGCCGTGGGCGACTGCGGCACACCGGCCTGCAGGTAGCCGGACGTGACCTGCTGGCTGAGCCGGTAGGCCGGGCCGCGCGGCAGCGACACCGTGGCCTGGGCGGACACCAGGGTCACCGCGAGCTGGCGGGGCGGGCTGAGAAAGGTCGCGCTCAGGTGTCCCGAGGTGATCACGGCGGTCAGCACCGGTGCGCGCAGCGCCGAGGCGGCCACGTCCACGCTGGACGCGGTGATCCGGACCCGCCCAGCCAGCCGGTACAGCACGACATGGCCGGAGGGCTGGTCCAGCACTAGGGCGGTGTGCTCCGGCAGCGTCAGCCGCAGGTGGCCGGTGCACGGGCTGCCCGCCGCGCACCGGTAGCCGAGCCGGAGCACGTGCCCGGTCTGGCGCGGCCCGGTGGCCACCGCGGCCCGGCGGCCGGGCACCCAGTGCACCTGGCCGGTCAGTGTGACCTGCTGAGCGCGCCCGGCATTACCCGGCTCGCCGGTAATGGACAGCTGGCCGGGCGGGCCGGCAAAAACCACCTCGGAGACCGAGGCCGCGCTGACCGATACCGAGACCGAACCCGGGGCCGGCCGGCTCTTCGCCACCACTACGGCGACCAGCACCGTGCCCAGCACGACCGCCGCGGTGAACCAGGCCCACCAGGGCGGCGGCGTCAGCGGGCCGCCGCGGCCTGGGATGTGTGCTGTCACGCTCCGGTAAGTGCCCGCGAGACCGCCGATGATGCGCCATTTCACGGTTTAAGCCAGCCGGCCCGGGTACCTGGCAGGCCGCATTGCGACGCACATTTCAGCCGCACCACTAACAGGAGGATGACCCATGCTGGGTTTCATCGCAGCCGTTCTGTTCGCCATTGCCTTCATCATCAATGCGGCCGGCGTGGCCGTCAGCAACGCCATCTTCAGCGTCACCAGCCTGATGCTGCTGGGCCTGGTGTGCCTGTCCCTGCACCTGATCGGGGTGGGGTCGGGCTGGAAGTGGCGCAGGTAGACGCTCAGCCGGGGTGCGGTCCAGCGCAGTGACCCGGGCACGGCAGGATGACAAGCGTGGATCCAGCCGACATTGCCCGGGCACTGCGCCCGGTGGTCAAGGGCGGGGTAGATGACTCCGCCCGCCGCCGGGCCGAATACTCCAGCGACGCCTCCAATTACCGGGTGGTGCCCGCGGTCGTGGTGTTCCCGCGGGACACCGAGGACATGCTGGCCGCCGCCGAGGTGGCCCGGCGCACCGGGACGCCGCTGACCACCCGCGGCGCCGGCACGTCGATCGCGGGCAACGCGGTGGGCACCGGGATCGTGCTGGACACCTCACGGCACCTGAACCGGGTCCTGGACGTTGACCCGCAGGCCCAGACGGCCCGGGTCGAGCCGGGCGTCATCCTGGCCAGCCTGCAGGACGCGGCCCGGCCGCACCGGCTGCGCTTCGGCCCCGAGCCGTCCACCTGGTCCCGGGCCACGCTGGGCGGGATGATCGGCAACAACGCGTGCGGCGCGCACGCGCTGGCCTACGGCCGCACCGCCGACAACGTGCTGGAACTGGACGTCATCGACGGCACAGGCCGCCGCTTCACGGCCGGGCACGGGCTGGACCCGGTCCCCGGCCTGGACGCGCTGGTCACCGCCAACCTGGAGCTGATCCGCACCGAGTTCGGCCGGCTGCGCCGCCAGGTCTCCGGCTACTCCCTGGAGCACCTGCTGCCCGAGCACGGCGCCGACCTGGCCAAGGCCCTGGTGGGCACGGAAGGCACCGTGGTCACCGTGCTGGGCGCGACGGTCCGGCTGGTCCCGGTGCCACCGGCCTTCGCGCTGGCCGTGCTGGGCTACCCGGACGTGGTCAGCGCGGCCGACGCGGTGCCCGCGGTGCTCGGGCACACCCCGCTGGCCCTGGAAGGCCTGGACCGCCGGCTGGTCGACGTGGTGCGCCGCCGCCAGGGCCCGGCCCGGGTGCCCGCCCTGCCCGGCGGGGACGCCTGGCTCATGGTGCAGATAAGCGGCGAGTCACCCGCCGAAGCGGTCGCCAAAGCCGAGGCCATGGTCAAGGACGCCGGCGCGGTCGACGCCGCGGTCATGCCGGCCGGCCCGGAGGCCGCCGCGCTGTGGCGCGTCCGGGAGGACGGCGCCGGGCTGGGCGGCCGGACCCCGGGCAACCAGCAGGCCTGGCCCGGCTGGGAGGATGCCGCCGTGCCGCCCGAGCGGCTGGGCGGCTACCTGCGCGAGTTCCGCGCCCTGCTGGACTCATACTCGCTGGACGGGCTGCTGTACGGGCACTTCGGCGACGGCTGTGTGCACGTCCGGATCGACTTCCCGCTGGATCACCCGGACGGCACCAGCCTGCTGCGCCGCTTCCTGACCGACGCCGCCCATCTGGTCACCGCGCACGGCGGATCACTGTCCGGTGAGCACGGCGATGGCCGGGCCCGCAGCGAACTGCTGCCGGTGATGTACTCCGAGCCGGCGGTACGGGCGTTCGGAAACTTCAAGCAGCTGCTGGATCCGGCGGATCTGCTCAATCCGGGGGTGCTGGTGCGCCCCCGGCCGGTGGATGCGGACCTGCGCCGGCCTGGCGCCGCCGCGCTGCCCCAGCGGGGCGGCTTCGCGTTCGGGGACGACAGCGGTGACTTCACCACGGCCGTGCACCGCTGCGTCGGGGTGGGCAAGTGCCGCGCCGACTCGTCCGCGTCCGGCGGCTTCATGTGCCCGTCCTACCTGGCCACCCGGGACGAGAAGGATTCCACCCGGGGCCGGGCCCGGGTGCTGCAGGAGATGGCGGCCGGCCGGCTGGTGACCGGCGGCTGGCGCGCGCCCGAGGTGCGCGAGGTGCTGGACCTGTGCCTGTCCTGCAAGGCCTGCGCGACCGACTGCCCGGCCGGGGTGGACATGGCCCAGTACAAGGCCGAGGTCACGTACCGGGCCTACCGGCGGCGGCTGCGGCCCCGCTCGCATTACGCGCTGGGCTGGCTGCCGCGCTGGTCCCGGTGGGCCGCGATCGCGCCCGGGCTGGTCAACGTGGTGCTGGGGATCCGGCCGGTGGCGGCGGCGGTGCTCACCGCGGGCGGCATGGACCGGCGCCGTGCCATCCCGCGGTTCGCGGCGGTGCCGTTCCGCCGCTCGGCGGCGGCGCGGCAGGCGGCGGCGGTCCCCGGTACCGCGGACGGCCGGGGAGGGCGGTCGGTGGTGCTGTGGGCGGACTCGTTCAGCGACGGGTTCGACCCGGCCGTGGCCGGGGCGGCGCTGGCCGTGCTGCGCAGCGCCGGGTACCAGGTGATCATCCCGGATCGGCCCGCCTGCTGCGGGCTGACCTGGATCAGCACCGGCCAGCTGGACGGCGCGCGGCGGCGGCTGGCCGGGCTGCTGGCTGTCCTCGGGCCGTACGCCGAGGCGGGCACGCCGATCGTCGGCCTGGAGCCGTCCTGCACCGCGGTCCTCCGCTCCGACCTGCCCGAGCTGTTCCCGGGTGAGCCACGGGCGGCCGCGGTGGCCGGCGCCACCCGGACGCTGGCCGAGCTGCTCACCGCGCCGCCGCCGGCCGGCCCGGGCCCGGGCTGGGCCCTGCCCGACCTGGCCGGCCTGGAGATCATCGCCCAGCCGCACTGCCACCACTACTCGGTCCTGGGCTACGACGCCGACCGAGCGCTGCTGGCCCAGGCGGGCGCGCGCGTGCGCGTCCTGGCCGGCTGCTGCGGGCTGGCCGGCAACTTCGGCATGGAACGCGGCCACTACGACGTATCGGTCGCGGTGGCTGAGCACGCGCTCCTCCCGGCGCTGCGCGACGCCCCGCCCGGCGCGGTCTACCTGGCCGACGGCTTCTCCTGCCGCACCCAGGCCGATCAGCTGGCCGGCGTCCGCGGCCAGCACCTGGCCGAACTCCTAGCCAGCCGCCTCCCCGCCACCGCCCGCCACTAGCGCGTCCCGGCGCCCGCCGGCGACGTCATCAGTGCGGTTCCTTTTATCTGTGCGGTTACCTGTGGCACGCCGGGGTGTCACAATGCACCGCGCCGACAGAAAGTACCGCGCCGATGCGGTTCAGCGGGTTTGCTGCCAGCGCCAGTTGAGGTCGCCGGCCGGGGGCGGCCCTGGGAGCGGGTCCCGGGACGGGGCGGTGGCCAGCCCGTCGAGCTGCAGCCGCAGGTAACGCTGGCGCAGCTCGCGGGTCCGGGCCGGATCGGGCACCCGGACGGAGGCGCACCCCTCCAGCACCAGCCCGACGTCGTCCGGCACCACATCGGTGCGGAGCCGGCCCGCCGCCTGGGCCCGCCGGACCAGCGCCCCAGCCAGCTCGTTGGCCCGCCGCGCGTCGGCGTGCATCTCTTCGGTGGGGGTGAAGGTCCCGGCCAGATGCACGGTGAGCGAGTGCACGTCCGCGTCCACCACGCGCACCAGAAATTTGCTGAACGCCGCCCACGGGTCCGGGTCGCTGGCCGCGGACTCGGCCTCGGTGATGAACCGGCGCAGCCCGTCATGGCATAGCCGCCGTAGCAGGTCTTCCTTGCTGGGGTAGCGGCGGTACAGCGCGCTGATGCCGACGCCCGCCTGCTCGGCCACCGCCGCGACCGGGGCCTTCGGGTCGCTGAGGAACACCGTCCGGGCCGCGTCCAGGATCACGGTGTCGTTGCGCAGGGCCTGGCCGCGGCGGCCGGGCAGTGCGGGCGCAGCGGGATCCGCGGCGGGGTGGCCAGCATCGGGCGGCATGCGCCGAGATTATCACTGGAACGGATCGTTCCGCTCTGATACAGTGAAGGGGAACGAATCATTCCGTTCCGATCAGGAGCTGAGACACGATGACTGACACCGCGACTGGCACCGCGATCCGCCCGTTCCGCGTCGAGATCCCGCAGGCCGCGCTGGACGACCTGGATGGCCGGCTGCGCCGCGCGCTGTGGCCCGACGAGCTGCCCGGCAACGACGGCCAGTACGGCGTGACCAGCGCCCGGGTGCAGGACCTGGCCAAGTACTGGCTGGACGGCTTCGACTGGCGCGCGGTGGAAGCCCGGCTGAACTCCTATCCCCAGTTCGTCGCCGACATCGACGGCCAGCGGATCCACTTCCTGCACATCCGCTCGCCGCGCCCGGGCGCCACCCCGCTGCTGCTCAGCCACGGCTGGCCCGGCTCGGTGGTCGAGTACCTGGACGTGATCGGGCCGCTGACCGAACCGGACGATCCGGCCGCGCCCGCGTTCGACCTGGTCATCCCGTCGCTGCCGGGGTTCGGCTTCTCGGGCCCGGCCCGCGGGCCGGGCTGGGGCACGCAGCGCACCGCGCGGGCCTGGGCCGAGCTGATGGCCCGGCTCGGCTACCAGCGCTACGGCCTGGTCGGCAACGACGCGGGCTCGATGATCTCCCCAGAGGTTGGCCGGCTCGATCCCGAGCATGTCATCGGGGTGCACGTGACCCAGCTGTTCTCGTTCCCGGCCGGCGACCCGGCCGAGTTCCAGGGGCTGACCGAGGAAGACCAGGCCGCGCTGGCCCACCTGCAGTGGTTCATGGACCACAAGTTCGCGTTCAACGTGCTGCACAGCCAGCAGCCGCAGACGCTGGCGTTCGCGCTGGCCGACTCGCCGGTGGGCCTGCTGGCCTGGAACGCCCAGCTGCTCGGGGAGAGCCTGGACCGCGACTTCGTGCTGGCCAACGTGGCCATCTACTGGCTGACCGGCACGTCCGGGTCGGCCATCCGGTTCTACTACGAGGACGCGCACACGGAGGGTCAGCCGTCAGGCCCGACCACCGCACCGACCGGCCTGGCCATGTTCGGCGGCGACTTCCAGTCGATCCGCCGGTTCGCCGAGCGGGACCACAGCAACATCGTGAGCTGGCACTCCTACGGGCCAGCCGGGCCGGCCGGGGGCCCGGCCGACGCTCCCGGGCACTACGCCGCGCACGAGGCCACCGACGTGCTGGTGGCCGACATCCGCGAGTTCTTCGCTCTGCTAGCCGGGGGGACGACCCCCCGATCGCCGCTCCGCGCCGAGGCTGACGCCGGCTAACCCCCGGAGAACCGGCGGGCCTGGGTGCGCAGCACGATCAGCGTGCCCAGGCAGACGGCGGCCAGCAGTGCGAACGGGACCAGGTCCGAGGTGGCCTGGGCCAGCGCGCCGCTGGCCGCCGCGCCGATCGTCTGGCCGCTGGCCCAGGCCAGGTTGGCCAGCCCGAACGCCAGGCCCTGGTTCAGGCCCAGGCCGTGCGCGGCGTTGCTGAGCAGCGCTGACGACGGGGTGAACAGCGTGCCGTAGGCAGGCATCCCCACGATCAGCACGGCCACCAGCACCCCGACCGGCGCCAGCACCGGGGCGAGCAAGCTGACCAGCACCGCCGCGGCCAGCGACAGGGACAGCGGCAGCAACGCGCCGCGCCGGTCGGACAGCCGGCCGGCCAGCGGTGACAGGGCCGACTCGATGGCCGCGGCGAGCAGGAAGGTGGCCCCGATCAGCACCGTGCCCGCGCCCAGCGCGGCCAGCCGGAGCGGGGCCAGCACGTCGACCACGCCGAACGCCAGCCCGGCCAGCAGGGTGAGCCACAGGCCCCCGGCCGCCCGGGGGTTGCCCAGCGCGGGCAGCGCGGCCCGCAGGCCCTGCGGCTCCGGCGGGGCGGGACTGGGCATGAAGAACGCCGCCACGATCAGGATGACGCCGCCCACCGCGGAGGCGGAGAAGGCCGGCCCGGTGCCCACCTGCCCGGCCACTACCCCGACCACCGGGCCGAACAGCGCCCCGACCACGGCCGCGCCCAGCGCGATGCCGAGCAGTTCGCCGCGCCGCTCGTCCGGGGCGGAGGTGGCCATCCAGGCCATCGCGGCCGCCCAGGTGCACGCGCCGGCCAGCCCCTGCACGAAGCGGGCCGCGTCCAGCACGGCGGCGCCCGAGGCGAAGCCGAAGACCAGCGTGGACACGCTCATCATGGCCAGCCCGAGCACCGCCACCACCCGGTCGCCGAACCGCGCGGTGAGCAGGCCGCCGGGCAGCGCGCCGATCAGCGTGCCGAGCGGATACATCGCGACCAGGATGCCGGCCCCGGCCTTGGACAGCCCGGCCAGGTGCTTGTAGTACGGCAGCAGCGGGGTGAGC
>Ga0335083_10010355_pt1 | contig 11270 bp, 13 predicted proteins | sample Lox_Sample_42_FD_206716 | JGI IMG/M metagenome (GOLD analysis project Ga0335083, IMG submission 206716) | Soil microbial communities from Loxahatchee National Wildlife Refuge, Florida, United States - Lox_Sample_4.2 | ecosystem: Environmental > Terrestrial > Soil > Wetlands | place: USA... | reverse complement strand
TGACGCGCGTCTGCGGAAGCAGCTCCACACCCTCGACGAGGCCGAGACGCGCGGTGTCGCCACGGCCGGCGAGAACCGGCGAGACCGTGAGGAAGAGCTCGTCCACGAGCCCCGAGGCGACGAGCGAGCCGAACATCGAGGGTCCTGCTTCCGCCAGCACCACGGAACAGCCGCGCTCGCGCAGGACGCCGAGTGCGGCGGCGAGATCGACCGCCTCCCCGTCCGTCACCGAGACGACCTCGGTCGCGCCGGGCACGGACGCGCGAAGCCGAGCCGCGGCTCCCTCCGTCGTGAGGACGAGCGCGCCGGTCTCGAGCACCGGATGAGTGGGGTCGAACGAGCCGCCTGCGGTCACGACGACGAGCAGAGGCTGCGCCAGGCGGCCGCGTCGGGCCCGCAGCTCGGCGAGATCCTCCGCGGCAGGCGGGTACGCACGGTCGATCCGCCATGTGCCTTGCGGCGATGAGAGGAGCGTGCCGGACCCGACGACGACGGCGTCTGCGCAGGCACGCAGGAGTGCGAGCACGAACCGGTCGGCTTCGCTCTCGTCGCCGATGATCGCGTGCGAGCGAGGCAGGTGCGGGACCCCCACGACGCCGTCGAGCGACTCGACGAAATTCGCAATGAGGCACGGCTCGTCGAGGCCGATCGCTCCCCCGTAGAGCGTCGCCAGCTCCGCCGGGACGTCCCAGCGCGGCAGGTTCTCGTCCTCGGCGAGGACGGTGAGCGGTTCGATCACCGCGTCAGCGTAAGGAACTCCGAGCGGAGCGACTCGTCCTCGTCGTACAGGCCGCGCCAGACCGTCGTGACGGTGAGGGAGCCGTCCTCCTCGACGCCGCGCATCGCCGTGCACATGTGCGTCGCCTCGAGCTTGACCGCCGCGCCGCGCGCACCCGCGAGCTCGCACAGGCCGTCGGCGATCTCCTCCGCGAGGCGCTCCTGCACCGTGAAGCGTCGTGCGTGGAGCCGCACGAGCCGCGTGAGCTTCGAGATGCCGATGATCTCCTCGCCGGCCACGTAGCCGACGTACGCGCGTCCGTGGAACGGCAGCGCGTGATGCTCGCACAGCGCGTGGAAGCCGACCGGCCCTTCCACGATCTGGGCGTGGCGACCCTCGACGCCCTCCGGCCGCTCCGTCGGAAAGAGCGTGCGGAGCTTTGGATCGCCGTCGTAGCCGGCCGTCGCGTCGAAGAGCGCCCGAACGAAGCGCCGCGGAGTGTCGCGCGTGCCCGGCGTGGCGAGGTTCAGCCCGAGCGCCGTCAGCAGCTCGGCGGCGTTCCGCTCGAGGCGCGCCCAGTCCGCCGGATCGAGGTCGCGCGCCGCCTCGCCGTCGTGGGCGGGAAGCTCGAAGACGTTCCCCCGCTCCGGCGCCGGCAAAGCCGGCACCTTCGCCACTTGCCAGGCTCCGTGGAGCCTACGCCTCGTACTCATGCGACCTCCTCCTCCGGCACGCGACTGGGCAGCAGCGCGAGCGCGACCAACACGACCTCCGCGAGCGCAAGCCAGGCGAACGCGAGCGGATGTCCCAACGCGATCAGGAGTCCGAACGCGGCGAGCTGCGTCGACATTCCGAGGTTCGCGAGGAGCGAGACTGCGGTCGGGCTCGTGAGCGCCGGACGTCGCGCGGCGAGCGCCTCAGCGAGCCGATCCTGCGGTGCGTAGACCACGCCGTAGATGCGCCGCAGCGCCGTGGCCCGCCCTTCGGCCTCGGGCTCGGCGGAGGCCGTACGCGACAAGCGTTCGACATTGAAGTTGAGGCTGAGGACACTCGTGAGCGCGACGAACCCGGCGAGCGCGAGCGTCGGCTCCCCGGTCGCCCAACCGAGTGCGGCGAAGAGTGCCGCGTTCACGAGCAGGTCGAGCTCGGAGTCGAGGTAGCGGCCGAACGCGCTCGTTCGGCCGGTGAGTCGCGCGAGCTGGCCGTCCGCGTTGTCGAGCAGCGTCTTGAGCTGGACGAGGAGCGCAGCGGCGACCAGCGAGCCGCGCCCGAGCTCGACCGCGGCCGCGATGCCCGCCGCGCCTGCCGCGAGGACGACGGCAGGCGGAGGCACCCGCAGGCGCGCAAGCAGGAGCACGAGCGGGTGCGCGAGCGGCCTGAAGACCCATTCGCACACGAGCTCGGTCCCGCGCCGCGGCTTGCGCGACCGGGCGAGGCGGCTAGACGGCAAGCGCACCCTCGCCCGCGCGGATCAGGTCACGCGCGTCGTCGAGCTTGTTCCAGACGTTCCAGAGCAGGACACCGCGCGGCCGGCCGCCTTCGACGTAGGTGACGACGCCCTTGCGGAACGGCTCCTGCCAGTTCTCGACCGCGTCGAGCCTCGAGTCGACGAGCCCGACGGCCTCGTAGCCGAGGTCGAAGAGGTCGGAGTAGAAGAACGGGAGGTGCTCGTACGGAGCGTCGGCTCCCGCCATGTTCGCGCCCACGGCCCGACCGTGGCTGTTCGCGTGGTCCTCGTGCTCGATCCGTTGGGAGATGCCGAGTGCCGGGACCGGGATGCGGGCGACGTCGCCCGCCGCGAAGACGTCCTCGCGGCCCGACACGCGGCCGTACTCGTCGACGACGATCCCGTCGTTCACCTCCAACCCCGCCGCCTCGGCGAGCTCGGTGTCGGGGATGACCCCGAGGCCGGCGGCGACGGCATCCGCCTCGATCGTCCGACCGGATTCGGTCTCGACCCGCTCGCCGGAGGCGGAGGCGACCATCTCGCCGGCGAGCACCTCGACGCCCTTCTCGCGGTAGTAGTCGGTGACCGATGCCGACAGCCCGGCGGGAAAAAGGCGATGACCGATCCCTGGTTCCGGGAACAGCATCGTGACGCGGCAGCCGTTGCCGACGAGGCCGGCCGCGAGCTCGGAGCCGATGAAACCGCCGCCGATCACGGCGACGTGCGCACCCTCGCGCGCGATCTCGCGCAGAAGCCGGTAGTCGTCGAGGTTGCGAAACCAGACGACTCCCTCCGCGCCGGGAATCTCACGAGGGCGGGCGCCGGTGGCGAGCAGCAGCTTCTCCCAGGCGTGGTCCTCGCCGGAGTCGTCTGTGGCGGTGTGCGCCACGAGGTCGAGCGAGACGATCCGGCGACCGGTGACGAGCTCGACGCCCTCGGCCGGCTTGCGCCACAGCTTCTCCTCCGGCTCTCCCTGCCACAGGCCCTTCGTGAGCAGCGGGCGCTTGTACGGCGGGTGGGGATCGGCGCCCACCATGGTGATCGAGCCGTCGGAGTCGTGCTCTCGGATGCCTTTCGTCGCCATGTCGCCGGTCATCCCGGCACCGACGATGAGGTACGTGCTCGTGTGCATCTTCGCCTCTTTCAGGTGACACGTCGGAATTGGTGTCCGACGCGGACAAGGTCTTACGTTCTACCCGCGGTGCCGCCGACTACGCGGCGACAAGGGCGGACGTCCGGTCTGCCATCTCCCGATCCTTTTCGGTGATCCCGCCCTCGGAATGCGTCGTCCACCGCACGGTGACGCGGCGGTAGCGAATGTCGATGTCCGGGTGGTGGTTCGCACTATCGGCGAGCTCCGCCAGCCGGTCGACGAACGCGATCGCAGCGGAGAACGAGGGAAGCTCGAACTCCCGCACGAGCGCGTCGTCCTGCTCCTGCCAGCCGTCCACGGCTGGACTATTCCAATTCCCGGGACGTGCAAGCGCCGCCCGCCCGTAGAACACTGTGGAGAGTGCGTGAACCAAGTGACCGGGACCTCGTTCGGAAGGCGCGGCGCGGCGACCGAGAGGCCGCGGCTGCGCTTTTCCGCCGCTACTGGCGCGACGCGTGGCGCGCCGCCTTCGCGATCACCGGGCGCGGGTCGCTCGCGGACGACATCGCCGCCGACGGGTTCGAACGCGCCTTCGCCGCGCTCGGACGCTTCGACGACCGCCGTCCGTTCGGGCCGTGGCTGCACCGGATCGTGGCCAACCGGGCGCTCGACGTGCTGCGGGCGGAGCGGCGCCTCTCCGACGAGGAGCTGCCCGACACCCCCGACCCGGCTCCTGTGCACACGACGGGAGACCGTGGCCTCCTCGCGGCAGTGGCCGAGCTCTCGCTCGAGCGACGTGTCGCCGTCGTGCTCCGTTACGGGGTCGGAATGACGCCGAAGCAGATCGCGGACGCGCTCGATCTTCCGGTCGGGACGGTCAACTCGCGGCTCGCGCGCGCGCTCGAGCAGCTGCGCGAGTCGCTGGAGGTGGAACGTGTCGACTGAGCTCGAGCGCCGGCTCGAGGGGATGCTGGCCGCCACGCCGGAGCCGGAGCCCGGAGCGGGGGAGGAGGCACTTCATCGTGCCCTGCGGGCGCTCCAGCCTGCCGCCCCCGCGCGGCGCGGGCTCCGCACGACCGTCCTCGTGTTCGCAGCGGGGATCGTCTTGCTCGTGATCGCTGCGGGCTCGCTGGCGGCCGCAGGTGCGCTCCATGTCAGCTTCGGCGCGAAGACGAAACCTCACCCGGCGACGACCCAGCTCGAGCTCCCGAAGGGAGCGAACGGCATCGCGGCGATCGTCGATGGGCGGCTCTCGATGGTCACGAAGGACGGTTTCCGCCTGCAAGGGTTGCCGGTCAGCACTGCGGCGCTCTCACCGCATGCGCTCTACGTCGCCGCCGGCATCGGCAACTCGCTGGTCGCGATGGCACCGAACGGACGCAGAGCCTGGTCGCATCCCGCCGGCGGGCGCGTCGTCGCCATCGCCTGGGCGCCGGACGGCCTCCGGATCGCCTACGTCGTCCACGTGGGACGGCGCTTCGTGCTGCGCGTCATCTACGGGAACGGCATCCACGACATGACGGTTGACCGGTCGGTGCGGGCGGTGAGACCCTCGTGGCGGGCCGACTCGCGCGCTTTCGCGTACGTCGGGGCGGGTGGCAAGGCGATTCTCTACGACCTTGCGCACCAGAAGCACAGCGTGGTCACGACGCTTACGCCCGTGACGCGTGTCTTCTTCTCACCGGTGGGGAAGACGCTGATCGTCGCCACGCCGAGCGAGGTGAGATTGGGAGGAAGGACGGTCGCGAGCGGCCAGGTCGAAGCGCTCGGTTGGTTCGATGGTCTGCCGGTGACGGCACTCGCGGCTCGGAAGGGAGCGTGGATCCGTAGCTTGGGACAACACGGCAGGCGGGTCGACAACTTCTTCGTGCCAGGCAGGGTCGTCGCCCTAACAGGCGGCATCGTCGTGACGCAGACACCCGCAAAGGTTCTCGCCGGCTGGGGACGAGAGAAGACCGTCACCAGCCTCCTCAGGGTGAGGCCTTCGGCTTCCCTAGCCGAGCTAGAGATCGGATAGCGTTCTACGCGTTCCGGGGCGTGGCGCAGCCTGGTTAGCGCGTTGGTCTGGGGGACCAAAGGTCGCCGGTTCGAATCCGGCCGCCCCGACTGAATCCGATGTCTGACGGAGCCGTCGACACGAGTGGCTGCACCGGCGCGTGCTGCGCGGCGTTCCACCTGGAATACACACTCACCGAGCTGCGCACGCGCAAGCTGCAGGACGGCGCATTCATCGCCGACATGGTGATCCCGCTCAGCCCGAAGGAGGCCCGCGAACGCGCCGAGCAGTTCGGTGGCACCGGGACGTGGCCGTGGAAGCTGCGAGGCCACTACTTCGCCTGCCGCCACTGGGATGAGAAGACTCGCCTCTGCACGGTCTACGACCGGCGACCGCGGATGTGCTCCGACTATCCCTACGAGGGCGAGCCCTGTGAGCTCGGCAAGGGCTGCACCTACGTCGGCGGCTGTCACGGTCGGAGGACGTCGGCGGAGCAGCCGGAAACAAGGGCGTTGCGCCAGTCCTCGACGCCGGCGAGCTGAGGATGGCCGATGTCGACGGCGACGTCCGGCCACGCTTCGAGCCCGAGCGATGTTGCTCCGCCGAGGGAGCCGATATCGAGAAGCTCGTCCACCGCGAAGACGTCCCGCCGGCCTGACTGACGCCGCGCGATGCCGTCGAGCTCACGCAGTTCCTCGAGCGGATCGATGCGGACGTTCGAATCCGAGCCGATGCAGAGGCCGACGTCGCGGTGGAGGACCCGCTCGACGGGGAGGAAGCCGTCGGCGAGGTTCGCCTCCGTCGTGGGGCAAACGCAGACACGAGCGCCCGCCGCCCCGAGCAGGTCGAGCTCGTGCCCGTCGGCGTGCGTGGCGTGCACGACGGTGGTGCGCGAGCCGAGGCAGCCGCACGCGTCGAGCAGCTCGATCGGGCGCAACCCGTGCTCGGCGAGGCACTCCTCGATCTCGCGCGGCTGTTCGTCGGCGTGGACGTGCAGCGGCAGCTCGTGCTTGGCGGCGTAGCGGCCGAGCTCCTCGAGCCAGCTGCGAGGGCAGGCACGCACGGAGTGGGGGGCGACTCCGACGCGGATCCCTTCGCTTCTCAACTTCTCGAGGTCGCGCAGGTAGGCGGCGACGGACTCCTGCCGGAAGCGATCGAGACCGCCGCGCGCGTACGCGACGTGCAGCAGGACCAGCTCGACCCCCGCCTCGGCTGCGACCTCGGCCGCCGCGCGCGCCTCCTCGAGCCCGAGGTAGTGGAACTCGCCGACCGCGGTGTAGCCGGCCGCCCGTAGCTCGCGGTACACCTCGGCGTACTCGCGCCGGACGCGCTCCGGCGTCTGCGCGGCCGCCAGCTCGAGCATCGTCTCCCTCCACGCCCAGAAATCACCACCTTCAGCGCGGCCGCGCAGCGACCGCTGGAACGCATGGCAGTGCGCGTCCACGAAACCCGGTATCCGTGGCAGCTCCGGCACGCCCGTATCCTTTCCACATCGAGGCTCAGGCTCCCGCAGTCTCTGCTCCGCTCGCGCAAGTCCCGAACGCGCTCACCATCGCGCGCCTCGGCCTGATTCCGATCTTCGTCGTGCTCATGGTGCAGGCGGGCCACGAGCCGAGCTGGCCGGCGGGGGTCGTCTTCGGCATCGCCGGGATCACCGACCAGGTCGACGGCTTCCTCGCGCGCCGCTGGCATGTCGAGTCGCGGTTCGGCAAGATCGCCGACCCGCTCGCGGACCGGCTGATGATCGACGCCGCCGTGATCCTGCTCGTGGTCTACGACCGGCTGCCCTGGGTCGGGCTCGCCGTCATCATCGCGCGGGATCTCCTGCTCCTGGCAGGTTCCCGCCTTCTTGCGCCTCGCGGGATCGAGGTCGAGGTGAACACCCTCGGCAAGGCGGCGACCTGGATCCTCTATGCCGCGATCTTCTTCCGCATCGTCACCAACCCGGCGACGCAGTGGCCGCTCGTCCTCTTCTGGGTCGGGCTCGTCCTCGCCGTCGTTGCGGGAGTGTTGTACGTCCGCACCGCGCGGAGAGAGCTGCGCGGATGAAGGCCGTCGTCATGGCCGGAGGAGAGGGAACGCGCCTCAGGCCGCTCACCTCGAACCAGCCCAAGCCGATGGTGCCGATCGTCGGGAAGCCCTGCATGGAGCACATCGTCGAGCTGCTGCGGCTGCACGGCTTCGAGGACGTGATCGTCACCGTCGCGTTCCTGCCGCAGGCGATCCGCAGCTACTTCGGCAGCGGCGAGACACTCGGCGTCGAGATCGGCTACTCGGTCGAGGAGTCGCCGCTCGGTACCGCCGGCTCGGTGAAGCGGGCGGCGGGGAGGCTCGACGACACGTTCCTCGTGATCTCCGGCGACGCACTCTGCGACGTCGACCTGACGAAGCTCGTCGAGGCCCACCGCGAGAAGCAGGCCTCGGTCACGATCGGGCTCAAGTCGGTCGAGAACCCGCTCGAGTTCGGCATCGTCGTCACCGACGAGGATGGGCGGGTCGAGCGCTTCCTCGAGAAGCCGTCGTGGGGACAGGTCTTCTCCGACACGATCAACACGGGCATCTACGTGATCGAACCAGAGGTTCTGAAGCACATCCCGCAGGACCGGCCGTACGACTTCTCGAAGGAGCTCTTCCCGCTGCTCCTCGAGATGGGCCGGCCGATCTACGGCCACGTATTCGACGGCTACTGGCAGGACATCGGCAATCTCGACCAGTACCGGCAGGCGAACTTCGACGCGCTCGATGAGAGCGTCCGGCTCGAGATCCCGGGCATCCGCATCCGAGGCAACGTCTGGCTGGGGGACGGGGTGGACCTCGACGACCTCGACGCGATCGCGGGACCGGCATATCTCGGCAACTACTGCCGGGTCGGTCGCGGCGCGCACGTCGGTCCCTACACGGTGCTCGCGACGAGTGTGACCGTCCGCGAACGGGGGCGCGTCCTCCGCTCGATCGTCGACACCTCGACGTACATCGGCCGGAGCGCCGACGTCGTGGGCGCAATCATCGGCCGCAGCTGCGACCTGCGCGCACACGTCCGGGTGCACGAGGGGGTGGCGATCGGCGACGAGGTGACGGTCGGCGCCGAGAGCGTGATCCTGCCCGGCGTCCGGATCTATCCGTTCAAGGAAGTCGAGACCGGGTCCCAGCTGCACGAGAGCTTGATCTGGGAGTCGCGGGGCACGACGCGGGTGTTCGGCAAGCACGGCGTGGCGGGGATGGTGAACGTCGACCTGACGCCGGATGTCGCGGTCCGGCTCGCCGCGGCACTCGGCACCGCGTTGAAGCGCGGCGCGCGCGTGGTGGCCAGCCGCGAGAGCGCCGCAGCCTGCCGGATGATCAAGCGCGCGATGATCTCGGGCATCTCGTCGACCGGTGTCCACGTCGACGACCTCCGTGTCAGCCCGGCCGCGGTCGCACGCCACCTCGTGAAGTCGGAGGCGCACGACGCGGGCTTCCACGTCGGGGTCAGCCCGAACGACCCGGAGGTGATCCGGATCCAGTTCTTCGAGCCGCTCGGCGTCGAGATGAGCGCAGCCATGCAGACCGAGGTGGAGAAGCACTTCACGCGCGGCGAGCTCCGCCGCGTCGCCGCCGGCGAGGTCGGCGGCATCTCGTATCCCGCGCGCGTGCGAGAGACGTACGCCGCCGAGCTGCTCTCGACGATCGACGCCGAGGCGGTGCGCGCCCGCCGGTTCCGCATCGTCGTCGACTACGGCTTTTCCGGCGCCTCCTACGTGCTTCCGCTCGTGCTCGGGCCGCTCGGAGTCGAGGTCGTCGCCGCCCACGCGTTCACCGGAGAAGGACCCGACCAGGCCGGCGCCGCGTCCGGGCTCGCGGCTGCGATCGGTCAGACGAAACGGCTCGTGCCGGTCGTCGGCGCCGATCTCGGTGCGATCTTCGACCGGTCCGCGGAGCGGCTCTACCTCGTCGACGAGCAGGCGCGCGAGGTGCCGGTCGAGCAGGCGCTTCTGCTCTTCCTCCGGCTGCTCGGCTCGGACGGACGCCGCGGAAAGCTCGCCTTCCCGGTGACCGTGACGAGCCAGGTCGAGCGGCTGGTCGCAGACTCGCAGCTCGAGGTCGTGCGGACGCCGACGTCGCTGCCGGAGCTGACGCGCGTCGCCGCCGAAGGGGGAGTGGTCTTCGCAGGCGCCGTCGGGGGCGGCTACGTCTTTCCCGAGTTCCTGCCGGGCTACGACGCGGTGGCGAGCCTCGCGAAGCTGCTCGAGCTGCTCGCACCGGTCGACCGGCCGCTGTCGGAGCTGGTCGCCGAGCTGCCTGAACCGACGCTCGTCCACTACCAGGTGCCGTGCCCGTGGGCACTCAAGGGACTGGTGATGCGCCTCCTGAACGAGCGACTCGCAGGTCGCGACCTCGATCTCACCGATGGGATCAAGCTGTTCGACGAGCGCGGCTGGACCCAGGTGCTGCCGGACCCCGACGAGCCGGTCCTGCATCTCTACGCGGAGGGCGAGACGCGGGAGGCCTCGGAGGAGCTCGCGAGGGAGCTCCGGACGCTCGTCGACGAGATCGAGCAGGGCGAGGCTGCCGCGACCCGCAACTAGCCGTTCTTTGCTCCGCCCGAACACAAAGGCTAAAGTTCAGCTTCACCCTCGACGAAAGGGCCTGATGGAACCGCTGCCGGATCTTGCGACGCTGTCCGACGAGGACCTCAAGAAGCTCATCGACGACCTGACGCGCGAAGAGCAGGAGGTCTCATACCGCCGCAGGCTCCTGCACGGGAAGATCGACATCCTGCGGGCCGAGCTCGTCGCCCGGCTGCAGACGACGCAGGGGAGAAGCGTCCTCGACGCGGTCGACGTCGACTCGCTGTCGGACATCCTCACGGGCAAGGCCGCGCCGCCTGCCTGATGGCGAACGTCTACTGCCCCGAGTGCGGGTACAACAACCCGGAAGCCGCCCACTTCTGCGCCAAGTGCGGCGCGGCGCTCGTCGTTCCCGAGGAAGGGGAGTCGACCGAGGCGTTCACCGCACCCGAGCTTGCCGAGAGCCTCGACCCGCTCGAGGATCTCGGCGTCCACGGCGCGGCCCTCATCGTCCGCTCCGGCGGCGGACGGGCGGGTGAGTCGTTTCTGCTCGAGGCGAGCCCCACCACGATCGGCCGCTCCCCCGAGTGCGCGATCTTTCTCGACGACGTCACCGTGTCCCGCAAGCACGCCGTCTTCAGCAAGGACGGCGACCGCTGGGAGCTCGAGGACCAGGGCAGCCTGAACGGGACGTTCGTCAACCGCGACCGCGTCGAGACCGCGGAGCTCAGCGACGGCGACGAGCTCCAGATCGGCAAGTACCGGCTCACCTTCCTGCAGCGCTGATGGCGATGACGGAAGCACCCCCTCGTCGCCGCCTCCTCACGATCGGCACCGTCTGCTCGAGGCTCAAGGCCGAGTTTCCCGACGTCTCGATCTCGAAGATCCGCTACCTCGAGGACCAGGGCCTCCTCAACCCGAGGCGGACGCAGGGCGGCTACCGGCTGTTCTCGGAAGACGACGTCGAGCGGCTCGAGACGATCCTCCGCCTGCAGCGAGACGAGTTCCTGCCGCTGCGCGTCATCCGGCAGGAGCTCGAGGCGGGCGCCGGTACGCAGCGCCGCCGGCGCCGTGCCGCAGTCGACGCGGGGGAGGAGGAGCTCGATCTCGAGGAGCTCTGCGACCGCGCCGGCATCACCGCGGCCCGCGCGCGCGAGCTCGAGGAGTTCGGGCTGCTCGAGTCGCGCCTCGAGGACGGGCAGAAGATCTACGCGGAGAGCGAGGCCGACATCGCGGCCGCGTGCGAGGCGCTCGCGCAGTTCGGGATCGGGGCGCGGAACCTCCGCGCCTTCCGCACGGCGGCCGACCGCGAGAGCAGCCTGCTCGAGGCGGTGATCGCCCCGGCCCTGCGCTCGCGGAGCACCGAGCGGCGGCAGGCCGCGCTCGGTGACCTGCAGCGGCTTGCGCAGAGCGCCCAGGAGCTCGCCGATCTCCTGTTGCGCCGCAACGTACGGCGGCTCGTCGAGTAG
>Ga0335083_10010354_pt1 | contig 11270 bp, 12 predicted proteins | sample Lox_Sample_42_FD_206716 | JGI IMG/M metagenome (GOLD analysis project Ga0335083, IMG submission 206716) | Soil microbial communities from Loxahatchee National Wildlife Refuge, Florida, United States - Lox_Sample_4.2 | ecosystem: Environmental > Terrestrial > Soil > Wetlands | place: USA... | reverse complement strand
GCTTCGAGCCGCTTGATCGAATTGGTAACCGTTGCGCGCGGCAGGTTCAGATCCTCGGCCGCCTGCGTGAAGCTGCGGCGGTCGACGATACGCGTGAAAATCTGCATCTCCTGGAATCGGTCCAAGGTCATTCTCTTTTGAGTTCGCGAGTCGCGTTCATCTTCTCATGGCAACCGCGCTCAACCAAAAATCCCCCAGCCGATGCGAGTCCTTAAGCGGCAGCTAAGCAAGGCATCGAGCATCGCTTTCGCGCTAGCGCGACGCGACCCGCCTCACGACCTCGATGAACGTTTCGCCCGACTCCTCGAGCCGCCCCGAGTTGTCGATGCGCGAGAACGACGCGGCCGGCGGCACCTCGAATGGCGCGCGTCGCGCGAGTCGCGCGGCGACCTGCTCGGGCGTCTCGCGCGCACGCGAGGCGAGACGTGCGGCCAGCACGTGCTGCGCCGCCTCGACGTGCACGAGCGTCATGTGCGGGTAGCGCTCGAACGCCTCGCCTGCGTAGGCGCGCGAACCGTTCACGACCACGGTGCAGCCGAGCGCGAGCCACTGGTCGATCTCCACGCCCACGCCATAGCGCAACGCGTGGCTGCGCCATTGCAGCGCGAACAGGCCGCGCTGCGAGCGCGCCTCGAATTCGGGTTCGGTGAGCGCGATGTGGTTCTCACCACCGCCGTCCTCGCGCGTGATGTAGCGATGCGCGAACACCACGCCTTCGGCGGCGAGCCGCTCACGCGCAAAGCGCAGCAGCGTATCCTTGCCCGCGCCCGAAGGCCCCATCACGTAGATCAGACCGCCCTTCATGCGCGAGCCTCCGCGAACGGCAAGCGACGCCACAGCGCGAACGGCGCGCCCGGCTGCGGTTCGACGAAGAGCGCCGCGCCCTGCACCGGCAGCGCGCCTGCACCGCGCATCTGTGTGTTCCAGGTATCGACGAGTTGCGCGCACGTTTGCGCGTCGTTCAGTGAATCGGAAAGCGTCATGTGAAAGCGGAATTCTTCGAATACATACGGATAGCCCCATTCCTCGACGTACGCGCGCTGGCGCGGCGTGAGCGGCGCATCGAGGCGCTTCGCCAGTTCGGCGGGTGTTTGCTGGGCGCGCAGCGAGCCGAGCGCGCGCAGCGCGTTGGCGGCGAGTTCGCGCAATGCCGTTTCACCGGCTTCGTCGGCCGGGCGTAGCGCGACGAAGCGGCCGAGCGTCGCCGCCTCGACCGGCGCCTCGAAGCGCGCTTGCCGCTGCGCCCATTGCTGGGCGGCCGCGTAGAGCGCTTCGGGCGTTACGCCCGCCGCGAGCCGGAACGGCGGCACGAGCGTGCCGTGCCAGCCGTAGCGGCGCGGCGCCACCGTCAGGGCATCGAGAGGCTGGGCGAGCCCGGCGGGCTGCGGCGGCGCGAGCGAGGCGCCGGTTTCGGGATCGCGGCCAAGCCACGCGCAGCCCGCCTGCCACCACGCCGATTCGCACGGCGGCGCATAGTAGAGCGCGAAGCGCGCGGCCTCGCTCCAGTCTTGCCGCAGTTCGCTCATACCTCGTGCTCCACCATCAATTGCACGCGATCGGCTGCGAAGTGTGTGATGCCGTACTTGATCGGCACACCTTCGAGATCGACGTCGACGTTCTCCACCCACAGCACCGGCTGCTGCCGGTTGATGTTCAGGCGCCGCGCCACCTCGGCCTCGGGCAGCACGCTGCCGATGCGGCTCCACTTGCGCAGATAGTCGGTCACGCCGTATTCGGCGAGCGCCTTCGAGGTGCTGTCCACGCGCTCCATGACGGTGGGCAGGTCCGCGAAACGCGCAGCCGGGTACCAACTGCGCGCATAGGTGAGCGGTACGCCGTCCGATTCGTGCAGCGTTTCGAGCCGGTACACGAGCGCGCCCGCGCGCAAGCCGAGCGCCTTGGCGACCGTGGGGTCCGCCTTGACGCGCGAGGAGGCGAGCAGCTTGCCCGCCGCCGCATGCTGATGGCGCTTCAGGTTCTCGGTGAAGCGCGTGCGCTTGCCGATGGTGTAGTCGATCGCGCCGGGCTGCACGAAGGTGCCGCGGCCCTGCTCGACGCTCACGAGGCCGAGCGCCGCGAGGCCGAGCATCGCGCGCCGCACCGTGTGGCGGTTCACGTCGAAGCGGCGCGCGAGTTCGCCTTCGCTCGGCAGCCGCCCGTCCTCGCCGAAGCCCTTCGCGGCAATCTCCGCCGCGAGGATCTGCTCGATCTGCCGCCACACCGCCACCCCCGCGCCGCGTTCAAGCAGGCTGGCCGGCGCCTCGTCGTTCGATGTCATGGTGCTGTCATTCCTCTCGGTTCCAATAGCGCTTCGTGCATTGTAGTGCGCAAGGCGTGATGGAAATATGAAAACCTCCGCTTCGTCTGCGTGAGACAACTGCACCTTCGAACGTCTAGACGTTTAGATGAATAGATGCTTCAATGACGCAGTTCGCAGCCCCGGTTCTCCCCTCGTTCACGACACAGGAACTCCGATGAACGCTTCTTCCACCTCTGCCATCCCCGCGGCCGCCTCCGCTACCCGGCGCGCATGGATGGCGGTTCTCGCGCGCACGCCGCGCGCCGAGCTCGAAGCGGCGCTGGGCGTCGCGCTCGCCGGCGCCCCCGAGCCCGCTTTCGACTGGTTGCGCCCGCCGCAAACTGGCCTTGCCATGGTGCGCGGGCGCATCGGCGGCACCGGCGACGCCTTCAACCTGGGCGAGGCCACCGTCACGCGCGCCACGCTGCGCCTGCGTGCCGACGGTGCCGAGGGCCCCGACGGCACGGTCGCAGGCCAGCCCGGCCCCGTCGGCGTGGCCTGCCATCTGGGCCGCGACAAGCGCCGCGCGGAACTTGCCGCGCTCGCCGACGCCCTGCTCCAGCTACCCGCGCGTCAAGCCCGCCTGCACGCCCAGTTGATCGAGCCGCTCGCCGCGCGCCTCGAAGCGCAGCGCGAAGCGCGCCGCGCCGATGCCGCCAGCACGCGGGTCGAGTTCTTCACGATGGTTCGAGGTGACGCATGAGCAACGAACGCAATATGACGCCCGACCTGCTCGCGGCGCTCGCGCCCGGCTTCGGCGATCCGGTGCACGACACGCAGGCCGTGTTCCGCACGCTGCTCGACGCGCTTGCGCGTCCCGGTACGATCGGCGTGATCGACACGCCGCTGCCTGCTGCCGACGCCTCCCCCGCACCCACGCATGCTGGCGTTGCGGCCTTCGCCTCGCTGCTCGCGCTGGCCGACTACGCGACACCGGTCTGGCTCGCGCAGCCCGACGCGGCACTGGCCGCCGCGCTGCGTTTCCATGCGGGCGCGCCGCTTACGGCGGAACCGCATGCGGCCGCCTTCGCCTACGTGCACGACGCCGCCACGCTGCCGCCGCTCGAAGCGTTCGCGAGCGGCACGGCCGAATCGCCCGAGCAATCGGCGACGGTATTCGTGCGAGTGGACGCGCTCATGGGCGGAGCGCCGCTCTCGCTACGCGGCCCAGGTATCGAAACGACGCGCAGTATCGCGCCCATCGGTTTGCCCGAACGTTTCTGGCGCGAACGCGCCGCTCTCGCGCCGCACTTCCCGTGCGGCATCGACTTCTATTTCGTGTGTGGCAACCGCCTGATGGGCCTGCCACGCACCACTCTCGTGGAGATGCACTGATGTACGTCGCCGTCAAAGGAGGAGAGCGCGCGATCGAAGCGTCGTGGCGCCTGCTCGACGAGGCACGCCGCGGCGACACGCGCGTGCCTGAGCTGAGCGTCGCGCAGATCCGCGAACAGATGCGCCTTGCCGTGGCGCGCGTGATGGCCGAAGGTTCGGTGTACGACGAAGAGCTCGCCGCGCTCGCAATCAAGCAGGCCGCGGGCGATCTCGTCGAAGCGATCTTTCTGCTGCGCGCCTATCGCACCACGCTGCCGCGCTTCGGCTATACGGAGCCGGTCGAAACGGAAAACATGGTGGTGGAGCGCCGCATTTCCGCCACCTTCAAGGACGTGCCCGGCGGCCAGGTGCTCGGCGCGACCTACGATTACACGCAGCGCCTGCTCGATTTCGCGCTGCTCGCCGAAGGCGACGATGCCGCCGGCCACGCGCCCCGCGCGAGCCGCGAAGCACCGCCCGAAGAGCCGATGCCGCGCGTGCTCGCGCTGCTCGACAAGGAAGGCCTGATCGAGCAGGAAACACGCTCGCCCGAGGCGCGCGAACCCGGCGATCTTTCGCGCGAGCCGCTCGCGTTCCCCGCCGACCGCACGGTGCGCCTGCAGAATCTCGCGCGCGGCGACGAAGGCTTCCTGCTCGCCATGGGCTATGCGACGCAGCGCGGCTACTCGCACACGCACCCGTTCGCCGGAGAGATCCGCTTTGGTTCGGTGTCCGTAGAAATGGTGCTGGACGAGCTGGATGAAGCCGTCGAGATCGGCGAGATCGAGCTGACCGAGTGCCAGATGATCAACCAGTTCGCCGGCGCGAAAGACGTGCCGCCGAAGTTCACGCAGGGCTACGGGCTCTCGTTCGGCCATGCGGAGCGCAAGGCGATGGCGATGGCGCTCGTGGACCGCGCGCTGCGCGCCGAGGAGCTGGGCGAAACGCTTGCCTCGCCCACGCAGGACATCGAATTCATGCTCTCGCACAGCGACAACGTGGAAGCCTCGGGCTTCGTTCAACACCTGAAGCTGCCGCACTACGTGGACTTCCAGGCCGAGCTCGAACTCGTGCGACGCCTGCGCGCCGAGCACGAACAAGGCGTCGATGCCGACGCGCAGAACGAGGAGGCCGCATGAACGCGCCCGACAGCCTGCAAACCAGCAACGCCACGGTAACCTCGCACGAAACCCAGGCCGCCGCCGGCTACAACTTCGCGTACCTCGACGAGCAGACGAAGCGCATGCTGCGCCGCGCGCTGCTCAAGGCGGTGGCCGTGCCGGGCTACCAGGTGCCGTTCGCCTCGCGCGAAATGCCGCTGCCGTACGGCTGGGGCACGGGCGGCATCCAGGTGACGGCCGCGATCATCGGCGCGAACGACACGCTCAAGGTGATCGACCAGGGCTCGGACGACACCACGAACGCCGTGAACATCCGCCGCTTTTTCGCGCGCACGACGGGCGTCGCCACCACGCGCCACACGAGGGAAGCGTCGATCATCCAGACGCGTCACCGTATTCCCGAAACGCCGCTCACCGAGAAGCAGATCCTCGTGTACCAGGTACCGATGCCCGAACCGCTGTTCCGGCTCGAGCCGCGCGTGGCCGAATGCAAGAAGCTGCATGCGCTCTCCGACTACGGCCTCATCAGCGTGGAGCTTTATGAGGACATCGTGCAGCACGGCAGCATCGCCACAACCTACGATTACCCCGTGACGGTGAACGGCCGCTATCTCACGTCGCCCTCGCCGATCCCAAAGTTCGACAATCCGAAACTCCACATGAACGCCGCGCTGCAACTCTTCGGCGCGGGCCGCGAGCGGCGCATCTATGCGATTCCGCCTTACACGCCGGTGAAGAGCCTCGACTTCGACGATCACCCGTTCGAAGTGCAGCGCTGGGAGCACGCCTGCGCGCTGTGCGGCTCGCGCGAGAGCTTTCTCGACGAGATGATCGTCGACGACGCGGGCAAGCGCATGTTCGTCTGCTCGGACAGCGACTATTGCCACGAGCGGCGCGCGAACGACGATGCGATCGATGATGCAAACGTCGACACGATCGATGCGCACGCAACCACAGAACCTGCAACCCACGCGGGAGAACACGCATGACGCCGCTTCTGAGCGCCCGTTCCCTCACGAAGCAATACGGCGGCCGCAACGGCTGCCGCGACGTGAGCTTCGACCTGTATCCCGGCGAGGTGCTGTGCATCGTCGGAGAATCGGGCTCGGGCAAGACCACGCTGCTCAACACGCTCGCGCTGCGCACCGAAGCCGATTCTGGCGAGCTGCGTTACACGAGCACGAACGGCGACACGCTCGACCTGCGCACGCTTTCCGAGCCGCGCCGGCGTCTGCTGGCTCGCACCGAATGGGGCTTCGTGCAGCAGAATCCGCGCGACGGGCTGCGCGCAGGCGTCTCCGCCGGAGCCAACATCGGCGAGCCGCTGATGGCCGTGGGCGCGCGCCACTACGGTCAAATCCGCAATACCGCGCAGCAATGGATGCGGCGCGTCGAGCTGGACGCCACGCGCATCGACGAGTTGCCCTCGGCGTTTTCGGGCGGCATGCAGCAACGCTTGCAGATCGCACGCAATCTCGTGACCGGGCCGCGTCTCGTCTTCATGGACGAGCCCACGGCGGGCCTCGACGTTTCCGTGCAGGCGCGCCTGCTCGACCTCTTGCGCACGCTCACGACCACGCTGCATCTTTCCGTGCTGATCGTCACGCACGATATCGGCGTGGCGCGCCTGCTCGCCCATCGGCTCATGGTGATGCAAGGCGGCGCAGTGGTCGAATCGGGCCTGACCGACCAGGTGCTGGACGACCCGCAGCATCCCTATACGCAGACGCTGGTGGCTTCCGTGCTGCCGGTCTAGGATGATCGACATGACTCTCACCTCATCACCCGCCGCGCAACACAACATGCGAGGCACGCGCGCCTTCATCGAACGCCCCGCGCTCATGCTGCGCGCCGAAGACGTGCGCAAGACCTTCACGCTGCATGGCCAGGGCGGCATCGGCATCGAAGCGCTCGCGGGCGTCTCGCTCGACGTGGAACGCGGCGAATGCATCGTGCTGGTCGGGCCTTCGGGCGCGGGCAAGAGCACCTTCCTGCGCTGCCTCTATGGCAACTATCTCGCGAGCGGCGGCTCGATTGCGATCCGCGACGAAGGCGCGCCGCTGGAGCATCTGGAAATCACCGGTGCGGCGCCGCACGACATCCTGCGCGTGCGCCGTAACGTGGTGGGCTACGTGAGCCAGTTCCTGCGCGTGATTCCGCGCGTTTGCGCACTCGACATCGTGGCCGCGCCGCTCGTCTCGCGCGGCGTGGAGGAAGACGAGGCGCGCGAGCGCGCCCAGACGCTGCTCGCGCGTCTTAACGTGCCGCGCCGCCTGTGGTCGCTGGCGCCCGCCACCTTCTCGGGCGGCGAGCAGCAGCGCGTGAACATTGCACGCGGCCTGATCGCACAGCACCGCGTGCTGCTGCTCGACGAGCCCACGGCTTCGCTCGACGCGGAAAACCGCGAAGTCGTTGCGAGCCTGATTAGCGAGGCGCGCGAGCGCGGCGCGGCGATCGTCGGCGTATTCCACGACGAGGACACGCGCGAACGCGTCGCCACGCGCGTGCTCGCGCTCGCCGCCCCGCGCGCGCAGGCCGGCGGGACGCCGGCCGTCGCCGAAATCGCGTGATGAACGACGGCTTGTCACGCGCCGCGTGCAAACTCTCAACCATGTGCGCCCGAAACGGCGCATCAAGCTGAACAAGACCTGATTTCTGGAGCCTTTCGATGTTGATCAAGAACGCTCGCATCGTGACGCGAGACGAAGTTTTCACGGGCACGCTGCGCGTGGAAGACGGCCAGATCCGCGAACTCTCGCGCGGCACGACCGCCACGCCCGAAGCCGAGGACTGGGAAGGCGACTTCCTGCTGCCGGGCCTCGTCGAGCTGCATACCGACAATCTCGAGAAGCACCTCGCGCCGCGCCCCGGCGTGCACTGGAACACCGACGCCGCATTCGTGATTCACGACGCGCAGATCGCGGCGGCCGGCATCACCACGGTATTCGACGCGCTCGCCATCGGCACGCGCCTCGCCGTGGGCGTGCGCGGCCGCGACGTGCAGCTCGCGAGCGCCGCCGCGCTCAAGCGCTTTTCCGAGCGCAACCTGCTGCGCGCCGAGCACTTCCTGCACTTGCGCTGCGAAATCGCCACCGAGGACGTGATCGAACTCTTCGATACGCTGAGCGAGCACCCGCTGCTGCGCCTCGCCTCGGTGATGGACCACACGCCCGGCCAGCGCCAGTGGCACGACCGCGCGCAATGGCGCCGCTTCCAGGAGCGCCACGGCAAGTGGACCGACGAGCAGACGGCCACGATGCTCGCGGAAATGGCCGACGAGCAGGAGCGCTACGCCGACGCGCACCGCCTCGAGATCGTCCAGCGCTGCCGCGCGCGCGGCATCCCCCTCGCGAGCCACGACGACACGCTCGTCGAGCACGTCGAGCAGGCCGCGGCCGAAGGGATCGTGCTCGCCGAATTCCCGACCACGCGCGTGGCCGCCGAGGAGGCGAAAAAGCGCGGCATCGCGACGATCATGGGCGCGCCGAACGTCGTGCGCGGCGGCTCGCATTCGGGCAACGTCTCGGCGCTGGAGCTCGCGCAGGCGGACCTGCTCGACATCCTCTCGTCCGACTACGTGCCGTCCAGCCTGCTGACCGCCGCATTCGATCTCGTGACGAAGGCCGACTGGTCGCTGCCGCGCGCGCTCGCCACGGTTTCGTGGGAGCCCGCTCGCAAGTCCGGCCTGACTGACCGCGGCGCCATCGAGCCGGGCCTGCGCGCCGACTTCGTGCGCGTGACGATGCTCGACTCGCTGCCCGTGCCGCGCGCGACCTGGCGCGCGGGCGTGCGCGTAGTGTGATGGATGCAGTCGGTGCGGCGCGACTGCCGCACCGACTGCTGCACCGCGGCACCGACGGCGCGCCACCCCGGCGCTGTCAGCAGGCAAATTGGTACGCAAAACCAACAGCGTGCCATCGAATCGATTTCAACCACCCTTCACGTACCTGACGCGAGCGCGCCAACGCCACCCGCCAATGCTCCGACTGTTGCGGCCGTACATCGCAGCGCCTTCCGGGCGAGCCTTGGTCCGAACCTTCCCGATCCCCTGCAAGCCTTTTCTGGCAAGGCTTTGCGCGCAACTCCACAAGTGCACGACCGTACGCTCGCGCGCTGCCTTTCCCACTATTCGTATTACACTAGCGACGCCGTAATTTTGACCTGGTAAGCTTGCCGCGCTCCGCCGGCCGCACGCCGGCGGGTACAACGAAAAACTCCGGTGCGAGACGCGCCGGACAATGCGCCGCGGTGGCATGGCCACACGTGGTGCACCCTGAACCATCCCGAGGAGTACACATAGTGAAGAAACTGCTTGCCACCCTGTCGGTTGCCCTGCTCGCCGTCTCGGCTGGCGTCGCTCATGCCAAGGACTGGACCACCGTGCGCTTTGGCGTCGACGCCAGCTACGCACCGTTCGAATCCAAAGCACCCGATGGCAAGCTGGTCGGCTTCGACATCGACCTGGGCAACGAAATCTGCAAGCGCATGAACGCGAAGTGCGTGTGGGTCGAGCAGGACTTCGACGGCATGATCCCCGGCCTGAAGGCGAAGAAGTTCGACGGCGTGCTCTCGTCGATGACGATCACCCCGCAGCGCGAAGAGCAGATCGCCTTCTCGTCGAAGCTGTTCAACACGCCGACGCGCCTCGTCGCCAAGAAGGGCGCGAACCTCCAGCCGACGGCTGACTCGCTCAAGGGCAAGTCGGTGGGCGTCGAGCAAGGCACGATCCAGGAAACCTACGCCAAGGAAAACTGGGCGCCGAAGGGTGTGAACGTCGTTCCTTACCAGAATCAGGACCAGGTCTACGCCGACCTGATCTCGGGCCGTCTGGACGCAGCGCTGCAAGATGAAGTGCAAGCCGATCTGGGCTTCCTGAAGACCCCGCGCGGGACGGGCTTCCAGTTCGCGGGCAAGGAAATCCCGACGGGCGCGGCCGCCATCGGCCTGCGCAAGGAAGACACCGACCTGAAGACGAAGATCGACAAGGCCATCGCCGACATGATCAAGGACGGCACGTACAAGAAGATCGAAGCCAAGTACTTCGACTTCGACGTCTACGGCGGCTAATCACCGCAGTTCGCGCCGGCGCCGTGTGAAATCGCGGCAGCCCGGTTCGCGCGGATACCCGTAAGCCCGGACCCCGCTCCGGGCTTTTTCTTTGCTTCGTCTTTTAATTCGGACTGCGTATTTTATGGCGACGGCCGTCGTATAGGTGGACGTTCGGGTTCCGGGGCAACGGCGAATCGGCTAAGATCGACATGCGTCCCGCCGCTTTTGTCACCGTTTTTGCCAACTGGCCACTTAAGCCGCTTGCGGGTCAAACCGTCAACCCCAACGCCAACCGCGGGCCGCCGTGCCACGCGCATCCATCATGCAAACCCGAAACCACCCGTTGATCGCGCCCGCCCTCGGCACCGAGAGGCAAATCGCCAGCTTCCACTACGGCAAAACCAGCGACAAACCCGGCGGCAGCCAGAAGGTCTATATCCAGTCGTCGCTGCACGCCGACGAACTGCCGGGCATGCTGGTCTCGTGGGTGCTGCGACGCAAACTCGCGGAACTGGAAGCCGCAGGCCGCATTCGCGGCGAGGTCGTGATCGTGCCGGTACCCAACCCGGTGGGCTTGAACCAGCATTGGCTCGGGCACCTGATCGGCCGCTTCGAGTCGAACACGGCGCAGAACTTCAACCGCAATTTCCACGAACTCACCGCGCTCGTGCTGCCGGATATCGAGGCGCGTCTTGGCCCCGACGAAGCCGCCAACCGCACGGCCATCCGCGCAGCCATGGGTGAAGCGCTGGCCGCGCAGCAGCCGAAAACGGAGCTGGATTCGCTGCGGCTCGCGCTTCAACGCCTCTCGTACGACGCCGACATCGTGCTGGACCTGCATTGCGACTGGGAAGCCGCCATGCACCTCTACACGAATCCCGAACTGTGGCCCGATGTCGAGCCGCTCGCGCGCTATCTCGACGCCAAGGCGTCGCTGCTCGCGCTCAACTCGATCGGCAACCCGTTCGACGAGATCCACAGTTTCTGCTGGTCGGAGTTGCGCGAGCGCTTCGGCAAGCGCTACCCCATTCCTCATAGCTCGATTTCGGTCACGATCGAATTGCGCAGCCAGCGCGACGTCTCGCACGAATACGCCGAGCACGACGCCCAGGCTATCGTCGACTACCTGATCGAGCGCGGCGTGATCGAAGGCAGCGCCGCGCCGCTGCCGCCGCTCGCCTACGCAGCCACGCCGCTCGCGGGCACCGAGCCGATCGTCGCCTCGGCAAGCGGTGTGATCGTGTTTCGCGTGGAATGCGGCATGTGGGTGGAATCCGGTGCGGCGATCGCCGACATCATCGATCCGATCGCCGACACGGTAACGACGCTGCATGCCGGCGTGAGCGGCGTGTTGTATGCGCGCCATAGCGCACGCTTCGCGACGGCGGGCATGGAAGTCGCGCGCATTGCTGGCGAAAAGCCCATTCGCAGCGGCTCGCTCCTCTCGTTGTAACGGTTTCCCCCGGGAGGGCTCGCGCCGCAGGCGC
>Ga0335083_10010353_pt1 | contig 11270 bp, 6 predicted proteins | sample Lox_Sample_42_FD_206716 | JGI IMG/M metagenome (GOLD analysis project Ga0335083, IMG submission 206716) | Soil microbial communities from Loxahatchee National Wildlife Refuge, Florida, United States - Lox_Sample_4.2 | ecosystem: Environmental > Terrestrial > Soil > Wetlands | place: USA: Florida... | reverse complement strand
CCAATGCAACTTCAAAGTGAGAGCGAAACTCACCCGCCGACAACACTTCGTCGAGAGAGAAATCTTCGATTCGTACGACTTGCACAGGGCGCGTTACATAGCCGAGCCACGGACGCGACAACTCGTCTGAAGCTGGCCAGGCCGTGAGCGCATGCGCCATGGGATACCGCGCCTCGAGAAACCTCTCTCCGTCCTGGTGCAGAACGATGTAATCACGATACGCGAGATTGTCCTCCGGCGAGAATCCGTAGGGCGGATTCCAGAACCACGCAGCGATGAACGCGACGGCAACAACGGCTACGGCCGCTGTCCAATGGCGCAGCCGCCTGCGCAGTGTGGAGACTCCCACGATGATCACTAACGGTACTGCCGGCAACATATAGCGAGCCAGCACCGCCCCACCGATCAAAGCCAGGGCGACCACGTACACCTTCACGACTACGAGAAAAACCATTTGCACTGGAATCGCGATGCGAGTGCGCTCGACGCCCTGATCCTTGACGGGAGGCAGCAGCATCGCCAGCAACATGCCCAGGGTGAGCAGCCACAAGTGCATGTATCCGAATGCCTGCCATACCCGCAGCACAAGCGCCAACAGAAAGCGCAAAGGATTGAGAGTCGATGCGACGTTGTAGCGGAAGAACTCCGGGTTGCCAAAGACATATCCTGTGCGGGAATAGTGATAGGCGTACCAGAGAGCCAGCGGTAGAAGTGGAAACAAAAGCGGCAGAATGCGACGTGGCCAAACTGTCGAGCTTCGCTCGACCGGACAGCCGGTGGCGGCTGTCCCCACATCGTTCGTCCAGTATTGCGACACGAATCGATGGGGCGCAACAACACGCAAAGCCTCCCAGCAGGCCAAGCCTGCCGGCGCGAGAATCGCGGTTTCTTTGGCTAGAACGGCGAGCGAAAACCACATGGCGACCGCGATGGGGCGCTCCTCCAAATAGGCGCACAGCCCCCAGAAGATCAGTCCCGCGGCAGCCAGATCCACCTGGGCCAACGAACTCTGGGCAAAGAAAACTGGGTACACTGCCGTGCACAACGTGGAAGCAAGCGCGACTTGCGTATTCGCCACGCGCTGAGCCAACCGGAAAACTCCGAGCAGAGAGAATGCGGCGGCCACCAGCATCGCTGACCGCGTCACCAGGGGGGCGTAGCCCACGCATTTCCACCACAGGGCGATCCACGCCATCACTAGCGGCGGGTGTGCATTCGATACCGTCGTATGCGGAATCAGGCTTCCGGTGAGCAGAAGGTCGCGAGCAGCAGGAACGTAGTATCCCGCTTCATCCCAGAAATAAGGAAGCCGCAATAGAGAGAGGTGGAGCAGAAAAATCCCCACAAAGATACCCGCGAACACCAACGCAGGATGCGGGCGGTCAAGTCGAGTGGGAGAGGTCATTCGAACGTGAGTTTATTTGAGGCTGTGTCGGCTAATGCACCTAGTGCACCGGCCCTTGCGGACCCATGCGCGGATCGAGTTTGATCTCCCCAAAGGCACTCTCGTAACCCGCAACGTTCTGCTGCAGGAGTCCCAGCAACGCTTTCGCCTGTTGGGGGCTCAGATAGACGCCCTGGAAATTCTTGATCTCCACCTGGGTCTCGGTCTGTTGCTGGAGCGTGCCGAAAACCAGGAAGAAGTCCCAGATATTGACGCGCATCTGCACGCTGTTGGCATAGCTTTCGCGGTAGTCGGGACCGTTGTTTAGCTTCACGTTGGGTTGCGTCGGAATACTCATAGCCGGAAGTGTAAATGAGGAAGGCATCGGGGAGGAACGGTCTACACAGGGAGTTGGCGGCTGCGGCGGCCTAATCCTCGGTGCAACTGACAAAAACTGTCAGTCGTTGATGCTTTGCGGCCTGTAACCGTCACAGTAATCCTGTGCAAGACGCCAACCTTCGTTTGGCTCTTCATTGAAAACAATGGAGTTATCAGTCATTTCACCATTACTTTGGGCAGTACCTTATGGCGCGCAAAGTGCGATAGAGTTTATGTTCCTTCCGCGAAAAGCGGAGATGGCGGGCTTACCTATGACCCAGAATATCGATCACGGGATGATGGAAGAAGTTGTCCTCCCCGAGCACTTACTCCCCTTGGGCTCCGTGCTGGGCCAGGGAACGAGCGCGCTGGACTTGTGCATGGTCCTGGCCAAGATCTTTCGCGTACAGTACACCGAAGTCGCATTATTGCGGCTCGAGAGCGGACTGCTGCGCTTTGTGTTCCCCGAGCATCTGCGGACTACCGGTGCGATTCCATTGTCCAGCAAAGCTGTGGCGGCGCACACTGCGCTCAGTAAGAAGGCGGAGATTTTTAATAACTTTGCGCGCGTAAAGCATGCCAGCATTTTCGAAACAATTAAAGCCGACGGAGACGATTCGGGCGAACCGGCCGCACCGTCTCCCATTCAGAAGCTCATGTCCGTACCAATCATGGACCGGGACTCGGTCGTGGTGGGCGTGATTCAGATTTCCCGCAAGGCGCTCGACCCGAAGTTTGCCAAGGATTTCAGCCGCGAAGATCTGCATGATCTGGAGCTGGCGGCTGGGCTGCTGGCTACGGCGCCGGCGCTGCTGGCGAACTAGGCTTCGATAAAAAATGCTGGGGACGAGCTAGCCTCGTCCCCAGCATTTCATTTTAGTTTCCCTTCACTTTTTTAGCGGAATCCGCAGATCGGCTCCTGTCATCTCCTTCGGTTCGTCGACGCCCAGCATTCCGAGAATGGTAGGGGAGATATCGCGCAACGATCCGTTCGGCTTCAGCGTGAACAGCTTGGCATTTTCGGAAACGACGATGAACGGCACAGGGTTGGTGGTGTGCGCGGTATGCGGGCCTCCCGTGACGGGATCAATCATCATCTCTGCGTTACCGTGATCGGCGGTGATCAGCATGGCTCCGCCTTTCGCGCGAATGGCAGATTCGATGCGTGCCAGGCAGACGTCCACGGTCTCGACTGCCTTGATCGTGGGCTCGATTTTGCCGGAGTGGCCGACCATGTCGGCGTTGGCAAAGTTTACGATCATCACGTCGAACGTTCCGTCCTCGGTGGCCTTCACGACCGCGTCGGCAATGCCCGCAGCGCTCATCTCCGGCTTCAGATCGTAGGTCGCGACTTTGGGTGACTGCACCATCACTCGTTCCTCGCCGGGGAACGGAGTCTCCACGCCGCCGTTAAAGAAATACGTGACGTGCGCATATTTTTCTGTTTCGGCGACACGCAGGTTCCGCATGTTCATCCCGCCCATCACGTTGGCCAGAATGTTCGCCATCGACTCGGCCGGAATCACCACCGGGAGGCTGAAGTTCTTGTCGTACTGCGTCATGCAGACGTAGCGCAGATTCTTCGGCACCCGGTCACGGGGAATCGTGGCATCCAGATCGGCCGCCCCCGGCAGGTCGCTGCCGCCTTTGTCGTTCAGCCCGCTGTTGCGGGTGAGCGCGCGCGTGATCTGCCGAACGCGGTCGGCGCGGAAGTTGAAGCAGATGCACGAGTCGTCATCGCGGATAGTAGTGAGCGCCTGTCCGCGACTGTCGGTGCAAACGAAGGGAATGACGAACTCATCGGTCACGCCCTTGTTATATGAATCCTTCATGCCCTGCACCGGGTCGGCGCACTTGCCGCCTTCCGCGTCGGCAAACACCATTGCGTTGTAGGCCTTGGCGATGCGCTCCCAGCGCCTGTCGCGGTCCATGGCGTAATAGCGGCCATTGACCGTCGCGATCTTGCCGCAGTTGTACTCGCGCATCTTCTGCTGCAGTTGCTCGAGATATCCAGCACCGTTGGTGGGTAGCGTGTCGCGCCCATCCATGAAGGCGTGCACGAACACGCGGTCGAGGCCGTTCTCCTTCGCCATCTTGAGCAGTGCGTAGAGATGAGCCTGTTGCGAGTGCACGCCTCCATCGGAAACCAGCCCGAACAAATGCAAGCGGCGCTCACCGGTGCGAGCGTTCTTCATGGCGTCGAGCAACACGGGATGCGAAAACAGTTCCCCATTCTGAATCATCAGATCGATGCGGGTGATGTCCATATGCACGATGCGACCGGCGCCGATGTTCAGGTGCCCGACCTCGCTGTTCCCCATCTGCCCCTCGGGCAGTCCGACGAACGGCCCGCTGGTATGAATCAGAGTATTGGGATATTCGCGCAGCAGTCGGTCATACGTTGGCTTGCGAGCGAGCGCGATGGCGTTGGCCTTGGTTTCGGCTCGGTATCCCCAGCCGTCGAGAATGGTGAGAATGAGAGGTTTAGGACGGGACATGAGTCAGCTTCTAGCTCCTAGCTTTTAGCTTCTACTTCCGATGGCTCTTAACGGTGTCGTCCTGAGCAAGGCGAAGGATCTATGCAGTCTGCAGCGGGTTGCACAGATCCTTCGGCCCGCAAAAACCGCGGGCCTCAGGATGACAATTCTGGCGCAGCCGCAAGGGAAACAGAACGAATCAGAGACTACTGTAAGTGATTGGCCTTGGTTAGCCCTTGTAGTTCAGCGCCTTCAGACCCAGGAACCGCGACGCTCCAGCCAACTCTTCCTCAATCCGCAGCAGTTGGTTGTACTTCGCGATTCGGTCCGTGCGCGACGCCGATCCAGTCTTGATCTGCCCCGCTCCAGTCGCTACGGCGAGGTCCGCGATGAACGTATCTTCGGTCTCGCCCGAGCGATGCGAAATCACCGACGTGTATCCATTGCGCCGAGCCAGATCGATGGCATCCAGCGTCTCGCTCACCGTCCCGATCTGATTGACCTTGACCAGAATCGAATTGGCCACACCCTTATCGATTCCCTTTTGGAGGAACTGAATATTCGTCACGAAAATATCGTCGCCCACAAGTTGAATCTTGCCCCCGAGTTCCTTCGTCAGTTTCGCCCAGCCATCCCAATCGTTCTCGGCCAATCCGTCTTCGAGAGATACGATGGGATAGTCCTTCACCCACTTCGCCCAGAACGCGACCATCTCGTCGGAACTCTTCGCCGTCTTGTCCGACTTCTTGAACACATACTTTCCGTCCTGGAAGAATTCGCTGGCCGCTGGATCGAGCGCAATCGCAATCTCGTCTCCCGGCTTGTACCCGGCTTTCGAGATCGCCTCCAGCACAACTTCGATGGCCTCCACGTTCGACTTCACCGACGGAGCAAAACCGCCTTCATCTCCCACGGCGGTGTTGTATCCGCGCTTTTTCAGTACGCCCTTCAGCGTGTGGAAAACTTCCACGCCCCAACGCAGCGCTTCGTGAAACGTCGGCGCACCCACCGGCATGACCATGAATTCCTGGAAGTCGACGTTGTTGTCGGCGTGCGCGCCCCCATTCAGGATGTTCATCATCGGCGTTGGCAGCGTATTTGCCCCGGCTCCGCCCAGATAGCGATAGAGGGGAATATCGAGGGTCTTTGCCGAAGCGCGCGCCGCCGCCATCGACACCGACAGCAGAGCGTTCGCACCTAGCCGTCCCTTGTTCTCGGTGCCATCGAGTTCAATCATCCTGGCATCCAGCCCGCGCTGGTCGAAAGCATCCCAGTTCGCCAGGGCCTTGGCGATCTCCCCGTTGACGTTCTTCACGGCTTTGCTCACGCCTTTACCCAGAAACCGTTTCGCGTCGCCATCGCGCAACTCGACCGCTTCGTGCTCGCCAGTCGAGGCGCCGCTGGGAACAATCGCCCGGCCCATCGAGCCGTCGGCCAGGAACACCTCCGCTTCCACCGTGGGGTTGCCACGGGAGTCCAGAACTTCTCGTGCATGAATGGCAGCAATATTTGACATAAGAGGGTTCTCTTTCCTTGAGTCTATGATTTCAGTATCGCGGTTCAGCGCAGTCGGGCGTTCCGTGGTTTAGCCCGCGCCGTACATCTTGCGCAGCGGTGTTGGCGGAACCTACGATTATATCGAATGGCCAAGGACAGAGTGTGACGGCGGACGCACTCCTCGGCGACGATTTCCGCATTCGGAACCGTCCATCCGACCGCCTGAAGGCCGCTCTTATCTCCGCTGGTTCCCTGTCCTAACCGAGTATTGTCGCCGCCTCCCGGGTTGGATAGAGTCGATAGAGCGCTTCAAGATTCTTGGAGGTCCCTTCCCATGCTGAAATCGATGAAATGGATGCTGCTCCCCTGCCTGCTCGTAGCATCCTTACTGGCAGCCCAGACGAACGCCCCAGTCCCCGCAGGGACGGCCCTGATGGTCAAGCTCGATACCACCCTCGCAACATTCAGCAATCGCGTCGGCGATCCGTTCCAGGCGAAAGTCACCCAGCCTGTGGTGGTAAACGGCGTGACGCTGATTCCTGTGGGAGCGACCGTCGAGGGCCGTGTCACCAAGGTCAGTGAGCCGCGCCGCATCTCCGGCAAACCGACCATCGGAATTCTTCCCGAGGCCGTGATTCTTCCGACGGGCGAGCGCTACTATCTCGACGCCACCTTGATCGACACCAGCCTCCACGGCACCGACGTGAGCGCCGAAGGCCAGTTCAAAGGACCAGGTCACGACCGTCGGGACCAACTGGAGATTGGCGGCGGTACGGCTGGCGGCATGCTGGTGGGCGGATTAATTGGCGGAGGCCCTGGAGTTTTGATCGGCGGCGCAGTCGGCGCGGGCGCAACCACCGCGCACTGGCTGGTCAAACATCGTTCGGCAACTCTGCCAGCTGGCACCGAACTAACGCTGGAGTTGAATCGCCCGATGGCGATGGGCGCTGCGCCCATTCCAGCTCCGCCTGTGCCCGCGGCCTCGAGCGGCGGCAGCAACTAGGAGCTTCTACTTCAACAATGAACCGGAGGCCGAGGCCTCCGGTTTTCTTCGCGTCGAACGCGGCCCCTTCAGGCCCCGAAAATCAAGTCTCCCTCGCTCAGCACCTGCAGTTCAATCCACCCCTCGAGCGGCAACGAATCCACCGGAAGACGGTTCCGCCACAGGCTGAAGCGCAGCCGGAGTTTGCTCGTGGCCCCAATCGCGACCGCGCCTGCCTTGCGCTCCCCTGCGCGATCGACCGAGCCTGCACTTGGAGTCGCCAGCAGCCAGACTAGAGGTAGCTTGAATTCAAAATTCCGCACCAGCGCCAGTTTCACATGCTCGTCGGGTTGCGACGAAGAAGCCTTCACCCTCTCTTCGGCTCCGTTCTCGACCTTCCAGGCCTTCAGCTTTCGCTCGTGCACTGAGGCCTCCACACGTAGCGTTCGACGCGCCCGCGGCTCTCCGCCGGCCCACGACTCCAGGTTCACGACCAGTTCAAAATCTTCCTCAGGAACATTGCCATTGAAGTCGAGTCGTCCGTACACATGTGTCGAGTCGATTCCGGCATACACGGCGTCCAGCAAAAACTGTTTGCCGTGCATGGCTCCGGCACGGTGATCGGCGGTATAAATGGCCGCGCCCATCCACTCGAAGTAGCGCACTTTATCGCCCGCCACTCGCGGATGGATGTAGGCTGTCTGCGGCACGAATGACGGGCGCACTTCCGCCCCGGTGATGGGCTGCGCGAGATAATCGGGAGGAACTGCTCCCAGCGCCTGATACACGTTCGAAAGATGCTTGCGATATAGTTCGTCGAAATCGCGGTCGTTGGCAGAGTGATGCTCCGGTCCGTACCACCAGTTCCAATCGCTGCCCTCGGCGATCAGAATCTCTTCGAAGGCCAGCTTGCGTTGCGCTTCGGTCGCGCGCGCCGCATTCTGCGCATAAAACTCACGAGCGTGGTGCAGGTAGTCCCAGGCGCGGTTGTCCTCCGGCGCGCCGATCCATACGTTAAAGTTCGCGTTGATCCACGATCCGGGCACAAGTGACGTCATCCGATTGAATTCCTTATGCCGTGCGATCGCCTCGGAGATGGTTACGGCCTCGATGCCGGGATCGCTTTGGAGCCCGTCATAGAACCGCCGCAGGAATTCGCGTCCGGACTTCGGATAGTATTCCCACGCATTTTCGCCATCGAGAATGATCGATACCACGGCATCACGGCCTGCGGCCAGCACCGGACTGGCCGCTTCCTTGATGTTGCTGATCAAATGCCGCGCGGCATCGGCAGGGGGCATTCCCGAGTACACGAAGCCGACCAGATCGGAGATCGTATGATCGCGGAACACCATGTGCATCGCGGCCGAACCGTTCTCGTAGCAATGGATGTTGTACAGCTTCTCCGCCAGTTGGGCAGGCAAACGCCCGTTGCCGTCGCGGGCGAAGAACAATCCCGTGCTTCGACCTAGTACCCCCTCGTCAGTCGCCATCCATTGCACGCCCAGGCTGTGCGCAATGGCCAGCACTTCCTCCGACACACTCCCTTCCGAGGGCCAGATCCCCTTGGGGCGCACCCCAAAAACTTTCTCGTGCAGATCCAACCCACGCGTGATCTGATCGCGCGCGTCCTCAGGATGCCGAAACCGATTTTGCGGCAACGGTAATCCCGGCGACGAAACTGCCCCTACATTCGTATCGCAGACCAACGGCAGAATGGGATGATAGAAAGGCGTGGCCGACAGCTCAATCGATCCTTTCCTGGCCGCGTCCGCATGCGCGGGCAGTACGCGACCGATCAATTCGCTCTCCAGCGCGATCACAAACTTCTGATCGTCGAGCGTGTAGCTGTGCCCTTTGGCGACCAGCGCCGCGACATCCTTCTCTTCCAGAAAAAATTCGTCGAACCACGCGATCTGCGACAGCACTTGCAGGTCGGTAAAATCCTGTGCCTGGAAATAGCGCTCCGCGCGCTCCGGATGATCGCCATGCTCGCGGAACCGCTCCCACAATTCGCGGTAGCGCGGATAGCGGCCAATCACGTTCTGCGGATTCGCCTGGAATAAGTACTGAAGTGCAAAGCGTCGCTCTTCCAGCGACAATTCCTTCGCGGGTTTCGCCGCCACTCTGAGAAATGGATCCTGCGCCGTCCCGTCCACATAGTCCTGAATCTGCACCATCAACGACGGGACGAGATTGAAGTTCTGGTGGACATGGGGAAACTCGTCCAGCAGCTTCACCATGCCGTAATAGTCTTTAAGCGCGTGCAGCCGCGTCCAAGGCAGACGGTATTCTCCCGTAACCAGATCCTTGTAAAACGGCTGGTGCTGGTGCCAGAGAAGAATGGCGCGCAAGGCAGGCATGTCGAGCAGTCAGTCTAGCATGGGATTTCGCCCGGTTATCTTTACCGTCGAACCGACCAGCCGTGCGAAACCAGATTAGAGCGCCATCACGGGAGCGACCCGCTTTGCCTCTGTCGGATGTTTTGCTCTACGAAAGCGGCTCACATTAACTTAGGATCAAAATACTTCTAAGCCGAGCGCAAAGCGTTGATGGGATTCTGGGACGCAGCGCGCCGCGCGGGAATGGCCGACGCGACCAGCGCCATCAACATCATGATCAGAACGGCTGCGACATAAATGAGCGGGTCGGTCGCAGTGACCTCGAACAGGAAAGCAGTGACAAGTCTCGACACAGCCAGCGAACCGAGCACACCGAAGACGCATCCTACGAACGCCAGTTTCGCCGCCGAAAACAAGATGAGTCGTGCGATGCCTGTCCGTTGGGAACCGAGTGCCATGCGAATTGCAATCTCGCGCGTGCGCATCGAGACAGAAAAGGCGACCACTGCGTAGATTCCGGTGATGGCGAGCAGCAATGCGCCGGCTGCAAACGACGTAATGAGGTCAGTGTTGAAACGACGCGGCGCTTCCACGTTCGAGAGGGCTTCTTGCATGCCTTGTACTTGCTCGAGAGCCAGCAATGGATCCACCTTCGCCACCGCCGAACGCAAGGTTTGGGCCACTTGTTCGGGAGGAAGGGCTGAACGGAGCGTGATGTATCCGCCGGCCGCGTCGGTGAGTTTTCCGGCGTATTCAGTGCCGTTGAGACTAGCTGGCTGCGCCGTGGGCGTATACCACTGGTCGTCGCTCGGCTGGTCGCGAGAGCCCATCTTGGTATCGGCAACGACACCAATCACCGTCACCCATGGAAGATTATTTTTCGGAGTGCCCACATGCATGCGCTTGCCGATCGCCCGCTGGCCGGGCCATGCATGTTTTGCCATGGACTGGTTGACGATGATAACCAGAGGGGAGTCGGACCGATCGTCTTCGGTGAAATAGCGGCCGTCGACCAGCGGGATGCCCATCGCACGGAAATAGTCGCCATAGGTGGTCGCGAACATCGCAAATTTCAATTTCCAACTCGCTGTGGGCTCGCCCTCGATGGTGAACGCAGTTTCTCCAAAACCGCCGGATGCGGGCACGGCCGTCGTGATCCCGACCGCGACAGTTCCGGGCACTCCCGAGAGGCGATCGACGACGGCGCGTTCGAAGGCCTCGGACGAAGCTTGTGTGGAGTATTGCTGGAGAGGCAGTCGATAGCCGGCAATCAATACATGATCAGGCCGGAAGCCGGGGTCGACCGCTCGCATCTTCTGAAAGCTGCGCAGAAACGCGCCAGATATCGTCAGCAATACCAGAGCAACGGCGATCTCCGAGACCACCAACGCTGACCGCAGCCACGAGTGTATCGAGGCTCCTGTACCAGTTCCGGCGCCCTCCTTGAGATTCTCTGTCAGGTTAGTCCGCAAGGCGGTGAAAGCAGGCACAAGACCGCAGACGACACCTGTTGCAAATGCGAGCAACAGCGCAAAGGCGGCAACCGTCGCATCGATCGAGATGGAGTCGACGCGCGGCATCGACTCGGGAAGCAGATGCAACGTGGTCCGAATGGCAATCGAGGCGAACGCCAGACCCAGCAATCCTCCTCCTGCACCGAGAAACAGTCCTTCGAGAACGGATTCGCGGATGATGACGCTCGAACGCGCACCCAGCGCCAGTCGAACTGCATATTCGGTACGTCGCCGGATGGCCCGGACCAGCATGAGACCGGCGACGTTGATGCACCCAATCATCAAAATGACGGAAACGGCCAAGAACAACGTGCGCAGCATCGGACGGGCCTCTGCAACGTCGTACTCAAGCAGCGGAGTAACGTCACCCCGGATGGGAACCGCGGACTGAGCGGTGGGTAGATCGCGCATGACCTGCTTGGAAACGCGGTCGGCATCCTGCGCGGCCTGCGCCAGGGTGACCCCGTCCTTAAGACGGGCCACCATCTGGTATCCCCAAAAGCCGGCATGTTGGTCGGAGAGTTCGTCGGGCGTCAGGCTCATCGGTATCCAAAGTTGCGCTTGATCGAGAAGCCCGTCCTCCAGGGGAAACTGGAAACTGCGCGGCATCACCCCGATAATCGAATAGATCTTGCGATCAAGAGCGATGGACGTTCCGAGCACATGCGGATCGTGCTGGTAACGGTTCACCCACAG
>Ga0335083_10010352_pt1 | contig 11271 bp, 9 predicted proteins | sample Lox_Sample_42_FD_206716 | JGI IMG/M metagenome (GOLD analysis project Ga0335083, IMG submission 206716) | Soil microbial communities from Loxahatchee National Wildlife Refuge, Florida, United States - Lox_Sample_4.2 | ecosystem: Environmental > Terrestrial > Soil > Wetlands | place: USA: Florida... | reverse complement strand
GCCGTCGCCCGCGAGCTTCGACGGCAGGGCCATGCACATGATCGGCGTGGAGATCGAGATCTCGTTCCACATTGCCCACGATGTCGCGCCCCGGAGCGAGCCGGTCGGCCGTGAAGAGGCCCTGGCGGCCGTCGGCGACGCCTTCGTCGGCATGGAGGTGGTCGACACACGCCTTGCCGACTTCAAGAAGGCCGACCCGGAATGGCTGCTGGCCGACAACCAGATGAACCATGCGCTGGTGATCGGCTCCTCGATCGCGAACTGGAAGAAGCTCGACTGGCCCGACCTTCAGGTGCGGCTTGCGATCGATGGCAGGGTCGAGGTCGATCAAAGAGGCGGGCTGGGCTCCGTCGATCCGGTGCGGCCGCTCGCCTGGATGATCGATCACGCCGTGCGCTTGCGTGGCGGCATCCGCCAGGGGCAGGCGATCACCACCGGCTCGTGGACCGGCCTGCGCTACTATTCGCCAGACACGAAGGCGGTGGGCGAGTTCGTGGGGCTCGGCAAGGTCGAGGCGGTGTTCTGATGCGGCTGGCGCTCGTACTCCTGCTGCTCTGCACGGCGCTGCCGGCGGGTGCGCAGTCGCTCGAACAGACTTACTTCGCCCTCCGCGACCAGGCCGCCGGCAACCTTCGCTGGCAGGCGCAGCAGCCCGGGAACAATCCAGCGCAGGCCATCGGCAAGCCCGAGTACTTCAGCCCGTCCTTCCGCGCTGAATACGACCGCCAGGCCCGCGTCGTCGAGCGGCGCTTGCGCGAGGTGCTCGGCCCCACGGGCGGGCTGCGGGGGTTCCCGGGCGGCGGCACGTTGAACCCCGCGTTGTGCTGCTATGGCCGCATGGGCGCGCTCGACGGATTGCTGTTCGAGGCACCGAACGGCAGCCGGCTGATCGTGTCGGACGAAGGGCTGCTGCGGCGCTGGCTGCAGGAGAACAAGGACTTCTGGCCTGCCGGGACTCAGCCTCCGAGCGACCTGTCGCTGCTGTTCCGCAACGCCAACTTCTATCAATGGTCGCGCGCCACCGACTGGCCGGTGCTGGAATATTCGGGCCTGCCGATCGGCCTGCCCACGGACGGCGTGGCGATCGGCGCATTCCTTGGCTCGGCCGGTCCCGGCTCGTGGCCCGACTGGGTCGGCTTGTCGGTCGCCAAGGGGCCGCGCGTCTACGTCGCGTTCTTCCATCCCAAGACCCCCATCCGGCCGATCGCGCTCTGCGAATCGATCGGCCAGAAGACTCTCGAGGCCTATCGCGAGTGCTGGAACCAGGGAACGCCACAGCAGAGCTGGTATTCGCGCCTGCTGCTCGAGGTCTCGGCCGTCGCCGAGGATCTGCCGACGCGTTAGCTCAGGTGCCCGTCCATTTCGGCGGCCGCTTCTGCAGGAAGGCATCCATGCCTTCGCGGAAATCGGCGCTGGCGTAGGTATGGCGGATCAGGTCGTCGACATTCTCCTCGAACTGCCGGGCCTGCAGGCGGCGCAGCGCCTCCTTTGTCGTGGACAGGGTGATCGGCGCGTGGCTTGCGAGCGTCTCGGCCAGCGCCGCCGCGCGAGCGTGCAGCGCCGCAGGATCGGGCAGCACTTCGCTCACCAGGCCGATCTGCAGCGCCGTCGGCGCGTCGACGAGCTTGGCGAGGAAGATCATCTCCTTCACCCGCTGTGGGCCGATCAGCGCGGCGAGGCGCGCATAGTTGCCGGCCGAGAGGCAGTTGCCGAGCGTGCGCGCGATGGGGAAGCCGAACTGGGCGCTGGCCGAGGCGATGCGGAGGTCGCACACCGCGGCGATCGCGGCGCCGCCGCCGGTGCAGAAGCCTGCGACCGAGGCCAGGGTCGGCACGGGGCAGCGCTCGATCGTGTCCAGGATGCGGTCCATCTTGCGCTCGTAGGCGATGCCGTCGTCGCCGTTCTTGAAGTCCCGGAACTGGGCGATGTCGGTGCCGGCGGCAAAGGCCTTGTCGCCTGCCCCGGAGATGACCAGCGCCTTGACCTCGCGCGTTTGGGCGATTCTGCCGCAGATTTCGGCGAGGCCCTCATACATCGCGAAAGTGAGGGCATTGCGCGCCTGTGGCCTGTTGAATGTGATCCAGCCTATACCGCCGCGCTTGTCGTAGAGCAGTTCTTGGGTCATTTCACTGGTCCGTAAGAGTTGGTCCCTACGTTACGCGGGTGGTCATGGCGCTGGAAGGCTTGCTGAAGGGCTTCGCGGATTTCCGCGTGGGCTACTATCGCGAACATCTCGACCTGTTCGAGAAGCTGGCGACCGAAGGGCAATCGCCCAAGATCCTGATCGTGGGCTGCGCCGACGCCCGCGTCGATCCGGGCATCCTGACACAGACCAAGCCCGGCGATATCTTCACCGTGCGCAACATCGGCGCCATCGTGCCGCCGGCGCAAATCCCGCCCGACGAGCGCCAGCACGGCACGTCCGCGGCCATTGAATTCGCCGTACGCGGCCTCAATGTCGAGCATGTCGTGATCCTTGGCCATGCGCTGTGCGGCGGCATCGCGGCCCTGGTCGACGGCGACAAGAGCGCCTTCGCCCACTACGACTATCTCTCGACCTGGACCGCCGTGGCGCAGGACGTGCGCGATCACGCGGTGAGGGAGCTCAAGGACAAGCCTCCCGCGGTCCTCAAGCGAGCCGTCGAGCAGGCGGCCGTCGTGAACAGCGTGGTGAACCTGATGGGCTTTCCCTGGATCGCCGAACGCGTCGCCGCGGGCAAGCTCGTGCTGCACGCCTGGTGGTTCAACCTGACCGAAGGCCAGCTCCATGCCTTCAATCCGGACACTTCGACCTTCGATCCCGTGATGGGACTGAGCGTGCGGCCGACCATCGACAAATCGACGGCCTTCTCGGCGGTCCGGCCCGAGCGCCTGATCGCCAAGTTCGCAGGCAAGCCGGCTTTCTGATTCTTCGGACCGCGGGCCTCCAGGCCCGCTTCATGATCTTGAGCGGGCCTGAAGGCCCGCGGTCCGGAAGACTTAAGACGCCAGCGACTTGATCGCGGCGTCGACGCCGCCCGGCGCGAAGGGCACGCCGGCGGTCTTCATCGCGAGCTCGGTCGTGGCGAGGCAGCCGAGCAGCATCGGCTCGTTCAGGTCGCCGAGATGGCCGATGCGGAACACCTTGCCCATCAGAGGACCGAGGCCACCGCCCAGCGACAGGTTAAAGCGCTCGAGCGCGGTCTTGCGCATGGCGTCCGATGTATGGCCCTCGGGCATCAGCACCGTGGTCACCGAGTTGGAGAGACGCTCCTCGGTCTGGCCGTAGAGCGTCGGGCCCTTGCCATTGGCGCCCCAGGCCCGCACGCATTCGCGCGTCGCCTCGGCGAGGCGGGCATGGCGGGAGAACACGCCGTCCAGCGTCTCCTCCTCGATCAGCTTGATCGACTGCTGCAGGCCGAAGAAGAAGTGCACCGGCACAGTGCCGATGAAGCGCTGCGGCTTGCGCTGCGCCATCAGCTCCCAGTTGAAGTAGTACTTGGGCAGCTTGGCCTTGCGCGAGGCCTCGAGCGCCTTGTTGCTGACGCCGGTGATCGCCATGCCGGTCGGCATCATCAGGCCCTTCTGGCTGCCGGCGATCGTGACGTCGATGCCCCAGGCATCCATCTTGTAGTCCATGCTGCCGAGCGAGGAGATCGTGTCGGAGAGCAGCAGGGCGGGATGCTTGGTCTGGTCCATCGCGCGACGGACGTCAGCCAGCGGCAGGACCATGCCGGTCGCCGTCTCGTTGTGGACGGCGAGGACGGCCTTGATCTCGTGATTCTTGTCGGCCGCGAGGCGCTCGGAGAGCTTCGCGAACTCCAGGCCCTTGCGCCAGTCGGCGCCGACCACCTCGACCTTGAGGCCGAGCGTTTCGGCGAGCTCCTTGAAGCCCAGCGAGAAGTAGCCGGTCTCGATCACCAGCACGAGGTCGCCGGGCGAGAAGAGGTTGGAGACCGCCGCTTCCCAGGCGCCGTGGCCGGTCGAGGCGTGGAAGAAGATCTCCTGATCGGTCTTCAGGATGCGCTTCACGCCGCCATAACAGGCGCGCTGGATCTCGAGGAACTCGGGCGCGAGGAAATCCATCACCGGCCGGTCCATGGCCCGGAGCACGCTGTCGGGGATGTTGGTCGGGCCGGGATTGTTGAAGAACTGACGGCCGCGGGGCTTGGCGTTCACTTGAGCGGTCACTGAGGGCTCCGGTCTGCGAAAGTCGGGCAGGACTTAGACTGTGGGCCTTGGCGACGCAAGCGAGGCTTGCGATGCTGAGACATTAGCCATTTGAGGGCAAAAATGACCGACGCGCCGACCAATTCAGCCATCGTCACGGACTACAAGGCGCGGACCGAGCGGTCCGGGGCGCTGTACGAGCGCGCCCGCAAGGTGCTGCCGAGCGGGATCACGCACGATGCGCGCTATCTCGACCCCTATTCGATCCACGTCGCCAAGGCCAAGGGGCCGCGCAAGTGGGACGTCGATGGCAACGAATATGTGGATTATTTCGGCGGCCATGGCGCCATGTTGCTGGGCCACTCGCACCCGGCCGTGGTCGAGGCGGTCAAGCGCCAGATGGAACTCGGCACCCATTATGGCTCCAGCCACGAGCTGGAGGTGCGCTGGGCCGAGCTGGTCTGCGAGCTGACGCCCTGCGCCGAGAAAGTGCGCTTCACGGCCTCCGGCACCGAGGCCTCGCACATGGCGATCCGCCTGGCGCGCGCCTACACCGGCAAGGACAAGATCGTGCGTTTCCTCGGCCACTTCCACGGCTGGCACGACAATGTGACGGCGGGCGCCGGCGCGACCTACGATGGCGGCACGACTCCGGGCGTGCCGAAGGATGTGAGCGCGCTCTCCATCATCATGCCGAGCAGCGATATCGCCGCGGTCGTGAAGCTGATCGAGGAGCGCGACGATATCGCCGCCGTGATGTTCGAGCCCTCGGGCGCGTCCTGGGGCCAGGTGCCGCTGCCGCCGGGCTTCATCAAGGCCCTGCGCGAGGCGACGGCCAGGAAGGGCGTGATCATGCTCATGGACGAGGTGATCACCGGCTATCGCTGGTCGTCCGGCGGCGCGCAGAAGGCGTTCGGCATCACGCCCGATCTCTGCATCCAGGCCAAGATCGTGGCCGGCGGGCTGCCGGGCGGCGCGGTCGCGGGCAAGCGCGACATCCTCGACCGCATCGATCATGCCGCGACCGCCGCGAAGAAGATCGAGCGCATCCTCCATCCCGGCACCTACAACGCCAATCCGCTGTCGGCTGCGGCCGCGGTGACCGCGCTGTCTCTGGTGCGCGACGAGGACCTCGCCGAGAAGGCCAACAAGACGGCGGCCGAGCTGCGCAAGGCGTTGACCGAGGTGCTGGTGAAGGAGGGCGTGCCGTGGGGCATCTACGGCCAGAGCTCGACCTTCCTGATCTATCCCAACCCGTTCGGCGATCCGATCGATCCCGCGAGCTTCGATCCGCTGAAGGTGCCGATCGAGAAGCTGAAGGGCGCGCGCGGCGCGGGTCCGCTCACCGGCAAGATCCGCATGGGCCTGATGACCCACGGCGTCGACGTCATGGGCGCGCCCGGCGGCTTCGTCTCGGCGATGCATGGCGGCGCGGAGATCGAGAAGACGGTCCATGCACTGCGCGAGACCGTGCGGGCGCTCAAGGCCGAGAGAGAAGTGAAGGCGGCGTAAAAATTATTCGCCTCCCCATTCATGTGGGGAGGTGCCCGCGTCTGACGCGGGCGGAGGGGTCATGAGCATCAGTACGGTTGCTCATGACCCCTCGGGCGCTGCGCGTCACCTCCCCATATGAATGGGGAGGAAGGAGAAGAATCATGTGGGGTCTCACCAAACCCGTTCCCGCGACCGAGTGGACGCGTCTGCCGGACAAGTTCCGCAACAAGAAGCGGACCTCGTGGGCCGACGCCAATGCGGCGGGTCAGGAGCTCGAATGCTTCCTCGAGGGCCCATCGTTCGATCGAGTCGGCAATCTCTACGTCACCGACATTCCGTTCGGCCGCGTCTTCCGTATCAGCCCGGCGGGCGAATGGACCTTGATCACCGAGTACGACGGCTGGCCGAACGGGCTCAAGATCCACAAGGACGGCCGCCTCTTCATCACCGACTACAAGCGCGGCATCGTCCTGCTCGATCCCGGCTCGGGCAAGATCACGCCGGTGATCGAGACGCGCGCTTCGGAGAGCTTCAAGGGCGTGAACGATCTCTTCTTCGCAGCCAACGGCGATCTCTATTTCACCGATCAGGGCCAGACCGGCCTGCACGACCCGACCGGCCGCGTCTATCGCTACGACACGGCAGGCAGGCTCACCATGCTGGTCAATACGGTGCCCAGCCCCAACGGCCTCGTCATGAACAAGGCCGAGAACGTGCTCTATGTCGGCGTGACGCGCGGCAATGCGGTGTGGCGCCTGCCGCTGATGGGCGACGGCATGGCGAGCAAGGTGGGACTCTTCATCCAGATGACCGGCGGCCATGCCGGCCCCGACGGCATGGCGCTCGATGCCGATGGCGGCCTCGTCGTGGCGCATCCCAGCACCACGGCCTGGCGCTTCGATGCGCTTGGCCGGCCGACGCATCATGTCGACTGCGGCGACGACATCTTCTGCACCAACATCGCCTTCGCCGGCAGCGATCTCTATCTCGTCGTGTCGCGGCCGAGCGCGAAGGTGGCGGGCGGCTCGATCTGGAAGGCGACCATGCCCGTCGCGGGCAAGATGATGTACTCGCACGCGTGACCACGGGACCGCGGACCCTGTTCCGAGTGTAGCCTTGGTTACACTAGCTCTGCGCCTCGGGTGCTATCGGTCGCGGTGCTTTGTTGCTTGACGTCTACGCCGACGATGGGGCCGACTGGGCCGAGATCGGCCGGGACGCAAATTATGGATGATTGGAGGCCAATTCGAGCGGCCAAAAAAGCGGCAATCCCCGCTTCTTCCATTCTTCTCGCCACCACATTTCACGCCTCGGTCATTTTTGCTCTTTTGTGGGTCCCGCTGACAAAACCCCCCGCAGTAGTGCCGGATGACGCCATCGAGCTCACGATTGAACGGTCGCCAGTGCCTACGGTGGAACCTCCCGTCGTCGTCCCTGCAGTTCAACCGCCCGTACCTGTCCCGGAGCAACCGGCACCGGCTCCCCCTTTGGAGAACGCAGTCCCTGAACCGGAGCCTGCGCCGCAACTAGCTCTGCGAGACGTTCCGAAGGTAGAGCCGACTGTTCGTAAGGCGGAGGAGAAAAAGCTACCGCCCAAGCCCGATCCCAAACCCGACTCGAACAAGGCCCTTGTGCCGCCGCCGGCGAGGACACCAAAAATTGCTTCGCCGCCAACTCCGCCGCCCAACCAAGCGGATGTCGACCGCAGCAAAATAAACGAACGCGCGGCGCGGATGTGGGGCACAAGGTACTTCGAGCGGATGGGCATAAGGCCTTCGCACCAGGCGATGCTGACGCAGACATCGGGACGAGCCTGCCCTCTGGACCCTGAACCCTACAAATTGGAGATAGCCGACAACAGACTAACAGTGACGAACGACTATGGAGTGATGTTCAGCATCGCCGTTCCGGCAAACGGAGAAATCGATCAGATTTACAAGCGCGCTCCGATGGCTGGGGATCATGCTACCGACGCCAAAGGGACATGGATGAAGTATCGAATGATGGGGAATGTGAAATCGGGAAAGCTGGAAATTTGGTACGGTGGCTGCGTCTACAAGCTCAACGTCTATTGATCGGCTACATCCAACTCGCTCACCGGCGCCCTTCCCGCGTTTACGCTATTTCACGAGCCTCTCATCGCGGCCCCTTGCCGATATGGGCGATGGCGTTGATCTCGACCGTGGTCTCGGGTGTCGCCAGCGCCGCGACCTGAACCAGGGTCGAGGTCGGGAAGTTGCCCTTGAAGTATTCGGCGCGGGCCTTCCAGACCTTGGTGTTGTTCTTGATGTTGGTCACGAAGATCTGGACCATCGTCACGTCGGCCATCGTGCCGCCCGCGGCTTCGATCATGCCCTTGATCTTGTCGAAGATCACCTTGGCCTGCCCGTACTCGTCGAGCTTGGCGAGCGCTTCGGTGCCGAGGCTCGTCGCCGTCATGCCGGAGACGTAGGCGATGCCGTCGCAGACGAGGCAGTTCGACCACCTTTCGGGAGGCGGTTCGGGGACGTGGGGAGAGGTCACGCGCTTTATGGTCATGCCGCTATAGTGCCCCCATGACCGACCTTTTTCATGCTCTTTTCGAGCCCCGCCGCATCGCCCTGATCGGCGCTTCGTCCGACGAAAAGCGCACCACCTCGCGGCCTCAGCGCTTCCTGCAGAAGCATGGCTTCACGGGCGAGATCCTGCCGGTCAATCCGGGGCGGCCCGAGATCTTCGGCGTCAAGGCCTGGAAGTCGATCGACGAGATCCCGGGCGAGATCGACCATGCCTATATCCTGCTGAACGGCGCGGATGCCGTCGCGTCGCTCGCGGCGTGCGGCAGGCGTGGCGTGAAGGTGGCGTCGATCCTGGCCGGCGGCTTCGCCGATGCGGGTGCGGCCGGCGCCTCGCTGCAGGACGAGCTGGTGCAGGTCGTGAAGGAGACCGGCATCCGGCTGGTCGGGCCCAACAGCATCGGCACGGTCAGCACCGATCCCGGCATGGCGCTGACGGCCAACGCCGCCTTCGCCATGGAGACCTTGCGCAAGGGCAACTGGGCGCTGGTGAGCCAGAGCGGCTCGCTGATCGGCGCGCTGCTGTCGCGAGCCGATGCGCGCGGCATCGGCTTCTCGCGCCTGATCTCGGTTGGCAACGAGGTCGATCTCGCCGTGGGCGAGCTCACCGACCTGGTGGTCGACGATCCCAAGACCAAGGCGATCCTGCTGTTCATGGAAACCTTGCGCGACGGCGATCGGCTGGCTCAGGCAGTGCGTCGCGCGCATGCCGCCGGCAAGCCGGTGGTCGCCTACAAGCTCGGCCGTTCCGACATCGGCCAGGAGCTGGCCAAGTCGCACACGGGTGCCATCGCCGGTTCCGACGCGACTTTCGATGCCTTCTGCCGCCGCCATGGCCTCGCCCGCGTGTCGATGTTCGAATCGCTGGTCGATGTGCCGGCACTGCTGATCGATCGGCCACCCGCGACCGGCAAACGTGTGGCCGTCGCCACCACGACCGGCGGCGGCGCGGCCATGGTCGTCGACAGCATGGCGATGGCCGGGCTCGACATCGTGGGCCCGCCACAGGAGCTGGTCGATTGGCTGAAGCCCCAGAAGATCGCGGCAGGTGAGGGCAAGCTGGTCGATCTCACCTTGGCCGGCGCCAAGCCCGAGATCGTGTCGGGCACGATCGAGCGGCTGCTGGCCGATCCCAACAACGATGCTGCGATCTTCGTCGTCGGCTCCTCGGCGCAATTCAACCCCGAACTCGCCGTCGAGCCGCTGCTGAAGTTCGCCAAGTCGGCCAAGCCCTTCGCCGTGTCGCTGACGCCCGCGGCCGAGAAGTCGCTGGCGCTGCTGACGGCGGCCGGGGTGCCGGCGTTTCGTCATCCCGAGTCGTGTGCCGAGGCGATGGCGCTTTGCCTGTTGCGGCCGACACCGCAGCCGGTGCCGCCGATCGGCGAGCCCGCAGCGGCGGCCATCGACGCCTTGAAAGCCGGAGCGCAATCGGGCTTCGACGAGCGCCGCGCGGCGTCGTTGTTCGCGGCCCTGGGCGTGCCGATGGCCAAGGCGATGGCCGTGCCCGATGCGCGCCGCGTCGCCTCCGCCGTTGACGAGATCGGTGTGCCCATCGCGTTGAAAATCCTGTCGGCCGACATCGCGCACAAGACGGAAGCAGGCGGCGTGGCGCTCGGCCTGCAGGACGGCCAGACGGCGGCAATGACCGCGCGCGAGATCGAGAAGCGCGTGAAGGCGCATGCGCCCAATGCCCGGCTCGAAGGCTTCCTGGTCCAGAAGATGGAGCGCGGGCTCGCCGAGGTGATCCTGGGCTTCCGCCGAGATCCGCTGGTCGGCCCCACGATCACCGTCGGCCTGGGCGGCGTGCTGGCCGAGATCTACAAGGATGCCGCCACGCGCCTCGCGCCGGTGAGCGAAGCCGAGGCACGAGTGATGATCGAGGAGGTGAAGGGCCTCGCCACGATTCGCGGCTACCGCAACCTGCCCAAAGGCGATGTCGCCGCCCTGGCGAAGGCGATCGCCGCCTTCTCGAGCCTGGCGCATCAGGCTTTCACTTCGGTCGTGGAAGCGGAGATCAATCCGCTGCTGGTCAAGCGCGACGGCGAGGGTGTCGTCGCCGTCGACGGCCTGGTGGTGCTGGGCGGCTAGAGACTGCGCTCGTAGCGGAGCTGGAAGCCCACCGTGTGGCGTTCAGCGCCGGAGCGGCGGTCGAAGCGGTAGCCCGTCGAGAAGGCGAAGCCCTCTGCCCAAGGCATGCGATTCGCGAGGAGCATTCCGAACTTGTGGGTGACGGTCGCCCCGGTCGTCAGATCGGTGTGATAGTCGCTGACATCGTATTCGCGGACGTCGCGCCAGGTCGCGTTGACGGCGAGGACCCAGAGCTCGCGGATCTCGAGTTCGCTGCCCAGCGTGAGATAGTTGGTGTCGAGGTCGAGTCCGGCCTGGCCGGACAGGGAGGCGAACTCGGCCATGGGCTTCAGCACGTAACCCGGTGCAAGCGGGCCCTCCCAGCTCAGGCCGAGCACCCGGGAATATTCGTCACGTACATCGGTCGGCGTCGCGTGCTGCTTGGCCCAGCCCGCCTCTAAAGTGAGCTTGTCGATGCCGAAGAGATTGTCGCTGTGCAGCGCCGCGGCGAAATTGTCGAAGCGGTTCGTGTCGCCCGCTTCGCCGCCGACGGTGAAGCCGAACGGCGCACGCTTGGCCGATGGATCGCCGACCGGAGGGCCGCCCGGCAGGAAGTTGGTGTTGAGGAAGCCGTTGTCGGCGTGGAATGTCTCCAGGGTCAGGCGATGTTCGCCGTACCTTTTCAGGTTGATGCGAACGCCGAAGCCGATCTTGTCCGACAACTCGTAGTCCTCGGTGAAATCGGTGCCGTAGAGGCCCGGGGCCGCGTACCAGCCCATGCCGAAGCGCGGATGGGTCTTGCCGCCAAAAAGATGCAGCGAAGGGCGGTCAGCTGCGTGGTCGGGCGTGACGTTGATCACGCCGTAGAGGCGCTGGATGTACAGCGCCTCGTCCACGAAAGCGCCGCCGCTCGCCTGGTCGCGCACCTGCTCGAGCGAAAGCAGGCCATTTATGGTGAAATATTCGCCGATGTTGACGTAGCCGCGCAGCGTGCCTTCGCCGAAGA
>Ga0335083_10010351_pt1 | contig 11271 bp, 10 predicted proteins | sample Lox_Sample_42_FD_206716 | JGI IMG/M metagenome (GOLD analysis project Ga0335083, IMG submission 206716) | Soil microbial communities from Loxahatchee National Wildlife Refuge, Florida, United States - Lox_Sample_4.2 | ecosystem: Environmental > Terrestrial > Soil > Wetlands | place: USA... | reverse complement strand
AAGGGCGAGACCCTGCGGGGCATCTTGCTGAACGCGTTCGGCTGGTGGAAGGTCTCCCAGATCACCTACATCGCCTCCCTGATCGCCTTCGGCCTCGGCGGCCTGACCCTGCTGGCCAGCCTGTTCGCCCTGACCATCGGACGCCACCCCGAGATCCTCCACGAGGTCATCGAGGGCACCCCCGTCACCCACGAATGACCCCCGAGCGCCTCCGGCCGGTAACCAGTGACGCGGACCGGCCGGAGGCTATCCATCCCCATGAGCACGCAGGAAAAGGACGCGGACGATGTTCCAGGTGAGGTTCCACGGGCGAGGCGGCCAGGGTGTCGTCACCGCCGCCGAGCTGCTGGCCTCGGCCGCGTTCCGCGAGGACCGGCACGCCCAGGCGTTCCCGAGCTTCGGCTCGGAGCGGATGGGCGCGCCGGTGATGTCGTTCTGCCGGATCGACGACCAGCCGATCCGCACCCATGAGCCGGTCACCGAGCCGGACGCGCTGATCATCCAGGACCCGACCCTGCTGCACCAGGCGGAGCTGTTCCAAGGGCTCGGCCGCGATGGCTACATGCTCGTCAACTCCGCCCGCGGCTTCGCCGAACTGGGCCTGGGCGAGTTCGCCGACGGCTTCCACCGGGACCGGCTCCTGGTCGTGCCGGCCAGTTCGCTGGCCATGACCCACCTCGGCCGCCCGCTGCCCGGCGCCGCTCTGCTCGGCGGGTTCGCCGCGCTGACCTGGGCGGTCAGCCTGGACTCGGTACTGGCCGCGATCAACGAGAGGTTCACCGGGCCGGTCGCGGCGGGCAACGCCGCCGCCGCCCGGGCCGCCTTCGATTTCGTCAGGGACGAGCGGAAGGCGCTCACCATCGAGGAGGCACGGGCCGATGCTTAAGCAGATCGAAGGCTCCCGCGCGGTGGCCGAAGCGGTGGCGATGTGCCGCCCGCAGGTGATCTGTGCCTACCCCATCACCCCGCAGACCCACATCGTCGAGGCCCTGTCCGCGATGGTGAAGAAGGACGAGCTGGCCGCCGAGTTCCTCAACGTGGAGTCGGAGTTCGCCGCCATGTCGGTCGCCATCGGGGCGTCCGCCGCCGGCGCCCGGGCCTACACCGCGACCGCTAGCCAGGGCCTGCTGTACATGAGCGAGGCCGTGTGGAACGCGGCCGGCCTGGGCCTGCCGATCGTGATGACGGTGGCCAACCGCGCCATCGGCGCGCCGATCAACATCTGGAACGACCACAGCGACGCGATGTCCCAGCGTGACGCGGGCTGGCTCCAGCTCTACGCCGAGACCAGCCAGGAAGCCCTCGACCTGCACATCCAGGCGTTCCGGATCGCCGAGGAGCTGTCCGTCCCTGTCATGGTGTGCATGGACGGCTTCCTGCTCACCCACGCCAGCGAGCGCGCCGACGTCCCCGAGCAGGCTCAGGTCGACGCCTTCCTGCCCCGCTACGAGCCCCGCCAGGTGCTCGACCCGGCCGCCCCGGTCTCGATCGGCGCCATGGTCGGCCCCGAGGCCTTCACCGAGGTCCGCTACCTGGCCTACGAACGGATGCGGCAGGCCCTCGGCGTGATCACGGAAACCGCCGCGGACTTCCGGGCCCAGTTCGGCCGGGACTCCGGCGGCCTGGTCCGGCCCTACCTGGCCGAAGACGCCGACATCGTCGTGGTCGCGCTCGGCTCGACTCTCGGCACCCTCAAGGACGCGGTGGACGAGCTTCGCGGCGGCGGGATGAAGATCGGAGTGCTCGGCATCACCAGCTTCCGGCCGTTCCCCGCGGACGCGGTCCGCGAGGCCCTGCCCGGCCGGCGTGTCGTGGTGCTCGAGCGGGCGCTCGCCCCGGGAGCCGGCGGCATCGTCACCGCCGATGTCCGGGCGGCGCTGAACCAGCCACAGGACATCGCCACCGTGATCGCGGGCCTCGGCGGCCGCGCCATCACCAGGAAGTCGCTGCGCGCCATGCTCACCGCGGCCGCGGCCGGCGAGCTCGGCCCGCTGACGTTCCTCGACCTCGACACCGCCCTGGTCGACCGGGAGCTGGTCCGGATGCGCGCCGCCCGCCGGTCGGGACCCAGCGCGGAGAACCTGCTCAGGGACCTCGGCATCACCGCATCACGGATCGGATGAGCTCATGCCCTACCAGCGGATCAAGTTCTACCAGACCGGCAGCTTCGCGGTCGGGAACCGGCTACTCGCGCAGGACCAGCGCAGCGAGCAGGCCAGCCCCGGCCGGTCCAACGCGCTGACCTGCGGGCACCGTGCCTGCCAAGGCTGCGGCGAGGCCCTGGGCGCCCGGTACGCGCTGGACGCGGTCCACCGCGCCACCGGCGGCAAGATGATCGCCGTCAACGCCACCGGCTGCCTCGAGGTCTTCTCCACCCCCTTCCCCGAGACCTCCTGGCAGGTCGCCTGGCTGCACTCGCTGTTCGGTAACGCGCCCGCCGTCGCCTCGGGGGTAGCGGCCGCGCTCAAGGCGATGGGCCGGACCGACATCCGGGTGGTCGGCCAGGGCGGCGACGGCGGCACGGTCGACATCGGCTTCGCCTGCCTGTCCGGCCTGTTCGAGCGCGACGACGACGTGCTGTACATCTGCTACGACAACCAGGCCTACATGAACACGGGCGTGCAGCGCTCCGGCGCCACCCCGCCCGCCGCCCGCACCGCCACCACGCAGGCGGTCGGCCGTGAGCCGGGGAACCGGTTCGGCCAGGGCAAGAACGTGCCGCTGATCGCGATGGCGCACGAGATCCCCTACGTGGCCACCGCCACCGTGGCGGACCTGCGCGACCTGGAGTACAAGGCGGCCCGTGCGATGGACTTCCGCGGCGCCCGCTACCTGCACATCCTGGTCCCGTGCCCGCTCGGCTGGGGGAGTGCCCCCGCCGACACGGTCCGGGTCGCCCGGCTGGCTGCCGAGAGCGGCCTGTTCCCGGTGTTCGAGGCCGAGGCCGGGCAGGTGACCAGCTCCACCCCGATCCGCCGCCAGGTGCCGGTCTCCGACTACCTGCGCCTGCAGGCCCGCTACGCGCACCTGTTCAAGCCCGAGGAGAACACCGAGGTCATCGGCCGTATCCAGGCCGCCGCCGACCGCAACATCCGCCGTTTCGGGCTGATGTCCCCTGCTAACGAACGGGGTGGGTCACCCGCCCCGGCCACCGCCATCAGCCTCGGGAGGGCAGCGCCGTGACCGCCATGCGCAAGCCGTTCGCGATCACCCTGGACGTGGGGTCGAGCCGGGCCAACCACACCGGCGCCTGGCGGACCGAACGTCCCGTCTACGTCCACAACCTGCCGCCGTGCAACAACGCCTGCCCCGCTGGGGAGAACATCCAGCAGTGGCTGTACGACGCCGAAGAGGGCGAGCCGAAGTACGAGGCCGCCTGGCGGCAGATCATGCAGGACAACCCGTTCCCGGCCGTCATGGGCCGGGTCTGCTACCGGCCCTGCGAGACCGCCTGCAACCGGGCCCAGCTGGACTCGGCCGTGGGCATCAACTCGGTGGAGCGCTTCCTCGGCGACGAGGCCCTCCGGCAGGGCTGGACCATTCCCGTGGCAGCGGCGCCTACGGGAAAGCGGGTGCTGGTGGTAGGCGCGGGGCCGTCCGGCCTGTCGGCCGCCTACCACCTCACCCGGCTGGGCCACGCGGTCACGATCAGGGACGCGGGCGCCGCCCCCGGCGGCATGATGCGCTATGGCATTCCCAAGTACCGGCTGCCGCGCGACATCCTGGACGCCGAGGTCGCCCGCATCCTGGACATGGGAGTGACCCTGGAGCTGAACGCCACCGTCACCGACATCCGCGGCGAACTCCGCCACCCCGGGGGGACGATCCCCCCAGACCCCCCCGGACCCCCCTTGTTCGACGCGGCCTTCGTCGCCGTCGGCGCGCACGTCGGTCGGCGTGCGTACATCCCGGCCGGCGACTCGGCCCGGATCATGGACGCGGTCTCGCTGCTACACGGCATGGAGGACTCGGAACCGCCCCTGCTCGGCCGCCGGGTCGCGGTCTACGGCGGCGGCAACACCGCCATGGACGCCGCCCGCACCGCGCGCCGCCTCGGCGCCTCCGAGGCGGTCGTGGTGTACCGCCGGACCCGCGACCGGATGCCCGCCCACGACATCGAGGTCACCGAGGCCCTGGAGGAAGGCGTCACCGTGCGCTGGCTGTCCACGGTCGCCCACGCGGACGAGGGCAAGCTGCTGATCGAGAAGATGAAGCTGGACGAGACCGGGTTCCCGCAGCCCACCGGGGAATTCGAGGAGCTCGCGGCGGACTGCCTGGTCCTGGCCCTGGGCCAGAACGCCGACCTGTCCGTGCTCAAGGACGTACCCGGGGTGACGTTCTCCGACGGCGTGGTCGAGGTCGGTCCCGACCTGATGACCGGGTACCCCGGCATCTTCGCCGGCGGTGACATGGTGCCCTCCGAGCGCACCGTCACCGTGGCCATCGGCCACGGCAAGAAGGCAGCCCGCCACATCGACGCGTGGCTGCGCGCAGGCACGTACGACGCCGCGCCCAAGCATGAGCTGGCGTCGTTCGGCGGCCTCAACACCTGGTACTACTCCGACGCACCGCACGCCGTTCGGCCCCGGCTCGAGGCCGCCAGGCGGATCGGCACCTTCGACGAGGTGACCGGCGGGCTCGACGCCGGCACGGCCCTGTACGAGGCGCGCCGCTGCATGTCCTGCGGCAACTGCTTCGGCTGCGACAACTGCTACGGCGTCTGCCCGGACAACGCCATCGTCAAGCTCGCCGACGGCCAGTACGAGATCGACTACGACTACTGCAAGGGCTGCGGCCTGTGCGCCGCCGAATGCCCCTGCGGCTCCATCGAGATGGAGCCCGAGGAGTCCTGAGCGGCCGCCGACGGGTCAGTCTAGGTAGGCCGAGGCCTGCAAGGTGAAGAGCTCGGCGTAGTGGCCCTCGAGGCGCATGAGCTCGGCGTGGGTGCCTTGCTCGGCCAGCCGGCCCGCGTGAAACAGGAAGATGCGGTCGGCCTTCCTGACCGTGGAGAAGCGGTGCGAGATGAAAACCGCGGTGCGCCCCTCGGCGAGCGAGCGTATCCGGGCGAACAGCTCGTGTTCGGCCTGGGCGTCGAGGGCCGAGGTCGGCTCGTCCAGGACCAGGACCGGGGCCGTCCGCATGAATGACCTGGCCAGGGCCACTTTCTGCCATTCGCCACCGGACAGTTGCGTGCCCTTTCCGAACCATTTCCCCAGGGCCGTCTCGTAACCGCGGGGCAGCCCTTCGATCAGCGGCGCCGCCCCGGCGTTCCGCGCCGACGCCGCCACGGCGTCGGCGTCCTCGATGCGGGCGACCTCGCCGAGGCCGATGTTCTCCCCGGCGGTCGCCTGGTAGGAGACGAAGTCCTGGAACATCCCGCCGATGGCGGCGCGCAGCTCGGCCGGGTCCACGGTGGCGATGTCGACGCCGTCGAGCAGGATCCGGCCCTCGTCCGGGTCGTAGAGGCGGCAGAGCAGTTTGACGAACGTCGACTTGCCCGCGCCGTTCCTGCCCACCAGGGCCACCGTCTCGCCGGGCTGGATCTCCACGCTGATGTCGTCGAGGACGCGGACGTCGGTGCCTGGGTACCGGAAGGTCACGTGCTCGAACACGATGTGCCCGCGGACCGGCGAGGGCAGGGCGGCCGGTTCGGCGGGCGCCACGACGACGGGGACGGCGGCCAGCAGTTCGTCGAGGTTGTCCATGTAGAGGGCGTTCTCGTACAGGTCGGAGAAGGAGCCGAAGACCTGCTGGATGCCGTTCTGGACGGCGTTGGTGGCCTGCGCGTAGAGGGTGAGGTCGCCGAGGGTCAGGCGGCCGGCCACCGCCTGCAGCGCGATGTAGAGGTAGGTCAGCGAGCCGACCAGCGGTCCGAGCATCCCCCAGCCGCCGCTGACCAGGGAACGCCGCACGGCCAGGCGGCGGACTCGCCCGTAGAAGACCTGGCCGAGCAGGCGGAACCGCGCGGTGAAGAAGCCGCCGAGGCCGAACAGCTTCACCTCCTTGGCGGCCGTGTCGGTGGTGACCAGGGTGGCGAGGTACTGCATGCGCCGCCGGATCGGCGCGGCGTGCATCGCGAGCATGAAGCCCTTGCGACTGAACCGCGCGTCGGAGATGAACTCGGGTATCGCCGCCAGCAGCACGACCAGCGCCAGCCACGGGTTCAGGCCGATGAGCACGGCCAGCATGCTGGTCAAGGTGATGGCGGCCTGGAGCAGCCCGAGCGCCCCGTTGACCATCTGGAGCGGCCGGGCGGCCGCCTCCATCTGCGTCTGGCGCAGCAGGTCGTAGGAGCGGGAGTCCTCGAAGAACGCCATGTCGAGCTGGCATGCCTTCTCCATCACCTGGAGCTGCACGACCTGGGAGATCCGCTCCTGCAGGCACTGCTGGGAGACGCTGCGGATCTCGTTGGTCACCGCGCTCACCAGGTAGAGGCCGAACTGGACGGCGGCGAGCGCGACGAGCGCCTGGGTTACCCCGAGCGGCGGCGCGTGCCCGCCCCACGGCAGCGGGATCGCGACCGGGGCAGCGCGGTTCCTGATGCCGGCCACGACCGCGTTGACCAGCAGCCGGGACGTCCACGCCTGCGCCACCGGCATGAGCCCGCTGACCACCGTCGCGCCGCCGAGCCCGGCCGTCATGAGCGGACTCGCGTCCCAGACGAGCCGCGTCATCCGCGGGATGCCGCGGAAGGTGCTGGCGATCACCGGCCCAGCCATCCTCAGCCGGGCCCGGATGCCGCGCACCCGGTCTTTCGGCGGCGGGTCCGGGATATCGGGATCGCCGGTGAGGCCGCTGCGATCGACGCCGGACGGCTCGTCGCGGAAAAATCGGATCATAACCATAGCGAGTCGATTGTCATGCGCCCGGCGCCCAAGGGCATCCGAATTAGCACGTGCTACGGAGACGGTCACTACCTCGGGTTTTCGATAGCCTGCCGTGTTAGCGGCCGGCTAGCGCTGCGACTCCTGTACCAGGCATGCTGGCGCGGTGACCACCGCACCGGTGCCCTGTGCCCTAGCCGACCTGCAGACCCCGGCGCCGCTGGTAGACGCCGCCATCTTGGCCGCCAATCTGGCCCGTATGGCGCAAGCGTGGCCAGGCGAGCGCCTGCGACCGCATGTCAAGGCGCACAAGTGCACCGAACTGGCCCGACACCAGCGCAGCGGCGGCCATCCCGGGTTCACCTGCGCCACCATCCGCGAGGCGGAGGGAATGGTGGCGGCCGGCCTGGGCCAAGATCTCCTGCTGGCCAACGAGGTGCTCGACGCATCGCGGCTGGGTGCCCTGGTGGCGGCCGGGGCCCGGGTGACGGTGGCGGTGGACTCGCCGGCCACCGTGCACGCCGCTCAGCGGGCGGGGTTGCGCGAGGTCCTCATCGACGTCAACGTCGGCCTGCCGCGCTGCGGCTGTTCGCCTGACGACGCCGGTTCGCTAGCGGAGCTTGCTCGCGGGGCCGGACTTGAGGTCCGGGGGGTGATGGGCTACGAGGGGCACACCATGATGGTGACTGACCGGGCCGACCGGGCCCGTCAGGTGGCGGACAGCATGGCCGTGCTGGAGCGGGCGCACGATGCGGTCGGAGGTCAGGTACGTTCGGCCGGAGGGACCGGAAGCTGGGATCTCAATGCCTCGGCGACCGAATTGCAGGCCGGTTCCTACGCGCTGATGGACACCGCTTACGCCGCCATCGGCGTGCCCTTCGGGATGGCCCTGAGCATCCTCGCCACCGTGGTGTCGGTCAACCCCGGCGGGTGGGCAGTAGCCGACTGCGGGCTGAAGGCGCTCGGCATGGACCATGGCAAGCCATCGCTGTCCGATGGGTCGTCGGTGTGGTACTGCTCCGACGAGCACATCGTTTTCTCGCCGCCCGACGGGGGATCGCTGCCCCCGGTGGGTGACCAAGTGCGGGTGCTTCCGGCTCATGTGGACCCCACCGTGGCCTACCACGAGCGCCTGTACCTGGTCGAAGGCGACCGGGTGATGGAGGCGTGGCCAGTCGACCTGCGTGGCTGGTGATTTAGTTCTTCGTCGCTATGACGAGCTCGGTGTCACCTGGCCAGTCCCAGAAGAGACCGCCTGGCGAGTACTCGCGCAGCAGGTGACGTAGATCGGATTCGAAGTCGGCTCGGCGGTTCCCGAACCATCGGGGCGCGGCGTACGACAGCGAGAAGCAGCTGGCCACAACGGTGTCGATGTCTGCGATGAGGTCGGGGCGCCCAGGCGCGTAGATGGTGCGCGAGCCGCCGAACCGGGTCTGCGACAGGGTGTCCTCAAAGCGTGCCGGCTGGCCCTCGTTCCAGGTTGCGAGGTAGCGGCGCGTGCCGTCGCCGAGGTAGTCGAGGATGAGCTTCCGCACCGCGGCGCGGGGAACCTCAGGGTACCCCGGATCGGCCGGCCGTGGACGGCCATCGTCGACGTTGTGCGAGATCAGGACCAGCGAGCCACCCGGTACGAGCAGGTCATAGACGGCCTCGGCAACCTCCAGGCGTCGGACCCGGTGAAACGACTGTCCGAAGGTGACCACTCGCCACGAGCCGAGGTTCAGCGCTGCGATATCTTCCGCGACCCCCTGCACCCATCGCACGTTGGCGACTCCCGCCTGCTGGCAACGCCGCTGGCCCGCCTGCAACATGCCGGGCTCGGGATCAAGCGCCGTCACCTGGTCGAACAACCGGGCTAGGGGCAGCACCAGGACGCCAGGTCCGCAGCCCACATCGAGCAGCTGGCCGGTGCCATCAAGCGACAGCTCCCGGGCCATCGTGTCCGGCAGTTGCGCGGAATACGGAGGACGCCCGGCCGCGTAGTACTCGGCCGTCCCTTCAAACGCCTGGGGATCGAACGCCGACGGTGAAGGTGTTGTCATGCGCACCATCTTGAAGCACGCCACACTGCTGTTGAGGCGTCGCGCCGGGGCCGTCCGGGGTACTGCCGTGCGGCCTCAGCTTGATTCGACTGCCCGTTTGAGCTCGCCCGCCCGGGTGTCCACCATCATGCCCCTCAGCAGGTCCACCAGCGGGCCGCGGATCACCAGGCCGAGCACCCGGCCCAGGTCAACCTCCAGCCGGTAGGTCACCCGCGTGCGGTTCCCGCCCAGGTCCTCCAGCTCCCAGCGGCCCACGGCCGACTTCAGGTCGCCCCGCTCCTGCCGCCAGGAAAGGGCCGCGGGACCGTCGTAGGTGAACCGGACGACCGACTTGATGGTCCGGACCCTGGCGTCCGCCTCGGCCTGGCACAAGACCGCGCGCCCGTCGCCGTCGCGCTCCAGGGCGCGCATCGCCGTCAGCCCGCCCTGCCACTGCGGCGACCGCTCCACGTCCTGGACGAACGCCCGCACCCGCTCAAGCGGGGCGTCGATTTCGGCAGCCGAACTGCCGCCCATCATCGCCATAGCCATCTCCTGCCTGCTGGGGCCGAGGGACTAGCTCGGGCACCGATCTACGACGGCTCGATGCGGCGGCCGGTGACGCGGCTCGGGACGATGCGGATGAAGAGCTCCCGGTCACCGGCTGGCCAGGGCTCGACGCCCGCCCGTTCGGCCGATTCCCGCTCGTCTCCTGAGATGTGGTGGGCTGGCCCCTGGATCAGCACGCTCCATCCCTGGCGGCTGGGCACATCGATGTCGTCGACCTCGAAAGCCACCAGGTATTCGCCGCCTGCGATCCCGGTCCGCAGGTCCTCGTCCAGCGCGCTGTGCTGGGCCGTCCGGAACACGATCGCCCCGTCGTGCCATTGGTAGTTCACCGGCAGCACGGCCGGCCCGAACCGGCTCTGGTAGGCGATCCGGCCGATTCCGCCAGCCGAGATCAGCTTGAGCGACTCGTCCTCGGCGAGTTCGGTGATCTTACGGTCAGACATGACATGTCCCTTCCCGGTACTGCCTGATCGGATAGTCCGACCGTAACGGCGAATGGCTGCCTTTGGGACCACCCATCGGTCCGCGATTGCGATGACCTTCAACCCGCGGGGAAAAGGACCAACGGCCCTGCCTTCTTACGGTGCTTCGGACGAGGCTCGGTACTGGAAGCTGACGATCCAGTGGAGGAAGCCATGCGAGCCCTCGTCTACCACGGTCCCGGTCAGAAGGCCTGGGAAGAAGTGCCTGACCCCGAGATCACCGACGACGGCGACGTCATCGTGCAGGTCGACGCGACCACCATCTGCGGGACCGACCTGCACATCCTCAGGGGCGACGTGCCCGCGGTCCAGCCGGGCCGGGTCCTGGGCCACGAGGCCGTCGGGACCGTCTGGGAGGCCGGCGACGGCGTGCGCCGCCTGTGCCCGGGTGACCGTGTCCTGGTCTCCTGCATCAGCGGGTGCGGGAGCTGCCGGTACTGCCGTGAGGCGCGCTACGGGCAGTGCACCGAGTTCGGCGGCTGGATCCTCGGCCACAAGATTGACGGCACCCAGGCCGAGTTCGTCCGGGTCCCCTACGCGGACACCTCCACGTTCCGGATTCCCGAGGGCGTAAGCGACGAGGAGGCCCTCATGCTGGCCGACATCCTGCCGACCGGCTACGAGGTCGGCGTGCTGGCCGGCGGCGTGCGCCCCGGCGACGTCGTCGCCGTAGTAGGTGCCGGCCCTGTCGGCCTGTCCGCCATCACCGGCGCCCGGCTCTACAGCCCCAGCCGCATCGTGGCCATCGACCTGTCCGACGCCCGGCTCGAGGCGGCCAAGCACTTCGGCGCCGACGTCGTGGTCAACAACTCCCGCGAGGACGCCCTGGCCGCGATCAAGGACCTGACCGGCGGCCTGGGCGTGGACGTGTCCATCGAGGCCGTCGGCGTGGCCGCCGCGTTCGAGCTGGCCGTCAAGCTGGCCCGGCCCGGCGGCCGGATCGCCAACATCGGCGTGCACGGCGAGGCCGCCATGCTGCACCTGGAAGAGCAGTGGATCAGGGACATCACGATCACCACCGGCCTGGTGGACACCTCCTCCACGCCGACCCTGCTCCGCCTGATCACCACCGGCCAGCTCGACGCCAAGCCGTTCATCACCCACCACTTCGCCCTCGACGAGTTCGAAGAGGCCTACGACGTATTCGCCCGCCCCGAGGACACCGGGGCGCTCAAGGTCGTCCTCACCTGAGGGAGTGAACAAATGATGATGACAGTCCAGGAGATCATGACGACCCGGGTGATCTGGGTCAAGAAGGACGCGACGTTCCGGGAGATGGCCGTCGCCCTGCGCGAGCACCGGGTCAGCGCGTTTCCCGTGGTCGATGACGACCACAAGGTGATCGGCGTCGTTTCCGAGGCCGACCTGCTGACC
>Ga0335083_10010350_pt1 | contig 11272 bp, 12 predicted proteins | sample Lox_Sample_42_FD_206716 | JGI IMG/M metagenome (GOLD analysis project Ga0335083, IMG submission 206716) | Soil microbial communities from Loxahatchee National Wildlife Refuge, Florida, United States - Lox_Sample_4.2 | ecosystem: Environmental > Terrestrial > Soil > Wetlands | place: USA... | reverse complement strand
TTCCTCCGCTGGCCGTCGGCTGGCTCGGCGCCTCGGGGGTGCTGCTCACGGTCACCGCCGTCACCGATCTGGGACGCCTGGTGTTCGGCCTTCTCCACGGGTGGCCGACCGCGGCCGAGCAGCTCCGGCAGGCCCGGCTGCAGGCGGCGGTGATCGCGCTGGGAACGGCTGCCCTGGTTCCGTTCGCCGTCTGGACGGCGCGAGGCCGGCTGGTGCTCAGCCAGGTGCGGGTGCCGCTGGAGCGTCTCGCCCCGGGCGTGTCCGGTCTTCGAATCGTGCAGATCAGCGACCTGCACATCGGCGATCGCATCGGTGAGTCCTTCCTCCGCCGCGTCGTCGATCGGGTGAATGCGCTCCGGCCCGACGTGGTGGCGATCACCGGGGACCTCGTGGACGGTCCGGTGCACGTCGTGGAGCAGGCTCTCCGCCCGCTGGCCGACCTCGACGCCCCGCACGGCGTCTACTTCGTCACCGGCAACCACGAGTACTACTGGGGCGCCCGCGAGTCGGTCCGGATGGTCGAGCAGCTCGGGCTCACCGTCCTCCACAACGAGCACCGCGTCGTCGAGCGCGACGGTGGGGCGGTGGTCATCGGTGGCATGCCCGACCTCCACGGCGGGCGATTCCTGCCCGACCACGAGAGCCGTCCGGACCTCGTCTTCGCCGGCGCGCCGGAGGGAGCTCCGCGCGTCCTCCTCGCCCACCAGCCGCGAGCGGTGACCCAGGCGGCACCGCACGGGGTCGACCTCCTGCTCTCCGGCCACACTCACGGCGGGCAGATCTTCCCCTTCCACCTCTTCGTCCGGCTGCAGCAGCCGGTGGTGCGCGGGCTCCGCAAGCTGCTCGGCGTCTGGGTGTATGCCCACCGGGGCACCGGGTTCTGGGGCCCGCCGATGCGCCTCTTCTCCACGCCGGAGATCGCGGAGATCACGCTCGTCACGGCGTAGGCCCACGGGCGCGTGGAGCTCGCGAGAGAAGCGAGCGAACTGACGCTCAGCGAGCGCGTCCGCGAGGACGTGCCATCTGCGCGGCCTTGAGCAGCGCGGCGATCATCGGCTCGGCGCTCGCTCGACCCTTCCCCGCCAGCGCGTACGCGACTCCGTGGTCCGGCGAGGTGCGCGGCACCGGAAGCCCGAGGGTCACGTTCACCGTCCGGTCGAAGTCCAGCGCCTTGGCCACCACCAGCGCCTGGTCGTGGAACATCGCCAGCACGACGTCGGCCGGCATCCGGTCGGGCCTGGCGAACAGGCCGTCGGCCGGCCAGGGACCGGTGCAGTCCACTCCCCGGCGCCGGGCGAGCGCGATCGCGGGCGCGATCGTCCGTACCTCCTCGTCGCCCAGGAGCCCCCCCTCCCCCGCGTGGGGATTCACTCCGCACACCGCGATGCGTGGCCTCCGTCCGAGCGCTGGCTGCAGCGAGGCCGAGAGCAGCTGCAGCTGCGCCGCGAGCCGGCCCTTCTCCAGCGCGCGCGGCACGTCCCGGAGCGCGAGGTGATTCGTCGCCAGCGCCACCTTCACCCGCGGACCGTCCATCAGCATCAGCACCTCGCGCCCGAAGGCCTCGGCCAGGAGCTCGGTGTGCCCCATGAAGCGCACCCCCGCGCGGGTGATCTGCTCCTTGGACACCGGAGCGGTGCAGAGGGCGTCGAGATCGCCCCGGAGCGCGTCCGCCACCGCCGCCCGGACATAGGCCAGCTGCGCCTTGCCCCCCGCCCGGGAGGGACGCCCGGGGAGGCGGTCCTTCGCCGCGAGCTCCGTGACCGCCACGCGCGCCGGGCCCTCTGGCGGCAGCGGTCCGGAGGCCTCCACCTCCGGGAGGCGTCGCAGCGAGGGAAAGCGCGCGAAGGTGGGCCCGTCGCCGTAGACCACTGGGACCAGCGCCCGGCGCACCGAGGGATTCGCCAGCGCCCGGGCGACCACCTCCGGGCCGATGCCGGAGGGATCGCCGAGCGAGATGCCGACCCGCGGGCGGCCGGCCGCGGGAGCGCCGCTCAGATCTTCTTCTCCACCACCGCGGCGCTGCGAAGCGTCTCCATGTACTGCGCGGTGAGCCGTTCGGCCTGCACCTTGCGGAGGCGCTCCTCGATCTCCGGACGAACCTCCGCCAGCGGCTTCATGCCCAGCTTGCGGATCTCCTCCAGCTTCAGCACGTGCCAGCCGAACTGGGTCCGCACCGGGTCGGAGACCTCGCCGGTCTTGAGGTTGAAGGCCACCTTCTCGAACTCGGCGACCATCGTTCCCCGCTTGAAGAAGCCCAGGTCGCCCCCGTCGGACGAGCTGCTGCCCTCGCTCCGCTTGCGGGCCAGCTCGGCGAAGTCGACGCCCGGGGCCCTGGCCTCCTGTGCGATGGCCGCGGCCTTGCGGTGGGCCTGATCGACCGCCGTCTGGGTGGCGTTCCGGGGCACGGCGATGAGGATGTGCCGGATGTGAACCTCGTAGTCCTCGCCCTCCGAGCGGGTCATCCGGTCGTACTCGCTCTGGACGTCGGCCTCGGAGACCTTGACGTTCTTGCGGACCTTCTCGGAGATGAGCTTGTAGCGGCCGATCTGCTTCCGCATCTGCTCGCGGTACTCGGTGAGGCTGTACCCTTCCTTGGTCACCGCCTGCTCCAGCTGCTCGTCGTTGAGGTTGTAGCTCTTCTTGACCTCCTCGATCGCCGCGTCGACCTCCTTGTCGGAGATGGTCACCTTGAGCTCGCGTAGCTCGTTGTCGACCAGCTTCTCGTCGATCATCGTGTCCAGGATCTTCCTCAGCGCCGTGGCCCGGCGCTGCGCGCGGTCGGAACCCGTCGCCTCCTGGTCCACGCGGGCCAGCTCGGGGGCCGCCCGCTTCTCCAGCTCGGAGAGGGTGATGATCTCGTTGTTCACCACCGCCGCCACGCGGTCGACCAGCTCCGCGCGGGCCAGCGGGGCGGAGAGGAAGACGAGTCCGGCGAGCGCCGACCGGAGGTGACGGTTCATCGGTGATTCTCCTGAGCCTGGCCGGTGGCGATCGCGCGGGGGATGACCTGCGCCACCAGGGACTCGTTGATGCGGATGTCTGCCTTCGAACGGAGCTGGGCGACGAAGTCGGTCTGGGCCTGCTCCTGCTTCGCCCGCAGGAGACGCCGCTCGACCTCTGCACGGACCGCGGCCAGGTCACGCTTCCGGGCGGGCCGCCGCTCGATCAGCCTGAAGATGTGGAATCCGTAGTCGGTGGTCACGACGTCCGAGATCTGCCCTGGGGCGAGCGAGAATGCCACCGCGTCGAACTGGGGCGGCATCACCCCCCGCTGGAACCACCCCAGGTCCCCGCCGTCCTTGGCGTCCGCGGAGAGCGAGCGCTCGCGGGCCAGGTCGGCGAACTTCGCGCCCTCCCTCAGCTTGGCGCGGATCTCCTTGGCCTGGTCGAGCTCCTTCACCACGATCTGCGCGGCGTGCACCTGCTCCGGCTCCTGCACCAGCTCCGGGTGCGCCTCCAGCTCGGCCCGGATCTCCTCCTCGGTGACCGCCACCCGCGGGTAGACCAGCTCGTGGAAGAGGCGCTCCTGGGCCAGCTGGGCACGCAGCTCGGTCCGGAGCTCGTCCAGGGTCTGCTGGCGCTGGGCGAGCAGGGCCTCGAACTCGTCGGGAGGCCAGTCGGCGCGCATCCGCTGCAGGCGTTGCTCGACGTCCGCCGGGCTGATGTCCATGCCCCGCCTCGTGGCCTCCTGGACGAAGAGGAGCCGGTCCAGCCGGGCATGGAGGACGGTCCGGCGAAGCGCCGCGAGCTGGTCGGGAGTGGGAGCGCTGGTCCCATCGGGTAGCTCGAGGGAACGGCTCAGCTCCCGCTCGAATTCCGCCCGGGAGACGGCCTGCCCGTTCACCCACGCCACCGGGGCGGCGCTGGGGTCCTCGGGGGGATGGCGATGACATCCCACGGCCAGCAGGAGCAGCCCTGCCGTGCCGCAGGCACGGACCAGGCTCATCGTGTCTGCGGGGGCGCGCCTGCCGGAGGAGTTCCGCCCGGGTGGCCCGGCGGGGGCATTCCCATCCCGCCGTGGGGGGCCATGCCCGGCATGCCCGCGGGCGGCCCGGCGATCTGCGCGAGCGCCGCCTCGTCGAGGGTGTAACCGGACTCGGACTTGAGCCTGTTCAGGAGCTCGTCGCTCGCCGCGCTTCTGCGCTCGCTGTAGAGGCGGTTCTTGATCTGCAGCTTCACGTCCTCGAGCGGCAAGGTGTGGGCCGGCATCCGGGCCTTGAAGCGCAGGATGTGGAAGCCCTTGTCGGTGGCGACCACCGAGGAGATCTCCCCCGGCGTCTGGAGCTTCTTCACCGCCTCGGCCACCTCGGTGCCGTAGCGGGCCTGCAGGTCTCCGATCGGCATCGGCCGGAGGTCGCCGCCGATGGCCCGGGTCAGCGGGTCATCCGAGCTCGCCTTCACCAGATCGCCGAATCCCTTCTCGTCGTCCGGCTTGAGCGCCTTGGCCTTGGACCGGAGCTTCTCCGCTTCGGCGGTGCGGGTCTTCCGCTTCGCCGCATCCTTGGCGTCGGCCGCGAGGAAGAGATCCTGGACCTGCACCGTCTCCGGTCGCTGGTAGTCCGCCTGGTGGTTGTCGTACCAGGTCTTGATCTCGTCGTCGGTGGGCTGGGGAGCCGCCTTCTCCAGCTGCGCCAGCAGGACCTTCTGGGCCAGCGCCTTCTTGTAGGACTCGACGGCATCGGGCTCGTTCTGCAGACCCTGGCGGATCGCCTCGCGGGCCAGCAGCTCGATGCGAACCTGGCCCTCGACGAAGTCCTTGCGTGGCCCGGTGCCCTGCATGCGCATCCGCACCATGGGCGGCAGGGCCGAGAGCTGGCGGTTCACGTCCTCGACCGTGATCTCGCCACCCTTGAACCGGGCGATCACGGTGCCTCCCTTGGACTTGGCGCCGAGGTCGATGGTGACGTGGTCGGCAGAGCCACCCCTCTGGCAGGCGGCGAGGGCGAGGACGGCGATCGAGGTCAGTAGGAAACGGGCCATGGGCGGACCGGTGCCGTAGCATGGGGCCACCCGGGCTGGCCAGCCTGGCGCTCGTCCCGATGCCCGACTGGTGCGTGTACATGCTCCGCTGCCGTGACGGGTCGCTCTACACGGGGGCGACCAACGACCTCGAGGGCCGACTGCGAGTGCACCGGAGGGGACGGGGCGCGGCGTACACCCGGAGCCGGCTTCCGGTGCGGCTGGTCTACGCCGAGCCCGCCGCGGACCGGAGCGCGGCCCTCCGGCGCGAGGCAGCGCTCAAGCAGCTCTCCCGGGTCGAGAAGGTGGCCCTCCTCAGGCAGCGGCGGGGGGCGTCGCAGGGGCGGACGGCTCGGTTTTCTTCTTCCGGCCGGCGCCGAGGACGATTGCCAGGACGGCGAACACGAACGCACCGGTCATCAGCCCCCCGAGCTCGATCGTCAAGGTGTGCGAGACCGTGCTGATGGCGAGCGGCTCGCAATCGCACTGGGAGCGGATTCCCGCCCCGGGGGTGTTGAACCAGGGCAGGAAGGCCCGGGAGATGAATCCGCCGACCCAGGTTCCGGCCAGGCCTCCGAACAGGGTCCAGAGGAGCACGCCACGGACTGCGCTCATGTATAGAGACCTCCCCTGAGCAGGGGACCTTCGCACGATGCTGGCCTGGACGGGTGCACTCTTCTCGATCGCCGCCGCGGCGCTCACCATTCCCATCCTCCGGCACGCCTTCGCCCGGAGCCTGGGCACGGGGCTGATGGTGCTGCTCATCCCGGCCTACGTGGCCTGGTTCGCCGTCGGCCAGTTCGAGCACCGGCGCAAGGCTCTACTGGTGCCTGCCTGGTTCGCGTGCGTGGGGGTGGCCGCGGTCTGCCTCGGCATCCACGCGACCCGCGTCAGCCTCGTCGAGCTGCTCGCGCCCCTCCGCTGAGGCGGCCTCCAGCCGGCCCACCTGCAACCGTGAGTCCGGAGGGGCAGGGCCGACGCCGCGTTTAGGACGTCTTGGGGCTGGGCGCAGAGTTTTTCCGTGCTCGCCCCGCCCCCGGCGGTAGCTGAGGAGGGCTGACCTCGCTGCCGCGAAGGAGCTCTCCGCCATGAAAGTGCCCGCGTATGCCGCCCCGGCCGCCCGTGCGCCCCTCGCCCCGTTCACCATCGACCGGCGCGAGCCCCGGCCCGACGACGTGCAGATGGAGATCCTGTTCTGCGGCATCTGTCACTCGGACATCCACCAGGCGCGAGACGAGTGGGGTGGATCGAAGTTCCCCATGGTTCCGGGGCACGAGATCGTCGGCCGTGTCACCCGCGTCGGCCCGAGGGTCACGAAGTTCAAGGTCGGCGACCTCGGGGGGGTGGGCTGCATGGTCGACTCCTGCGGGCGCTGCGAGCCCTGCCGTCACGGCACCGAGCAGTTCTGCACGGAGGGCGCGGCGTTCACCTACAACGGGACCGAGATGGACCGGACCACGCCGACCCAGGGCGGGTACTCGACGTCCATCGTGGTGAAGGAGAGCTTCGTGCTCCGCGTCCCCACGGGGATGGACCCGGCGGGGACCGCGCCGCTGCTCTGCGCGGGCATCACGACCTACTCGCCGCTGCGGCGGTGGGGCGTGAAGACGGGGCAGCGGGTGGGCGTGGTCGGCCTGGGCGGTCTGGGGCACGTGGGAGTGAAGCTCGCGCGCTCGATGGGCGCTGAGGTCACGATGTTCAGCACCTCCGCGTCGAAGCAGAAGGACGCCGAGCGCCTCGGCGCCTCCGGATTCGTGCTGACCCGCGACCCGGCCGCGTTCAAGGCGCAGAAGGGCAAGTTCGATTTCCTCCTCGATACCGTCAGCGCGCCGCACGACATGGATGCCTACCTGTCGATGCTTCGCCCCGGAGGGACGATGGTGCTGGTGGGCATGCCGCCGGAGCGGCTTCAGGTCGGCGCGTCCGTGCTCGTGTCCCGGAACCGGGTCCTCGCCGGCTCGATGATCGGCGGCATCGCCGAGACCCAGGAGATGCTCGACCACTGCGGCAAGCACGGCATCGTGGCAGACGTCGAGATCATCCCGGCCCAGAAGATCAACGAGGCCTACGAGCGCACGCTGAAGAGCGACGTGAAGTACCGGTTCTCGATCGACCTCGCCAGCCTCCGGAAGTAGGCGCGGGCGGCGCACGGACGATTCCCCCCCGAACCTGTCACGGTGCCCAGGCCAGAAGACACAAGTAAGAACGGTAGCTTGGGCGTATGTCGCGTGTCGCTCGCGACGGGCGCGAACGAGGTGCCGCGAACGAGGTGCCAGACACCTCGTTACGGGCAACGGGTGCCCGCCCGAGGTCTCGCTCATCCCGTCGTGACGTGCGCCAAGGGGACTCAGACGCCCCGCGCGTCCGGCGCCCAGAGGACCTTGTGCTGCTGCAGCTGGAAGCGCACCGGCAGCCGGTCGGCGACGATCCACTCGGCGAGCGTCGTCGGCGACAGCTCGCCGTGCACGGTCGAGAAGAGCAGCCCCGCCGGCCCCCGGTCGAGCCTCCGCTCGGCGATGCACGCCTTCGCCCAGTCGTAGTCCACGCGCGAGGCCAGCACGAACTTGAGCTCGTCCCGCGCGCTCAGGCTCTCCAGGCAGCGCCAGTCGTTCCGATCCGACTCGCCCGAGCCGGGACACTTCACGTCGACGATCTTGTGCACTGCCGGCGGCACCAGCCGGACGTCGATCGCCCCCGACGTCTCGAGCAGAACCACGAGGCCGGCCTCGATCAGCGCCTCCATCAGCGGGTAGACCCCCGGCTGGAGCAGCGGCTCCCCTCCGGTCACCTCCACCCGCGGAGCCCCGAGCGCCCGCACCTGCTCCACCACCGTGGCCACCGGCATCCGCGTCCCGCCCTGGAACGCGAACTCCGAGTCGCACCACCGGCAGCGCAGATGGCACCCGGTCAGACGCACGAAGCTGCACAGGAGCCCCTGGTGCGAGGACTCGCCCTGGAGGGAGAGGTAGATCTCGCTCACCACGACGGAGTCGGCCCACGACTCTCGTCGGGGCTCGATGTGCGGACGTGCGGCCAGCATCGACGTGCCGGTCCTGTAACACGGGCCACGCTCCTGTGGCGGACCCCCTCCGACCAGGCGTAGCGTCCGCACCCGCGCATGGACTGGATCGCCGGAGGGGCGGGTCGGCTTCGGGTGGACATCGAGGGCGGCGGGCCGGGCACCCCGGTGCTCCTGGTCCACGGCGGCGGCGGGGACCGGTCCCACTGGCACGCGCTCGCCCCGCTCCTCGCCCTCGACCGCACCGTCGTCCGTTTCGATCAGCGGGGGTACGGTGAGTCGGAGACCCCTCCCGATGCGGACCGCTCGCTCGCGGCGATGGCCTCCGATCTGCTCGCGGTCGTCTCCGCCACCGGCCTCCGGTCGCCGGTGGTGGTGGGACACAGCTACGGGGGCGCCGTGACCGCCCAGGCCGTCGCCCGAGCGCCGGACCGGTTCTCCGGCGCGGTCTTCCTCGACGCGGTGGGGGACATCCGGGGCCTCTCCGCCTCCGACGTCGCCGACTGGCGTGCCGGTGCCGCTCCCGACCGCTTCCGCGCCACCAGCCGTGCCTGGTTCGAGCGCATCCTCGAGGATGCCCGCCCCGAGACGCGCCAGCACGTCCTCTCCACCCTCGGACTCACCCCCCGCGAGACCTACGTCTCCTCGATGGAGTCGCTGTTCGCCTACGACCCCACCGTCGTCCGGCGCTTCGGTGGCCCGAAGCTGCTGATCACCGTGCGCGGCCTCGACGGCCCCCTCGCGATGCGCGCCTCGCTCCCCGAGCTCCCCAACGTCTACGTCGAGGAGACCAGCCACTGGCCTCACCTCGATCGGCCGGAGCAGATCGCCGACATCCTCCGGCGCTTCCTCGCCGACGTGGACCGCCGTCGCGGGCCTGCGTAGCACCGGCTACTGCTTGAGCTTGTAGCCCCGGGCGAGCAACGCGTAGGTGAACGCCGTCGACGCGACGGCCAGCACCGCGAGCAGGACCGCACCCAGCCCCGGCGGGAGCGCCCCGGTGCCGAGCATCCCGTAGCGCAGGCCCTCCACCATGTAGACCATGGGGTTGAAGTGGCTCACCGTCCGCCACGGCTCGGGCAGCCGGCTGACGCTGTAGAACACGCCGCCGAGGAAGGTCAGCGGCAGCATCACGAAGGTCGGGAAGAAGTTGATCTGCTCGAACTTCTCGGCCCACACCGCGGCCACGAGCCCGAGCACCGAGAACACGTACGCCGTCCCCAGCAGGAAGAGCAGCGTCACCACCGGGTGCGCCAGCTGGAAGCCCGCGAACACCAGCGCCACCGCCCAGGTCAGCAGGCCCACCGCGAGCCCACGCACCATCCCGCCGCCCACGAAACCCAGGAGCAGCTCCCCCGGCCCGAGCGGCGCCACCAGGAGGTCCACGATGGTCCCCTGGATCTTCATGATGAACAGCGAGCTGCTGGTGTTCAGGAAGGCGTTGTTTGCCAGCCCGAGGAACACCAGGCCGGGAACGATGAAGGGAAGGTAGCGCTGCCCGGTCACCTCCTCCATCCGGCCCCCGAGGCTGACCCCGAACACCACGAAGTAGAGCGTCGTGGAGATGAGCGGGCTCAGCACCGTCTGCCCTGGCACCCGGAGGAAGCGCCGCACCTCCTTGGCGAAGAGCGTCCGCAGCCCCATGAGGTTCACGGCGCACCTCCGCCGCGGAGGATCTCGATCAGCACGTCCTCCAGCCGGCTCGCCCGCGTGTCGACCTCGGCCACCGGGAAGCCGCCGGCATAGAGCGCCTGCAGCACCTCGCCCGCGCTCGGCTTCCCGGCCCGCTCGGTCACCACCACCGAGCGCCGGTCCTCGGCCAGGACCGCCCTCCCGTCGAGCGACGCAGGCAACGCGCCCACCGGCGTCGAGAACGAGATCTTCACCCGTTTCTCGCCCATCCGGCGGAGCAGCGACACCTTGTCCTCCACCAGCAGGAGTCTTCCCGAGTCGATGATCCCCACCCTATCTGCCAGCTCCTCCGCCTCCTCGAGGTAGTGGGTGGTGAGGATGACCGTCGTCCCCTGCGAGCGCAGCCTCCGGATGTACGCCCAGAGGTCCCGGCGGAGCTCGACGTCCACGCCTGCGGTGGGCTCGTCCAGGAACACCAGCTTCGGCCGGTGCACCAGCGCCTTGGCGATGAGCAGGCGGCGCCTCATCCCTCCCGAGAGCGCTCGGGTCTGGGCGTTCGCCTTGTCGGTGAGGCTCAGCGCCTCCAGCACCTCGTGGATGCGCGCCTCGTCCGGCGGGCGGGCGTAGTACCCGAGCTGGATCTTGAGGGACTCGCTCACCGTGAAGAAGGGATCGAAGTTCACCTCTTGCGGGACGAGCCCCACGTCGTACCGGGGACGGTACGGGTCCTCGTCCAGGTCCACGCCGAAGAGGCGAATGGAGCCGCTGGTCTTCTTCACCAGCCCGCAGACGGCGCCGATGAGCGTCGTCTTCCCTGCGCCGTTCGGCCCCAGCAGCGCGAAGATCTCACCGCCGCCGATGGTGAGGGACACCCCGGCCAGCGCGGTGACGTCGCGGTATCGCTTCACCAGCTGCTCGACCTCGAGGACGGGCGGGGAGCTCACGGGTCCGCGCGGAATAACAGGGGCCCGCGCCCCTCCGCTCGTCTGCTGCTACTCCTCGGGTCCGTCGGCGGCCGATTCGACCCCGTTGCCCCGTCCGGCGAGCGTCGCCCAGGCTTCCACGTCCGACAGCGGTACGTCGCCGCCCAGCGCCTCGACGTAGGCCACCGACTCGTCCGGATAGACACAGACCTCGTGCGGCACCCGGTCGCCGAAGGCCCAGACCTCCAGCACCCCCGTGCCGGTGTTCTCCAGCGTGTGCGCCTCGGGGTCGCCCGCGTGGTAGCTGACGAAGTCCCCGGAGCGAATCGGCACGCGCTCGTCCCCGTGGATCAGTGTGCCCTCGCCGCGGACGACCACCAGCAGCTCCTCCTGGAACAGGTGCCGGTGGCGGCGTGAGGCCCGCGCGCCTGGCGGGATGCGCTGGATGCGGAGCCCGACGTTCCGGGTCCCGACCGCGCGCCCGACGTCCCGGACCTCGCCTCCCACCCCTGGAGCGATGGCGTAGGGGAGCCACTCGAGTTCAGACAGGTTGAGCTTGCGTACAGTTCCCGACATGAGGGACCGGCCCTGGAGCCGGGGAGGTCGGAACATCGCGCAACCCCCTGACACCTCTTCCCGAAAGCCATGGGCGCGCCTTTGGTTTGACCGCTGACTATCAAGGCATTAACTATAAACCCATGAAGTCATCGGCTTGCCCCCGCTTCGAGAAGATCGACCA
>Ga0335083_10010349_pt1 | contig 11272 bp, 9 predicted proteins | sample Lox_Sample_42_FD_206716 | JGI IMG/M metagenome (GOLD analysis project Ga0335083, IMG submission 206716) | Soil microbial communities from Loxahatchee National Wildlife Refuge, Florida, United States - Lox_Sample_4.2 | ecosystem: Environmental > Terrestrial > Soil > Wetlands | place: USA: Florida... | reverse complement strand
AATAGCGACGTGTCTCCGGTTCCACTGTGATTGCCCGCCCTCAACCCGACCGTCCGAGCCAGTTCCCCGGCAATGCTCTGGTAAACTGCCGGCGACCAAATCGGGTCATTGACGGCCACTTCCGTTTGCAGGTCACTCAGCTTCGGGTCCAGGCGGATCTGTAATTCAAACACAGGAGAATCTTGGGGTAAACCGGGTTTCTCCCGGGCGCCGACTGAAAAAAACCGCCGGTCTGGTAGCCGGTGGAACTTCGCGTAAAACATCTGCTCCGCCAAGTCGGACACAATCGTGTCCAGGATGAACTCCGATTCAGTTTGAAACGGAGTCTGAAAACGAGGTAGTGGAGGTAGTGGAGTTACTGATACGGGTTTTGGCCTGGGTTTGCAGCCCCCGGCCAACACCACAGCCGCCAAGAGGCATATTAACCCAAAGTTCCTGAGCATATGGAGTCAGGCGGGAATATACCGGGCGAGCGCTGACCGGAGGTTTTCCAGTCCGAAAGGTTTGCAGATGAGGGAATCGACCCCGCCGGGCGGGCGCTCCAAAGACTCAAATTTCTCAGGAAAGGCCGTGAGCATCACGATGGGTTGTTGCGGTGAGCGCTCTTTGATAGCCGCGGCCAATTGATCGCCTCGCATGTCCGGCATCAGATAGTCGGTAAAAACCATGTCGAACTTGCCGGGCTCAAACAGGGCCAGCGCCTCAGCGCCGCTCCTGGCCTCCTGCACGACATGACCGTCGCCCTGAAGCAGGATATGGACGCTGCGGCGGACGAGCGACTCGTCGTCCACCACCAAAATGTGTCGTTGCCTGCCGGTGCGTAGTTTGATCATTGCCATCTCAGGGGCAAATTCCGTGCCAGCGCTCTTTCCCAACTGATTCAGCGCCGGTCACCACTTTGGGACACGTTACCGTGTCCAGTCTCTGGAGCATGGCTGCGCCACCGACCGGCGCAAAGAGCCTACGGAGTTTCAGCGCGCGACGGTTCGTTTTGTCGGAGCATTTCGTATCTTTTCAGGTAGGGAATCCAGCGGTTAAGAATCTGATCCAGCGTGCCGTCGGCCTTCCAGCGCGCCAGAATCAGGTTCACCTGCTGCAAAAACTCCGTATTATCGGCACGGACGCCCCAGGCAAGGCAATTCTCGGCCAGCGGTTGTCGCATAAACGTCAGGTCCGCTTCGTGCTGCGAAAGAATCTGGGCCAGCGCAAATGTGTCATCAATATAAACATCGATGGTGGGATTTTGCAGCAGGTAATAGGCGACGTCCTGACGGGAACCGAGTGCCACCCGGTCCGCTTGCGGGCAATTGGTCTGCACAAAAAGGTCGGCTGTGGTACCGGCTATGACGCCGATTCTCACCGGCGCGTTCTGGATGTCGGCGGGACTTTTGAAGCGGTCGGCATTGGCCCGGGTGAAAATGGCCCGCAACTGGTTGGTCAAATAGGGGTCGCTGAACGCAATGCTCAATTGCCGGTCGCGGGTAATCGACATGCCGGACATGATGATGTCAATGTCCCCGTTCTGCACCGCGGGTATCAACTGTTCCCAGCGCAAGGTGACCAACTGCACGGGCCGGCCCAGCTGTCCCCCCAGGGCGCGGGCGAAATCAATTTCGGCGCCGCTAATCTGGCCGTTGTATTTAAAAACCAGCGGCGGATAATCCGGGGTGATCCCGACTCTCAGCGGAGCCTGGCGGGCGCTCGCGCATCCGCTCCCGAACGCCAGCAGGAGGGACAGCGTCGCGAGGAAGATGCCGCTGGCCGTGACGTGCCCTGCCGGGAGAAGTTGTCGGATGAATTTCATTTGATTGCCTGTTGAAATACCGCGCATTCGCGGCCGGGATTGTTGACCGTGCCGCACAGTACAAACGGGCGGACCCGGTGCCAAGGCCAAACCCACCGAAATCCGTCAACCACCCGGAATCGAAATGGGATTAAGCTTTCTGCAGAAAGGTCCCTTTTTGCAGTTCCTCAAAGGCTTGCTGGAGTTGTTCCTGTGTGTTCATCACAATGGGTCCGTACCAGGCCACCGGCTCCTGCAGCGGTTTGCCTGAGACCAGCAGGAACCGGATGCCGTCCTCCCCGGCCTGGACCTCCACTTCATCACCGGAGTCGAACAGGATGAGGGAACGGTTGTCGGCTTCGGTGGGCGGCGTGGTGTCCGCCCAGCCAAGACTTTCCGTCGGCACGGCCAGGGGACTGGATGCGTTGCAAAATTTGCCGCTGCCGGCAAACACATAGGCAAAGGCGTGACGCGTGGTTTCCACGGACAACCGCCGGCGTTTGCCGGGCGGCACGGTCACGTCAACGTATGTGGGATCAGCGGCGATGCCTTCCACCGGACCGCGTTTGCCCCAGAATTGACCGCAGATAATCCGTGCCTTCGTGCCGTCATCCTCGGTGACCTCGGGGATTTCCGGCGACTTGATTTCCTGATAACGCGGCGTGGTCATTTTAAGCGCCGACGGCAGGTTGGCCCACAACTGAAATCCGTGCATGCGGCCCAGCGGATCGCCCTTGGGCATTTCCTGGTGGATGATGCCCCGGCCCGCGGTCATCCATTGCAGGTCGCCGGGCCCGATGGCGCCACGGTTGCCCATGCTGTCACCGTGCTCGACCGTGCCGGCGAGGACATAGGTGATGGTCTCGATGCCGCGATGCGGATGCCACGGAAAGCCGGCCAGATAATCATCCGGAATGTCATTGCGAAAATCGTCGAGGAGCAGGAAGGGGTCGAAGTCAGAGGTGTGACCGAAACCGAACGCGCGGCGCAGATGCACGCCGGCGCCTTCGAGAGTGGGCTTGGCCTTGACCAGGCGTTTGATGGGTCGAATGGACATATCGTTCTCCTGTGTACAGTTTAAATGCGACGGCACAGGAACATTACGCGCTGACCACGCGCTGTCAACCCGGCAACAGGAAGGACAGCGGTCGGAATTCGGAAGTCCGAAGCCAGCAGGCACGCGGTGATTTGGTCATGGCCACAGTCAGCGGCCGGGAGATTTTGGCTTCGCGGCAGTAAGGCGCGGCCCCAGACAGAATTCAATTTGTGCAAATCCGCCTTATTCGTTTCAAAACTTTCTTGTGCGATTTTTCCGGCGGCGGGCATTACCTTATGGAACATCATGACTGAAGATGCCGAACTGATGAGCCGCTATGCCGCCGACGGGTCGGAGGCCGCCTTTGCCGAATTGACCCGGCGGCATGTGGACCTGGTCTATTCCGCCGCCCTGCGGCTGGTAAACGGCGACGTGCATTCCGCCCAGGATGTCACCCAACAGGTTTTCACGGAAGTCGCCCGGCAGGCGAAACGGCTGGCCCGACATCCCGCGCTGGTGGGCTGGCTTTATACCACCACCCGGCTAATGGCGTTGCGGGTCAATCGAACGGAGCAACGACGCAAAGCCCGCGAGCAGGAGGCCAATACCATGAATGAACTCCTCCACCACGACGAACCGCCAGCGGATTGGAACCAGCTCCGGCTGGTGCTCGAAGACGCCATGTACGAACTGGACGACCAGGACCGGCTTGCCGTCCTGCTCCGCTATTTTCAAAACAAAACCCTCAACGAAGTGGGGGTGGCGTTGAATCTGACCGAGAACGCCGCGCGGATGCGGATGGAGCGCGCCCTGGACAAGTTGCGCGGGAAACTGGCCCGGCGCGGCGTTACCACGACCGCGTCGGCGCTGGCCGTCGTGGTGGCCGCCAATGCGGTCCAGGCCGCGCCCGCGGGTTTTGCCGCCACGATTTCCGCTGCCGCCGTGGCCGGCGGAGCCATCCAGGCCTCCACTCTGGTCGCCGCAACCAAAACCATTGCCATGACTACACTACAAAAAGCCATCGTTACCGCAGCGCTCACCGCCGCGGTTGGAACCGGGATTTATGCCGTCCACCAGAACTCGCAACTGAGTTCCCAAATCCAAACGCTCCAACAGGAGCAGGCGCCGTTGACGGCGCAAATCCGGCAATTGGAGCAGGAACGCAACCAGGCGAACCGCCAACTGGCCGCGGTGCTGGACGAAAACGCACAGTTGAAATCCAATCCGAACGAGACCGAACTGCTGAAACTGCGCGGTGAAGTCGGGCCGCTCCGACAACAGGCAGCAGCCGATCAGGCGGATGCCTCACGCAGCGGGCTGGCCAAAATGATGGGCGATCCGGCCATGAAGGAATTCTTACACCAGGCGCAACTGGACAAAATCAAATCCATGTTTGCCGATCTGGTCAAGGAGTTGAAACTGACGCCGGAACAAGCAGATCAATTTTACCAGTTGATAAACGACAACGCTTCAAAACACCTGGAGCAGCTCACGGCCATGGGGCAGACGACTTCGGGGCCGGACAATGCTGATCAGGAACTGGGCAGCCAGTTGCAGGCGCTACTGGGGAATGCGGGCTTCGCCCGATTCAAAGAATACGGCGAAGAAATTCCGGCACGGACCACGATCAACCTGTTAAACAGTCAATTGGGTGACACGCCGCTGACGGCGGACCAGAACGCGCATCTGCTTCAGGTGATAAAGGCCGAGCCGAATAATTTGACACAGGGCATCACCGGCGCTCCGGACCAGGCTTTTCTGGGGTCGCAAGCGGACATTGATGCTTTCCTGCAACAGGTGAACGAGAGCAACCAGCGGATTCTGCAACAGGCCGGCAGTTTTCTCACGCCCGACCAACTGGCCGCGCTCAACAGCGTCCTGACCAAAGCCATTGACACCCGAAAACTTTCGGCCGCCGCCTTGATACAGAAACATTGACGGTTGGACTCTGCGCGCTTTGCGTCCGTTGCGATTAAAAAAATCCGTGGTCAACCGCCGACGCCGGCGTATTCCTCGTCCACCTTGAGGTTCATGCCCATCACGATCAAATCATGCGACACGGCCTTCATGTCGAGCACGTAATCCTCCAGGCACATGAGCCGGGTGAAACCAATGTCTTCCAATGCCCGGATGGCCACTTTGCGTTCGCCGTTGAGTTCCGTTTCCAGTTTGCGCAATCCGAGAATCCGCGCGATTTGCACCTGTTCCTCGATCAGAATTTTTGCAACATCGCGCCCGCGATAGCCGGGGTGGGTCAACACCCCGAGCAGCCCGATGTGCCGCTTCCAGCCGCCGAACCGCTGGTGCAACGTGGCTTCACCGATAATCTTGGTCCCGTGCAGCATCAGCAGCGGCAGGTTGCGCTCGAAATCCAGGTGCCGGCACCAATCATGAAACATGGTGCGCTCAAAAATGGGTTGTTTGATGAACAGCCGCTCCTCCTCGGGGACACTGAGAAAAAATTTGTGGAGTTTGGCCTCGTCCCGTTTGTTGAGCGGACGCACGGTAACCGGCGTGCCGTCGCGCAGCTTCAGTGAGATCGGATATTTTTCGAGCGCAAATTCGAGCATGTCCTTCCTGTAACACGAACGCGCCCGGTTGAAAAGCCCGAACCGCCGCAACAAATTGCAGATGTCCCACTCGCTGCGGCCGAGACAACCGCGCTTCACCCGGTCCGGCTTTTTTGTCGCCTCCGGGCATCATCCGTGCTACTTCCTGTGTTTCGTGGCCGACACAACTCTAACCGATAAGACCCGCGCGTTTCTCAACTCCGCAGGCTGGGACGCTGTTGCCGAACCGCTGACCGGGGATGCCTCCGCGCGGAAATATTTCCGGCTGCGTCAAGCAGGCCAAAGCGTGATTTTAATGGACGCCTCGCGGGCGATAGCGTCCGTCACGCCGTTTGTGCGGATGGATGAACACCTGCTCAAGCTTGGCTTTAGTGCGCCGGCCATCCTGGCCCGCGACGAAGCCAAAGGCCTCCTGCTGCTGGAGGATTTTGGCGATGCCACCTTTGCGCGTTTGCTGGATGACGGCTTGGAACCGGAAAAGCTGTTTACGCCGGCGATGGAGGTGCTGGTTGCCCTGCACCAGCATCCACAAGCCATCCCCCAGGGCCTGCGCGCCTATCATCCGGAAAAAATGCTCGAAGACATCGAATTGTTTCTGGACTGGTGTACGCCGGGCGTATCCGACATGGGCCGCGAAGAATTCACCACCGCCTGGCGGGAAGTGCTGCCGATGGCCCATCGGGTGCCCGCCTCCCTGCTGTTGCGCGATTATCACGTGGGCAATTTGATGCTGCTGCCTGATCGCATCGGCGTCCAACAGGCCGGGTTGCTCGATTTTCAGGACGCGTATCGCGGTCCGATCACCTACGACCTCGTGTCCTTGCTCGAAGACGCCCGGCACGATGTGCCGGAGGGGTTGCCGGAAAAAATGACGGTGCGTTATCTCGCGCAATTCCCGGCGCTGGACCGGAACGATTTTGAAACTTCCCTGGCCATTCTGGCGGCGTTGCGACACACGCGCGTGCTGGCCATTTTTGAACGGTTGAGCCGGCACGAGGGCAAGCATGACTACAAACAGCTTCATTCCCCGCGTGTGGCGCGGTTGCTGCACAGGGCGTTGCGCCATCGCGTGCTGAGTCACGTGAAATACTGGTTTGATGAATACGGGAAACCTGCAGCATGACCGCGACTGTCTATTCGCAAACCAAATCCTGGGAGCGCCGGCAGCTTGCCGGCGTGTGGCGCCCTGATCTGGAGACTCGCCGGCAAGCTGCCGGCTCTCCCGGACATGCACTCGCGCAGATTGCGCCAGGAGTGGCCAAATCAATTGAAGCAGATCTCCATGCCTGACATTAAGAAAGCCATGCTGCTGGCCGCCGGTTACGGGACGCGGCTGAAACCGTTGACGGATCGCGTCCCCAAACCGCTGGTGCCGGTTGCAGGCAAACCGATGATTCAATACGCACTCGAAAAGTTACAGGCCTATGGCATTCAGGAGGTCGTCATCAACGTCTCGCACCTCAAGGAACAGTTGGTCGCATGGCTGGCTGACCGCAAAAGCCTGGCCGTCACCTTGTCGGTGGAAACCGAGCCGCTGGAAACCGGTGGCGGCTTGAAAAAGGCGTTGCCGCTGCTCGGCGATGAGCCTGTCTTTGTCATCAACAGCGACATCATCTGGACGGACGACCTGCCGCTACAAGGCGCGAGCACAGCGGGTGGCGAAGGCGCCCTGGACCGGCTGGCGCGCCATTGGGACAACGCGAAAATGGATTTTCTGTTGCTTGCGCAATCCAAGGTCCGGGCCGTCGGCTACGACAAGGGCGAAGACCAGCTCTTCATCAAACGCGAAAATACGGTCGATTGGAATGAAACCGATGCGCCGTACGTCATCGCCGGCATCGGCATTTTCCATCCACGAGTTCTGCGTGACGCGCCAGAAGGGAAATTTTCCGTCAAGGTTCTCTGGCACCGGGCGCTCGCGCAAAACCGCCTCTTCTGCCTGCCGCACCACGGCTGCTGGTTCCAAACCGGTACGTTGGCGGACATCCGAAAAGCCGAGGATCAGTTGAAAATTTAAGTTGAGAAACTCTGTTTGCCTTCAGCAGTCGGCATTCCTAAACTCCGCACCCCATGAAATCGGCCGGCCGCGTCACCATTTATCATCAGCTGGCGTTCTGGCTGGGCACGGCAGCCATCGTGACGGGTGTGTCCTTTCATCTGCCTGATTTCATTGCCGCCCGCAGCATGCATTACATGATGAGCTGCATGCCGATGTCGAAGCTGATGTTATGCGGGATGGGACTCATCGTCACCGGCATTGCCATGACAGCCTATGGTCTGTTCCCCGTCAGGAATGAGAAGGCAATCAATTTAAGCGGCGCCTATCAATTTCACTCATTGGACAGCGCCCGGCTGAGCTGGGCGCACTGGCAACTGGTCATCGTCCTCTGCCTGGCACTGGTCGTGGACGTAATGAAGCCGGCCACGTTGGGATTTGTCATGCCGGGAATGCGGGAGGAGTACGGCATCACGGCCTCGACCGCGTCATTGCTGGCCTTGTCCGCCATGATCGGTACGACCGCCGGTTCCGTGCTTTGGGGCATTCTGGCCGACCGCTTCGGTCGGCGGGGTTCGATTTTGCTGGCGGCGTTGATGTTCATCAGCACGTGCATCTGCGGCACCATGCCGACCTTTGACTGGAACATTTGCATGTGTTTCTTCATGGGTCTTTCGGCAGGCGGCCTGCTGCCCATCGTGTTCGCGTTGCTGGCCGAAATGACCCCCGCACGGCACCGCGGCTGGTTGTCCGTGCTCATGGGCGGACTGGGCACGGCGGGCGGTTATCTGGCGGCCAGCGGCGCAGCGGCGTGGCTGGAACCAATTTTCAGTTGGCGCATCCTCTGGTTGCTCAACCTGCCCACCGGTTTGCTCGTCGTCCTGCTGAGCCGTTTTATTCCGGAATCGCCGCGGTTCCTGTTGCACGAAGGCCACGTCGCGGAGGCGAAACACAATCTCGACCGGTTCGGCATCGAGTTGGTCCCGGTCCCCGGCGCTGCCCAAACCGAAACAACGAATCATGCCACTGAATTCAAACAATTGTTCCGCAAGCCGTACGCCGTGCTCACGTTGAGCGTCTGTTTTTATGGCGTGGCGTGGGGCCTGGTGAATTGGGGATTCCTGACCTGGCTGCCCAGCATCCTGCGGGATTATCTGCATATGGACAGCAAGATCGCCTATCGGTTACTGGCCAGATCGGCGTTGTTTGCCGTGCCGGGATGTCTCCTCGTAGCGTGGCTGTATGGTTTCTGGAGCAGCAAACGGACGATGGTCCTCTTCGCCATCGGCACCGCCGCGGTGCTGGCTGGTTTCTCGGCCTTCAAACCGGGTGTCAGTCCGGGATGGTTTACCTTGTTGACCGTCCTGCTCTTGGTAGGTTTGAGCGGAATGATTGCCATGCTCTCGCCTTACAGTGTTGAGCTTTATCCCACCAAACTCCGCGCCAGCGGAGGCGGAGTGACGGCCAGCAGCAGCAAGGTTGGTGGAATCGTCGGGCCGTCCACCGTGGCTCTCCTCATGGGTGCTTTTCCCGGTCTGACCATCCCTGCCTTTTCGCTCGCCGCGCCGTTGTTGCTGGCGGCGGTCACCTTGTGGCTGACCGGCAAGGAAACTTCCGGCAAACGATTGGAAGAATTGCAGGAAACGGTGTCCGGCCATGCGGCAAAACGACGCCCTCTTTGATTGCCCAAATAGGCCGGACGCATAAACTGGGCGGGTGAAATCCAAAGGCGCGGTTTATCTCGTCGGCGCCGGGCCGGGCGACGCGGGCTTGCTCACGTTGCGCGGCGCGGAATTGCTCCGGCGCGCCGACGTCGTCCTCTATGACGCCCTTGTAAACCCGGAGTTGCTCCGGCTGGCGCCGCCAGCCGCTGAACTCATCGCCCGCGGCAAAAGCATGACGATGCCGCAAAAGGAAATCACGGCACTGCTCGTCGCCCGGGCGCGTGAAGGCAAATGCGTCATCCGGCTCAAGGGCGGCGATCCCTATATTTTTGGCCGGGGCGGCGAGGAAGCCGAGGCGCTGGCCGCGGCAGGCATCCCCTTTGAAGTCGTGCCCGGCGTCTCGTCCATCGTGGCTGTGCCGAATTACGCCGGCATTCCCCTCACCCACCGCGAGCATTGCTCGAGCTTTACTGTATTTACCGGCCACAGCGATTCGGCGGATGCGGCCACGGCCTTGCGCTACGAACAAATCGCCAAAATCCCCGGCACCAAGGTCGTGCTCATGGGCACGGATAATCTGGAGGACTGGACCAAATCGCTCATCGGGCAAGGCATGCCCGCCGAAACGCCGGTGGCCGTTGTGCAATGGGGCACGCTGGGAAAACAAAAATCGGCCGCCGGCACGCTGGCCACGATTGCGGCGCTGGCAACGAAGGAAAAGATTTTTCCGCCCGCGCTCACGATTGTTGGCGACGTCGTCAAGCTGCGCGAAAAGCTGAACTGGTTTGAACAGCGTTCATTATTCGGCCAGCGCATCGTTGTCACGCGCACCCGGGTGCAGGCCGGTGATTTCGTGCAGCGGCTGACGGAACTGGGTGCGGAAGTCCTGGAAATCCCCGTCATCAAAACCGTGCCGACCCCCCACAAACAGGACATCATAGATGCGTTGTTGGCGTTGAATGCCTATGACTGGCTGGTCTTCACAAGCGCGAACGGCGTGACCGCATTTTTCGAGCTTTTTTTCAAACGCTTCCAGGACCTGCGCGATTTGGGCGGCGCGCGCATTGCCGCCGTCGGCCCGGCCACGGCGGCGAAGTTGCGTGAACTGCATTTACAGGTGGACCTGACGCCGGACGAGGCGTTGGGCGCAAGGATTGCCGCGGCGTTTGCCAAAAATGAAAGCATTGAAAATCTAAAAATGTGCCTGCTGCGCGCCGGCGAAGCGAATCCCGACCTGCCCCGCGAATTGGAAAAGCTCGGTGCGATCGTGGACGACATTGCGATTTATCACACCGTGGCCGAGACGGAAGACTCATCCGGCGCCGGCGCCAGACTGCGTGAGGAAGGCGCGGACTGGATCACTTTCACCAGCGGCTCGACGGTGGAACATTTCCATGCGCGCTTTGATTTGCCAAAGCTGTTGAGGAAATTCCCGCAAATGAAATTGGCATCCATCGGGCCGGAAACAAGCAAAGCCATCCGCACCCTGGGCTTGACTCCGACAGTGGAAGCGAAGGAACACACGACGGACGGTTTGATTGCGGAATTGCTGCGTGCCGGCAGGCCGGCAAAAACACAAGCGAAGGTGTAACCGGTTTCCGCCGCTTCTCCGATTTGGCACCTGCCCGGTTCGCCTCCGGGCAATTGCAACAGGAGACAGCAAGCCGCCGGCGGCGTGATCGGCGACAGCAGCACCGAAATGCAGAGCGCACCGCGGACGGCAGCGCCAGCAGCATCAAGGCCAAAGCCAGTCTACGGCGCAAACCATGCGTTTGTGGGAATCTGATTGGCATAGAATTGGTACAGGAACCAATGCTCTTCGTGCCCGTCCATAAAGCCTAAATCACACCGGCCCAAATGGCGGGTCGAAGGCCGGGCATCCTCATCGTCGTTCAGCGGAGAGCCAGGAGCCGTCAACTTCAACGTGTCAGGGCGCGGCGTCACAAAATCATCCTCTGTTCCAATATCGCCCTGCATAATCGTTCGGCTCGGTTTATGGAACGACGCCAGACGTGTCAACGGTCCGGGATTTGGATCCGTCAGGTCCACAAAAGCCAGTTCGTTCAAGCCAAACGAGTTCACCTTGGAAAGGCGATCGGTCGGGCAAAGATGGATTCTGGCAACGTGCCCGGTGTATGAATCCAACAAGGATGGCCAATCCACCTCATTGTCATTTGAGTCATTGTAGGCCGTAGGCGGGAGAGTGTCATTGTTTTCATCGGC
>Ga0335083_10010348_pt1 | contig 11274 bp, 6 predicted proteins | sample Lox_Sample_42_FD_206716 | JGI IMG/M metagenome (GOLD analysis project Ga0335083, IMG submission 206716) | Soil microbial communities from Loxahatchee National Wildlife Refuge, Florida, United States - Lox_Sample_4.2 | ecosystem: Environmental > Terrestrial > Soil > Wetlands | place: USA: Florida... | reverse complement strand
CTGGCCGCGATCCAGCGCGACCGGGCCACCATCTTCGAGGGCGTGCCCACCATGTTCGCCGACCTGCTGTCCTACCCAGACCTGGACCGCTACGACCTGTCCTCGCTGCGGGTGGCCATCTCCGGCGGGGCGTCGATCCCGGCGCCCGTCCTGGACGCGTTCGAGGAGCGCTTCGGCGTGGTCATCCTGGAGGGCTACGGGCTGACCGAGACCGCGTCGACGACGACCTTCAACATCAGCGCCGACGAGCGCCGGGCATACAGCGTCGGCAAGCCTATCTGGGGCACGCAGACCCAGGTCTGGGACGACGAGGGGCACCCGCTGCCGCCCGGTCCCGAGCACGTCGGCGAGATCGTCACCCGCGGGCTGCACGTGATGAAGGGATACCTGAACCAGCCGGAGGCGAACGCCGCTACCTTCACCGGCGACTGGCTGCACACCGGTGACCTGGGCTACTTCGACGAGGACGGGTTCTTGTTCATCGTCAGCAGGAAGAAGGAGCTGATCATCCGCGGCGGGTACAACGTGTACCCGAGCGAGATCGAGAACGTGCTGCACGCTCACCCGGCCGTATCCGAGGCGGCCGTGGTCGGCGTGCCCGACGAACGGCTCGGCGAAGAGGTCATGGCCGTGGTCATCGTGCGGGCCGCGATGGAGTTGCGCGAAGGCGAGCTGGTCTCCTGGTGCCGGGAGCGGCTGGCCGCCTACAAGTGCCCGCGGGTCTTCCAGTTCCGCGCCGAGCTGCCGAAGAACAGCATGGGCAAGGTCCTGAAGGACGAGCTGGCCCGGGCGGGAATGCCGGCATGAGCGCTCGGCCGGAATCGGGTGGCGTCGTCATTCCACGCCAGGACGTCGAACGGGGCCGGCGACTTGCCCATGAGCCATCAACCGCCCCGGGCCGGACAAGGCCGGGATGTCCCGGCCCGGAGGGACCTAAGGCCATTGGTCCTGGGACATTCGTCTGGTGCCCGCGTATAACGGCGCTGTTAACGTCGTGCGCTCATGGCCCGATAAGCGCCGGGCCGTAACCGGCGGCCTGGGCAGGTGAGAGAGGGAAATCATGGAAGACGTCTTCGTCCTGTCCGCCGTCAGGACCCCGATCGGCAAGTACGGTGGCGGCCTCGCCTCCGTCCCGCCCTGTGACCTGGCCGCCAAGGTGGTCCGCGAGGCCGTCGGCCGGGCGGGCGTGAGCGCGGATGACGTCGGTCACGTCGTGTTCGGCAACGTGATCCACACCGAAGTCCGCGATATGTACCTATCCCGGGTGGCGGCCCTGAATGGCGGCCTGAACACGGAGACGCCGTCGCTGACCGTGAACCGGCTGTGCGGCAGCGGGATGCAGGCCATCGTGTCCGCCGCCCAGGCGATCATGCTGGGCGACTGCGAGGTCGCGGTGGCCGGCGGAGCCGAGTCGATGAGCCGCGCCCCGTACTGGCTGCCTGGCATGCGCTGGGGCCAGCGGATGAACGACGGCGTCGCGCTCGACTCCATGGTCGGCGCGCTCAGCGACCCGTTCGACGGCTGCCATATGGGCGTGACCGCCGAGAACGTGGCCACGGACTTCCACGTGTCCCGGGAGGACCAGGACACGCTGGCCGCGGAGAGCCACCGCCGCGCCGCCGCGGCGACCGCGGCCGGCTACTTCAAGGAGCAGATACTCCCGGTCGAGATCCCCGGCCGGAAGGGCAAGGTCACCATCGTCGACACCGACGAGCACATCCGGGCGGACGTCAGCCTGGACGACATGGCCAAGCTGCGGCCCGCGTTCGCGAAGGACGGCACGGTCACCGCGGGTAACGCGTCCGGTATCAACGATGCCGCCGCGGCCGTGGTGCTCGCCTCGGAATCGTTCGTGAACAGCAACGGCTTCACTCCACTCGGCAGGCTGGTCGGATACGGTCACGCGGGAGTCGAGCCAAGGATCATGGGCATGGGCCCGGTACCCGCGACGCGCAAGGTGCTCGACCGTACCGGCCTCAAGGTCGACGAGATCGACGTGTTCGAGGTCAACGAGGCCTTCGCGGCCCAGGCGCTGGCCGTGACCAGGGAGCTGGACCTACCCGCAGAGCGCACCAACCCGAACGGCAGCGGGATTTCCCTCGGCCACCCGGTTGGCGCCTCTGGCGCCATCCTGGTCGTCAAGTCGCTGTATGAGCTCAAGCGCACCGGCGGAAGGTACGCGCTTAACACGATGTGCATCGGCGGCGGGCAGGGCATCGCCACGATCTTCGAGCGGGCCTGAACCGGGCCGTGCTGACGGAGAAATGACGGCCGTCCGAAGAGAGGCTCAGCAACATGACCAGCAACGTGATGCAGGCGGTCGACATCCGCGAGGTGGCAGTGATCGGGCTCGGCCTGATGGGCTCGGGCATCGCCGAGCTGATCGCCCGCAGCGGACGCGGTGTCGCAGCGATCGAGATAAACCAGAGTTACCTGGACCAGGGCATGGGCCGGGTGCGCGCCTCCCTGGACCGGGCGGTCAGCCGGGGAAGGCTCACCGACACGGCACGGGACGAGATACTCGCCCGGATCCTGCCCACCCACGATGTCGCGACCGGGGTGGCCGGCGCTGACCTGGTGATCGAGGCCATCCCAGAGCGCATCGAACTCAAAAAGACCCTATTCGCCCAGCTGGACGAGGCCTGCCGGGCCGACGCGATCCTGGCTACCAATACCTCCTCGCTGTCGGTCACGGAGATCGCGGGCGGAACGCGGGATCCGGCCCGGGTGGCGGGGCTGCACTTCTTCAATCCGGCTCCGGTCATGAAGCTGGTCGAGGTGATTTCCACGGTGCTCACCTCGCCGGAGACCACCGAGACGCTGGCCCGGCTGTCCCGCGACCTGGGCAAGACTCCGGTGGCGGTCACCGACCGGGCCGGGTTCATCGTAAACGCGCTGCTGTTGCCCTACCTCAACCACGCGGTGCGTCTGCTGGAAACGGCGCAGGCCACACGGGAGGACATCGACAAGGCGGCCACCGCGGGGCTGGGCTTGCCGATGGGACCGCTGACCCTGCTCGACCTGATCGGCCTGGACACGTGCCTGGCGGTCCTGGAGACCCTCCAGGATGAGTTCGGCGGTACCCGTTACGTCCACGCGCCCCTGTTGCGCAAGCTCTGCGACGCCAGGCTGTTCGGCCGCAAGAGCGGACGCGGGTTCTATGACTACCAGCGGACGAGCGCCGCCGCGGACCACGAACTGGCGCCTGTTCCCGCCGAGGTCGCGCTGATCGGGGAGCAGGACGGTCGGCTGGACGAACTGGCCGACCAGATCACCGCGGCCGGCATCAGCGTCGTGCCGCAGCCATCCGAGGCGACTGGCCTGGTCATCGTGCCGGCGGACCCGAGACACCGGGTCCTGGACGCGGCCCTCGCCGCGGGCCACCCGGCCGATGTGGTCGGTGTCCACTTCACCGAGGCGGGCGACGGCAAGCCGGGGCTCGCCGAGTTGGTACTGCCCGACGTGACCGCGGCGGGCACGGCCGCCAAGGCGGCCGCGCTCGCGGCCAGGATCGGGCTGAACGCGGTCATCTCCAGGGACCGGCCGGGCTTCCTCATCGAAGCGCTCGCGTACGCGCAGTTCAACGACGCGGTCCGCATGTTCCAGGACGGTTACGCCAGCCCGGCCGACATCGACACCGCGATGATGCTCGGCTGCGGCTACCCTCGCGGGCCGTTCCGGATGCTCGACGAAGCCGGCGCCGCCAACGTCGTCAGCGTCCTGGATGCGATGCACGCCGCCACCGGTGATCCGGCGTTCGCACCGGTACCCCTGCTGGCCGAATACGCCACGGCCGGAAACCGGTTCGGGGCTGCAGTCCGGGACCTTCTTCCCTAACAGATCTCGCGGCGGGGGGACAGACTGATCTGATGCCCGCTATCCGAGGAGAGAGGCCATGCCAATGAGCCGCTCGTCGCGTGATCTGACCCCGCTGCCGGATCTGCGGCATGGTGCCGCGCTGGCCGGGCCGGTACGGACCCGCAGGCCGGCCTACGCCGACCTGCTCCCGCCGTGCAACGGGGCCTGCCCGGCCGGGGAGAACATCCAGGCCTATCTGGCCAGTGCCCGGGCCGGCGAGCACGAGCGGGCCTGGCGGCAGCTGACCGCCGATAACCCGTTCCCGGCCATCCACGGCCGGGTCTGTTACCACCCGTGTGAGGATTCCTGTAACCGGGCCGAGCTCGACAGTTCGGTCTCAATCCATTCGGTTGAGCGGTTCCTCGGCGACCTCGCGCTCGAACGCGGGTGGCGGTTCGACCCGCCGCCGACCGGAACGGGTCAGCGGGTCCTGGTCATCGGAGCCGGCCCGAGTGGCCTGTCGGCGGCCTACCACCTGGCCCGCCGGGGTCATGAGGTCGAGATCCGTGATGCCGGCTCAGAGCCGGGCGGGATGATGCGCTACGGCATCCCCGCTTACCGGCTGCCCCGGGACGTGCTGGCGGGCGAGCTGGCCAGGGTCGCGGCGATGGGCGTGCGGATGACCTGCGGCCACCGGGTGACCGACCTGACCGCCGAGCAGGCCTCGGGCCGCTTCGACGCGGTGTTCGTCGCGGTCGGCGCGCACCTGTCCAAGCACGTGGACATCCCGGCCAGGGACGCGAGCAAGATCATCGACGCGGTGCCGTTCCTGCGCGACGTCGCGGCCGGCGGGCGGCCGGTGATCGGCCGCCGGGTCGCGGTGTACGGCGGCGGCAACACCGCGATGGACGCGGCGCGGGTCGCCCGGCGGCTGGGGGCGCAGGACACGATGATCGTCTACCGGCGGACCCGGGCGCAGATGCCCGCGCACGAGGAAGAGGCCACTGACGCCGAACGCGAGGGCGTGCGCATCAACTGGCTTCGCACCATCGCCGCGTTCGATGGGCCGGAGCTGACCGTCGAGGTCATGGAGCTGGATGAGGCGGGACGGCCCCATCCGACCGGGCGGCTGGAAACACTCGCCGCCGACACGATCATCATGGCGGTGGGCCAGGATGCCGACACTGCGTTCCTCAGGGGGGTTCCCAACGTCGAATTCAAGCAGGACGGGACTGTGGTGGTGTCACCGTCGATGATGACGGGCAGGCCCGGCGTGTTCGCCGGCGGGGACATGGTGCCGTCCGAGCGGACGGTTACGGTCGGCGTCGGGCACGGAAAGAAGGCCGCCGGGTTCATCGACGCCTACCTCCGGGGTGATAAGGCCGTCAATGCGGCCAAGAACGACCTGGCCAGCTTCGACAGGCTGCACCCGTGGTACTTCTCCGACGCCGAGCGCCGGCGCCAGCCCGAGCGCGAGCCCGGCGGGCGGACCGCCGATTTCACCGAGGTGGTCGGCGGCCTGTCCGAGAACCAGGCGGTCTACGAGGCTCGCCGCTGCCTGTCGTGCGGCAACTGCTTCGAGTGCGACGGCTGCTTCGGCTCCTGCCCGGAGGACGCGATCATCAAGATCCGCCCCAGCCGCCCCGCGGGCCACGAGCACGGGACGGAATATGCCTATGTGTTCGACTATGACCGCTGCACCGGCTGTGCGATCTGTCGCGACCAGTGCCCGGTGGATGCCATCGAGATGATCCCCGAGGAGACGAGCAGGGTGGAACCGTGATGCGCGTCACCGTCGACGGCAACGAGGCGGCGGCCTCGGCCGCCTACCGGCTCAACGAGGTGTGCTGCATCTATCCGATCACGCCGTCGTCTCCGATGGCCGAGCTGGCCGACGAATGGTCCAGCCAGGGGCGGCCGAACGCGTGGGGCAGCGTGCCGACCGTGGTCGAGATGCAAAGCGAGGGCGGGGCCGCGGGCGCGCTGCACGGCGCGCTGCAGAGCGGGGCACTGACCACGACGTTCACCGCGTCCCAGGGCCTGCTGCTGATGATCCCGAACATGTACAAGATCGCCGGGGAGCTGACCCCCGCGGTGTTCCAGGTGGCCGCCCGGTCGCTGGCCGCGCAGGGCCTGTCCATCTTCGGCGACCATTCCGACGTGATGGCGGTCCGCCAGACCGGGTTCGCGCTGCTGGCCTCGGCCAGTGTCCAGGAAGCGCACGACCTGGCCGTGGTGGCGCAGGCGGCCACGCTGGCGACGCGGATCCCGTTCGTGCACTTCTTCGACGGGTTCCGCACCTCGCACGAGGTGAACACCGTCGACCTGCTCTCCGACGATGACCTGCGGGCCCTGGTGCCGCAGGAGCTGATCCGGGCGCACCGCAGCCGGGCGCTGTCCCCTGACCGGCCGGTCATCCGCGGCACCGCGCAGAACCCGGACGTGTACTTCCAGGCCAGGGAGACCGTCAACCCGTTCTACGCGCGGGTTCCCGGGGCGGTCACGGACGCGATGGACGCCTTCGCCGCGGTGACCGGCCGTCAGTACCGCCTCGCGGAATACACCGGCGACCCGGAGGCGGAGCGGGTGATCGTGGTCATGGGCTCGGGCGGGCAGACGGCGGCCGAGACCGCCGCCTACCTCGCCGCGCGCGGTGAGAAGGTCGGGGTCGTCCAGGTCCGGCTGTACCGGCCGTTCCCGGCCTCGGCGGTGCTGGACGCGATCCCGGCGAGCGCGGGCCGGCTGGCCGTGGTAGACCGGACCAAGGAGCCCGGCTCGCTGGGCGAGCCGCTGTTCCTCGACGTGCTCGGGGCGTTGGCGGAGGCGCACGGAGCCGGAGAACGCGCCATCATGCCGCTGGTGACCGGCGGCAGGTACGGGCTGTCATCGAAGGAATTCACCCCGGGCATGGTGGCCGGGATCTTCGCCGAGCTCGGCCGGGACCGGCCCCGGCCGCGGTTCACGATCGGCATCACCGACGACATATCCGGCACCAGCCTGCCGTATGACCCGGCGCTGGACATCGAGCCGGCCGAGACCGTGCGAGCGGTGTTCTTCGGGCTGGGCGCGGATGGAACGGTGGGGGCGAACAAGAACAGCGTCAAGATCCTCGGCGCCGACCCGGCGCGGCACGCCCAGGCCTATTTTGTCTACGACTCGAAGAAGTCAGGCTCGGAGACGGTCTCGCACCTGCGGTTCGGGCCAGCTCCGATCAAGGCCCCCTACCTCATCGGCCAGGCCGGCTTCGTCGGCTGCCATCAGGCGCGGATGATCGGCCGGCACGAGGTGCTGGAACGCGCGGCGCCCGGCGCGACCGTCCTGCTCAACACCCCGTGCCCAGCCGACGAGGTGTGGGACTCGCTGCCGCGGGAGGCCCAGGAGCAGATCCTGGCCAAGCAGATCACCCTCTACGCCATCGACGCCGGCCAGGTCTCCCGCGACGCCGGGCTGGGCCGGCGGGTGAACACCGTCCTGCAGACCTGCTTCTTCGCCATCTCCGGGGTCATGCCGCGCGACGAGGCGATCAGCGCGATCAAGGCCGCCATCGCCAAGACTTACAGCCGACGCGGCCCCGAGGTCGTCGCCCGCAACGACGCCGCCGTGGACGCAACCCTGGCGGCACTGCACCGGGCCGAGATTCCCGGACGGGTTACGGCCACCCGGGGCGTGCCGTCGGTTGTCCCGGCGCACGCACCGGAGTTCGTCCGCGCCGTGACCGCGCAGATGATGGCCGGGCGTGGTGATGCCCTGCCGGTCAGCGCGCTCCCGGTGGATGGCACCTACCCGACAGGAACGGCAGCGTACGAGAAGCGGAACATCTCCGACGAGGTGGCCGCGTGGGATCCGGACCTGTGCATTCAGTGCGGCAACTGCAGCTTCGTCTGCCCGCACAGCGTGATCCGCTCCAAGTTCTACGACGCCGGCCAGCTGGCCGGGGCGCCGGATGGGTTCCCGGCCATGCCGCTGGACGCGGTGGGCTTGCCGGACTCCCGGTACACCCTGCAGGTCTACGCCGAAGACTGCACCGGCTGCGGGCTGTGCGTCGAGGCCTGCCCGGCATCGGCGCCCGGCGATCCGGGCCGGAGGGCGATCAACCTCGGCGCCCGTGAACCGCTCGTGGAGGGCGCGCGGCGCGATATCGCGTTCTTCGAGACGATCCCGGTCAACGACCGGTCACGGGTCGACTTCGGCACGGTCCGCGGGGCGCAGTTCCTGCAGCCGCTGTTCGAGTTTTCCGGTGCATGCGCCGGCTGCGGTGAGACGCCGTACCTCAAGCTCGTGTCCCAGCTGTTCGGCGACCGGCTGATGATCGCCAACGCAACCGGCTGCTCGTCGATCTACGGCGGCAACCTGCCGACCACTCCGTGGACCACCGATAAGGCAGGGCGCGGGCCAGCCTGGTCCAACTCGCTGTTCGAGGACAACGCCGAGTTCGGGCTGGGCTTCCGGCTGGCCGCTGACCAGCATCGCAGCCTGGCCCACCGCCGGCTGGCCGAGCTCAAGGACGCGTTCGGCCCCGGCGGGCCGGAGCTGGCCGAGGCGATCCTGGCCGCCCCGCAGCGGCGTGAGGCCGAGTACGCGGCCCAGCGGGAACGCGTCACCGAGCTCAAGCGCCGCCTGGAGCAGCTGGACCCGGCGAACCCGGCCGTGGCAGACCTGAAGAGCGTCGTGGATAACCTGGTCCGCCGCAGCGTGTGGATCGTCGGCGGCGATGGCTGGGCCTACGACATCGGCTCCGGCGGGCTCGATCACGTGCTGTCCAGCGGCCGTGACGTCAACGTGCTGGTGCTGGACACCGAGGTGTACTCCAACACCGGCGGGCAGGCATCGAAATCGACGCCCCCGGGCGCGGTGGCCAAGTTCGCCGCGGCCGGGAAGAGGGTGCCCAAGAAGGACCTCGCGCTGCAGGCGATCGCCTACGGCAACGTCTACGTGGCGCGGGTGGCGATGGGCGCCGACCCGCAGCAGACGCTGCGGGCGCTGCGCGAGGCGGAGACTTACCATGGGACCTCGCTCGTGCTCGCCTACAGTCACTGCATCGCCCACGGCATCGAAAAGGACGGGATGCCGCTGCGTAACGGGATGGACCAGCAGTACCGCGCCGTGGCTACCGGCTACTGGCCGCTGATCCGCTACGATCCGGTGCTGCGCGCCGCCGGCCGCAACCCGTTCCTGCTCGACTCACACCGGCCCAGGATGCCCCTGGACTCCTACACCGGACGCGAGCTTCGTTACCGCATCCTGGCCCGCACCGACCCGGAGGCGGCCGAGCGGCTGCACCGCCTGGCCCAGCAGCAGGTCAGCCAGCGCTGGGCCACGTACGAGGAAATGGCGGCCCGCAGCCCGGAATGGTTCCCGGCTAGCGGCGACGGGAACGGTGAGGCCGTCAGCACCAGAGACGAGGGGAGTAGCAGATGAACCTGGCCGTCAGCTACCTCGGCCTCGACCTGCCCAACCCGCTGCTCGCCTCGGCTGGCCCGATGACCCAGACCGCCGACCGAGTCAAGCGGCTCGCCGAGGCGGGCGTGGGCGCCGTCGTGCTGCCGTCGCTGTTCGAGGAGCAGATCAGGGCCGAAGCCGACCGGGACGAACGCCTGGCCGAGGTCGGCATCGACAGCTTCGGCGAGGCCGCGAGCTACCTGCCAGACCCCGGCGCCAGCATATGGCCCCGCCAGTACCTCAGCCTGATCGAACGAGCAGTCGCGGCGGCCGGAATCCCGGTGATCGCCAGCCTCAACGGCAGCACCGCCGGCGGGTGGACCGACTACGCTCGCGCCATGCAAGACGCGGGCGCGGCCGCGATCGAGCTGAACATCTACTACCTGCCCGGCGATCCCGTCATCCCCAGCCGCAACGCCGAGCAGCGGTACATTGACGTCCTCGCCGCGGTCAAGTCCGTGGTCAGCGTCCCCGTCGCGGTCAAGCTGACCCCCTACTTCAGCTCGTTCGGCGATATGGTCCTTCGCCTCGAGCAGGCCGGCGCGGACGGACTGGTCCTGTTCAACCGGTTCATGCAAACCGACATCGACCCCACCACCCTGACCATCAGCACCGGATTCAAGCTGTCCAGCCCGGCCGAGGCCACGCTCCCCCGGTCCTGGATCGCCCGACTGCGCGGCCGGGTGCGCAGCTCGCTCGCCGCCAGCACCGGCGTGGAGACCGCCGATGACGTCGCCGCCTACCTGCTGGCCGGCGCGGACGTGGTTATGACGACATCGGCGCTGCTGCGGCACGGTCCCGGCCACGCGACGGCACTGCTCGACGGGCTGACGGCCTGGATGCGGAGTAAGGGATTCAGCAGCCTCGCGGAATTCCGCGGGATGCTCGCCCCGGCCGCCGAGACCCAGGATGCGTACGGCAGGCCCGGCTATCTCAGCGCCGTCGAACAGGCCACCCAGGCCTACGCCTCGAGGTGACCTCCTCGCTGGGTTCGGCGCCCAGATGTGACCACGGCGGATCTGTTGCGCGGAGCCTCGTGTGCCTAAGATCATCGGCAGAGGTACAGGGCAGCGGTAGTGACTAACTCAGAAGGAGATAGACATGGCTGGCATTGTTGTCGGAGTCGACGGCTCCGGTCATTCCCGCAAGGCCCTGGAAAGGGCCGCGGCCGAGGCGGCGGCCCACGGCGTCCCGCTTACCGTACTCGTCGTCCATCAGGCCGTCCGTGACGTATACGGATACCCGTCCCACTATCAGGAAGACGCAGCCAAGACCGCGAAGGCCAAGGAGGCGGCTCAGGCGGAAGCTGACGAGGTGATCGCCCCGCTCGACGCCAAGCCGACTTCCTTCACGGTCACCTCGGTGCACGGCCTGCCGGCCGACGAGCTCGTCAAGGCGAGTCAGAGCGCCGACATGCTCGTGCTGGGGCGGCGCGGCATGGGCGGCTTCGCCCGGCTGACGATGGGGTCGGTGAGCAGCCAGGTCGCCCAGCACGCGGCCTGTCCGGTCCTGATCGTGCCGCACGACGAGTAGCACTGGATTTAACGGGCCGAGTGGGCTCCGGTCATCATGGCCGCGAGGTCCTCGGGGTGCAGGAAGGAGGGGGGCGGCGGTGGGCCCCAGGCGAACAGCCCCCGCGCCCCCTCCAGATCCTCGGGCGTCCACAGCTGGTCGTCGGCTTGGTGACACCCAATGACGTGATCATGGGGCAGGAGCCGGCAGCCGGGCCGCCAGAGGGTTAATAACAGACGCGTCCCTGGTACGTGGACGCGGCATCCACGTCGTATGCACGGCCCGGAGGCAGGCGCCCCGGCGGGCTGGCCGGGCTGGACGCCTGGGTTAGCTGGGCGTCTTGGCTAGGGCGGCGCGGATCTTGGCGGCGTCGGCGGGCGTGCCGGCTGGGCTGGAGAACGGGCCGTGGGGGGCGCCGCCCGCCTCGGCGGCCTGCCCGATGGTGGCGGCGGTGGCGAGCGGGCCGAGTTCGGCCACGAGCTCACGAAGTGTCTCCGGGCCGCGCGAATTGCTCATCACCACGTT
>Ga0335083_10010347_pt1 | contig 11276 bp, 9 predicted proteins | sample Lox_Sample_42_FD_206716 | JGI IMG/M metagenome (GOLD analysis project Ga0335083, IMG submission 206716) | Soil microbial communities from Loxahatchee National Wildlife Refuge, Florida, United States - Lox_Sample_4.2 | ecosystem: Environmental > Terrestrial > Soil > Wetlands | place: USA: Florida... | reverse complement strand
CCGTGTTGATCCAGTGGCTGGCACTGATCTGGATTCTGGACTCCGTGTTCTGGAACACCTTTCGCGTATCTGTCGCTGCCGCAACGGTCGCCCATACGTTTAAGGCCGCAGGGATCTGCATCCTGGTTTGGATTCCCTTTCGTCTGAACAAGTTCTACGGCTTGGACAGCAATGGCAGTGCCAGATTCTATTGTGACCCCCGTGATCCGGCTTATCGGGGACCTCGCGGCGTGAACTTGGCAAGCGCATGGTCCCTGCTTCTGCTCGTATTCGGCGTTGCATTGCTGATACTCGCGGCTTTGCTGCTCCGTTGGTCGTATACCTAGGACACGAATATGTGCGAACTGCTTTTGTCCGTGCGGAGATGGTCGTGGGTTCCAGTCGCCCTACTTTACTGCGGATGGCAGGGGTACTACGCATTCACAGAATACGATCACCGGGCGCACGATCCCCGCGCAATCGTCGGGCACGCAAACATCGATCTCGCGAAACTTCATTACACCCTGAAGTACGAGGATCTCCAGCGCGCCGGCATGTTTACCGATACCCGGTGCAGCGAATGTGACTTTTCTCCAGAAGGATATGTGCCGATCTTCTGGGGCAATGCAGACCAGCAGCTGTACGGCGTTCTGGGCAAAGGAAAGAATCAACTTGATCTTGCCTTCTACTATTACGGTAAAGACGTTCCCGCCGCGCGGCGTCGCATTGATCAATCCCTGGAACAGCTCCGTGCAAGATTTCCCGGCGAGAGAGATGCCATCACAGGTGGATCTGAGAGTTATCAGAAGCCTCCCGCTTCTCATGAAAGCCAATAGGAACGGTGCAGATACCCTCAAAAGTACCCGCACCTCGTTGACACATACCGAGAGCTTGGGAGACGCTGTGAGACCCGAACGCCCTGAGTTTCAAGGTTTTTTCAGCGTTTCCCGTATCGCCTGAGCCAACGCGAGGCCAGCCATTGGCGGAAGGGGTGGGATTCGAACCCACGGTGGGCGTTGACCCACGGTAGTTTTCAAGACTACTGCCTTAAACCGCTCGGCCACCCTTCCCTGCCGCGGATCTTAGCAAACAGGCCGCGTCGGCGATCCGGCGCGCAACCGGCCCATGCCGCTACGGGTTTCCGCGTATGCCATGTCATGGAAAAGAGGCCTATGCTGGGCAATAAACCCCTATCCGGGAGGCGGACATGAGCAAGGCGGCGGATGCGGCAACGGCCGTGAAGGAAGAGCTGGAGCACCTCGTCGAGGACATCCTCGATCTGGCCCGATCATCGGCCAGCTTCGATACCGACAAGCTCGACGCGCTGAAGAAGGGCCTGCACGAGCGGGTCGAGCAGATCCGCGCCGGCGCGAAGCGCACCGCGCGCTCGATCGCCGAGCAGGCGGACGATGCGCTGGAAACGGCCGACGACTATGCGCACGAGAATCCCTGGCACCTGGTCATCGCGGCCGGCCTGGTCGGCCTCGCCGTGGGCGTGCTGGTCGCGCGCAAATGAACACGCCGGCCGGCGCGCCGGATCAGGGCGGGCGTCCGTTCGCCGAGCACGCCCTCGCCTACGTGGAGCTGGCCACGGCGCTGCTGCAGGCGCGGCAGAAGGCCATGCAGCGCAGGCTGGCCGTCATGGCGCTGGCCATCGCGAGCATTGCAGTCGCGCTGCTGCTGGTCACTGCGGGTATCGTGGCGGCGGCCTGGGATACGCCACACCGCTGGCTGGTGCTGTTGCTGGTGGCGGGGGTGTACCTGCTGTGCGGCATCGGCTGCATCATGGCGCTGCACCGCCGGCCGGAAGCACCGCCGCCGCTGGAACTGCTGGTCGCCGAACTGCGCAAGGACGCGCAGCTGTTCGCGTCGATCTGGCGCGGATCGCCATGAGCACTCCAGCAGACACGCCCGGTGTCACCGACCCGGCCACCCAACATGCACTGGCGCGGCTTGCGGCCACGCGCGAGCAGCTGGCGGACTGGCTGGAAGCCGCGTTGCAGCCACGGCCGGTGGCAGGCAGCGGTTCCCCGCTGCGCGCCGCGCTGTTCAATGCGCTGCTGTTCCTCGGCCGGCAGCCCCTTCCCTGGCTGCGCTGGACGCTCTCGGCGCTGGTACTGCTGCGCTCGCTGCGCCGCCGGCGGCGGCATTAGCCGCGCAGCCGCGCTCAGGCGCCGCCGCTGTAGCCACCCTGGAAGGTGGAGTAGATCTTGTCCTGCGTGGTGATGAATTCCAGCAGCGCGGGTTTGCCTTCCTTCGTCGCCCTGATACCCCGCTTCAACGCATTGACGATCTCGCCCGGCTCGGTGACGCGCTCGCCGTAACCACCCAGGGCCTGCGCGAACTCGCTGTAGTTGCCGGAGATGTCGGTGGAGCGGTATTTGTCCTTCGAGGACTTCATGATCTTGAATTCCATCGCCATCGAGAAATTGTTGAACAGGATGGAAAGGATGGGGATTTCGCAGCGCACGCAGGTCTCGAAATCCATGCCGGTCATGCCGATGGCGGCATCACCCCAGAAGTTCACGCACAGTTTCTTCGGGTTGGCGAGCTTGGCGCCCATGGCGAGCGCAAGCCCATACCCCAGGTGCGTGCTCTTGCCCCAGCCGATATAGGTCAGCGGCGCCTGGGTCGCCCAGAACGGCGAGAGCTCATCGCGCGGGCTGCCGGCATCGTGCGTGACGATGGTGTTCTTCACGTCGGTGAGGTGCAGGAAATCCCAGATCACCCGGTAGGGCTGCATGGGTTTTTCATTGCTGGTGAGGCGCGGCAGCCATTCCTTCCACCAGGGCGCGTTGTACTTCTTGATGCGCGCGACCATTTTCGGCGTGAGGCCGCGCGGCTTCTTAAGGCGATCCTGCAGCGCTTCATGCAGCATGCCGAGCGCGAGTTTCGAATCGCCCACCAGCGCCACATCGGCCGGGATGTTCTTGTCGATGTCCATCGGCTCGGTGGTGTTGTGGATGAAGCGCTTGCCCTTCACCGGGAACTTGATGCCGAAGCTGGTGGCGCTGAACGAGGCGCCGGCACCGAACACCACGTCGGATTCCTCCACGTAGCCGGCCACCGCGCGCGGCATGGCCACGCCACCGGAACCCAGCGCCAGCGGATGCGTCTCGTCGAAGGCGCTCTTGCCCTCGAGGCTGGTGGTGACCGGAGCCTCCAGCAGCTCGGCCACGGCCTTCAGTTCATCCCACGCCTTCGCATAGTGCACGCCCTGACCCGCGTAGATCAGCGGCAGCTTCGCCTTGACCAGCGTGGCGGCTGCGGCATCGATGGCTGCCGGATCGGGCGCACTGCGCGCACGCTTGGCGGGCTTGTAGTCGATGGGCCCGGCCACTTCCAGCGCCCACACATCGTGCGGGATTTCCAGCATCACCGGACCGGGCCGCCCATTGCGCGCGAAGCTGAACGCGCGGCGCAGCGCCGGCACGATCTGCTCGGGTACAGTGACTGTCTCCACGTGCTTGGTCACGTGCTGGAAGTTCAGCGAGCAGTTGAAGTTTGGCTTCACGAAGATGTTGTGGCGCGGATAGCCGCCGGGGATCACCACCAGCGGCACGGCCTCGCTGTAAGCCTGGGCCACGGCGCCGAAGGCATTCTCGATGCCGGGGCCGAGCTGGCAGCAGAACACGCCCACCTTCTCGCCCGAGCTCATGCGCGAGAGGCAATCGGCCATGTGCACGCCGACGCGCTCCTGGCGCACCACGATCGGACGGATGTTGGCCTCGGCCGCGGTCTCGGTCAGCGGATTCAGCGGGTAGGTCAGCAGCACCTCCACGCCTTCGCGCCGGAGGATTTCTGCGGTGACTTGGGCGACGTTCATTCTTCGGTACCTTGCCGTGTAAGCATCGCGCGGATCGGCGCGGCCGGGTAGTCTACACGAGCCTTCCCTCTCCTTCTCCCTTGGGACGCAGGCCAAGCCTAGATGCTGTACCGGAAATTTCCCGCGCCCGCCGTACTCGCAGTGATCATTGCAATGTCCTGCGGCCTGGCCGCGCCGGCGCAGGCGGGAACAGCCACGCCACAGGGTCGCGAACGCATCCTGCTCGACCAGGACTGGAGATTCCACAAGGACGACGCACCAGTCACCGACCTGCCGCGCTCCATGCTGCTGCCCTGGCTGCTGCCGACGGGCAATCCGTTCCTGGCCGATGCCGCGCGCCGCGCGCCACCACCGCCCGGCGCGCCGGCTGCCGAGCTGCCGTTTGCCTCGCCCGACTATGACGACAGTACGTGGCGCACGCTGGACCTGCCGCACGACTGGGGCGTGGAAGGCGAGTTCAGCGCTTCGGGCAGCGGCGCGCGCGGACGCCTGCCGTTCTACGGCGTGGGCTGGTACCGCAAGGTGCTGGACATTCCCGCGACGGATGCGGGCCGTTCGATCTTCCTCGATGTCGACGGCGCCATGTCCTATGCGGCCGTGTGGGTCAACGGGGAACTGGCTGGTGGCTGGCCCTATGGCTATACCTCGTGGCGCGTGGACCTCACACCGCACCTGAAGCCGGGCTCGCGCAACGTCATCGCGATCCGCCTGGACAATCCGGAAGACGCCTCGCGCTGGTATCCGGGCGGCGGCATCTACCGTCATGTGTGGCTGGTCAGGACCGCGCCGCTGCATGTCGGGCAATGGGGCACCTACGTCACGACGCCGGCAGTGAGCCGGGACAGCGCCACGGTGATGATGCGGGTGACCGTCGACAACGATTCCCTGCAGGATGCCGGGGTCACCGTCATTTCCAGCATCGTACCGCTGGATGCAAAGGGCCGGCACGCGGGACGCGCCGTGGCCACCACCGCTCCCGCACTGCTGCAGGTGCCACACGGCGCCAGCGCCACGCTGGAACAGCAGGCGCTGGTCGCGCACCCGCGGCTGTGGGGCCCGCCGCCGCATCAGCACCCCAACCGCTACGCCCTCGTCACGACGGTGCTGCGCGATGGCGCGGAGGTGGATCGCTACGAAACGCCCTTTGGCATCCGCACGCTGCGCTTCGACGCGGACCAGGGATTCTCGATCAACGGCCAGCCTCTGGATTTCCAGGGCGTCTGCATGCACCACGATCTCGGCGCCCTCGGCGCCGCACTCAACGAGCGGGCGCTGCGGCGCCAGCTCGATGAGCTGGTGGAGATGGGCGTGAACGCCATCCGCACCAGCCACAATCCGCCGGCGCCGGAACTGCTGCAGATGGCCGACGAGATGGGCCTGCTGGTGATGGACGAAGCCTTCGATGTGTGGCGCGCACAGAAGCGTCCGCTCGACTACCACCTGCTGTTCGACGACTGGCATGAGCAGGACCTGCGCGCGCTGCTGCGTCGCGACCGCAACCATCCCTCGGTGGTGATGTGGAGCATCGGCAACGAAGTCGGCGAGCAGAATGGCGGGGAGGCCGGCGCCGCGCTGGCGCGCTCGCTGGCGGCCATCGTTCACGAGGAGGATCCCACGCGGCCCGTGACCAGCGCCATGAACAGCGCGCGCGCCACCGGTGCATTCGCAGGCGCCGTCGACGCCATCGGCCTGAACTACCAGGGCACCGGAGTCTACGGCGGGCCGCCGCAATACCCGGTGTTCCACGAGCACTTCCCGCAGGCGCTGGTCTACGGCAGCGAGACCGCTTCCACGCTCAGCAGTCGCGGCGAGTACACCTTTCCGGTGCCGCCCGGGTTCGGCATCGCTGTCTCCGCGGGCAGTGGCGAGGACGTGGCGCGGCGCCAGGTCAGCTCCTATGACCTGAATTTCGCGCCCTGGTCCTACTCACCCGACCGCGAGTTCCAGACCCAGGACACCTATCCATATGTCGGCGGCGAATTCGTGTGGACGGGCTGGGATTACCTCGGCGAGCCCACGCCCTTTGACGCCTCGCGCAGCTCCTACTTCGGCATCATCGACCTGGCGGGCTTTCGCAAGGACCGCTTCTACCTGTACCAGGCGCGATGGCGCCCGGACCTGAAGATGGCGCATATCCTGCCGCACTGGAACTGGCCGGAACGCGTGGGACTGAAAGACGCCGATGGCGCGCCGGTGCCGACGCCCGTGATGGTCTATACCTCCGGCGACGAGGGCGAGCTGTTCCTCAATGGCAAGTCGCTCGGCCGGCGCAAACGCGGCGCCGGCGAATACCGATTGCGCTGGGATGACGTGATCTACCAGCCCGGCACGCTGCGCGTGGTGACCTACCGCAATGGCCACCGCTGGGCCACCGATGAGGTGAAGACCACCGGCCCGGCCGCCCGCGTGCACCTCAGCACCGACCAGCGCCATATCCGGGCCGACGGCCGCGACCTGGTATTCATCACCGCCGCCATCCAGGACGCGCATCACCTCACCGTGCCGCGTGCGCAGGACTCGCTGCAATTCTCGGTCGAGGGCCCGGGACGCATCGTCGCCACGGACAATGGCGACCCGACGAGCTTCGAGCCCTTCCGTGCGACGACACGCCGGGCCTTCAACGGCCTCGCGCTGGTGATCGTGCAGGCCACGCACGGCGCCACCGGCACCTTGCGCATCACGGCCAGCGCCGACGGGCTGCGCAGCGATACCATCAAGATACGGCTGCGGCGCTGAGCGGGCGGACCGCCGCCTCAGCTCTTCTTCGGCTCCTCGGGCGCCGCGCCATAGCCCTTGCGCGTCGGCCAGGAATACACCTTGTCGGCGGTGGTGATGAATTCCAGCAGCACCGGCCTGCCCTCTTTCGTGGCGGCGATGCCGTTGAGCAGCGCATGCGCCACCTGGTCCGGATCGGTGACGCGCTCGCTGTAGCCGCCGAGGGCCTTCGCGAACTCGCTGTAGTTGCCGGAGATGTCGGTGGAGCCGTACTTCCTGCGCGACAGCGCCATCTGCTCGTCCTCCATGTGCATCCCGAAGTTGTTGAACAGGATGGACAGGATGGGGATCTTGTTGCGCACGCAGGTTTCGAAATCCATGCCGGTCATGCCGATGGCCGCGTCGCCCCAGAAGTTGATGCACAGCTTCTCCGGATGCGCGAGCTTCGCGCCCATCGCCAGGCCCAGCCCGTAGCCCAGCTGCGTGGTCTTGCCCCAGCCGATGTATGACAGTGGCGTGACCGACTTCCAGAACGGCGTGACCTCATCGCGCGGGCTGCCGGCATCGTGCGTGACGATGGTGTTGGGGACGTCGGCGATGTGCATCAGGTCCCAGATCACGCGGTATGGCGACAGCGGCTTTTCCTCACTGGTGAGGCGCGGCAGCCACTCGGCCATCCACGGGTCGTTCAGCCCCTTGATGCGGGCGGTCACCGCCGGCGTCAGGCCGCGCGGTTTCTTCAGCCGGTCCTTCAGCGCCTCGTGCAGCATCGCCAGCGCCAGCTTCGCATCGCCCACCATGGCGTGCTGCGCCGGGATGTTCTTGTCCACGTCATGCGGATCGATGGTGTTGTGGACGAAGGTCTTGTCCTTGGTAGGGAACTGGATGCCGAAACCGGTGGCAGTGAAGCTCGCGCCGGCACCGAATACCAGGTCCGCGTCCTGCACGTGCGCATCCACCGCGCGCGACATCTTCGGGCCGCCGGAACCCAGCGCCAGCGGATGCGTCTCGGGGAAAGCGCTCTTGCCCTCCAGGCTGCTGCACACCGGCGCCTCCAGCAGCTCGGCCACGGCCTTCAGCTCATCCCAGGCCTTTGCATAGTGAATGCCCTGCCCGGCGTAGATCAGCGGCCGCTGCGCGGCGATCAGCGCGGCGGCGGCGGCGTCCACGTCCTGCGGATCCGGCGCCGAGCGGATGCGCCGCGCCGGCGTGTATGCGAAATCCCCCGGCACTTCCTGGCTCCAGATGCCGCCGACCTCGATGAGCACCGGCCCCGGCCTCCCCTGGCGGGCAATGCTGAAGGCGCGGCGCAGCGCCGGCAGGATCTGGTTCGGATTGCTGACGATCTCGGCGTGCTTGGTCACATGCTGGAAATTCAGCGTGGCGTTGAAGGCCGGCTTCACGAAGGACGCGCCGCCACTGGGGAACACGATCAGCGGCACGCCCTCGGACCAGCACTGGGCCACGGCGCCGAAGGCATTCTCGATGCCCGGGCCCTCCTGGCAGGCGAACACGCCGACCTTGTCGGCCGAGGAGAGCCGCCCGATGGCGTCGGCCATGTGGATGCCGATGCGCTCCTGGCGCACGACGATGGGACGGATATCCACCTCGGCCGCACGTTCGGTGAGCGGATTGAGCGGATAGGTCAGCAGATACTCGACCCCTTCGAGCTTCAGGACCTGGGCGACAACCTGTCCCACGTTCATGAGGCACCTCTTCTTGTTTGCCCGGCCGGCGTCATAAATACCCCTTCCGCCGCCGAACCACAATCTGCCACACTCCGCCAGCGCCGATCGGCTGGGGGAGAAAACACATGAAGGCGAAACTCGTGGCGGCCTTGCTGGCGGTGGTCGGCGGTGGCGCGCTGGCCGGCATCGCGCTGCTGCGCAACGAACCCATCAACTCGCTGTGGATCGTCACCGCGGCAGCCTGCATCTACGTGCTCGGCTACCGCTTCTACGCCAAGTGGATCGAGACCCGCGTCTACGTGATCGACCGCAGCCGCGCCACGCCTGCCGAGCGCCTCAGCAACGGCCGCGACTTCGTGCCGACCCAGCGCTGGGTGCTGTTCGGGCATCACTTCGCCGCCATCGCCGGCGCCGGCCCGCTGGTTGGACCGACCCTTGCCATGCAGTTCGGCTACCTGCCGGGCACGCTGTGGCTGCTGGTGGGTGCGGTGCTCGGCGGCTGCGTGCAGGACATGACGGTGCTGTTCATCTCCACGCGCCGCAATGGCAAAAGCCTCGGCCAGATGGCGCGCGACGAGCTGGGCCCGCTGGGCGGCACCGCGGCCATGCTCGGCACGCTGATGATCGTGGTGATCGTCATCGCGGTGCTGGGCCTGGTGGTGGTCAACGCGATGAAGCACAGCCCGTGGGCCACCTTCACCGTGATGATGACCATACCCATCGCGCTGCTGGTGGGCCTGTACATGCGCGTGTGGCGGCCCGGCAAGGTGCTGGAGGGCTCCATCATCGGCCTCGCGCTGCTGCTGTTCGCGGTCGTGGCCGGCGGCTGGGTCGCCAACGATCCGGTGTGGGGCCCGCGCTTCAACTTCGAGGGCGTATCGCTGGCCTGGCTCGTGATCGCCTATGGCTGGGTGGCGGCCATCCTGCCGGTGTGGGTGCTGCTGGCGCCGCGCGACTACATCTCCACCTTCCTGAAGATCTCGGTGGTGCTGCTGCTGGTGCTGGCGGTGGTGGCCATTCATCCCGAAATCCGCATGCCGGCGCTGACGCGCTTCACCGACGGCACCGGGCCGCTGTTCGCCGGCAAGGTGTTTCCGTTCGTGTTCATCACCATCGCCTGTGGCGCGCTGTCAGGTTTCCACGCGCTGGTATCCAGCGGTACCACGCCGAAGATGGTGTCGAACGAGGGTGACATCCGCCTGGCCGGCTACGGCAGCATGGCCGTCGAATCGCTGGTGGGCATCATGGCGGTGATCGCCGCCACGCTGCTCGACCCGGGCGTGTACTTCGCCATCAACAGCGGCGCCGGCGTGGTGGGCGCGGCGGCGGCGGATGCGGTGCACACCATCTCCGGCTGGGGCTTCCCGGTCACCGTGGACCAGATGCAGCAGCTGGCGAAGTCGGTCGGCGAGAGCTCGCTGTTCGCGCGCACCGGCGGTGCGCCCTCGCTGGCCGTGGGCATGGCCAGCATCTTCGGCAGCGCCTTCGGCCGCGGGCTGCTGGCGGTGTGGTATCACTTCGCCATCATGTTCGAGGCCATCTTCATCCTCACCACCGTGGACGCGGGCACGCGCGCCTGCCGCTTCCTGCTGCAGGACGGGCTGGGGCAGGTCGTGAAGCCGCTGGGCCGCACCTCCTGGTACCCCTCCGTGCTGATCGCCAGCTCGCTGGTGGTGGCGGCCTGGGGTTACTTCCTGTACGTGGGAGTCATCGATCCGAACGGCGGCATCAACATCCTGTGGCCGCTGTTCGGCATCGCCAACCAGATGCTGGCCGCCATCGCGCTCTCCGTCTGCACCGGCGTACTGATCAAGAGCGGCAAGTTCCGCTACGCCTGGGTCACGGCGCTGCCGCTGGCCTGGATCAGCATCGTCACCAGCACCGCGGCGCTGCAGAAGATCTTCAGCCCCGACGCGAAGCTCGGCTTCTTCGCCGGCGCGGACGCGCTCGCCGGCCAGCTGGCCGCCGGTTCGCTGCCCGCCGCGCGCGCCGCGGTGGCCCCGACGCTGATCTTCAACCAGCGGCTGGACGGCTGGCTCACGGTGCTGTTCCTGCTGCTGATGTGGATCGTGATCGCCGAAATGCTGCGCATCGCGTGGCGCCACCTGGCCGGCAAGCCCGTGCCCGCAACCTCGGAAGCGCCGCGCGTGGCGACGCGGCTCGATGCCGTGCTGCGCGGTGCACCCTGATGGCCGCGGCGGCCTACGGAGTGCGGCGCATCCTCTCGGGGGGACTGTCGCTGCTGCGCGGCGTCACCGGCGATGACGCCTACGAGAAGTACCTCGCACACATGCGGACCAGCGCGCCGCGGGCCACGCCGCTGGGCGAGCGCGAATTCTTCCGCGCGCAGCTGGAGCAGAAGTGGCGCTGCGTGAACGGCTGCTGCTGAGCGCCGCGCTGCTGCTGGCCGCGCGCGGTGCGGCGGCGGCCGATTTCGACAGTCTCGCCCGGCTCGCAGCACGCGGGGCGCGCGTCAGCGCCGCGATCTGGGATCTGGATGCCGACAAGCCGCTGGCACAGCTCACCGCCGCGCAGCCCCTGACGCCCGCCTCGCTCAGCAAGATCCTGGTGGCCGCGGCGGCGCTGGACACCTGGCCGCCGGACAAGACCTTCGCCACGACGCTCAGCGCCACCGCCGTACCGGCTGGCGGCGAGGTACACGGAGACCTGGTACTGCGCGGTGAAGGCGATGCCACGCTGGACGAAACCACGCTGTGGTCGCTGGCGGCGCAGCTGCGCGCGCAGGGCATCCGGCACATCGCCGGCCGCATCCTGGTGGAACGGGCACCCTTCGGCGGACCGGGCTGCGGTGGCACCGACCACTGCGACAGCCTGCGCCGTGGTGATCGCGCGTACGAGGCGGCTCCCAGCGCCGTCGGCGTCAACTATGGCAGCTGGTGCATCGCCGTGCATGCAACGCGGGATGCCGGCCACGCCAGCGTGGGCAGCTGCGCCGCGGGCGAGCTGCCGATCCCGCTGACCGGCACCGTGCGCGTGGCCGCGCACGGACCCGCGTTGTCCGTCGAACGCAGCACGGACGCCCAGGGCGACCGCATCATCGTGGATGG
>Ga0335083_10010340_pt1 | contig 11279 bp, 9 predicted proteins | sample Lox_Sample_42_FD_206716 | JGI IMG/M metagenome (GOLD analysis project Ga0335083, IMG submission 206716) | Soil microbial communities from Loxahatchee National Wildlife Refuge, Florida, United States - Lox_Sample_4.2 | ecosystem: Environmental > Terrestrial > Soil > Wetlands | place: USA: Florida... | reverse complement strand
GATGTTTGGGGCGTCGGGTCCGCAGCTAGCAGAATTGTTCATCGCCTGGCGGTGCTAACAATCTCCGCTTGAGAAAATCGTTCCATTTCACGTATTGCGGTTTCTCCGGTCTTGGCTGATGGTGGAAAAGAATGCACCACGGCCCAAGTCGCCGTGGTTTTAACGTAATCCCAAACGTTCCCTAATACGTCTCATCGATATGAATGTTTTGTCGCAACCCATCCTGGTTCTTGGTCGTTGGCGGAGGAGTCTCGGCGGATTGATTGGATGCGCCGGCTTCCTGCTGGCCGCCCTTCTCAATGCCACGCCGCTGCCGCCAGGCACTCCAGTCCATGGCTGGACCATCCTTTCCGGCAGCGAGACCGGCGCCCTCGCGGTCATTGCCGCCGCCCCGGCATACAATATCAATCAGATTAATCTTTCACAGGATCTCATCAGCAATCTCTACGAGATCAAGGACGACGCCAAATGCGCCCTGATCAACCGGCTGATCGACAAGGCCCATGACGCCGGCATCTCCGAGGTCGTGGTTTGGGATCGCACGCTTTACAAGCTCGACTATTACCCCGCCGAGTTCCGCACCGGCCCCAACGGCACCCTCGATCTCGACAATCCCGCCTTCTGGGAATGGCTCAAGGCCGACTACCGGAAGATGCTGGACCGGCTGCCCAAGGTGGACGGCGTCGTGATGACCTTCACCTTCACGCCGGCGCTGGCGGACGAACAGTACTCCAAGAAGCTGACGACGCCGCAAGAGAAGATCGCCGCCGTCCTCAATGCCATCGCCGACGTCGTGATCGGCGAACGCCACCTGAACTTCTACGTCCGCCTTTTTCCCAACGACCGACCCGAGGATCCGCTGATGAGCGGGACGATGAGCCTCCTGGCCCGGCCCGAGGTGCGGGTCATGATCAAGCTGACGCCGCTGGATTATTTCCTGACCAGCCCGAACGCCGAGTTCATCGGCGCCATTCCCCGTCCCACCGTGGTGGAGTTTGACGCGGCCGGCGAATACAACGGCCAGGGCATCGTCGCCAACACCTGGGTCGAGGACATCCTGCGGCGCTGGCGGGACCTGTCGCAGCGCCCGCATGTCATCGGCTATGCCGCCCGCACCGACCGGCTGCATGACAGCCGCGTGATCGGCCATCCCGGCGAAATCAACCTGTTCGCCCTCAAGCGCGGCGCGGAAGACTTGGAAGTGACGAGTGAGCAGGTTTACGACGAGTTTATCACTGCGCACTACGGCGCCGGAGCACTGCCCCTGGTCAAGGCGGCCTTCAAGAATTCCTATGACATCACCACGAGCGTGTTCTACACGCTCGGGTCGGTCCTCGACGAGCATTCGACGCTCGACTACGATGTCTATACTCCGCCCTACGGGCATCTGGTTTCCGGCCGGTGGCTCCATCCGCCGATCGTCTTCGTGCGGCATGGCGTGAACCGTGAGTTTCATTACTGGGGCGATGTCGTGAACCACCTCGCGCCCCCCTTCGTCAAGGATCCGGCCTACGTCCAGCCGGAAAACTTCGTCCCGACACCGGATCAGAAAAAATACATCCATCCGGGCGAAGCCATGGACGAGGAGTATCTGCGCTACGTCGTCACGGAAAAGGACTATGGCGTAATGCTGGCGGGGCAGGCCGCAAGGGATATTGAGCTCGCCCGCAAGAGCCTTGCGCCCGCCGCCTACGAGGACCTGCACAATTATTTCCAGCGCACGCTTCTGACCGCGCGCTTGCAACGCGCCACGGCGTCGGCGTATTTCGGCTTCCGGGTCTGGTGCCGCGGTCAGTCATACCAGACAAAATACGTGCAGGATACCGTGCAAAAGGGGCTGGCCGAGATCAAGGAAGTGGCCGCGCTCATCCGCAACTATCCCGTGCCGCCGCCCAAGGCGGTTTACACCTGGACCAAGGATGCCGACAATGCGGAACATTATTTCCACATGATCGTGGACGGCTGGCCCCGCGTCAGCCAGCAAGGCATCGTCAACCCCAACGCCGGCATGAAGTTTCCGTATGCGGAACCGTGAGGTTGGCCCGCGCCCCATGCCCTCTTCATGAAAATCAGCCGCTTTCTTCTCCTCGCCGCGCTCACCGGCGCTCCCGCCCTGCATGCCGCCAGCCTGCCCACCCCCGACCCCGACGACGGCGGCCTCAAGCTGCCGCCCGGCTTTCGCGCCCTCGTCGTCGCCGACAATCTCGTCGTGGGCCGCCAGCGGGAATTCGGCCGCACCGAGAACGGCGACATGTCGGAAACGCTCCGCTTCATCGCGGTGGCGCCGAACGGCGACGTCTACGCCAAGATCAAGCGCGGCGGCATTTTCGCGCTGCGCGACACGAACGGGGACGGACGGGCCGATGTGATAAAAACGTTCGGCCACGGCGGCGGCACCTGCATCATGGTGCACGACGGCTGGCTCTACGAATCATCCACCACCGCGGTCTACCGCTACCGGCTGACGCCGGGGCAGCTCGTCCCGTCCGGCGATCCGGAGACCGTCGTGTCCGGCCTGCCGGCCGGCCAGCAGCACGACGCGAAATGCTTCACCTTCGATGACGCCGGCAATCTCTATGTTGAAGTCGGCTCCCCCTATAATGTTTTCAGCGAACCCGACCGGCAGCCGGGCGCCCGCGGGCTGGACCCGACCGAATTTCTCCAGACCCACGGCGGCTTCTGGCGTTTCGATCCGAACAAGCTCAACCAGACTCAGGCCGACGGCTATCATTATTCCACCGGGCACCGGCATATTCTTGCGGTGGCTTGGAATCCGGTCTCGAAGGCGCTTTTTGTCGTCATGAACGGCCGCGACCAGCTCAACAGCGTCGCGCCCGAGTATTACGACGCGCTCGACAACGCCATGCGCGTGTCGGAGGAAATGCACATTCTCCACGACGGCTCGAATCTCGGCTGGCCCTACACCTATTACGACCCGTTCAAGCACGCCCGCATGATCTCGCCCGAGTTCGGCGGCGACAACCGCAAGCGCGCCGAGCCCGGCAAATATCCCGATCCTCTCATCGCCTTCCCGGCCCACTGGGCGCCGATGCAGATGACGTTTTACTTCGGCGACCAGTTCCCCGCCCACTACCATGGCGGCGCCTTCGTCGCCTTCCATGGCTCGTGGAATCGCGCGCCGCTGCCGCAGGCCGGCTACCGCGTCTGCTTCGTGCCGTTTGACGACAAGGGCATGCCCACCGGCGACTACGAAACGTTTGCCGGCGGCTTCACCGGCCTGGACCATGATTTCACCGCGCCAAGCGACGCCCGCTTCCGGCCGATGGGTGTGACGGTCGGGCCGGATGGCTCGCTCTATGTCACGGATTCGGAAAAAGGCCGCATCTGGCGGATCATTTACACCGGCGAGAGCCGGCCCGCCGCCGCCAATGCCGCGCCGGCCTATACCGCGCCCGAGCACAAACCGGTCAACGACGGTTCCCACGGCGGCCAGATTTACGCGCAAATCTGCGCCACCTGCCACATGGCGGACGGCGGCGGCGTGTCCAACATGCAGCCGCCGCTGATCGGCGACAAAATCATCGCCGGCGATCCCGCCACGCTCATCAACGTGATTCTCCGCGGACCGGCGGCGGTTCTCCCGCCCGACCGGCCGAAATATGGAAACGCCATGCCGGCCTTCGGCGCCACCATGAGCGATCAGGATGTGGCCGACGTGGCCGGCTTTGTCCGCCGCATTTTCGCGCACGACAGCAAGACGATCACGCCCGCCGAAGTGGCCGCCCAGCGCGCCGCCCAGCCGTGACCGGACGGAAACCGCGCGGGCGCATCGGTCTTGATTCCTGGTTCCGCATGCGCCAGCCTTCCCCGCATGAGCTTTAAAATGCTTTTCCGCGCCATCGTCTTTCTGCTCATCCTCTTCGTCGTGCTTTACGTCGGGATGAATAACACCAACCGCATTCTCTTCTCCTTCCCGTTGGCTTTTCAAAAAGACATTCAGGAACCGGCCGCGCTGATTTACTTTGCCATCTTCGCGGTCGGGGTTGTGGCCGGGACCATGCTCTCATTCGGCGGCGGCGGCGGAAAAAAATCCGCGGAGAAAAGCCCGAAAAAATAACGAAGATTTTTCCCGCCCGGCGGCGCCATTCGCCGGCTCCGGGGCAGCCCTATTATTTGGGGAGGCCAAACTCGGCCCGGGCCGCGGCCACATCGCGGGCGATTTGCGCGCGCAGCTCGTCCGAGCCGGAAAATTTTTGCTCGGGCCGCAAAAAGCGCAGCCATTCGACCGTGATCGCATCGCCCGCGCCGAAGGGACACGGCCCGAGCACGTGCGATTCGAGCCGCGGGTGCGTGTCGCGGCTGACGGTCGGACGCAAGCCGTAATTTGCCACCCCGGGCAGCGCCGCGGGAGACCCGGCTCCGCCCACGCGCACGAGATACACGCCGAGGCGTGGCCGCAGCTGCGGCTCCCAGGCCAGGTTGAGAGTGGGAAACCCGAACTGCCGGCCGAGGCCGGCGCCGCGCGCCACCACGCCCTCCGCGAAATAGGTGTAGCCGAGCAGGGTGTTGGCCGCGGCGACGTCGCCGGCCTCAAGCAGGCCGCGAATGCGCGTGCTGCTGATCGGCTCGCCGTCGAAATTCACACGGTCGGCGCTGAACACGCCCAGCCCGAGCCGCCGGCCTTCCGTCACGAGCAGCGGCACGTCCCCGCGCCGGTCCCGGCCAAAACGCCAGTTCTCGCCGACATAAACACCCGCCAGCCGCGGGAGCGCGCGCCGCACATGCGGCAGAAACTCCTCGGCGGTGATGTGCGCGAATGCGGCCGTGAACGGCTGCTCGATCACGGCGTCGACGCCGAGCTGGAACAGCACCCGCGCCTTGGTCCCCGGCGGCATGATCAGGGGCGTCGGCGCCTCGGGCCGGAAAAGCGCGCTCGGATGCGGAAAAAAAGTCAGCACGGCGGCCAGCCCGCCGCTGCGCCGCGCCGATTGCACCGCCGCCTCGATCACGGCCCGGTGGCCGAGATGCACGCCGTCGAACATGCCGATGGCGAGATGAAGCGGCCGCGACGGCAGGACCGAGGCCTGTTCCAACGAGGCGAAGGGGGCGTTCATGTCGCGGCGCGATGGAAGATTGTCAGCCGAGCGCGACGCTGGGCACGGCGGCGTGCACCGCCAGCAGGCGCTTCTCGATGTCGCGCACCGCCAAAGCCTCGATTTGATCGAGCGCAAGCGCCTCCGCCACCCGGAATTTTCCCGCCGCGGTGCGGCGCAGCGCGCTGAGGTGGGCGCCGCAGCCGAGCTTCTGGCCGAGGTCGTGCGCGATTGTGCGCACATAAGTGCCCTTGCTGCAGCGCAGGCTGAAATCGAACTGCGGCGGGGCGAAACGCAGCAGCTCAAACGCCGACACCCGGATGAAACGCGGCTCGCGTTCCACCTCCTCGCCTTGGCGGGCCTTCTTATAGAGCGGCACACCCTCGATCTTGATCGCCGAATACATCGGCGGAGTCTGGTACTGGTCGCCGAGAAAATTTTTCATCGTCGCGCGCAACTCCACCTCGGTCAGCGGCGGAACCGGCCGGGTTTCCAGCACCCGGCCGTCGGCGTCCTGCGAGTCGGTGATCACGCCAAGCGCGACCGTGCCCTCGTACTCCTTGTCCAGGCTGATGAGGTACTGCGAGGCGCGCGTGGCCTTGCCGACCAGCATGATGAGGAGGCCGGTGGCCATCGGATCGAGCGTGCCGGCGTGGCCGATGCGCTTCATCTGCAGTTTGCGGCGCAGGCGCGCCACCACGTCGTGCGACGTGCAGCCAGCGGGCTTGTCCACGAGGAGGATGCCCTCGATTTCCTTGGGTGGGATCAGCATCAGGAGGATTTTTTCTGCGCGTCGACGGCGGCGATCTGCGCCGCGAGCGCAGCCAGCAGCCGCGGGGTGAAGGTGGCGGCCGGCTCCTTGAGATTGAGGCCGGCGGCACAGGCATGGCCGCCGCCGCCAAACTGCGCCGCGATGGCGTCGAGCCGGAAGGCCGGGTCCTTGGAACGAAGACTGGCCTTCACGCCGTCGATGCTGCGGGCGTAATCGACCAGCCCTTCCGTGTCCTCGGCCGACGTGCCGGTCTCGGCGAAAATTCCGTCCGGCAGCATGCCGATGCAGATCCGCCCGTCGCATTCCCGGTGCAGCGAGGCGAGGAATCTTTGCAGCAATTGCAGCTTGCCGGCCGATTCGCGCTCGTAGAGCTCGTAACCGGCCTCGGCCGGCTGCGCGCCGAGCGCCATGAGCTCGGCCGCAAGCAGGAAGGTGCGGCGCGACGTGGAATTGAAGCGGAACTGGCCGGTGTCGGTGAGGATGCCGACGTAGAGCGCCTGCGCGGCAAGGCGGTCCACCGGGAGGTGGTTGTCGAGGAAGAGCCCGGCGAGGATTTCGCAGGTGGCGGACGAGCCCACGTCGACGAAATTGTGCTTTGCAAAACCGGCGTTGGAAAGATGGTGGTCGATGTTGGCGAACGGCGCGGGAAAACGCACCTGCAGTTTTTCGCCGGCGCGCCCGTGGTCGGCGCAATCGACGTAGAACGCGGTGTAATCGAGCGCGTCGAGTCCGCCCGCACGATGAAAGGCCACCCCCTGGGTGAGAAACTGCATGCGCCGCGGCACCGGGTCGGGATTGACGCAAATGGCGTCGAGGCCGAGCGCGCCGAGCACGCGGACCAGCGCGACCTGCGCGCCGATGCAGTCGCCGTCGGGCCGGGCATGGCCGAGCACCGCGATCTTTTTGCCGTCGAGCGCCGGAAGCAGGCGGCTCAGCCGGGGCGAAAGCTTGGGATAAAACTTAGGCATCGGGATTTTTCTCCGCCTCGAGCTCATCCAGCACCTGGAGCACGCGCAGGCCGCGGACGGTGGAGCGGTCAAGCACGTATTCCAGCCGCGGCAGGTATTTCAGCACGATCCGGCGGCCCAGCTCGGTCCGCAGGCTGCCGCCGATCCGCCGCAGCCAGGCCAGCTTCTCCTCGGCGAAATCTTCCGTGCCGACCACCGAGACGAAGACCCGGGCGTCGCGCAGATCGGGCGCGGTCCGCACCTCGGTGATGGTGAGGGCGACGGCCTCGGCCTGGTGGCGTTTGCGGAGGATGTCGCTGAGCTCGCGCTGGATCAGCTCGTTGATGCGGAGCGTGCGGTTGGACATGGAGCGCGGATTTGGATTCGGGATGCGGAACCACCGGCATTTCAATCCGAAATCCGCAATCCGCAATGATCAGAGCGAGGCGCGGGTTTTCTGGATTTCGTAGCACTCGATGACGTCGCCCGGCTGGTAGCCGTTGAAATCGTCGAGCTTGATGCCACACTCGAGGCCGGCGCGGACCTCGTTGGCGTCGTCCTTGAAGCGCTTGAGCGTGGCGATCCGGCCTTCGTGCATGATCTCCTTGCCGCGGCGGAGGCGGGCGGAGGCGTTGCGGTTGATCTTGCCTTCCGTGACGAGGCAGCCGGCGACAAAGCCCTTGGCCAGCGGGAAAACCTGGCGGACCTCGGCGGCTCCGAGCTTCGCTTCCTTGAGCTCGGGATCGAGCAGATCGGCCATCATCTCGCGGACCTTGTCGCCCAGCTCGTAGATGATGTCGAAGGTCTCGATGCGCACGCTGTGGTGCTTGGCCAGCGGCGTGACACCGTTTTCCAGCTTGGTGCTGAAACCGATGATGATGGCGCCGGCGGCGCTGGCGAGCAGGACGTCGTTTTTCGTGACGAGGCCGACGTCGGCCGAGACGATCTCGAGCTGCACTTTCGTGCTCTTGATGCCTTCGAGCACGTCGCGCACCGCCTCGGCCGAGCCGAAGACGTCGGTCTTGATGATGACCTTGAGCGTTTTTTGCTGGGTGGCGGCGATGTTGGCGAAAAGCTGGTCGACGGAGACCTCCTTCGGCGCGGCCTCCACCGCGGCGGTTTTCTTGAGCTGCTGCTGTGCCTCCTCGGCGAGGTTTTCCGCTTCGCGGGCGTTTTTGGCCGCATGGAAAGCCGCGCCGCTGTCCGGCGTGCCGCTCCAGCCGATGATGCGGGCAGGCGTGGAGGGCGGGGCCTCCTTGAGCGGGCGGCCTTGGTCGTCGAACATCGCGCGGATCTTTGCCCAGTGCGGGCCGCAGACGATGGCGTCGCCGACTTTGAGCGTGCCGCGCTGCACGAGCACGGTGGCCAGCGGCCCCCGGCCGACATCGACCTGGGACTCGATGATGACGCCGGCGATTTCGGCCTTGGGGTTGGCCTTGAGTTCCAGTACGTCGGACTGGAGCAGAATCATTTCAAGCAGGTCGTTGATGCCGGTGCCCTTGATGGCGGAGACCGGCACGGTGATGGTCTCGCCGCCCCAGTCCTCCGGCGGAATGCCGCGTTCCTGCATCTGGGCCTTGACACGGTCGAGATTGGCGCCCTTCACGTCCATCTTGTTCACCGCGACGAGCAGCGTGACCTTGGCATTCTGGGCGTGCTTGAGCGCCTCGTCGGTCTGAGGCATGAATCCGTCGTCCGCGGCGACGACGAGCACGGCGATGTCGGTGGCGCCGGCGCCGCGCGCACGCATCTTGTTGAACGCGGCGTGGCCGGGCGTGTCGAGAAAGGTGATTTTGCGGCCGTTGAATTCGATCTGATAGGCGCCGATGTGCTGGGTGATTCCGCCCGCCTCGCCGGCGGCGACGTTGGCCTTGCGAATGGCGTCGAGCAGCGAGGTCTTGCCGTGGTCGACATGGCCGAGGATGCAGACCACCGGCGGCCGGGCGACGAGATTGACGGGATCGTCGGCATCCGGCCTCTTTTGTTTCTCTTTTTCTTTTTCCTTGGCCGCCTGCTGCGAAGCCGCGTCGCCGCGGTGCTTGATTTCAAGGAGGAAGCCGTGCTTCTCCGCCACCTTGGCCGCAATGGCCTCGTCGATGGTCGACGTCATCGAGGCAAATCCGACCAGCTGGTTCAGTTCCGAAATGAGCTTGAACGGCTTGAGGCCGAGCGCGACGGCGAAGTCGCGGACGACGACGGGCGGCTTGAGATGGATGATCTTGATGTCGCCGCTCTGGGTGACGACGGGGGCGGCGGCCGGCGCGGGCGCGGCGGGCGGGGGCGGCGGCGCGGTGCGAACCGGAGCCGGCGGAGGAGAAATTTTGGCCGCCGCCGGCGGCGGCGGGGGCGGGCGGGCGGGCGGGGGCGGCGCAAATTTGATCGCGGGCGGCGAGACCGATTCAACCGCCCGCACGGGCGCGATCGGCCGCGGGGCGATGGGGGCCGGACGGACCGGGGCGGCCGGAAACTTGGGCGCGGCGGCCTTGGCCGCCTCTTCTTTTTCGCGCCGGATTTCCTCGGCCGTCTTGACGAAGGCGTCGCGCGGAACCCTGGTGGTGAAAGCTGGTGGCGGCTCCGGCGCGGTGGCGACGGCCGCGGATTTTTCCTCCGCCTGGGCGGCGGCCTCGGCCGATGTCACCGGCTCGGCCGCAACCGTCGCCGGTTTCACTTTTCCAAGTTCCTGCTCAATGGCTTCGGCAGAAATGTTGTCGATCGTGCTGGAGACGCTTTTCACGTCGAAATGCCGCGCCTTGAGCAGGGACAGCAGCTCCTTGTTGTCCATGCCGATTTTTTTGGCGAGTTCGTGAATGCGTATGCTCATCAGTCAGTGGAAAAACGCGGTGAAAAGGCTCACACGCTGGCCTTGGTGACACGCGAAAGGATATCCTGGGCTTCCTCGGCGGTGAAGCCGGCGTCGACGAGGTCGTTGGCCTCGACGCCGGAGAAGGCCGCGGGTGAATTGATGCCGATGGCGACGAGGCGTTCGGCCGCGGCGGGATCGAGCGCGAAAGCCTTGGTCAGCGAAGCGATCGCCACCGCGCGCGGATCGTCCGAGGTGGTCTTGAATTCCTCGACTTCGAGCCGCCAGCCGAGCAGGCGCGAGGTGAGGCGGACGTTCTTGCCGCCCTTGCCGATCGCGACCGCGAGATCGTCGGTGGCGACTTTGACGAGGATGCGGTGATTTTTTTCGTCGAAAACGATGTCGCGGGGCGCGGCGGGCTTGAGCGCCTCGATCACCATTTCCTTCGGATCGGCGAAATAGCGGATGATGTCGATCTTCTCGCCGCCCAGCTCCCGCACGATGGTCTTGACCCGCGCACCGCGCGCGCCGACGCACGCGCCGACCGGATCGACCTTGGGGTCGGCGGTCGAGACCGCGATTTTCGTGCGATAACCGGGCTCGCGCGCGAAAGCCTCGATCTTGACCGTGCCGTCGGCGATTTCCGTCACCTCGAGTTCGAAGAGGCGGCGGACGAATTTCGGGCTGGCGCGGCTGAGGATGACTTCCGGACCGCGCGGGGTGGACTCGATGGCGAGCAGCAGGCAGCGGATGCGCTCGCCCGGCTGGTATTCCTCGCCGGGCACCTGCTCCTTGCCGGGGAGCGTGGCCTCGGCCTTGCCCAGGTCGACGAAAAGGTCGCTGCGCTCGCGGCGGCGGACAATGCCGCTGACGATGTCGCCGACCATGTCCTTGAAATCGTCGTAGATCCGTTCCTTCTCAAACTGCCGCACCTTTTGCATCACGGCCTGCCGGGCGGTCTGCGCGGCGATCCGGCCGAGGGTGGAAGGATCGATTTCCTTCTCGATCATCTCGCCGAGCTGGGCGCCGGGTTTGAGCAATTGCGCCTTCTCCAAGTGAATCTCCGTCTTTGGGTTGCTGACCGAATCCACCACTTTCAGCACGGACCACGCCTTGAGCTGGCCGTTTTTCGGATTGATCTCGATTTTCAGCTCCTGCCCGGAATTGACGCCTTTGAGGGCCGCCGTCTTGAGGGCGTTGACGATCGCGGCGATCATGTCGGGACGACTGATCCCCTTCTCCTTCTCCATGTATTCGAGAACGGAAAGAATTTCGCTGCTCATGACTGTTTTAATAATGGGAAAAAAAAAGCGGGCTCGGAGCCCACTTTAGGAAAGTGAACGATGTTGAATGGGTCAACGTAACCGCCGGCGCCAATCCTTGTCAAGTCCGGCAGCCGGGCCGGCCATGAGGGCTTTCCCGCGCAAGCAGCCAGCCCAGCAGTCCTTGCGCAAAACCGTGGCAGGCGGGGCGGTCGCGCGCGCCAAAAATTTCCAAGGTCCGCAACGTCTCCGCCATCGGCGCCGGCAGGTCGCCCGGCGGCCAGTGAAACCACCACGAGACAAGCCCCTGGCCGCGGCCGCGCGCGGCCAGCAGCGGCCAGAATCCGTCGCAAATCAGATTGTCCAGCCGCGTCCCGCCGACCGCGCCGCCGCAAACCCCGGCGCCGATCCGTTCGCGAAGCTCCGCCAGCCCGTGCGCCCGGC
>Ga0335083_10010339_pt1 | contig 11280 bp, 10 predicted proteins | sample Lox_Sample_42_FD_206716 | JGI IMG/M metagenome (GOLD analysis project Ga0335083, IMG submission 206716) | Soil microbial communities from Loxahatchee National Wildlife Refuge, Florida, United States - Lox_Sample_4.2 | ecosystem: Environmental > Terrestrial > Soil > Wetlands | place: USA... | reverse complement strand
GTGTGGAGAGTGAGGTCCACCGGGGCGAGCGGGTGGCCGGCGGCCACCGCGTCGAGCAGCTCCCGGAGCGCCGGCTCGCCCGCGCCGCGGGTCAGTGTGTGCAGGGCCGCTCCCTGGGCCGCGTCGGCGTCGACGTCGAGCAGCGCCGCCCCGGCGGGGTTGAGGGACAGCACCCGACCCTGGCCATCGAGCACGGCGATGCCGTCGGAGACGTGCGCGAAGTAGGCGGCGTAGCGCTGGAGCGCCGCGGCGCGCTGCTCGGCGGCGATTCGGGCCACCTTCTCCAGCTCGGTCTGGCCGCGCACCGACTGCACCAGCCGCGCGTTGCGCAGGGCGATGGCCGTGGCGTGGGCCACGGTGGCCAAGAATTCCACCTCGTCGGCGGTGAAGGCCGGCCGGCGGTCCGAGCCGCGGACGAGGAAGACGCCGGTGACCACCCCCTGGGCCACCAGCGGCAGGGCGGCGATGGCCCGCACCCCGGCGGCGCTCACCCGGGGGTGGACGCCCTCCAGCAGTGGGTGGCTGGGGGCATCGGCCACCGTCACCGGCGCGCCAGTGCGGAGCGCCTCGCGGACCTCCGGGTAGAGCGAGAGGTCGATGCGGAGGTCCTTCATTCCCGGATCGTCGCTGGCCGCCACCACCACGCCGGTGTCGCCGTCGACGACGACCAGCGAGGCGCGGACGATGTCCAGCGCCTCGGCCAGCCGCCGGGTGACGTCGTGGAGGAGCGCGTCCACGTCCGCCGTCTCGGCGTAGCGCGCGGTGAGGTCGAGCAGGAAGGCCAGGTTTCGCTGCCGCTCGGCATCGCTGCGGGCGGTGGCGCGCCGGTTCTGCGCCGAGGCCACCCGCCAGGCCAGCTCCACCTCCACCCGGTCGACGTCCACCAGCGCATCCGCCCCCTCGACGGAGGTCCCGGCCCGGGTGAGCTGCGCGGCCCGCACCAGGGCCACCACCGGGAGGTCGGCTCCCCGCGGCCCCTGCCGGAGAGCGGCCAGCGCCTCCGCGCCTCCCGGGGCGGTGAGGTCGACGATGGCCGCCGAGGCCTCGCCCACCTCGGCGCCCGCCAGAAGCTCGAGCCCGCCGCCGGCCAGCGCGCGGGCGATGGGGTGGCGCGCCGCCGAGGCGGCGGGCAGCAGCACGAGACCGGCCGGACGTTCCATCGACCCTGGGAGAGGTTCTGGTGAATGCAGTGGAGGTGGCCTCTCCCCCAGGGAGTCTAGCGCAGAGGCCGGGCTGGCCATGCTAAGGGCCTCTCGGGTGTAGGGAAGCCACTTGGACGCGCACATCTCGGTGCCACTCCCCGCGGCGCTCTCCGACGCCGAGGCCGCCCTGGAGGCGATTCTTCCCGGTCTGGATTCCCCGACGGCCGAGGTGGCCCGGCGGCTGGGGGAGCGCATCCGCCGGGACCTCCTTCCCCGGCTGGCCGCCGAGGCGCCGCTGCTCATCGCCGCCATCGCCGGGCCGAACAACGTGGGCAAGTCCACTCTCTTCAATGCCCTGGCCGGGCGGCGCCTCTCACCGGCGCATCCCGAGGGCGGGCTGACCAAGCAGTGCCTGGCGGCGGCCCACCCGGACACCGCCTCCGGGGCGGGGCGCCTCGCCCTGGACCGGCGCTACGAGGTGGTTCGGGTCCGGGAGGGCGAGGCTCCCCCGGTGGACGCGCCCGGGCCGGTGGGGCGGCTGTATCTCGTGACCGACGAGCAGCTCCTGCCCGGGCTGGTCCTCCTCGACACGCCGGACATGGACAGCGTCCTGGCCGCCAACCGGGAGCGCACCGAGGCCCTCCTGGTCACCGTGGACGCGTTGGTCCTCGTCGTCTCGCGGCACACCTACCAGAACGCCGCCCTGGTGGAGTTCGTCCGCCAGGCGGTCCAGCACGACCGGCCGTGGCTGGTGCTCTACAACGAGGCGGCCAGCCCGGAGCTGGCGCGCACGCACCTGGACAAGCTCGCCGCGGACGTCGGCCAGCCTCCCCTGGCACGCTTCTTTTCGCCCCACGACCCGGCGGTGGAAGCAGGGACCGCCCCGCTCGTCCCGCGGCCGCTCGACGGCAAGACGCCCCTGGGCGCCCTCCTCGCCCAGCCGGCGACGGGGAGCGAGCTCCGGCGGCGCGCCCGGGCCGCGTCCCTGCACGACGCCGAGGAGGAGCTGCAACGGGTTCGGGCCGCCCTCCTGGCGCGGGCGGCCGAGCCGGCCCGGCTCCGGGCGCGGATCCGGGAGGCGCTCCTGGCCGCCGGCGCCCAGGCCGCGCTCCACGCCGTCCCGGTGGACGTGCTGGTGGAGGCCTTCCGCGAGGAGCTGGATGCCCGAAGCCCGCTCCACCGCTGGGTCCGGACGCCCTTCCGCGGCCTGGCCACGGTGCTCACCCAGGTGGGCCGCCGGACGCGGCAGCTCTTCACCGGCGACCGGCCGGAGGAGGCGGACCCGACCCGGGAGATGGACCGGGTGCTCCGGGATGGGCTGGTCCGGGCCCTGGAATCGCTCGCCCCGGAGCTACCCGCCTGGGAGGGGGATGCACGCACCCGCGAGCTCCTCGCCCGGGCCCTCTCCAACCACACGCTGCGCGCGCTCGCCTCCGCCGGCCTTCTCGAGGCGCAGGCCTCCCCGGCCGACCGGGAGGGGCTGCGCGTGTTCTGTCGCGAGCTCGTCCGCCAGGAGCTCCCGGGCGGCTTCGCCGAGGGAGCGCTCCAGACGCTGGCCACCCTGGTCTACTCCGTCCCGGCCGGGGCGGCGGCGGCGGTCACCGTCGCCTCGGGCGGGCTGGGGCACGACGCCGCGGTGTGGGCCGGGACGCTCCTCTCCGCGCCGCTCATGGAGCGCTTCGTGGACGCGCTGGGGAGCGGCGTCCGCCGCAACGTCGCCCTCGCCTGGGCGGACCAGCACGGCCGCACCCTGGCGCGGGCCGCGGAGGCGCAGCTCTTCCAGCCGCTGCTCCAGCACCTGGATGCCGAGGTGGCCGTCGCCGAGGCGGCGGCGTCTCGGCTCTTGACCGCCGCGGAGGCGGTGGCCCGGGAGGCCGGGCGATGACCGCGGCCGAGCTCTCCCGGCTCCTGGAGGCGGCGCTCGACCTCCCCACCCTCCAGGGCGGCGAGGACCGGCTCCGGCACCTGGCCGCCGATGCCGCTCGGCTCGAGGCCCTCGCCGGCCGGCCGCTCCGCGTCGCGCTCTTGGGCAGCACCGGCGCAGGCAAGTCCACGCTGCTCAATGCGCTCGCCGGCGCCACGCTCGCCGAGGAAGGCACGGAGCGGCCCACCAGCCGCGAGGCGGTGGTCTACGCGCCCGACGATGCCGACCTGGGTCAGCTCGGGCGGGTGGTGGGCCGCGTGCTGCGCTACCGGGCACGGGCTGGCGCGCCGTGGTCCGGGCAGGTGTTCGTCGACACACCGGACCTGAACAGCGTGGCCGCCGCGCACGCCGAGGCGGCGCTGGCCGTGCTCGCCGAGTCGGACGTCGCGCTGGTGGTCCTGCACCGGGGCTCGGTGGCCGAGGCCCGCCCCCAGGAGATGCTCCGCCGCTTCGCTCGCCGCCGGGCGCTGCTCTTCGTCCTCAACCATGCCGACCAGCTCGGGCCCGAGGCGCGCACCACCCTCGCCGCGCAAGCGGCCCGGGTGGCCACCGAGGAGCTCGGGGTGGACGCGCCTCCGCCCGTGTTCGTGGTCAGCGCGCTGGCGGCGCGCTCGGGCCGGGGGGCGGCGGACGACTGGCAGGCGCTGCTCGCCGCGCTCCGCAGCCTGGCCGAGGAAGGGGTGGCGGCGGAGGTCCGGGGCCGGAACCGGCGCGCCGTGCTCGCCGAGCTCGGCCGCCACGTCGAGGAGGGGCTTGCCGCCTGCCGCGAGCTGGAGGCGGCGGTGCAGGGACTGCTCGACCGGGGCCTGGCGCGCGCGCGCCCGGCCCTGGAGGCCGACTTCGCCGCGCGCCTCGCTGCCGCCGGCCCCGAGCTGCGGGCCGCCGTCCGGCGCGCCGCCGCCGAGCGGCTCTCCGGACCGGCGGCCTGGGGGCTGCGGCTCTCCGGCTGGAGCGGCGCCGGGCTCCTGGGGGGTGGCCTGCTCGCCCGGGCCCACCTTCCCGCCGGCCTGCTGGTGGCCGCCTCCGGCGCGGTGCTCGACCAGGTCCAGACCCGCACCCGGGCCCACGCCACCCGGGGCCGGATGGCCCACGAGGAGCCGGCGCTCGAGGCACAGGCCCGGGAGGCGCTCGCCGAGGCGCGCACCGCCGCGCAGCAGCGAGGCGTCCAGCCGGCCGAGCTCGGGCTTCCCGAGGCCGCGGAGTGGGCGCGGCGGCTCGTCGAGGTGCGCGCCGCGGCCTGGAGCGAAGTCGCGGGCTTCGGCGTGGAGCGCGCCGTGGCCGGCTGGTGGCGCTGGGCGCGGCTCCTGCTCCTGCCCCTGGTCCAGCTCCCCCTCCTCGCCCTTCTGGCGGACGTCGCCTGGCGGACGGTGCGCGCCTACCTCGTCGGGCCGCTCCTCGACGCGCGCTACTACGTCAACGCCGCGGCGCTGGGCCTGGTCTGGGCCGCCGGCGGAGCGCTGCTCGCCGGGCTGTCGCTCGCCGGGCTGGCCCGGCGGGTGGAGCGGGGCGGCGCCCGGAGCTTCGGCGAGGGGCTGGCCGCGGCCGAGGCCTCCCTCCGGGCGGCCGTCGCCTCCGCGCTGGCCGTCCCGCGCGCCGCGGCCGAGGCGCTCGCCGCCCGCGGCCGGCTCCCCAGTGGCGAGGCGAGTCAGCCCTCCGGGCGGTGAAGCGCGCGGAGCCGGGCGGCGACCCTGGCCGTGCCGGTGTGGAGCTGCTCCCCGTCCCAGAGGGCCGGCGTCACGCCTCCGCCGTGGCGCTGGAGATCTCCGGCCGCCTCGGGGAAGGCGACGTTGCGGAAGCGAACCAATGGAAAGAGCCCGAGCGCTCCCACCAGCCGGCGCATCTCCGCCGAGCCCGGCTCTGCGATGCGGTGGAAGAGCTCGGCCTTCACCTTCTAGGGGCCCACCGCCCGCTTCCGGGCGGTGTCCAGGCGCGAGCGCTCGCGCTGGGCGGCGGCCTCGGCCGCGGCCAACCCCGGGTCTCCGGCGGGAAGGGCCTTGAGCCGCTCCTCCGCCTCCCGCAGCCGGGCGGCCGCGACCTCGGCGTCGAGCGCGGAGAGCGGCTCCACCTCGTCGGGAAGGATGCGGACCAGATCCTCGTTCACCTCGAAGAAGCCTCCGGAGACGAACCATTCCTCGGTCTTCCCCCCGCTGCGCACCCGGAGCGGCCCGGGGGCGAGGAGCCCGAGAAAGGGGGAGTGCCCGGGCAGCACGCCGTACATCCCGTCCGCCGCGGGGGCCACCACCTCGTCGGCAGTGAGCTGGGCCACCCGCCGCTCGGGGGTGACGATCTCCACGTTGAGCTTGGCCATGCCTCGGGTCCTCGCTTCCTAGAAGTCCAGCCTCTGCGTGAGCGGCTCGACGGTCTCGAACTCCACCTGGTTCGCCTCGGTAATGCGGGGTCGCCGCCCGGGGACGCCGGCCACTCCCTCCAGCCAGCAGAAGTGCGACTCGAGGTCCCGCAGCTTGTCGAAGCGGCGCTTCATGAAGTCACCCAGGGGCCGCTCGGCGAGCAGCGTCCCGCGCCGGTCGTAGAGCGTGGCCACCACGGCGTGCACGAAGGGGACACCGGGCGGCGGAGGCTTGCTGCTGCTCCCCTTCTGCTTGGGCAGGGGAGGCGTGCGCGGGAGCACGGTGAGCACCCAGAAGCGCTCCCCGTCGTTGCTGATGAAGAACAGGTCGTCCACCGTTCCGGCGCACAGAGGAAGGCTCCACGCCGGGTCGGCGTCCCGGGTGGCCTGGACCTCGCAGTGTCCGGGCGAATTCTCCAAGAGCTGGATGCTCCACACGCCGTTCGAGGAGGCATGGGCCCGGCTCTCGCGGGGGGCGGACAGCGCGAGCGCGGGCAGGAGGACCAGGAAGGACTGCGCCACGACCCCCAAGACCGTTCATCCCTCCGTCAGGGCGGTCACGCCTGCTTCTTGGCGTTCTCCACCGCCTCGTCGATGGTTCCCACGTAGAAGAAGGCGCTCTCCGGGATCTCGTCGTGCTTCCCCTCGGCGATCTCCCGGAAGCCGCGGATGGTGTCGGCCAGCTTGACGTACCGGCCGGCCTTGCCGGTGAACACCTCGGCGGTGAAGAAGGGCTGGCTCAGGAAGCGCTGGATCTTCCGCGCCCGCGCCACCACCAGCTTGTCATCCTCGGACAGCTCGTCCATCCCCAGGATGGCGATGATGTCCTGGAGCTGGCGGTAGCGCTGGAGGATGTTCTGGACCTTGCGGGCCACCGCGTAGTGGTCCGGGCCGACCACCGCGGGATCGAGGATCCGGCTCGTGGAATCGAGCGGGTCCACCGCCGGATAGATGCCCAGCTCGGAGATGGGCCGGCTGAGCACGATGGTCGCGTCCAGGTGAGCGAAGGTGGTGGCCGGCGCGGGGTCGGTGAGGTCGTCGGCGGGAACGTAGATCGCCTGCACCGACGTCACCGAGCCCTTGTGGGTGGTGGTGATGCGCTCTTGAAGAGCCCCCATCTCGGTGGCCAGGGTGGGCTGGTAACCCACCGCGGAGGGGATGCGGCCGAGGAGTGCGGACACCTCCGACCCGGCCTGGGTGAAGCGGAAGATGTTGTCCACGAAGAGGAGCACGTCCTTGCCCTCCACGTCGCGGAAGTACTCGGCCATGGTCAGTGCCGAGAGCCCGACGCGGGCGCGCGCTCCGGGCGGCTCGTTCATCTGCCCGTAGACGAGCACCGCCTGGCTGGCCTGGAGGTCATCCAGCCGGATGACCTTCCCCTCCTGGAACTCGCGGTACAGGTCGTTTCCCTCGCGGGTGCGCTCCCCCACCCCGGCGAAGACGCTGAAGCCGCCCTTCTCGATGGCCGCGTTGCGGATGAACTCGGTGAGGAGCACCGTCTTGCCCACGCCGGCGCCCCCGAAGAGGCCCACCTTCCCGCCGCGGGTGAAGGGACAGAGCAGGTCGATGACCTTGATCCCGGTCTCGAACTGCGCGACCTTGACGTCCTGGTCGGTGAACGTCGGCGGGGGCCGGTGGATGGGCCAGTACTGCTCCGCCTTCACCGGGCCGAGCTCGTCCACCGGGTCGCCGATGACGTTGAGGATGCGGCCCAGGGTGGCCTTCCCCACCGGGACGGAGATCGGCCCGCCCAGGTTCTTCACCGCCTGGCCGCGGGAGAGCCCGTCGGTGCTGTCCATGGCGATGGTACGCACCGTGTTCTCGCCCAGGTGCTGCGCCACCTCGAGGACCAGGTTGTCCTCGGCGGTGCTCAGGCTGGGGTTGGTCACCCGGAGGGCGGTGTACACCTCGGGGATGGCGCCGGGCGGAAACTCCACGTCCACCACCGGACCAAGAACCTGGGTCACTCTTCCTGGGGGCTGGGCGGTTGCGCTCATGGCTCCTGTCGAACTTCTCCTTGGTTATTTCAGCGCCTCGGCCCCGGAGACGATCTCCATCAGCTCCTTGGTGATCGCCGCCTGGCGGGTGCGGTTGTAGAGCAGCGACAGCCGGTCGATGGCATCGCTGGCGTTGTTGGTGGCGGCCTCCATGGCCGCCAAGCGGGCCGCGTGCTCGGAGGCGGTGGACTCGAGCAGCGCGCGCAGGATGCGGATCGACCAGGCGTGGGGAAGCAGCCGGTCGAACACCACCTCCACGCTGGGCTCGTAGTCGAAGTCGACCAGCGAGCGCTTGCCGGTGGGCGGCGGCTCGGCCTCCGGGGTCAGGTCCTCCAGGGGGAGGATGCGCATCAGCTCCACCCGCTGGCTGATCGCCGAGACGAAGGAGTTGAAGCAGATCCAGACCTGGTCCACCCGGCCGGCGAGGAACTCGGCCGAGAGGTCGTCGGCCAGGGCGTCCGCGGTGGCGAAGCTCACCCGGGAGAGGAGGCCGGCGTGATTCTTGCGGATCTCCAGCCCTCGCCGCTTGAAGAACTCGTAGCCCTTGCGGCCCACGGTGGAGAGGCGGAGCGTCTCGTAGGTCCGGGCGTTCTCGTACAGGAAGCGGGACACCCGCCGGATGACGTTGGAGTTGAAGGCGCCGGCCAGCCCTCGGTCCGAGGTGAGGACGAGGATCTCCGCCCGCTTGGGCTGCGCCGGGGCGATGAGCAGGGGATGGGTGAGCGCGCCATGGCGCACGGTGATGTCGCGGAGCACGCGCTCCAGCGCCGCAGAGTAGGGCCGGGTGGCCATCAGCGCCTCCTGGGCCCGGCGCAGCTTGGCCGCGGAGACCATCTTCAGCGCCTTGGTGATCTGCTGCGTGCTCTTGAAGGAGCGGACGCGCTTGCGGATGTCGCGGAGGCTGGCCATCGGTGGGGGGCCCCAGGGCGGCGCCCCCTATGTCGCAGGCGGGCCCAAAAAGCAACGTCGGTGATCTGCGCCAGACTGCTCGTCGCGCGCCCGGGTCTCGGGCGCCCGCGCCGCGCACGCCCCGGAACATGAGCCGCCCCTCGCCCCGCCGGATCGCCCTCCTTGCCCTCGGCGCTGCCCTCCTCCTGCTCGGGGTGCCGTCGGTGGCCATCGAGCTGCTGGCGCGAAGGGCCATCGTCCCTCCCTCCGCGGCCCGCCCGGCTCCGGTGGCGATGGTCTTCGGCGCCGGGCTGGCCCCCGGCGGTGAGGCCTCACCGCTCCTCGCCGAGCGTCTGGAGACGGCGCTCGGGCTCTACCAGTCTGGAAAGGTGAAGAGGCTCCTACTCACCGGCAACGCCGGAGCGCACCACGACGAGGTCCGCGCCATGCGCCGCTACCTGCTCGGCTCGGGGGTTCCCGAGAGCGCGCTCATCCTCGACCTGGAGGGGGCCTCGACCTTCGACAGCTGCTGGCGGGCGAGGAGCGTCTTTGGCGTGAGGCAGGCGCTCCTCGTCACCCAGAGGTTCCACCTGCCGCGCGCGCTGTTCATCGCCTCCCGCGCCGGGATCGACGCCCAGGGCGTCGCCGCCGGAGGGCGCTCGCGGTGGACCGCTCCCTTCGTGTGGCGGGAGCTGCTCGCCCGGCCCCTGGCGGTGCTCGACGTGCTCATCCACCGCACGCCGGCACCGCCCGAGGCCTCGGTCGACCTGGGCTAGGGTTTACTTCGCCGGGGCGTCGGCCGGCTTGTCCGCGGCTGGCTTCGCCGTGGCCGGGGGGGCCTTCTTGGAGGACGACTTGTGGCTGCTGCTGCTCTTCTTCTTCTCCGACGAAGAGGCCTTGGGCGCGTCCGAAGAGGCGGCCGGCTTGGCAGCGTCGTCGGCGAAGGCAGCCAGAGAGGTGGTGAGGATGAGTGCAGCGAGAAGGTTCTTCATGGTTGGTGTGGCTCCTGTTTTCAGCGTGACCGGAGCTGACGCGCCCCGTCGTGACCCCTCTGGAGCACGCCCTGTGCCACCAAAGGAAAAGGCGCCCTCCGGTTGCCCGGAAGGCGCCCTTTCGAACAAGCGTTGCTCGAGCGGAGCTTACTTCTTGTCCGCCGGGGCGGCCGGAGCGGCGGCCGGGGCAGCAGCCTTCTCACCGCCCTTGGCGTCCTTCTTGTCGGCCTTCTTCTCGGCCTTGGCGTCCTTCTTCTCCTCGTGCTTGCTCTCCGACTTCTTCTCCGCCGGAGCGGCGGCCGGGGCGGCAGCCTGAGCGAACACCGCGAAAGAGGTGCCAAGGACCAGCGCTGAGATCAGCTTCTTCATTTGAGTATTGCTCCTGGGGACTTCCCAAGCGGCGGGGCACCATGCCCCACCGAGTGGCGTCGCCCTGAGCACCCTTCGTGCCAAGACCGATCGGCGCAGTTTGGCTGCCTCGACCTGAGGCGAGACTCCGCAGCCCTGGAGGCTGCCTGGGGATGATTTCCTCAGCCTCGAGCGTTACCGGGGGACTGGAACGCACCTCGGGTCCACGGACCGCCTGTGCGAGGATGCCGCCGATTTGACCGTCCCCGCCTCCGCCTTCCGCTCCTCGTTCCGGCGCTACCGGGCTGCCTTCGTCTTCGTCGTCGCGCTGCTCGCCCTGGTGGCCGGCTTCACCCTCTGGAACGAGCTGCACACCAACGTCCGCATCGACGAGCTGTTCAGCGAGGCGCTGGAGCGAGAGCAGCTCATCGGCCGGATCCGCGCCGACGCGCTCGACCTCCAGGACAAGGTCAACGACCACATCCAGGCCTCGAGCGACGAGCTGCGGCAGGAGGCTGACGCGCGGATGGAGGAGGTGCTCGCCGACGCCAAGGAGGCGCGCATGGAGTACACCCGCGGCCTCCCCGCCGGCGAGGTGGAGGTGTGGCGGCGCTTCGACGAGACGGCTCGTCAGCTGGCGCAGTCGGCGCGGGTGGCCCTCAAGTTCAGCAACCGGAAGGAGCTGGAGCGCGCCCGGCAGCACCTGGAGGCCGAGCTCCGGCCGATCAGCACCAAGCTGGACGCGCTCGCCGCCGAGCTCTCGGCCAAGAACGCCGAGGAGACCCGGCGCCTGCTCCACCAGCGGGAGAACCTGCGCACCAAGACCACCCTGGTCGGGACGCTGGTGGCCGCGGCGTCGATCATCATGGCCCTCCTGGTGGGGACGAGCGTGGTGCGCATCCTCCGGCGCCAGGAGCGCACCATCGCCGCCCAGCTGGAGGAGCTCGACCGGCGCAACCGGGAGCTCGATTCCTTCGCCAGCCGCGTCGCCCACGACCTGGTCGGACCGCTCAATCCGCTCAAGGGGTACCTCACCCTCATCGCCCGCTCGCCGGCGGTGGTGGATCCGGACGTCCGCGAGATGGTGGCCGAGGCCGAGGCCTCGGCCACCCGCATGGCGGAGCTGGTCGAGGCGCTCCTTCGCTTCTGCCGGTCGGGGACGCGGAGCGAGGCGCCCGGGGCGGAGCTGGACACGGCGGTGACCACCATCCTCCTCGAGCTGGACCAGGTGGCCGTCCTCCATGACATCCGGCTGGAGCGGCGGCTGCAGGCCCGCGTCCGGGTGGACGTGCCGGCCAGCCTGCTCCAGTCCATCGCCCGCAACGTGGTGTCCAACGCGGTGAAGTACTCCGCCGGCCGCCCCGGCGCGCAGGTGGCGGTCCGCGTCTTCGCCGAGGGGAACGACGCCGTCCTGGAGGTCACCGACAACGGACCGGGGATGAGCGAGGGGACGAGGGCCCGGCTCTTCCAGCCCTTCTTCCGCGCCCCGGAGGCCCGCGGGCTCCCCGGGCACGGGCTGGGGCTGGCCACCACCAAGCGCCTGGTGGAGGCCCACGGCGGGACGATCCACGTCCAGTCCGCGCCCGGCGCCGGGACGATGGTCGCCATCCGGCTTCCGCTCTCGCACCGGAGGCCCGCCGCC
>Ga0335083_10010338_pt1 | contig 11281 bp, 11 predicted proteins | sample Lox_Sample_42_FD_206716 | JGI IMG/M metagenome (GOLD analysis project Ga0335083, IMG submission 206716) | Soil microbial communities from Loxahatchee National Wildlife Refuge, Florida, United States - Lox_Sample_4.2 | ecosystem: Environmental > Terrestrial > Soil > Wetlands | place: USA... | reverse complement strand
AGCTGCCCCTCGCGGGTTGCACCCAGGCAGCTGTGCCCGAAGTTGAGCTCGAGCCGCCCCTGGCGTGCCGCCTCCTCGATGAGCACACGGTTGAGGGCGGCCCGGCTCACCGAATAGATCAGCTCGTGCGGGCGCTGGCCGTAGGGCACCAGCACCGGTGCGCGGTGGCGCTCGTGCAGCATGCGCCCGCGCATGGGGATCATGAGCGGGCGCACCTGCGCCATGAGACCGGCGCGCTCGAGCGCGGCGATGCCGCGCGCGGCGAGCGCGAGATTGATGGAACGGCCCTCGGGCGCCGCGCCCGCGCGCGGGTCGGACCGCCGCTCGTACAGGCGCACGGCGAGCCCGCGCCGGGCGCACAGTATCGCGAGCAGCGGTCCCGCCAGTCCCGCGCCGACGATGCTCAGGTCCGCCCGCGGTGGGCTCATGCCTTCCCCAGCACGCCCGCAAGTACGGTCGCGAAGCGCTCGACATCCTGGAAGGAGTTGTAGAGCGGTACGGGGGCTGCACGCAGGATGTCCGGCTCGCGCCAGTCGCACATCACGCCGGCGTCCGCGAGATGCTCGAGCGCCTTGCGCCCGCGCGCGCTGCCGCCGTGGATCCGCAGCGAGAGCTGGCAACCGCGCTCGTCCGGCGCGTCCGGCGTCAGCAGGGTGAGGGGAAGCGGTGCGATGCAGCGCCCGAGAAATCCGGTGAGCGCCACGGACTTCTCCCGCAGGCGCTGCATGCCGGCCGCGCCGAACAGCTCGAGCGAGGCGATGAGCGGCGCGCAGGCGAGGATCGGTGGATTGCTCACCTGCCAGGCATCGACGCCGGCGGCCGGGGCGAGCTCGCGGCGCATCTCGAAGCGGCTTGCCAGATCGTTGCCCCACCAGCCCGCAAGCCGCGGCAGATCGCGGCGATCATGGTGGCGGCTGTGCACGAAGGCGCCCGCGATCGCGCCCGGGCCGGCATTCAGATACTTGTAGCTGCACCATACGGCGAAATCGCCCTCGCTCGCGGTGAGCTCGAGCGGGATGTTGCCGATGGCGTGCGCCAGATCGAAACCGACCAGCGCACCGATGCGGTGCGCGGCGCGTGCGATCGGCGCGAGCGCGAAAGCCTGTCCGGTGAGGTACTGCACACCCGGCCAGAGCACCAGCGCAATCCTCTCGCGCTCGGCATCCAGCAGCTGCTCGAGGGCTGCGTGCTGCTGCAGCCCATCGCCCCCGGGGGCGAGCTCGATCAGCTCGCGACGTGGATCCAGTCCATGCCAGGCGATCTGCGAGGCGACGGCGTAGCGGTCCGAAGGAAAGGCGCCAGCCTCTATCACGATGCGGGTGCGCGCGCCGGACGGACGATAGAAGCTCGCGAGCATCAGGTGCAGGTTCACCGTGAGCGAGTTCATCGCCACGACCTCCTGCGGCCGCGCCCCGCAGAGCGAGGCGAGCCCCGCGCGCAGCTGCTCGTGGAAGTCGATCCAGGGCCGCCGCGCGCGCTCGTGGGCCAGCACCGCGAGCTGGTCCCAGTCATCGAGCACTTCCTCGACCTGCGCTCGTGCCCGTAAGGGGGCAAGGCCCAGCGAGTGTCCGCACAGATAGGTGAGCGGGCGGCCGTCGGCGCCGCGGGGCAGGGCGAAGCGCTCGCGAAAACCGGCGAGCGGGTCCGCCGCATCGAGCCGGCTCGCCTCCTGGACGGTGCTGCTCACGCTCCGCGGCGCCCCGGTGGCGCGAGCACCGTACCGCAGCGCTTGCAGGTGCGCCGCTCGGTGCTCGCGTAGAAGCGCTCGAACACCGGCGCAAACTGCCGCTCGATGTCGGTGAGCTCGAAGTACTCCTCGTACAGCAGCTGTCCGCAGCGCTCGCAGTACCACTGCAGACCGTCGAGCTCGCCCGGTTGGCGCTTGCGTTCGATCACCAGCCCCACGGTGTCGGCAAAGCGCTGCGGGGAGTGCGGCAGGCGTGCCGGCAGGAGCAGGATCTCGCCCTCACGGATCGGTATGTCGACGGGGCGCCCGTCCTGAACCGTCTTCAGGAGCATGTCGCCTTCGAGCTGCTGGAAGAACTCCTCACCGGGATCGACGTGATAGTCGCTGCGCGCGTTCGGGCCGCCCACCACCTGGATGATGAAGTCGCCGTCGCGGAAGATGCGCCGATTGCCCACCGGCGGCTTCAGGTACTGCCGGTTCTCCTCGATCCAGCGGCGGAGGTTCAGCGCATGGGGGGGTGCGGGCGTCGGCTTTTGCATACGGGTTAACGCCGGAGCGGTTCCCGTATATGGTATGCCCGTTCAGGCTTGCTGTAGGAGCGGGGGTCTCATGTCGCGCGACTGGAAGCGGGCCGCTAGGGCGGCCGTGCTCACCTTGACGCTGGCACTCGGTGCCTGCAGCCATCTGCCCCACCCGCACTGGCCCTGGCACCACCACGCGCGGACCGGGCCCACAGCGGTCGATGAGCTGGTGGTGACGCCGACGGCCGGCACCAGCCTTCAGGTCGCACAGTACTGGCAGCGCGAAACGCTGCTCATCGACCTGTCTGCCGCGAGCGGTGAGGGGGGGATCACGCTGCAGCCACGGCCCGATGGGGCCTGGCCGGTGCGTATCGCGCTGCGCGTGCAGCCGGGACGCGTGGGCCAGCTCGATGTGCGCGCGGCTCAGCGCATGGTGCTGCCCGTGACGCCCGCGGGAACTCATCCGGTGGATCTCGAGCTGCCCGCCGGCATCTACAAGGTCACGACCCCGCAGCTCACCGTCGCCTGGGGGCCGGCGCCGGCGATGTAGCTGCCCGCGACGCAGGCGCTGGCCATGTGAGCGGCTCGCGAGTCCGCGATTCCCGCGCGATCAGTCCTCGCCGGGCACCAGATAGCCGCTGCAGGGCAGGCTCACGCGCTCGCCCGGTGGATCGAGATTCTGCGCCGTGAGCGCACCGCCCCACACGCAGCCGGTATCCAGCCCGAGCACTCCGTGCTCGTTCACATAACCGTGTGCCGACCAGTGCCCGAACACCACGCGCACGTCGCGGCTCGCGCGCCGCTCGATACGGAACCACGGGAGATAGGGCGAGCGCCCCTCGGGAGGTAACCCCTTCAGGCGCAGATTGACCCGCCCGGCCGCCGTGCACACCCGCAGTCTTGTCAGCACGTTCACCGTGAAGCGCCAGCGCTCGGAGCCTTCGAGGCGCTCGCTCCAGCGGTCCGGTTTGTCCCCGTACATGTGCGCGAACAGCTCGCCGGGGCGCTCGCGCAGCACCGCCTCGACCTCGGCGGCCAGCTCGAGCGTGCGCGCGGGAGTCCACTGCGGCACGAGCCCGGCGTGGACGAGCAGGTCGCCGGCTTCGAGATGCGCGAGCGGCCGGGTGAGCAGCCACTCGAGCAGCCGGTCACGGTCGGGGGCCGAGAGCACCTCGTCGAGCGTGTCGGCCGAGCGCGGACGCGAGGGCGGGCCGTACGCGAGCGCGAGCAGGTGCAGGTCGTGGTTGCCGAGCACGACGGTGGCGTTGTCGCGCAGTGCGTGCACCAGGCGCAGCGCCTCGAGCGAGGCGGGGCCGCGGTTGACCAGATCGCCGACGAACCACAGCCGGTCGCGGTCGGCGGAGAAGCGGAGCCGTCTCAGGAGCGCGGCGAGCTCGGTCGCGCACCCCTGAATGTCGCCGATCGCATAACGCGCCAACGCCGCACCGTCACTGCGGCACGCGCCGCACCGTCACTGCAGCACGCCGGGCATGGCGAGGCGGAACGGCGCGATGGGCGCATCGAAGCGCTGCCCATCCTCGCCGACCATCTGATAGCTCCCCTGCATCACACCGACCGGCGTCTCGATCACCGCGCCGCTCGAGTAGCGAAAGCCCTGCCCGGGGCGCAGGAACGGCTGCTCGCCCACCACGCCGTCGCCGCGCACCTCCTGCACCTTGCCGTTGGCATCGGTGATGATCCAGTGCCGCGTGAGGAGCTTGGCGGCCACCGGTCCTTCGTTGCGGATGGTGATGGTGTAGGCGAAGGCGAAACGCGGCTCGGCGGGGTCGGACTGCTCGGCCAGGTAGCTCGTCTGCACGTCGACCCTGATCCTCGTGTGGGGCGCATCCATCGCGAGACGGACTGTCAGCGGGCGCGTTGAGCGCCGATGCGCACGGCGAGCACGTCGCACGGGGCGGCGTGCATCACGGTGTCCTCGGTGAGGTTCACCAGAATCGACGGTCCGTGCCGCTCGCGGCTGCCCACCACGATGAGATCGCTGCGCCGCTCGCGCGCGACGCGCACGATCTCGGCCTTCACGTTGCCGGCCTCCACGCGCGCGGAATCCTCCGCTACGCCCAGCTCGGTCGCCAATGTCGAGAGCTCGCGCACCGCACCGCTCACCAGCTCCTCCTCGATCTCCACCGAAGGCATGAGGCTCTCGCCCATGGGCTCCACCGGCACGAACTCCACCACGTGCAGCAGCTCGAGCTGCGCTCCGAGGGCGCTCGCCAGGGCACGCGCACGGCGCGCCACGGCGCGACCCTCCTCGGTGAGCTCGATCACGGCCAGTATGCGCTGATAGATCGCCATGGACCCGCCCCCTCGCGGGCTCGCCGGTTGAGGAAGCCTAACCGATTCCGGGGCCGCGGGGCGAGGCTGCGGCCGCCAGCGCCAGGCGGTTGAAGTCCTCGGGCGAGAGCACCTGGGCGCGTGCCCCGGGATCGATGCCGCAGCTCGCGATCTGCGCCGCCGAGAGCAGCCCCTTGAGCGAGTTGCGCAGCGTCTTGCGCCGCTGCGCGAAGGCGGCGGCGACGACCTCGGCGAAACGCTCCGCCGGGGTGAACAGCGGCACCGGGCGCACGGTGAGGCGCACCACCGCCGACCACACCTTCGGGGCGGGGCGGAAGGCGCCCGGTCCGATGTCGAACAGATGCTGGCTCGCGACCCGCGGCGCGAGCATGACGGTGAGCCGTCCGTAGTCCCCGCCGCCCGGCGGGGCGCTGATGCGCTCAACCACCTCCCGCTGCAGCATGACGTGCATGTCCTCGATCGCGGGGGCGCTTGCCAGCAAGCGAAAGAGCAGCGGCGTGGAGATGTTGTAGGGCAGGTTGCCGACGATGCGCAGCCGCGCGCGATGCCGTGCCGCGAGCCCGGCGTAGTCGAACGAGAGCGCATCGGCGGCGTGCAGCGCGAAGCGCGCCTCGCCGGCGAGCTCGCTCGCGAGCAGCGCGGCCAGATCGCGATCGATCTCGATCGCATCGAGGCTGGCGGCATCCGATGCGAGCAGCGCGCGGGTGAGCGCCCCGCGCCCCGGGCCGATCTCCACCAGATGATCTGACGGGTGCGGCCCGACCGCACGCACGATGCGCTCGATCACCGCCGGGTCGTGCAGGAAGTGCTGGCCGAACCGCTTGCGCGCGCGCACGCCGCTCACTCAGGTGCGCGCAGCGAGCTCGGTGGCGAGCTGCACCGCGGCGCGCAGGCTCCCGGGATCGGCCCGGCCGCTGCCGGCCAGATCGAGCGCGGTGCCGTGGTCCACGGAGGTGCGCACGATGGGCAGTCCCAGCGTCACGTTCACGGCGGTATCGAAGCTCGCGTGCTTGATCACCGGCAGGCCCTGATCGTGATACATGGCGAGCACGGCCTGGTAACCCGCGAGCAGCCGCGGCACGAACACGGTATCGGCCGGCAGGGGCCCGCTCGCATCGATTCCGGCCGCGCGGACGCGCGCAATGGCCGGCCCGATCACGCGCAGCTCCTCATCCCCGAGGTGCCCGCTCTCGCCGGCGTGCGGATTGAGCCCGCAGACGGCGATGCGCGGTGAGGCAAGGTGAAAACGCGTGCGCAGGTCGCGATCGAGGATGGTGAGCACCTCGATGAGCAGCGCTTCGGTGATGGCGCCGCTCACCGCCCGCAGCGGCAGGTGGGTGGTGGCGAGCGCGACGCGCAGAGTGCCCGCAACCAGCATCATCACCGGCCGCGGCGCCCCGGTGCGCGCGGCCAGGTGCTCGGTGTGACCGCTGAAATCCGTGCCCGCCTCGATGATCACGCTCTTCTGCACGGGCGCCGTGACCATGGCGGCGAACTCTCCCGAGACACAGCCGTCGGCCGCCCGATCGAGCATGCCGAGCACTGCGCGGGCGTTGCGCACTTCGAGCTGCCCGGGGCGGGCGGGTACGGCGAGCGGACAGTTGAGGACGGTGAGTCGTCCGGGATGTGCAGCGGGCAGCGCCGCCGGATCGTAGGCAGCGAGCGTCACGCTCGCGCCCAGCAGCCGCGCGCGCTCGGCGAGCAGCTCGCGATCGGCCAGGCACACCAGCTCGCAGGGCAGCGACTCCTGCGCCAGCGCGAGGCAGAGGTCCGGGCCTATGCCTGCCGGCTCGCCCGAGGTGAGCGCGATCCGCAGCAGCGGCTCAGAGCTTCTTCTCGACGAAAGCGTCATCGCGCAGGCGCCGCAGCCACAGCTCGGTCTCCTCGTCGGCCTTGCTGGCGCGGATCTCGTCTATCGCGTGCTTGCGCTTGAGCTCGTCGGTGCTGTCGAATTTGCGCCGTCCGAGCAGCTGCACGATGTGCCAGCCGTATTGGGTGTGGAACGGCTCGGTGATCTCGCCCACCTTGAGGTCTTCGAGCTGCTTCTCGAACTGGGGCTCGAACGTACCGGGGCTGGTCCAGCCGAGGTCGCCGCCGTCGCTCGCCGAGCCCGGATCCTGCGAGCTGGTCTGCGCCAGCCCGGCGAAATCCTCGCCCTTGAGCACGCGCGCGCGGATCTGCTCGAGCTTCTGCTTCACCGTTGCGTCATCCTGCAGCTCGTTGGTGCGCATGAGGATGTGGCGGGTGTGCACCTGATCGACCACCACCTGCTTGCTCTGGCCGCGGACGTCGTTCAGCTTGACGATATGAAAGCCGGTGGGCGCGCGCACCGGCTGGCTCACCTGCCCCGGCTTCAGGTCCACCACCTGATCGGCGAGGAAGGTGGGCAGCTCCGTGCCCTTGCGCCAGCCGAGCGAGCCGCCCTCGAGGGCGGTCTGGCTGTTGGAGTACGCGACTGCGAGCTTGGCGAAATCCTCGCCCGCGCTGGCACGCTTGTACACGTCCTGGGCGCGCGCCTGAGCCTGCTCGAGCTGGGCGGGGCTGGCCGACTGGGGCACCGCGATCAGGATGTGCGAGACGTTGTACTCGAAGCTGTCCGAGGGGTGCTTGGCCTGGCGTGCCAGGTACTGGTCGATCTCGCGCGGGGTGACCTGGATGTGCTGCAGCACGTCGCGCTGGCGCAGCAGCGTCAGGGTGAGCTCCTTGCGCATCTCGTCGCGGTAGCTCGCGTAGTCCACCCCCTGGCTGGCGAGGGCATCGGGCAGCTGGGTCAGGGTCATGCCGTTGCGCTGGGCGACCTCCTGCAGGGCGTTGTTCAGCGCCTCGTCGGGAATCTTGATCCCGGCATGGGTGGCCCGCTGCATCTCGATCTCCTGCATCACCAGCCGCTCGAGCACCTGGTCGCGCAGGATGTTCTCCGGGGGCAGCTCGAGCTTCTGCTGCTTGAGCCGATCGGTGATCAGGACCTCCTCGTCGTTGAGCTCGCTCACCAGCACCACCCCGTCGTTCACCACGGCGGCGATGCGGTCGAGCAACAGGCCCTTGGTGGCGAGATCGCGGGTCTGGGCATGAACGGCAGGGGCGAAAAAGAGCAGGCAGAGCATGCCGCTCAGGGTGGCCCGGAATACGAGGCGGGTAAGTTTTTCCATGGAGCTCAAGGAGTTGTCGTGGAGCGGGAGTATCCCCGAATCGCCGTCCCCAGGAAAGCGTCCGGCGCTGATCCGACACTCGCCAACCCCGTGAGTTCCAGCTGCAGCATGAAAGCGGTGTCTTGCTCTCCCGTACTGTTCACGAGGTAGCGCCGGGCGATCATCCGCACCCCCCAGCAGCAGGAGTGATACTCGAACCCGGCGATGCTGTCGAGCGGCTCGCCGGCATCGATCGCGTACACCGTGCGGGCGAGCACGTTCCAGCTCCGGGTGAGCGGCCAGGCGGCCGAGATCTCAGCCTGCTTCAGCCCCATGCGCTCGAGCGTGTAGTCGGTGACGAGCACGCCATCCTGCAGATAGCTCGGCGCGAAGATCGCCCGCTGGTAGCGGTAGGCGACGTTCACCACGCTCTGCGCCGCGGGCTTGAATTGCACCTGCACGAAGGTGCGCTCGTTCTGCGAGCCGGGGCAGGGCGGAGGCGGCTGACCCGGCGCGGCGGCCGTCGGCGCGAAGCACCAGTCGGGCGACCATTGCTCCCCGAGCTGCGCGTTCCAGTGGTTGAAGGCGGTGAGATCGATCTCGGCAATGAGATCCGAGGTCGCGCGGTTCACGGGTACCTGCCCGGGCAGCAGCACCCGCTGGCTCTGGAAGTAATACGTCTGGCCGAGCGTTGCGGCGATGAACTGCCGCCCGCTGGCCGTATCGAGCAGCCGGCTCGTCACTCCCACGGTGACCTGGTCGGCGTTGCTCTGCCGGTCGGCGCCCACGAACTGGTTGGTGCGGAAGAGCTCGACGATGTTCAGATCCGGCAGCGCGGTGTCGAACACCGGCAGCTGGTCCTGATTCCGGTACGGCACGTACAGGTACTGCAGTCGCGGCTCCAGGGTGAGCGTGTGCTGCGCGTGCTTGCCCATGGGGCGCTCGAGCCTGACCCCGGTGTCGAAGCTCGCGATGGGCAGTGCGCGTACCGGGTTGGCGGACATGCCGGGCAGGATGTCCGTGAGCGCATAGCGGGTGTAGCGCCAGGCGATCTCCGGGCGCACGAACAGGGCCGGATTCTCCAGGTCGAGCCCGATGTGCGGGGTGAGATCGAGCCGCCAGCCGATCACGCCTACCGAGCGGGTGAAGTCGACCAGCTCGGAGTCGACGCCCAAGCGCAGCACATCGTCCGGCCCGAGGGCGTAGCGTCCTTCCGCGTACGCCCACGGTGCGCGTGCGTAGGGCTCGTAGTCCGCATAGGCCGCAGGCACGGGCGAGTTCGGCCCGTCGGCCGTGCGCAGCGACAGATCGAGCGTCTGGTACTGCTGCGCCTGCAGGGCAGCGCGCCAGTTGTCGTCGGCATAAGTGAGGCGCGCCAGGCGCTCGACGAAGGAGATGCTGGTCGCTTCCGGGCCGTAACCGAAGTCCTGGAAGTAGAGCACGTCGCTCACGTTGGCCGCATCGATGCGCAGCCGCATCCCTTCCGGCAGCTGTATCGTGTCGCGCACCTGCACGTAGCTGCGGTTGTTTCCGCTCGGGGCACCTGAGCCGCTCTGGCCGAGCTCGGAGGCGAACTCCTGGTCGTTCGGCAGGAAATGCCAGATCACCTCACCGTTCTGATCGGAGGTGAGCAAGCGTGCATCCCCGCCCAGATCCACGCCGCGCTTGGAGTAGTAGATCGGGTTGAAGGTGAGATCGTAGTTGGGTGCGATGTTGAAGTAGTAGGGCACCTCCACCTGCACGCCGTTGCGCGAGCTGTTGCCGATGGTCGGAAACAGAAAGCCGCTCTTGCGGTCCGCGCTCAGCGGGAACGTCATCCACGGCAGATACAGGATCGGGACGTGCTTGAAATCGACCTCCGCGCCGCGCGCGGTGCCCACGCGGTTGACCGTGTCGAGCGTGAGCTCGCGCGCGCGCAGCAGCCAGGACTGATCACGTCGCGGACAGGTGGTGAAGATCACGCCCGAGAGGCGCAGGATCCCCTCGTTGGTGAGGTCGAGCGTCTGTGCCGAGCCGCGCGCCGGGCGCTGCCGGAACTCGAATTCCGCCTGATTGAAGCCCCCGCCCTGCACCGGGGAGTAGCGTCCGTTGCGTCCGGTGATGCGCACCAGGGGGTCCTGGTAGATCACGTTGCCCTTGACCTCGAAGCCGTTGCTCGAGCGGCTGTAGTGCGCATCCTCGCCCTGCAGCTCGCGCTCGCCCTGGTGCACGATCACATCGCCCTGCAGATCGACGTTGCCGTCCTCCCCGACGATCGCCCGATCCGAGGTGATGTCGATCGGCGCGTTGGGATCGGGGCGGCTCTCGCGGAATGGGGCCGGGGTCACCTGCTGCACGAGCGAGGGACACAGCGCAGGGCTCTCCTGCGCACCGGCGCCGAGCGGCAGTGCGGCGAGCGCAACTGCCACTGCGAAGGGATGCCACAGGCGTGACGGGCCGCACAGCGGCGGCGGGACGGACGGGTGCAGCATCAGGCCCGGCATTATAATGATCCGCCGCCGCTTCGCGGCGACAACGCCGCGAACACTTGCCGCCCATGCTCCCCAAGGACGCGCGCCTGGCGCTGCTGCACGACTGGCTGGTGAGCGAGCTCGAGCTCGCCGTCGAGCGCATCGAGCCCGCCTCGAGCGATGCGAGTTTCCGCCGCTACTTTCGCGTCTTTCACCGCGGCGGCAGCCACATCGTCATGGATGCCCCGCCCGAGCGCGAGGACGTGCGACCCTATCTGGCCGTGGGCGCGCTGCTCGAATCCCTCGGCGCGCACGTGCCCCACGTGCACGCCGCGGCCGTCGAGCGCGGCCTGCTGCTGCTGGAGGATCTGGGCAGCACGCCCTACCTGGCCCGGCTCGCCGCGGGAAGCGATCCCCAGCCGCTGTACGCCGATGCCCTCGCGGCGCTCGCAGACATCCAGGCAAAGGGCGGCGAGGCCGCCCGAGCGCTGCCGCCCTACGATCGGCAGGCGCTGCTGCGCGAGCTGGAGCTCATGCCCGAATGGTTCTGCGGCGCGCATCTTCAGCTCGCGCTCTGCGCGCACGAGCGCGCGCTCATCGGCGAGAGCTTCGAGTGGCTCATCCGCGAGGCCCTCGCGCAGCCGCAGGTGTTCGTGCATCGCGACTATCACTCGCGCAACCTCATGCTGCTCCCCGAGCGCAACCCCGGCATTATCGATTTCCAGGACGCGGTGCGCGGGCCCATCGGCTATGACCTGGTCTCGCTCCTGAAGGACTGCTACATCGCCTGGCCGCGCGAGCGCGTGCTCGCCTGGGTGGAGCAGTTCCGGCAGCTGCTCCTCGCGCGCGGCTATCACGATGCCGGCTCGGCCGCCGATCTGGTGCGCTGGTTCGATGTGATCGGCGTTCAGCGCCACCTGAAGGTGCTGGGCATTTTCGCCCGGCTGTTCTACCGCGACGGCAAGAGCGGCTACCTGAACGACCTGCCGCTCACGCTCGCCTACGTGCTCGAAGGCTGCGCGCTGTATCCACCGCTCGAGCCGCTCGGGGAGTTCCTCGCCCGCCGGGCCGCACCGCTCCTGCCCGCCGCCAACGGCCGCGCCGTGGCCGCATCGCCGGGCACGGCCACCGCGCCGGCATGAAGGCGATGGTGCTCGCGGCGGGCCGCGGCGAGCGCATGCG
>Ga0335083_10010337_pt1 | contig 11281 bp, 7 predicted proteins | sample Lox_Sample_42_FD_206716 | JGI IMG/M metagenome (GOLD analysis project Ga0335083, IMG submission 206716) | Soil microbial communities from Loxahatchee National Wildlife Refuge, Florida, United States - Lox_Sample_4.2 | ecosystem: Environmental > Terrestrial > Soil > Wetlands | place: USA: Florida... | reverse complement strand
AGGTCCACCTCCAGGTAATGGTCGTTGAAGGTCGAGTTCTGCTCGGGGTCGAGCACTTCCAGCAGCGCTGAGGACGGATCGCCCCTGAAGTCCATGGACATCTTGTCCACTTCATCGAGCAGGAACAGCGGGTTGTGCACGCCGGCCTTGGCCATGTTCTGCACGATCTTGCCCGGCATCGAGCCGATGTAGGTGCGGCGATGGCCGCGGATCTCGGCCTCATCGCGCACACCGCCCAGGGACATGCGCACGAACTTGCGGTTGGTCGAGCGTGCGATGCTCTGGCCGAGGGAGGTCTTGCCCACGCCCGGCGGGCCGACCAGGCACAGGATGGGGCCGCGCAGCTTGTCCACGCGCTGCTGCACGGCGAGGTACTCGACGATGCGCTCCTTGACCTTGTCGAGTCCGTAGTGATCTTCGTCCAGCACCTTCTCGGCGCGGGAGATGTCCTTGATGATCTTGGTGCGCTTCTTCCACGGCACCTTGACCAGCCAGTCGATGTAATTGCGGACGACGGTCGCCTCCGCGGACATCGGCGACATCATCTTCAGCTTGTTCAGCTCGCCGGTGGCCTTCTCGCGCGCCTCCTTGGGCATGCCGGCCTTGGCGATGCGCTGCTCGAGCTCGGTGATCTCGTTGCCGCCCTCGTCCATCTCCCCGAGCTCTTTCTGGATGGCCTTCATCTGCTCGTTGAGGTAGTACTCGCGCTGGCTCTTCTCCATCTGCGCCTTGACGCGGCCGCGGATGCGCTTCTCGATCTGCAGCACGTCCATCTCGCCCTCGATGGCGACGAGGATGTGCTCGAGGCGCTTCCTGACGTCCAGGATCTCGAGGACTTTCTGCTTCTCGGCGAGCTTGAGGGACATGTGGGCCGCGACGGTGTCGGCCAGCCGGCCCGCATGTTCGATACCGGCCAGGGCGGTCAGCACCTCAGGCGGCACCTTCTTGTTCAGCTTGACGTACTGTTCGAACTGCGAGATCACCGACCGGGCGAGAACGTCCATCTCCCGCTCGTCGTAGGTCTCCACGTCCGGCAGCAGAGTGACATCGGAGGAGTAGTACTCACCCGCATGCAGCTTCTCTATGCGGGCGCGGTCAGCGCCCTCGACGAGCACTTTCACGGTGCCGTCAGGCAGCTTCAGCAGCTGGAGGATCGTGGCGATCGTGCCGATGCGATACAGGTCGTCCGCCTTCGGATCGTCGACGTCGGCCTGTTTCTGCGCAACCAGCATGATGCGCTTGTCCGTGCGCATGGCGACATCCAGAGCCTGTATCGACTTTTCACGGCCGACGAACAGCGGAATCACCATGTGGGGATAGACCACCACGTCGCGAAGCGGAAGAACGGGTACGTTCTCGATGGTGGATGACGACGGGGTCGGTGGTGTGGGTTCAGACACGCTCAAGCCCTCGATGTCGCGTGAAACGCCGCCCCGACAGGTGGGGCGGGCGTAGTAGATAGAATATAGCGGGAAATGAGGCTGTGGCGCCGTGTTTCAATCGGCGCATCACAGCATTCAGTGGGGCGGTGCCGGCTCAGTGGTGGTTCGAGCCGGAAGCGCGGCGCGGCTCATCGACGCTGGCGAGTCTGCCTTCGTCCGAACCGTAGACCACGTAGGGCTTGGTCTGCCCCTCGATGACCGTCTCGTCGATTACGACCTTCGACACATTGCGCATCGAAGGAAGCTCATACATGGTGTCCAGCAGCACGGTCTCGAGAATCGTCCGCAGACCGCGCGCGCCCGTCTTGCGCTGCATGGCGCGATGCGCCACGGCCTTGAGCGCTTCGTCGCGGAATTCGAGGTCGGCGCCTTCCATCTCGAACAGCCGCCGGTACTGCTTGGTCAGCGCATTCTTGGGCTCGGTCAGGATCGAGACCAGAGCAGCCTCGTCGAGCTCGTCCAGGGTCGCCACGACCGGCAGACGGCCGACGAACTCGGGGATCAGACCGTACTTGATCAGGTCCTCGGGCTCGACGTCATGGAAGAGGTCGCTGCCGTGTGGCCGCGAGGTGACGTCGCGCACCTCGGAGGTGAAGCCGATACCGCCCTTCTGGGTGCGGTTCAGGATGATCTTTTCCAGCCCGGCGAAAGCCCCACCGCAGATGAACAGGATGTTCGAGGTATCGACCTGCAGGAACTCCTGCTGCGGGTGCTTGCGGCCGCCCTGGGGCGGCACCGAGGCAATCGTGCCTTCGATCAGTTTGAGCAGGGCCTGCTGCACGCCCTCGCCCGACACGTCGCGGGTGATGGACGGGTTGTCGGATTTGCGCGAGATCTTGTCGATCTCGTCGATGTAGACGATGCCGGTCTGCGCCTTCTCGACGTCGTAGTCACACTTCTGCAGCAGCTTCTGGATAATGTTCTCGACGTCCTCGCCAACATAACCCGCTTCGGTGAGCGTAGTGGCGTCGGCGATGGTGAACGGGACGTTGAGCAGGCGGGCGAGCGTCTCCGCCAACAGGGTCTTGCCGCAGCCCGTCGGGCCGATCAGCAGGATGTTGCTCTTGGCGATCTCGACGTCGTCCTTGGAGCGCGCGCCACCGGTGCGGGTCTGCAGGCGCTTGTAGTGGTTGTAGACGGCAACGGAGAGCACCTTCTTGGCGCGCTCCTGCCCGATCACGTACTCGTCCAGAACCTTCTTGATCTCGTGGGGCTTGGGGAGCTTGTCACGCGCGCGCTCGGCGCGGTCCTCGAGCTCCTCCCGGATGATGTCGTTGCACAGCTCGACGCACTCGTCGCAGACGAATACGGAGGGGCCGGCGATCAACTTGCGAACTTCGTGCTGACTTTTCCCGCAGAAGGAGCAGTAGAGAAGTTTTCCGTCGTCGTGTCGGCCGCGGGAATCTTCACTCATCGAAGGTCCTCATGAGCGCGGCCAGAATGCTGATCTCGCGCCCGATTCTTATAGCATGGGGTCCGGGGCCTAAGCAAAGCACTACCCCACGGCTAACCCCTTGTGTGGCCGGGAAATGTATGACCGGCTTCACTATCCGTGCGGACATGACTTAAGGAACTGGGGGATGCGACACATATTGCAAGGGCCGCATGCCCGCGCAAGGGTCGTGGCACCGCGCGTCGAACCCCGCCGCTGACGGCGCGCCGTCGTGGCGCAGCCGCCCGCAGGCCATCACTTGGCGGGAGCGGTGGCAACGTCGCCGCGCTTCTCCAGCACCCGGTCCACCAGGCCGTACTTCACGGCCTCGTTCCAGTCCATGAAGCGGTCGCGGTCGGTATCCTGCTTGATGCGCTCGACGCTCTGGCCAGTGTGGCGCGCCAGGATCCGGTTGAGCCGGTCGCGCGTCTCCAGCATCTCCCTGGCGTGGATCTCCATGTCCGCGGCCTGACCCTGAAACCCGCCCAGGGGCTGGTGGATCATGACCCGGGCATGCGGCAGGCAGAAGCGCTTGCCGGCAGCTCCCGCCGCCAGCAGCACCGCGCCCATGCTGGCCGCCTGGCCGATGCAGATGGTGCTCACGTCGGGTTTGACGAACTGCATGGTGTCGTAAATGGCCAAGCCCGCGGTCACGATGCCACCGGGCGAATTGATGTACAGAGCGATGTCCTTCTCGGGGTTCTCCGACTCCAGGAAGAGCATCTGCGCCACGACGATGTTCGCCATGTAGTCATCGACGGGGCCGACGATGAAGATCAGGCGCTCCTTGAGGAGGCGCGAGTAGATGTCATAAGCCCGTTCGCCGCGCGCCGTCTGCTCGACGACCATGGGAACGAGGTTCAGTGCACGTTCGTTCATGTCCGGTTTGCCTCTTGACCGAATCCGGTCAGCTCTTTGAAGGTGAGCGGCTTGTCCGTCACCCGTGCCCGCGACACGATCCAGTCGATCACCTGGTCCTCCAGGACCACCGACTCGACCTGGCGCATCGCATCCGCATTCTGAAGATACGCCCGGCGCGCCTCATCCGGGTTGGGATACGTCGCAATCAGCTCATTCAACCGTGACTGCACGCGCTCCCGGTCCACCGTCAGGCCTTCCGTCTGTACGATCTGCCCCATGAGCAGACCCAGTGCGGCCCGGCGGCGACCCGGCTCCTCGAACGCTTCGCGCGGCGGAAGCTGACTCACGTCCTTCGCTCCCATCCGCCGTCCAGCGTCCACCTGCATCCGCTGCACCTGTTCGTCGATGAGCGCCTTGGGGACCTCGAAGGTGTTCTCCCGGTACAGCGCATCCATCACCTGTCCACGAACCCGGTTGCGGATGACCTCACCCAGCTCGCGTTCCATGCTCTTGCGCACTTCGACGCGCAAGGCATCGATTCCGCCCTCCTCAACACCGTACGCGCGGCAGAACTCCTCGTCCACTGCCGGAAGGGTCTGTTCCTCGACCTGCTTCAGGGTCACTTCCAGCTGAGCCGTCTTGCCCGCCAGGCTCTTGTTGGGGTGTTCCGCGGGGAATGAAAGGGTGACGCTGCGCTTCTCGCCAGCCGATGCGCCCCGCACGCCTTCTTCGAGCTCGGCCATCGCCTGCCCTGCGCCGACGATGACCTTGACGTCGCGACCGCTGCCGCCCTCGAAGGCTTCCCCCTCGATCGTGCCGTCGAAGTCGAGAGTGACGCGATCAGTGGGCTGCGCGGATCTCTCCACGGCCGAGAAGACAGGCCGCTGGCGGCGCATGCTCTCGATCATCGCGTCGATGTCCTCGTCGGTCACGCCGGAGGTCGGCCGCTCGATGGCTATGGTGTCGAAGGGCTTCACCTGGATCTCGGGCAGCACCTCGAACACGGCGGCGTATTTCAGCTCGGTGCCCGGGCCCATGGAGATGGGCTCGATGCGCGGACCGCCCGCGGGGGTGAGCTTCTCCTGCGTGATCGCCTCAGCGAACGAGCTGCGCATGAGGTCCGTGACCACTTCCGTGTGCACCTGGTCGCCGAACTGCTTGCGCACCACCGTCAGCGGCGCTTTCCCCGGGCGAAATCCCTTCAGGCGCGCGGTGCGCGCAATGTCCTTCAGGCGTTGCTCAACCTGCGAGGCGACCTCGGTCGCCGGCACCGCCACCTCGAGGCGCCGCTCGAGCGTGCCCGTGGCCTTCAACGAAACTTGCATGATGGATCCTCAAGAGGTCAGACCGAATGCGAAAGGAGAGACTCGAACTCTCACGGGTTGCCCCACTGGAACCTAAATCCAGCGCGTCTACCAGTTCCGCCACTTTCGCCCCTGCCGCGCACGCACCGGAGGTGTGGAAGAGGCGCTGATCGACCGGTACGGATACCGGTCCTGGCCGTGCTCTCCGCGGCCCACCATTATAACCGATCGGGTTTTCCACCCGCGCGCGTACCCGACCACCCGCTCACCGACGTCTGATGACCCGGGACAGGACACGCGCCACCCCTTCGAGGCGTTCGATCTGATCGTGGATGCGATCCGCGACGCTGCGCTGGAGGAGATTGGCGATGTCCTCATCCAGCTCGCAGTTCTGTTGGCGCAGGGCGGCCACGGCCACCACAACGGCCGAGTGGACCTGCCGCAGGTGCAGAACGACCTCACCCACCTGGGCGCGCGGCGGACGCGCACCCGGGACTGACTTTCCGGAAACCATGTCCGCTCCTTGCTGATTATCGGCCGGCCTTGCGCGACCGGATCACTCTACGTTACTTTAGTACGAGTCGTCAATACTTTCATGATGCCGTTTGGTGCTGGCCGCCGCCGGCGCTACATTTGTGTGGTCACTTGCCCGGATGGAATGGAAACCGAACATGGCCGACAGGCGCGAACGACAGGCCGCGGGGGGATTCGCGGCCCGCCTGCGTCAGGTGGTGGATGCCTATGGCAGCGCCAACTCGATCGCGAAGACCATCGACCGCTCCGAAGGTGCGGTGCGGAAATGGCTGCGTGGCGAGTCCGAGCCGAACGTGACCGACCTGCGCAGCCTGTGCGAGCACACCCAGACCAGCATCGGGTGGCTGGTCACCGGCCGCGGTCGCCGGGAGGCTGGCGCGAGCACGCTCCACGAGGGTGCCCCGCCGCCCTATGAGCCGACCGGCCGGCCCCTGAATCAGGCCCTCCTGGAAGCCATCATCCTGGCGGTCGATGCGGAGCTCGCGAACTCCGACCTGCCGCTGTCCGCGACCAAGCGATCGATGCTGGTCGTCACGCTCTACGATCTGTTCGAAGCGCAACAGCAGGTGGATCCGGCGGCGGTGTCGCGGCTGGTGCGGCTGGCGCGCTGACCCGCGCGAGTCTCTCAGGGGCTGCGGGCGGCCCGTGCGCAGATCGCGGCGCGCGGCGGGTCACAGGCACCGTAGTTGCCTGTAAGCGCTGCGAATTTGCCTGGATGCGCTCAGGAATTGCCCGATGGCCGGAATTGTGCGAAGAACGAATGTTGTGCGGGCAGGTCATGTGATACACGTGCACCTGCGCGGCACAGGCCTTTTGGCGCGGGGAACCCCCGCGCGTGCAGCATGCGGGCGGTATTACTTATCCATGAGCAGTCAATCCCGAAAGCGAGTGTTTCCACCGATCAAGGTCGAGCCGGCCAGTACGTTCCTGCCGGGCGAGCGCGAAGCCGTCGCTGAAGTGTGCGCGCGGCTGAAGGAGCTGCCCGGTGCACTGCTGCCGATCCTGCACGGCGTGCAGGACAAGCTCGGCTATGTCCCCAGGGACGCGGTCGGGCTGATTGCGCAGGAACTGAACCTGTCGCGCGCCGAGGTACACGGCGTGCTCACCTTCTATCACTACTTCCGTACGCAGAAGCCGGGACGAACCGTCATGCACCTCTGTCGTGCAGAAGCGTGTCAGTCCGTTGGTGCGACGCAACTGGAGTTCCATGCACGGCACACTCTGGGTGTGGAATTCCACGGTACGACAGCCGATGGCGCCATCACCCTGGAGCCCGTGTATTGTCTGGGCAACTGCGCCCTCGGCCCATCGATCATGGTGGATAACCGTCTTCAGGGCCGGGTGACGCCGGAGCGCTTCGACGAGCTCGTGGCAGAGGCGCGACGCCGATCATGAGTGCGATCAGGATCTTTGTACCTTGCGATGCGGCCGCGCTCGGCGTGGGGGCCGATGAGACGGCTCGCGCCATCGCCGCGGAGGCGAAGCGCCGCTCGATCGAGGTCAACATCGTTCGCAACGGCACCCGCGGCATGCTCTGGCTCGAGCCCCTCGTGGAGGTCGAGACCCCGCACGGTCGAATCGCCTACGGGCCGGTCGATGCCAGGTCGGTCCCTGCCCTGTTCGATGCCGGATTCACTTCCGGCAATCCCCATGCGCTGTGTCACGGCCCGACGGCAGAGATCCCGTACTTCAAGAAACAGGAGCGCCTGACATTCGCCCGCGTCGGCCTCACTGATCCCCGCAGTCTGGAGGACTACCTGCAGCACGGCGGTTACCGCGGTCTGAAGAACGCGCTGCAGATGCAGCCGGCCGCCATAGTCGCTGCGGTGACCGATTCCGGTCTGCGTGGCCGTGGCGGCGCCGCGTTTCCGGCCGGCATCAAATGGAAAACGGTGATGGGCGCCCCGGGCCCGGTGAAGTACGTCGTCTGCAACGCGGACGAGGGCGACTCCGGGACCTTCTCCGACCGCATGCTGATGGAAGGCGATCCGTTCGTGCTGATCGAAGGCATGACGATTGCCGGTATCGCGACGGGCGCGACGCGAGGTTACATCTATCTGCGCTTCGAATATCCGGACGCGCAGCGCGCGCTGGAGGATGCGATCGCGACCGCGCGAGGCAATGGCTACCTCGGCGAAAACATCCAGGGCTCGCAGCACAGCTTCGATCTCGAGGTCCGGATGGGCGCGGGCGCCTACATCTGTGGCGAAGAGACCGCGCTTCTCGAGTCGCTCGAGGGCAAGCGCGGCATGGTGCGCTACAAGCCACCGCTGCCGGCGCTGAAGGGTCTGTTCGGCAAGCCCAGCGTGATCAACAACGTGATCACCTTCGCTTCCGTGCCGATCATCCTCGACCGCGGCGCCGAGTACTACAAACACTTCGGCATGGGTCGCTCGCGTGGAACCCTGCCGCTGCAGCTCACGGGCAACATCAAACACGGCGGACTCGTCGAACGGGCCTTCGGCCTGACGATGCGCGAGCTCCTGTATGACTACGGCGGTGGCAGTCTCAGCGGCCGTCCCATCCGCGCCGTGCAGGTCGGTGGGCCGCTGGGCGCCTATCTGCCCGAATCGCAATTCGACACGCCGATCGACTACGAGGCCTTCGCCGAGATCAAGGCCATGCTGGGCCACGGCGGATTCGTGGTGTTCGACGACACAGTGGACATGGCCGCGCAGGCCCGCTACGCGATGGAGTTCTGCACCATCGAATCCTGCGGCAAGTGCACGCCCTGCCGGATCGGCTCCACGCGTGGCATGGAGGTCATCGACCGCATGCTCGCCGGCGAGCAGCCCGAGAAGCAGGAGACGGTGCTGCGCGATCTGTGCCAGACCATGATCTATGGCTCGCTGTGCGCCATGGGAGGACTCACGCCCTTCCCGGTGCTGTCGGCCCTGAATCACTTTCCCGAGGACTTCCGCAAATCCGGGCACGCGAGCGCGGCCGGGCACGGCGGATAGGATCACATCATGTTATCGATCAGCGAACAGGATCTGGGTACTCCGGCGCGCGAGAGCGCCAGGATGGTCACACTGACCATCGACGGCAATGAGGTGACGGTACCCGAGGGAATCTCGGTGATGCGCGCCGCGGCGTTGTCGGACGTGAAGATCCCGAAGCTCTGCGCCACCGAACAGCTCGAAGCCTTCGGCTCCTGCCGCCTGTGCCTCGTGCAGATCGAGGGAATGAAAGGGTTGCCGGCCTCCTGCACCACCCTGGTCGCGCCGGGCATGAAGGTCACGACCCAGAACAGGCAACTCGCCGAAGTACGCCGCGGCGTGATGGAGCTGTACATCTCCGATCACCCGCTGGACTGCCTCACCTGCCCCGCCAACGGCCACTGCGAGCTGCAGGACATGGCCGGCGTCGTCGGTCTGCGTGAAGTGCGCTACGGCTACGAGGGAGCGAATCACCTCGACGCGAAGAAGGACGAGAGCAATCCGTACTTCACCTTCGATGCCAGCAAGTGCATCGTCTGCTCGCGCTGCGTGCGAGCCTGCGAGGAGCAGCAAGGGACCTTCGCGCTCACCATCCAGGCGCGCGGCTTCGATTCGAAGGTCGCCGCGAGCGAAGATCAGCCGTTCATGGACTCCGAGTGCGTCTCGTGCGGCGCCTGCGTGCAGGCCTGCCCGACGGCGACGCTGTCGGAGAAGTCGCTGATCGAGAAAGGCCAGGCCGAGCACAGCGTCATCACCACCTGCGCCTATTGCGGCGTGGGCTGCTCGTTCCGTGCGGAAATGCAGGGCGAGGAACTGGTGCGCATGGTGCCCAACAAGAACGGGCACGCCAACCACGGTCACTCCTGCGTCAAGGGCCGGTTCGCGATCGGTTACGCGACGCACCCGGACCGCATCCTCAAGCCCATGATCCGCGCGCAGATCAGCGATCCGTGGCGCGAGGTCTCGTGGGAGGAAGCCATCGCGTACGCGGCCGGCGAGCTGAAGCGGATCCAGAAGAAGTATGGCCGCGACTCGATCGGCGGCATCACCTCCTCCCGCTGCACCAACGAGGAAACCTATCTGGTGCAGAAGCTGGTGCGCGCCGGCTTCGGCAACAACAACGTGGATACCTGCGCGCGAGTGTGTCACTCGCCCACCGGCTACGGCCTGAAGCAGACGCTGGGCGAATCCGCCGGCACGCAGGATTTCGACTCGGTCATGAAGGCCGATGTGATCTTCGTGATCGGCGCCAATCCGACGGATGGCCATCCGGTGTTCGCTTCACAGATGAAGCGCCGGCTGCGCGAAGGCGCGAAGCTCATCGTCGCCGATCCCCGCCGCATCGACCTGGTGCGCACGCCGCACATCAGCGCGGAGTACCACCTCAAGCTGATGCCGGGCACCAACGTCGCCCTGATCAACAGCATCGCGCATGTGGTGGTCACCGAGGGTCTGGTCAAGGAGGACTTCGTTCGTGCCCGCTGCGAGATCGACTCGTTCGAGAAGTGGCGCGATTTCGTGGCACAGGAGCGCAACTCGCCCGAAGCGATGGAGAAGGTGACGGGCGTTCCGGCCGCCACGCTGCGCGCCGCCGCGCGGCTGTATGCCACCGCCGGCAACGGCGCCATCTACTACGGACTGGGCGTCACCGAGCACAGCCAGGGATCCACCATGGTGATGGGCATCGCGAACCTCGCGATGGCCACCGGCAACGTGGGTCGCGAGGGCGTGGGCGTCAACCCGCTGCGCGGCCAGAACAACGTACAGGGCTCGTGCGACATGGGTTCATTCCCGCACGAGTTCCCCGGCTACCGGCACGTCTCGGACAACGCCGTGCGGCGTGAGTTCGAGCAGGCCTGGGGCGTGCCGCTGCAGAACGAGCCCGGACTGCGCATTCCGAACATGTTCGAGGCGGCCCTGGATGGCGAGTTCAAGGGGCTGTACATCGAGGGCGAGGACATCGCCCAGTCGGATCCGAACACGCAACACGTCACCGCTTCGCTGACCTCGATGGAATGCGTCATCGTCCAGGACCTGTTCCTGAACGAGTCCGCCAAGTTCGCGCATGTGTTTCTGCCGGGCTGCTCCTTCATGGAGAAGGACGGTACGTTCACGAACGCGGAGCGCCGTATCTCGCGCGTGCGCAAGATCATGGAGCCGAAGTCGCGGTACGCGGACTGGGAAGTGACCCAGTTGCTGTCGAACGCGATGGGCTATCCGATGAACTACCGGCATCCGTCGCAGATCATGGACGAGATCGCGCGGTTGACACCGACGTTCACGAATGTGAGCTTCAAGCGCATCGATGAGCTGGGCAGCATCCAGTGGCCGTGCAACGCGGAGCATCCGGACGGAACGCCCACGATGCACATCGATCATTTCGTGCGCGGCAAGGGCAAGTTCCTGGTCACCGAGTACGTGCCGACGCGCGAGAAGGTCAACGCGAAATACCCGCTGATCCTCACGACCGGCCGCATCCTGAGCCAGTACAACGTCGGTGCGCAAACACGCCGCACCGCCAACAACGTCTGGCATGACGAGGACCGGTTGGAAATCCATCCGCACGATGCCGAAGAGCGTGGCATCGAGGAAGGAGACTGGGTTGGCATCGCCAGCCGCGCCGGCGACACGGTACTGCGCGCCCGCGTCACGGAGCGTGTGCAGCCGGGTGTCGTCTACACCACGTTCCACTTCCCGGAATCGGGAGCCAACGTCATCACCACGGACAGCAGCGACTGGGCGACCAATTGCCCGGAATACAAGGTGACG
>Ga0335083_10010336_pt1 | contig 11282 bp, 7 predicted proteins | sample Lox_Sample_42_FD_206716 | JGI IMG/M metagenome (GOLD analysis project Ga0335083, IMG submission 206716) | Soil microbial communities from Loxahatchee National Wildlife Refuge, Florida, United States - Lox_Sample_4.2 | ecosystem: Environmental > Terrestrial > Soil > Wetlands | place: USA: Florida... | reverse complement strand
CGTCCAGGCCGGGCTCCTACCGAGGAGCCGGCGGGTCGGCCGCAAGGGCAAGCACCGCGGAAGCCACGGCCTCTACCCGGTGGAGTCGGTGCGCCGGATCAACGCCATCAAGAAGATGATGGCCGCTGGCCTCACCCTCGAGGACATCAAGCGCTCCTTCGTCTTCTTCAAGAACGCCATCGATCAGGTGGAGCGCGGTCTGGGGGAGACGCTGGGGGGGTTGGCCCAGGAGCTCGAGGCCCGACCCCTGGGGAGCACCTACCGCCGGGCGCTCCAGGCGGAGCTGCACCTGTTGCGGCGCCGATCCGAGGGGCTGGTCCGTGACCTGTCCCGGCTGGGGAGCGCGCTCACCGCGCAGCGCTCGCCGGCCGAGGAGCTCTCGCTGTGACGGCCCGAGGGTGGAGGGCCCAGACGTTGTGGACTGGAGGAGGGAAGCGATGAACGAAGCGAAGGCAGAGCCCGTCCCGGAAGCGGCCCCCGCCGGAGACCGAGGGTCCGAGCGCCGGCGCTCGCGGACGATGTCCCGCAAGGAGATGGCGCGCGACCTGCGCCGCCGGCGACTGAGCGGGGAGATGGAGCCCGAGGAGGCGGAGCTCCTCCGCGGGATCGAGGCCATGCGGCCCCGGACCCGAGCGGAGTGCGTGAACGGTCCCCGACCGTGCCTGTTCGTCTCCTGCAAGCACAACCTCTACCTGGACGTGAATCCGGAGACCGGCTCGATCAAGCTCAACTTCCCGGACAAGGAGATCTGGGAGCTGGAGCACACCTGCGCGCTGGACGTGGCCGAGAAGGGTGGCATCACGCTGGAGGAGGTGGGGGCGATCATGAACCTCACCCGGGAGCGGATCCGCCAGGTGGAGACCCGCGGCCTGGCCAAGCTGCGCGAGGCCACCGAGGAGTAGGCGGCCCCGGGGAGCGGCCGTCCGGCGCCCGGGGGGTGGAGCGGACCTGCCGGGGCCCCCGGCACCGGGCTCCTTGGCGCTCCGCTCTTCGTTGACACTCCCCACGATGGCGTGGTGAAGACCTCGCCCACCTTCCTCCCACATGAGGACTGCTCTTGCTGGCCCTCCTCAGCGTCTCCGACAAGCGCGGACTGGTTCCCTTCGCCACCGGCCTCCTCGAACTCGGCTTCCAGATTCTCAGCACCGGCGGCACGCTGAAGGCTCTGCAGTCCGCCGGCCTCGCGGTGCGCCAGGTCTCCGAGCACACCGGCAGCCCGGAGATTCTCGGCGGCCGGGTGAAGACGCTCCATCCCCGCATCCACGGCGGGCTCCTCGGGCGCCCCGAGCTGGCCGAGGACCGCGCGGCAATGGAGGAACACGGCATCGTCCCCATCTCGGTCCTGGCGGTGAACCTCTACCCCTTCCGCCAGACGGTGGCCTCCGGCGCCTCGGAGGAGGAGATTCTCGAGAACATCGACATCGGCGGGCCGGCGATGGTCCGCGCCGCGGCCAAGAACTGGGAGCGGGTGACGGTCCTCGTCGATCCGAGCGACTACCCCGCGGTGCTGGATGAGCTCCGCCGGGAGCGCCGCACCAGCCAGGCCACGCGTGCGCGGCTGATGCGCAAGGCCTTCTCCCACACCGCCGCCTACGACGCCTCCATCGCCGAGCACCTCAGGGCCCGGGCCGGGGAGACCTTCCCCGACGAGCTCAGCGTCTCCTTCCGGAAGGCCCAGGACCTGCGCTACGGCGAGAATCCCCACCAGCGGGCGGCCTTCTACCGGGCCTTCCAGGCGCCGGCGGCGCCCTCGGTGGGTTTCGCCGACGTCCTCCAGGGCAAGGAGCTCTCCTACAACAACCTGCTCGACCTCGACGCGGCGCTCGCCCTGGCCCTGGAGTTTCCCGACCGGCCGGCCGCGGTGATCATCAAGCACAACACGCCGTGCGGCGTGGCCCTGGCCGATGCCCTGGAGCCCGCCTACCGGGCAGCCCGCGCCGTGGACGAGGTCTCCGCCTTCGGGGGAATCGTCGCCCTCAACCGAGAGGTGGACGCCGCCACCGCCCGGGCCCTGGCGGAGACCTTTCTCGAGGCGGTCATCGCACCGGGCTACGCCGCCGACGCCCGGGAGGTCCTGGCGGCGAAGAAGAACCTCCGGCTCCTCGATGCCCGAGCCGGCTGGCCGGCCGGAGCACGCGCCGCCCCCTGGCTCGAGCTCCGGAGCGTGTCCGGCGGTCTGCTCGCCCAGGACCGTGACGCCGTCGAGCCCGAGCTGGGCTGGAAGGTCGTCACCCGGCGGCCGCCCACCCCGGCGGAGGAGGAGGCGCTTCGCTTCGCCTGGCGGGTGTGCAAGCACGTGAAGAGCAACGCCATCGTCTTCTCCACCGCCGATCGGCTGCTCGCCGCGGGCGGTGGCCAGACCAGCCGGGTGGATTCGGTGAAGATCGCCGCCGCCCGGGGAGGCGCCGCCCTGGCCGGCAGCGCGGTGGCCTCGGACGCCTTCTTTCCTTTCCGGGACGGTCTGGACGAGGTGGCGCGCGCCGGGGCCACGGCGGTCGTCCAGCCCGGAGGCTCGATGCGAGATGCGGAGGTGATCGCCGCCGCGGACGAGCACGGCCTGGCGATGGTCTTCACGGGGGTCCGCCACTTCCGGCACTGACCCCCCGGGACCCGCCCATGAGGCTCGCCTGCGAGAGCTGTGCGGCGGTCTACGTCATCGACGATGCGGCGATGACTCCGCGCGGGGTGCGGGCGCAGTGCCCGCGATGCCGGACCATCCAGTACGTGCCGCCGCCCCGGGACCCTGCTGTCCCCGACGCCGTGGCGCGAGTCAGCGAGATGGCCAATCCCATCTCGGTCAGCCGGCCGCCGGTGCCGGGCCGGGAGACGGAGGCCGAGGCGGAAGGCCGGAGCCAGGTGGCCCGGGTGGCGCTCGCCACCCGGGTGGTGGCGCGGCCTCCGGCCCCCCCGCCCGAGGCGCTGGCCAAGGAGGGCGTGGAGGCGCGCGCCGAGCTGTTCGGCGAGCTGGACTGGAGCGACGTCGAGCCGTCGGACCCCGGGGAAGCGCCGGTTCCCGCCGCGGCACCCCCTCCGGGTGCGGCTGGCGCTCCCGGCTCGGGCGCAGGCTCCGCCGCCCCAGCCCCGCCCCCGCCTGCGCCGGTGCTGGGAAGGAGCAGCTTCACCGTCGAGGAGCTCTTCGGCGAGGTCGAGCCCCCACCCGGCGCCTCGCCGCCAGTCTTCCCCGAGGGCGCCTGCGCCTCGTGCGGCGCTCCGCTCGTCGGGCCCGAGGACGTGGCCAGCGGGGTGTGTGGCGCCTGCCGCGAGGCGGTCACGGCCCGCCTCGCCCCCGTGCCGTCGGTGCCGCCGCCCGCTGCTGCTCCCCTCCCCGACGTCGTGCTTCCGGAGCGCCGGGCGGCCCCCGTCGAGGCCAGCCCCGCCGCGCCAGTGCGCGCCCCGCCCCCGCGCGCGCGGGCGCCGGTGCCGAGGAGCTGGGGCGCGCTCGCCGCGCTGGCCGCGGTGGTGTTCCTCGGGGCGACGGCCCTGCTCTGGCTCCGGGCGCGCGGCGGCGGACCCCTCCCGGGAACACCCTTCCGCCGGAGCGGCCCGCGGGTGGACCCCAACGCCCCCCTGCCCCCCGCCCTCACCGAACGCCTGGCGGCCTGGCGCACGCAGCATTCCACCGGTCGCCCCACCGCGGCCGCCGCCGTGGTGGAGGCCCAGCAACTCCTGGCCCTCGACCAGCCGGCGGCGGCGGCCGAGGCGCAGCGGCAGCTCGAGGCGGCGCTGGTCGACTCCCCCCGAGACCCGGCGCTCCTCGGGACCTGGCTCCGGGCGGTGGCGCTGGCTCGCGGCGCCTCGCTCCCGCCCCCCGAGCAGCGGGCCCTGGTCGAGCTGGGTGAGCGGCTGCTCGGCACCACCGGCCGCGCACCGCCGGTGCTGCTCGGGCTGGCCGAGCTGGTGCTCCTCGGTGCCGACGCCGGGGCGGAGGGACGCGCGCGCGGGCTGGCCCAGGAGGTGATCGCCGCGGAGGGACCGCAGCGAGCGGAGGCGCATCTCCTCTTGGCCCGGACCTTCTCGCGGAGCTCGGCCGACCTCGCCCTGGCCGAGCTGCAGCAGGCGGAGCAGCTCGACCCCAGCCAGAGGCGCATCCCCCTCGTCCGCGCCGAGGCCTACACCGTCGGCGGAGACCCGCGCCAGGCGCTGACCGCGCTCCAGGCGCGCCTGGCCCTGGAGCCGGACCACGCCGCCAGCCTCTTCGCCATGGGACGGCTGCTGGTCGACGTGGGCGAGCCCGACCAGGCCCACCGTCTCTTCGAGCGGCTGCAGGCCGACCCGCGGACCCAGGATGGGCCGGCGCTCCTCGCGCTGGCGGCACTGGAGACCCAGGTCCAGGGGAAGCCTCGCGAGGCGATGCAGCTGTTGCGTGCAGCGCTGAAGCGAGACCGGCTCAAGCCAAGGGACCGCGCAGAGGCCAACGTCCTGCTCGGCGCGGCGGCGCGCGCCGCGGGTGATCCGGACGCGGCGGCGGCCGCAGCCCGCGCGGCGCTGGCCCTCGATGCCGCTCATCCCGAGGCCCACCTGGTGCTCCTCCTCCTCGCCCTCGACCGGGGCGATGGGGCGGCGGCCGCCGAGCAGCTTCCCTCGGTGGTGGGCCACCTCTCGGACGCCGGCCTGGAGGGGGTGCTCGAAGCACGGGTGCGGCTCGCCCAGGGCCAGCCGGCGGTGGCCGCCGAGGTCTTCGAGCGGACCGCCGCGGCCGATCCGCGGCGCACCGACGCCCTGCTCTGGGCGGCCGCGTCGCGCGCCTCGGTTCCGGACCGGAGCGCGGCCCTCGCCGCCGGGAACGGTGCCGCTCAGGCAGACCCCACCCGCGCCGGACCGTGGGTCCCCCTGGCCAGCGTCGCCCCGCGCCCCGAGGAGCTGCTCCGCGGGGCGGAGGGCCGCATCGCCCGGCTGAGCACGGGCGACGACGATGCACAGCCCCTCCTGGAGGAGGCCGTCCTGCGGTTCCACCGGCGGGACCTGGCCACGGCGGAGACCCTCCTCGGGCGTGTCCTGGGCACGGACGCCGGCCAGCCCCTGGCCCTCGCCTGGCGCTCGCTTGTCCTCCTCGAGCGGGGCGACGTGAAGGGGGCGCGGGCCGCCGCCGCCGCCGCCCAGGCCTCCGGCCGCTCCCAGGGCCTGGTGCAATATGCGGCCGGGGCCTCGGCGCTGGCCGCCGGAGACGTCGAGGCCGCCCGGCATGCGCTCCGCGACGCGCTCCAGGCGGCCCCTACGCTCCTCGCCGCGCAAGTCAAGCTCGCCGAGGCGGAGGCGCGGGCCGGCGCGGTGGCCGCTGCCCGGCAGCGGCTCCGCAAGGTGGTCCAGCTCGATCCAAGCTACGCGCCCGCCAAGCGAGCGCTGTACCTTCTCCCCAAGGAGAGCTGAAGGACGATGCGTGTGCTGGTCCTCGGAAGCGGTGGGCGCGAGCACGCGCTCGCCTGGAAGCTGGCCCACAGCCCCCGGCTCGGCGAGCTGCTCTGCGCCCCGGGGAACCCGGGGACGGCCGCCCTGGGCAGAAACTGCCCGGTGGCCAGCGAGGACCCGGCCGCGGTGGCGGCCCTGGCGCGCGCCGAGCGGGTGGACCTGGTGGTGGTCGGCCCGGAGCTTCCCCTCACCCGCGGCGTGGCGGATGCCGTTCGCCGGGCGGGCATCCCGGTCTTCGGCCCCGACGCCGCCGCGGCCCGCCTCGAGGCGAGCAAGGCGTTCGCCAAGGAGGTGATGGCGTCGGCCGGTGTTCCCACCGCTGCCCACCGCACCTTCGACGACCCGGCCGCCGCCGAGAGCCACGCCCGCCAGGTGGGGCGGGTGGTGGTGAAGGCGGACGGGCTGGCCGCAGGGAAGGGGGTGGTGGTGGCCGGCTCCCCCGAGGAAGCGGTGCAGGCGGTGCGCGAGCTGTCCCGGCTCGGCAACCGCCTCGTGCTCGAGGAGGTGCTGGAAGGGGAGGAGGCCTCGGTCATCGCCCTCACCGACGGCGAGCGCTACGTCCTCCTCCCGGCGGCCCAGGACCACAAGCGGCTCCTCGACGGGGACCGCGGCCCGAACACCGGCGGGATGGGGGCGGTGACTCCGGTGCCGGCCCTCGGCCCGCGCGCGCTGGCCGCGGTGGGCGAGACGGTCGTTCGCCCCGTTCTCCGCGAGATGGCGCGCCGCGGCCATCCCTTCTCCGGAGCGCTCTACGCCGGGCTGATGCTCACCGCCTCCGGCCCCCGGGTTCTGGAATTCAACGTGCGCTTCGGGGACCCGGAGGCCCAGGTCCTCGTCCTGCAGCTGGCCGAGGACCTCCTCCCCCTGCTCGAGGCCTCGGCCCAGGGCACCCTGGTGGAGCGCGAGCTGGACACGCGCGGCGGTGCCTCGGTGGGGGTGGTGCTGGCCAGCGCGGGCTACCCCGTCTCCGCGCGGACCGGGGTGGCCATCACCGGCGCGGACCGGCTCACCGGCACCACCCAGGTGTTCCACGCCGGGACCGCCCTCGTCGACGGCCGGCTGGTGACCGCCGGCGGCCGGGTGCTCACCGTGTGCGCGCACGCGCCGTCCCTGGCCGAGGCCCGCGCCGTGGCCTATGGCGCCGTCTCGCGCATCCAGTTCGAGGGGATGCAGCTGCGCCGCGACATCGGGGAGCGGGCGGCGCGGTCGAGCGAGAGGCCGGGGTGACGGAAGCCGCCGCCCCCGCCAGCGCCGGCCGGGCCGACCGTTCCCGCGTCCCGCTCCTGGTGCGCGCCGTGCTCCGCGAGCTGGGCGGGCCCCTGGGCGTTTGGGTGGCCTTCCTCTTCCTCCTCCTCTTCGTGATGCAGTTCCTCCGCGGGACGGACGTGCTGCTCGGGAGCGCGGTGACCGTCGGCGACTACGCCCGGCTGGCGGTCAACCTCGCGCCCCACTTCCTGGTCATGGCCCTGCCCGTCGGCCTCCTCCTGGCGGTGCTCCTCGGCCTGGGCCGGATGGCCGAGGACCGCGAGCTGCTCGCGCTGGGCGCCCTCGGCTCGCCGCCCTGGGAGGTGGCCCGGGTGGCCCTCGGCCTGGCCGTCGCGCTCGGCCTGGTGGTGGTCGTCCTCGGCGCGAGCGTCGAGCCCTGGGGCCTGAAGCAGGTGAAGCGCGTGGTGGCGCAGGTCATCAAGCGCAACGTGCTGGGCGACGTGAAGCCGGGCGTCTTCTACGAGGACCTGACCGACCTCACCCTCTACGCGCGCGGCGTGGACGCCCGGCGCGCGGTGTGGACCCAGGTCCTGGTTCACGACGAGCGCGACCCCCGCGCGCCGCTGCTGGTGCTCGCCCGGGAGGGGCGGGTGAGCCCGGAGGGGGCGGGCGGGGCGCTCACCGTCGCCCTCCGGGATGGCCAGGTGCACCGGGCGGAGCGCAGCGGCGGCGACTATGCCGTCCTCACCTTCGAGCGGGGCGAGCTGGCGGTGGGGGTGGAGGACTCGCTCCTGCGCAAGAACCGCCTCAGCTCGCCCATCGAGGAGCTGACCCCGGCCGAGCTCCTCGCCGCCGCCGGCGAGGCCCGCGCCCGGGGGAAGAGCCCGGCGCCCTTCCTGACCGCCTTCCACGTCCGGCTGGCGAGCGGGCTGACCCCGCTGGCCTTCGCCCTCCTCGGCGTCCCGCTGGCGATGCGGCTCCGGCGGGCGCGGGGCCGGGCGTACCTCCTGACCCTCACCTTCTACGTCCTCTTCTACGTCGTGGAGCGCAGCTTCGAGAACTGGGGGAGCACCGGCCGGCTGCCGGCCTTCCTCGCCGCCCAGGCGCCCAATCTGCTCTTCGGAGGGGCCGGGCTGTGGGCCATGCGCTGGCTCGGGGCGCGGGGGGTGACCGCGTGAGAGGGCTGCTCTTCCGACACCTGGGCGGCCGCTACCTGTCTCTGGTGGCCACCATCTTCGGTGGCCTGCTCACCGTGTTCCTCATCGCCGACTTCGTCGACCGCGCCAAGTCCTACAACGGTCCGAACTGGATCCGGGACGTGGCGGTGCTCTACGGCTACAAGGCCCTGGTGGCCGGCCACCAGCTGGCCCCGGCGGCGCTCCTGCTCGGAGCAGGCGCCCTCATCGCCGTGCTCCGCGCGCGCGGCGAGCTGTCGGCCATCCGCGCGCTGGGCTTCTCGCCCTGGACACTGTACGGGCCAGTGCTGGTGGTGAGCGCCGCGGTGGCGCTGGCCCTGGTGGCCGTCGACGAGGCAGCGGTGGGGCGGGCCAGCCAGCGCGTGGACGAGATCACCACCCTGCGGTTTCACCGCTGGGGTGACTGGCGCTCCTTCTTCGGCAGGAAGCAGTGGTTTCGCCACGGCGACCGCATCCTCCACCTCCAGGCGGGGGACGCCGACGAGGGATTTCGCGGGGTGACGGTGCTCACCCTCGACCCCTCCTTCGCCCTCACCGAGCGGCTCGAGGCGGACACCATGACGCACGTGGCCGGGACGCGCTGGAGGCTGACCGGGGTCACCGTCCGCCGCTTCGACGGCCAGGCCGGGAGCCAGCTCCAGACGCTGCCCGACGGGGTGTTCGACCTCGGCGTGGACCGCTCCAGCCTGAGCATCCGCCCCGGGCGCCCGGAGCAGATGTCGTCGGCCGTGCTCCGCCAGCAGATCCAGGCGCGCCGGCTGGTCGGGCTGCCGGACCGCACCTTCTCGCTCGCCCTCTACAACCGGGTGGCCGTTCCGTTGATGGCCATCCCCGCGTCGCTGCTCGCCCTGGCGCTCGCCCTTCGCACCGGCCGGCGGGGACTCACCACGACCCTGATGCAGGGCCTGCTCGTCACCCTGGTGTTGTGGGGGCTGATGGTGGTGGCGCGCGGGCTGGTGGTGGGGGGCCGGCTGTCTCCCTCCCTGGCCGCCTGGGGACCGCTGGCCGTGCTCGGCGTCGCGGCGGTGGTCCTCGCCCGCTGGCCCACTGCCCGGCCGGGGAGCGCCTGGACTCGCCTCCGGACCTTCTCCGCACCGTGAGCGGGGCGCGCCGGCCGCGGCTCCTCCTCGACCTGCGCATGGTGGAGGGTCGGATGCATGGCATCGCCCGCTATGCGCTGGCCCTCGCCGCGCGCATCCCCCGGCTCGTCCCAGAGCTGGAGCTGATCGGCCTCGGCCCGCCGTCCGGGCTGCCCCCGCTCGGGACGCTGGCCCCGGCGTTTCCCGTCCTTCGCTGCGCGACGCGCTTTCTCTCCCCCCTCGAGCAGCCGGCGCTGGCCGCCGCCCTGGTACGGGCCGGGGCGGACCTCTTCCATGCCACCTCCTTCTCCGTGCCCCGGCTGTGGCCGGGACGGCTGGTGGCCACGCTCCACGACGCGACCCACCTGGTGCGCGCCGAGGAGTACGGCCTGGCCACCGCCCTCTACTACCGGGTGGTGGTGCGGCCGCGGCTGCGCCGGGCCAGTGCCGTGCTCACCGTCTCCGCCTTCGCCCGAGGGGAGCTGGCCCGCACCCTGGGCCTGGCCGAGAGCGCCATCCAGGTGGTGCCCGACGGCGTCGACGCCCGGTTTCATCCTCCCTCGGAGACAGAACGAGCCCGGGCCCGCGCGGCGCTGCCCCTCCCCGCGCGCTACCTGCTCGCGGTGGGGAATGCCAAGCCGCACAAGCGCCTCCGCTGGCTGGCCGCCCTGGCTCCGAGCCTTCCGCTGCCGCTCGTCGTCCTCGCCGGTCCGGACGCCCGTGCCCGGCTCGGGTTGCCCGCCGAGGTGGTCAGCCTGGAGGCGGTGGAGGAGGAGCTCCTTCCGGCGCTCTATGGCCTGGCCGACGCCCTGCTCCTGCCTTCGGTGCACGAGGGATTCGGGCTGCCGGCGCTGGAGGCCATGGCCTCGGGGTGCCCGGTGCTCGCCTCCCGCGCCGGAGCCCTCCCCGAGGTGATGGAGGAGGCGGGCGTGCTCCTTCCGCCCGACGACGCGAGCACCTGGGTGGAGAACGTGCGCCGGGTGGCCACGGACGAGAGATGGCGCCGCTCGCTCGTCGAGCGTGGCCTCGCCCGCGCCGCGGCCTTCAGCTGGGACGTCAGTGCCCAGGCCACCGCCGGCGTCTACCGGAGGGCTCTCATCTCCTGAGCATCCCCGGCGTGGGCCAGGCCCACCCCCCACACCAGGGCAAAGGTGAGGTGCACGCTGGAGTGGAAGGGGAGGTAGTGCACCAGGGCCAGGGCCTGGAATGCGCCCAGCGAGAGGAGCGCGCCCGCCGCCGGCCAGGCGCCCCGCCTCGCGCGCCGGAGGAGGGCCACCGCGAGGAGCACCTGCCAGGCGACCCACAGGAGCAGTCCGACCAGCCCGGTCTCGGCCCAGACGGTCACCCACAGCGTGTGCGCGTCCCGGGCCAGATGGGCGGGCAGCCCGGTGGCCTCGGAGCGCGCCAGGGCGGCGGCGTAGTAGTTCCCGAACCCCACCCCGAGCAGAGGATGGTCCCGGACCAGGTCCCAGCCTCCGGCCCGGGCCACGGCGCGCTCTCCGTCGAAGAGGTTCTGGCCGGCGTCGGCCAGCCGCGCCCGCCACCCCGGAGCGAGGGCCACCGCGGCGAGGAGGACGGCCACCCCGACGATGCCCGCGCGCCGGCCGAGCCGGCCGGAGAGGGCGACGCCGGCCGCGGCCACGAGCAGCACCACCGCGCCCAGCGCGGCACGGGCGAAGGAGAGGTAGACGGCCAGGGCGCAGGTGAGGGCCAGCCAGGCCGCCACCCACCGGCGCCGCACGCTGGCCGCCTGGAACGAGGCGGCCAGGGCCGGCCCGAGGAGGGCGGCTGCTCCGTGGGCGAAGCGAAGCCGGTGGAAGAAGAAGCCCCCGGCGGCGAACCGAGGTCGGCCCTCGGGGGCGAAGACCTCGTGCACGCGGTCCACGGGGAGGCGGAGGAGCGGCGGGAGCGGCACCTCCCAGCGGACGAGGTGCTGGACGAGGCCCAGGGCCACCGACCCCGTCCATCCCGCCACGGCGGCGAGCTCCACGCCGGTCCAGCCGACGCCGACCAGGGCCGCCACCACCAGCGCCGGCGCGGCCGCGGTGTCCAGGCACTGGAGCCAGCGTCCGGTGGGTGGCCAGCCGCCGTGGGTGCCGAGCGCGTGGACGAGGAGCGGCGAGAGGGCCTGGTAGGCGGCCAGCGTCGCGCCGGCGAGCACCGCCCACCGCACGTCGGGGGGCACCCGCACCCGCCGCAGCGCGAGCAGGACCAGCGCGGCGAGCACGGTGGCGTCGGCGGCCACCTGCATCAGCCCCTCCGAGGCCGCCGTCCCGAGCGTCCAGGCGGCGATGAGCGCGGTGGCCAGCGTGCCCCAGCGGGTGAGCCGCCGGCGGGCGGGCTCCAGCAGCGGTCCGCTCCACGACAGCCCCTCGCGCGCCCGCGCCGCACCGCG
>Ga0335083_10010335_pt1 | contig 11282 bp, 13 predicted proteins | sample Lox_Sample_42_FD_206716 | JGI IMG/M metagenome (GOLD analysis project Ga0335083, IMG submission 206716) | Soil microbial communities from Loxahatchee National Wildlife Refuge, Florida, United States - Lox_Sample_4.2 | ecosystem: Environmental > Terrestrial > Soil > Wetlands | place: USA... | reverse complement strand
TCTGCAGCGTGACCGTCTTGCCGGTGCCGGTCGCGCCCGCGATCAGGCCGTGGCGGTTTGCGAGCGCCGGCAGCAACTCGAGGTTCGCCGTCTTCGACTTGGCGACGAGCAGGGGCTCGGTCATGGGGCTTCTTTTGTCGGGGTTGCGCGCGCGAAGGTAAAATTATGGCATGGCGGGACATTCTAGATGGGCTAACGTCAAGCACAAGAAGGCGGCGGCTGACGCGAAGAAAGGGAAGATCTTCACCCGCCTGATCAAGGAGGTGACCGTCGCAGCGCGCCTCGGGGGGGCCGATGCCGCGATGAATCCGCGGCTGCGCCTCGCGATCGACAAGGCGAACGACGCCAACATGCCCAAGGACACGATAGAGCGAGCGATCAAGCGCGGCGCCGGGGGGCTGGACGGCGTCGACTACGAGGAGGTCCGCTACGAAGGCTACGGCGTGGGCGGGGCGGCGGTGATGGTCGACTGCCTCACCGACAACCGCACGCGCACCGTGGCCGACGTGCGCCACGCTTTCACCAAGAATGGCGGCAACCTCGGCACCGACGGGTCGGTGGCCTTTCTCTTCAGGCACTGCGGGTTGTTCGTGTTCGCGCCCGGAACCAGCGAGGACGCTCTCATGGAGGCGGTGCTCGACGCCGGAGCCGAGGACGTGATCACGAACGAGGACGGCTCGATCGAGGTCATCTGCACGCCCGAGGACTTCCCCGCCGTCAAGGACGCACTTATCGAGGCGGGGCTCAAGCCCGAGTTCGCGGACGTCACCATGAAGCCCGTCGCCGAAAACCCGCTGAAGGGCGACGAAGCGTCGCGGATGCAGAAGCTGCTCGACGCGCTCGAAGGGCTCGACGACGTGCAGGACGTATACACGACCGCGGTGATCGACCAATAGATGTCAGGCCCAGCCCTGAGGATACTCGGCATCGACCCGGGTTTGCGCATCACCGGGTTCGGCATCATCGAAAAGAACGGCGCGAGCATCGCCTACATCGCAAGCGGCTGCATCAAGTCCGGCGACGCGGGACTGCCCGAGCGACTCGGGACGATCCTCGCGAACCTGCGCGAGGTGATAGAGAAGCACCGGCCGCAGCAGATCGCGCTCGAAAAAGTCTTCGTCAACGTCAACCCGGCCTCGACGCTCGCGCTCGGCCAGGCGCGCGGCACGGCGATCTGCGCCGCGGTCGACGCGGGGCTGCCCGTGTCCGAGTACACCGCGCTTCAGGTGAAGCAGGCGGTGGTCGGCAACGGCCACGCAAGCAAGGAGCAGGTGCAGCACATGGTGAAGCGGCTCCTCAAGCTCGCCGGCTCGCCTTCCGCCGACGCGGCCGACGCGCTCGCCTGCGCGATCTGCCATGCCCACGGCGGGCGCCTGGGCAGGCTCTCCACGCGAGGTTTCCGGATCAAGCGGGGCCGCCTCGTATGATCGGCAGGATCGCCGGCGTCATCCTCGAGAAGCATCCGCCGCAGATCCTGGTCGAGGCGGCGGGCGTCGGGTACGAGATCGAGGTGCCGATGAGCACGTTCTACGGCCTTCCCGCCTCCGGCGAGCGCGTCGCGCTGCTCACGCATCTGGTCGTGCGCGAGGACGCCCACCTGCTCTACGGCTTTGCCACCGAATCCGAGCGGCGCGCCTTCCGGCAGCTCCTCAAGGTGAACGGCGTCGGCGCGCGCACGGCGCTCGCCGTGCTCTCGGGAATGAGCGTCGGCGAGCTGGTCGAGGCGATCGCCGCCCAGGAGTCCGGGCGCCTGGTGAAGATTCCCGGCATAGGAAAGAAGACCGCCGAGCGGCTGCTCCTCGAGCTCAAGGGCAAGCTCGGGGCCGACGCGCTCGCGGGGCTCGCGGTGAACCGGGAAAAGCCCGCAGCGAGCGACGTGATCAACGCGCTGCTGGGCCTGGGGTACAGTGACAAGGAAGCCCAGCTTGCGGTGAAACAGCTGCCCGAGGGGCTGTCGATTTCGGAAGGCATACGGCAGGCGTTGAAATCCCTGGCGAGGGGTTGATGGACTAAAAAAGCTCGAACGACAAGAACAACAGGACAGGGGAGGAAACCCGATGAACCAGCAAGTCCGCTTCTGCATCTCGAGCGACGGCGTTCGGCTGGCCTACGCGACCTCCGGGAGCGGCCCGCCGCTGGTGCGGGCGCCGCACTGGTTTACCCATCTCGAGCACGACTGGAACAACCCGGCGATGAAGCCCTGGTCCGCCGGGCTGTCGCGCGGGTATTCGCTCCTGCGTTTCGACCAGCGCGGCACCGGGCTGTCGGACCGCGATGTCCCGGTCCCGACGTGGAAATGCCATGTCGAGGACCTCGCGAGCGTGGTCGATGCTGCGCGGTTCGACCGCTTCGCGCTGCTCGGGCTGTCGCAGGGCGCGGCTTTTGCCATCGACTACGCGGCGACGCATCCCGAGCGGGTCAGCCATCTCATCATCTGCGGCGGCTTCGTGCGCGGCCGGAAGGCGCGCGGGGGGTCCGACGAGGAGACGGAGACGCTGCAGAGGCTGATCGAGCTCGGCTGGGGCCGGGATGACCCGTCGTTCCGGCAGGTGTTCACGACCCGCTTTATGCCGGACGCCGGGCTCGACGCGATCCACGCGTTCAACGACATGATGCCCCTGACCGCGTCTGCACAGATGGCGGGGCGGCTGCATCGGGCCAACCTGCACCTCGACGCGCGCGAGCAGGCTAGCCGCGTGCAATGCCCGACGCTGGTGCTCCACGCGCGCGGGGACCTGAGCATCCCGTTCGAGGAAGGCAGATTGATCGCCGGGCTGATTCCCGGCGCGCGCTTCGTGACGCTGGAGTCGCGCAACCACCTGTTGACGGAGAGCGAGCCGGCGTGGCGCGACTTCCTCGCGGCGATGGCCGGGTTCTATCCGCCGGCAGGGGCGGCGCCCGGCGCCGGGTTCCCGGGGTTGACGCCTCGGGAGACGGAGGTGCTCGAGCTGATTGCGCAGGGACTGGACAACGCCCAGATCGCCGCGCGCCTCGAGCTGTCCGAGAAAACCGTGCGCAACAACATCACCCACATCTTCGACAAGATCCAGGTCGAAAACCGCTCGCAGGCGATCGTACGCGCCCGCGACGCAGGGCTCGGCGCGAAGCCCGCCAAGTAGCCCGGGACTGCCGTCCCGGAATCCCGGCGCGTTTTTCCGGCTGTCCCGGGACCGCCGCCTCAGGCGCCGGCGGCCCGGCTTCGCCACCATCTGCTCACCGGTTTCGCGCGCCCGGAAGCCGTTCGAGATCCATGCGCGCCTTGCATCAATCACATTTTTGGAGAAACGAGCATGAACCCTACGACAGCTGCAAACGACCGCTACGCGCGCGTCATCGAGGCTTCCAAGCGCATCCGCTGGGACATCGACCGCGACGTGATCCGCGGCCGCAATTTCGATTTCGCGAAGAAGTTCCTGCCCGACGGCATCTCGAAGCTCGACCGCCTGGGCTTCCTCGGCGCCGACGACCGGCGCCTACTCAGCCAGATCCAGGGCCGCACCTACGCCAACATGTTCGGGCTGGTCGAGCGCTTCATCGGCGCCAAGATGCTCGATATCAGCCGCGAGCATTGGCTGGGGGATCAGACCGCGCTCGAGGCGCTGGTGCGCTTCACCGACGAGGAGCTGAAGCACCAGGAGCTGTTCCGCCGCATCGAGCGCATGGTCGCCGAGGGCATGCCCGCGGGCTACCGCTTCATGCCGCAGCCGAACGACGTGGCGGGGGTGGTGCTCGGCAAGTCCACGTGGTCGGTCCTGGCGCTCACCTGCCACATCGAGCTCTTCGTGCTCGCGCACTACCGCAGCAGCATCGATCCGGACGGCGAGCTCTCCGAGCTCTACAAGGACGTGTTCCTGTTCCACTGGAAAGAGGAATCGCAGCACGCGATCCTCGACGAGCTCGAGTGGCGGCGCGAGGACGCGAAGCTCTCTCCCGAAGCCCGCGACCAGGCGGTGACTGACCTGATCGGGCTGGTCGCGGCGGTGGACGGCATGCTGCAGGCGCAGGCCGAAGCCGACGCCGGGTATTTCCTCGCGATTTGCCGCGGCCCCTACTCCGAAGACCAGGTCAAGCGCGTGCGCGATGGCATCCTGCACGCCTACCGCTGGCAGTACATCGTCTCCGGCGTCGAGGAGCCGCGCTTCCAGGGAATCCTCGGCAGCCTGATCAGCAAGGCGCAGGGCAGGCGCATCGGCGAAGCGCTCACGCCTATCATGGCGGGCTCCGTGCATTGACCGCGGCAAGGTCCGCCCCGGCTCGCGCCTCGGGGCGGACTGGCAGCGGGTAGAATGGCGCATGGCCATCGAAACCGACCGCCTTATCTCCGGCGCCCCGGTCTCGGCCCAGGAGCAGGCCTTCGAACGGTCCCTCAGGCCAAAATCGCTCTCGGAATACATCGGCCAGGAGAAAATTCGCGGGCAGCTCTCGATCTTCGTCGAGGCCGCGCGCAAGCGCAAGGAAGCGCTCGACCACGTCCTGCTCTTCGGTCCTCCGGGTCTGGGGAAGACGACGCTTGCGCACATCGTGGCGCGCGAGATGGGCGTGAACCTGCGCCAGACCTCGGGACCGGTGCTCGAGCGCCCGGGCGACCTCGCCGCTCTCCTCACCAACCTCGAGCCGAACGACGTGCTGTTCATCGACGAGATCCACCGGCTCGCGCCCGTGGTCGAGGAGATCCTGTATCCGGCGCTCGAGGACTACCAGATCGACATCATGATCGGCGAGGGGCCGGCGGCGCGCTCGGTCAAGCTCGACCTGCCGCCTTTCACGCTCGTGGGCGCGACGACGCGCGCCGGCATGCTCACGAACCCCTTGCGCGACCGCTTCGGCATCGTCGCGCGGCTTGAGTTCTACACCGACGCCGAGCTGCAGAAGATCGTCGACCGCTCCGCCGCGCTGCTCGAGGTCGAAGTCGAGCATGCAGGCGCGCTCGAGATCGCGCGGCGCTCGCGCGGCACCCCGCGCGTCGCCAACCGCCTGCTTCGGCGCGTGCGCGATTTCGCGCAGGTCAAGGCGACAGGAGCCGTCACGCGGGAGGTCGCCGACGCGGCGCTCGCAATGCTGGACGTCGACGTGCTGGGACTGGACGTGATGGACCGCAAGCTGCTCCTTGCGGTGATCGAGAAGTTCTCCGGCGGCCCGGTAGGCCTGGAGAACCTCGCTCACGCGATCGGCGAGGAGGCCGACACCATCGAGGACGTGCTCGAGCCCTATCTCATCCAGCAGGGCTATCTGCAGCGGACGCCGCGCGGGCGCGTCGCCACCGTCTCCGCCTACCGACATCTCGGGCTCGCCGCCCCTAGGCCCTCGGACACCGGGGCCCTGTTCGGGCAATGAGCGGGCACGCCGGACAGGAACCCTTCTCCTGGCCGGTCCGCGTTTACTACCAGCATACGGACGCCGGGGGGATGGTGTTCCATGCCAACTATCTCTCGTTCATGGAATGCGCGCGCACCGAGCTGCTGCAGTCGCTCGGCTTCGATCTGGGGGAACTCGCGCGCCGCGACCATGTCCTGTTTGTGGTGCATTCCGCGCAAATCGCCTACCATAAGCCCGCGCTGCTGAACGACGCACTGACGGTGACCGCGAGGGTGAAGCACGTGGGACGCGCGCGGCTGGTGTTCGATCAGGCGGTGATGCGGGGGGAGGAAGAGCTGGCGAGCGCCGAGCTGAGCCTGGCGTGTGTCAGCGCGAAGAGCTACAGGCCGGTCGGCGTGCCTGAGGCGATTCGAAAAAAACTAGAGGGAATGCGATGAGCGCAACCCAGGATCTCTCCATCCTCGCAATGGTCGCGAACGCGAGCGTGGTCGTGCAGCTGGTCATGCTGCTCCTGCTCGTCGTCTCGTTCATGTCCTGGTACTTCATCTTCCTCAAGGTCTTCACCATCGGGCGCGCGAAGAGCAAGACCGAGCACTTCGAGCGCGACTTCTGGAGCGGCTCGGACCTCGCGGCGCTGTACCAGAGCGCGGTGAACCACCGGCACTCGACCGGGAGCCTGGAGCGCATCTTCGAGGCGGGGTTCCGCGAGTTCTCGAAGCTGAAGAGCCAGCGCGGCGCCTCCGACCCGAGCCTGATGGTCGACGGGGCCCGCCGCGCCATGCGCGCGACCTACCAGCGCGAGATGGACCGCGTCGACGCGCACCTCGCCTTCCTCGCCTCGGTGGGGTCGGTGAGTCCCTACGTGGGCCTGCTCGGCACGGTCTGGGGCATCATGCACGCCTTCCGCGGCCTCTCCAACGTGGCGCAGGCGACGCTCGCCTCCGTCGCGCCCGGGATCGCCGAAGCGCTGGTCGCCACGGCGATCGGGCTTTTCGCGGCGATTCCGGCGGTGGTGGCCTACAACCGCTTCTCGCACGACGTCGACCGCCTGTCGGTGCGCTTCGAGAGCTTCATGGAGGAGTTCTCCAACATCCTTCAGCGGCAGGCGCAGGCGCGGCTCGCCGCGGCGCATCACGACACCAAGGTTTAGAGCGGTGCGCCCCCGCCGGCTGATGAACCAGATCAACATCGTCCCCTACGTGGACGTGATGCTGGTGCTGCTCGTCATCTTCATGGTCACGGCGCCGCTCGTAAATCCCGGCGTGATCGACCTGCCGAGCGTAGGCAAGTCTTCGCAGCCGCCGGCCACCCCGCTCGAGGTGATCGTGCGGCGCGATCAGTCGCTCATGCTGCGCGAGCGCGACAGGGGCCGGTCGGACGAGCGCGCGGTGACGAGCGCGCAGCTGGTAGCGGCGCTGCGGGAGCGGCAGAAGAAGACCCCCGACCAGCCCGTCGTCATCTCCGCCGACAAGGACGTGCGCTACGAGGCGGTGCTGAAGGTCATGGACGAGCTGCAGCGCCAGAACATCCGGCGGGTCGGGCTGCTGGTGAAGCCCGCGACATGAGCTCCGCGATCCCGCTGGACGAGCCGGACGGCGTCACCCCGGCGATCCTGTCCGCCTTTGTACACGGCGTCCTCCTGGCGTTTCTCGTCTTCGGCCTGCACTGGCAGTCGCGGCACCCCGACGCGGTCCAGGTAGAGCTCTGGAGCCAGCTCCCCGAGTCCGTGCCGGCTCCCCAGGTCGAGCCCGCGCCCAAGGCCGAGCCCAAGCCGGCTCCCAAGGTGGAGCAGAAGGCGGCCAAGCCGGACATCGCGATCGAGCGCGAGAAGAAGGCGCCGAAGAAGAGGGATGAGCCGCCGCTCAAGTTCGACACCACCTCGCGCATCCAGCAGCAGCTCGCCCAGGAGCAGAAGGCGCTGCAGGCGCGTGCGCGGCCGGACGCCCAGAAGCAGCAGAGCCCGGCCGCGGCGCCGCCCAGCCCCGATGCGGCCTACGTCGACCGGATACGCTCGAAGATCAAGAGCAACGTCGTGCTCCCCTCCGACATCAAGGGAAACCCGGAGGCGATCTTCGACGTCATACAACTTCCGACGGGCGAGGTGTTCTCGGTGAAGCTCATCAAGTCAAGCGGCTATCAGCCCTACGACGACGCGGTCGAGCGGGCGATCCTGAAGAGCTCGCCCCTGCCCAAGGCCGACCGGCCCGAGCAGTTCCAGCGCGAGCTGCAGCTCAAGTTCAAGCCCCAGGAGTAGGCATGCGCAGGCTCGCCATGCTCGCCGCCGCGCTGCTCGTCCTCGCCGGCCCCGCCCGCGCCCAGCTGACGATCGAGATCATCGGCGGCGGCGCCAACCAGATCCCGGTCGCCGTCCTGCCCTTCGCGGCGGAGAACGTGCTGCCGCAGAGCATCACCGAGATCGTCGAGCAGGACCTCTCCCGCAGCGGCCGCTTCCGCACGCTTTTCGTCGGCGGCATCAGTCCGGTCTCGGACATGAAGGACGTCAACTTCGCCGACTGGAAAAGCCGCCTCGCCGACGCGCTCGTGATAGGGCAGGCCAGCCGGCTGCCTGACGGCCGATTCGACGTGCGCTTTCGCCTCCTCGACGTGCAGAAGCAGGTGCAGCTCGGCGGCTTCGCCTACACCCTGACCGCCGCGCAGGTGCGGCTCACCGCCCACAAGATCGCCGACTTCATCTACGAGAAGCTGACCGGCGAGCGCGGGGTCTTCAGCACGCGCATCGCGTACGTCGTGAAGCAGGGGAGCCGCTTCGAGCTGCGCGTCGCCGACGCCGACGGGCAGAACGCCCAGGCGATCCTCATCTCGCAGGAGCCGATCATGTCCCCCGTCTGGTCGCCCGACGGGACGCGCATGGCCTACGTCTCGTTCCAGAACAAGAAGCCGATCCTGTTCGTGCAGAGCCTGTCGGCGAGCAGGCAGCCGGCGCCCGTGGCGGCGTACCGGGGCTCGAACAGCGCCCCCGGCTGGTCGCCGGACGCCAAGACCCTCGCGGCTGTGCTAACGCGGGACGGCACCTCGCAGATCTACCTCATGAACCCGGACGGCAGCAACCTGCGCAAGCTCACGAGCTCCACCACCGGCGCGATCGACACGGAACCATTCTTCACTCCCGACGGTCAATCGATCTACTTCACCTCTGACAGGGGCGGGAGCCCGCAGATCTACCGTATGGCGGCGAGCGGAGGCGAGCCGATGCGGATCACCTTCGACGGCGACTACAACGTCTCGCCGCGCGTCAGCCCGGACGGAAAGACCCTCGCGTACATCTCGCGCGTCAACGGACGCTTCCAGCTGATGGCCATGGACCTCGAGAACCGGCAGACCCAGGCCCTGACCGAGGGCCCGCGCGACGAGTCGCCCACGTTCGCGCCCAACGGCCGCATCATCCTGTACGCGTCGGACGTCGACGGCCGGGGCGTGCTCTACGCCGTGTCGAGCGACGGCCGCTTCAAGCAGCGGCTCGGGGTCCTCGCGGCCGACATCCGCGAGCCCGCCTGGGGCCCCTTTATGGGTAACTAGAGGTCTGACAGAATGCACGATCTACAGGGGAGAAACAGGGAAGAAATGGGGAACCGGATGGTCCTCACTTCACAACCCGCTCGATAGGAGGTCGCAATGAAGAAAGCGTTGTTTCCCGCTCTTGCTCTGGCTCTGATCTACGGCTGCGCGAGCACGCCGACTACCGAAACCAAGCCCGCAGAGCAGGCGAGCCCGGCCACGCCGCCAGCCGCGCCGCCGTCGAGCGCGGTGCAACCGATTCAGCCCGGCACCGTGCAGGGCGAATCGCTCAAAGAGGGCACCCTGGCAAAGCGCTCGGTCTACTACGACCTCGACAAGTACGACATCAAGGCCGAGTTCCGGCCGCTGCTGCAGGCGCACGGCAAGTATCTCGCCGAGCACCGCAACGCCAAGATGCTCGTCCAGGGCAATTGCGACGAGCGCGGCAGCCGCGAGTACAACATCGCGCTCGGACAGCGGCGCTCCGAGGGCGTGAAGAGGATGCTGGTGCTGATGGGCGCCAGCGACTCTCAGGTCGAGCCGGTGAGCCTCGGCGAGGAGAAGCCGCGCTGCACCGAGCATGCCGAAGGCTGCTGGTCGCAGAACCGCCGCAGCGACATGCTCTACGGCGGGGAATACTAGGCGATGCGGCCGCGCCTCGCACCCCTGGTTGTCGCGTGGGCTGCGCTCTATGCGGGCGCGGCCCACGCCGCTTTGTTCGACGACGACGAGGCGCGCAAGCAGATCAACCAGCTGAAGAGCCAGACCGACGCCCGCCAGAAGTCGATCGAGGAGCGCCTCGCCGCGATCGACGCGAAGCTCGGCCAGATGGACTCGTCCGGGCAGAACCGGGTGCTCGACCTCGCTCAGATGATCGACGCGCTCAAGCAGGACATGGCGAAGCTGCGCGGGCAGATCGAGGTGCTCGCCAACCAGACCGAGACGCTCGAGCGGCGCCAGAAGGACCTCTACGTCGATCTCGACAACCGGCTGCGCAAGATCGAGCAGACGCAGACCCAGCTGCAGGACAAGATGAGCCAGGGGGAGCGCAGCGCGGCCGCCGAAAAGCAGGCGTACGAGACCGCGCTCAACCAGTTCAAGCTCGGCAACTACCAGCTCGCCATCACCAATTTCCAGAACTTCATGACGAATTTCTCGAGCAGCGACATGCTGCCCTCGGCGCAGTACTGGATCGGCAACGCCTACTACGCCATGCGCGACTACAAGTCGGCGATCGCCGCGCAGCAGAAGGTGGTGAGGCTGTGGCCCGAGAACGCCAAGGCGCCCGACGCGCTGCTCAACATCGCCAGCGCGCAGACCGAGCTCGGCCAGAGCAACGCCGCCCGCGAGACGCTGCGCGCGCTCGTCAAGAAGTACCCCTCCAGCTCGGCCTCGGAGCAGGCCAAGCAGCGCCTCGCGCAGAGGAAGTAGGGCGAGACCCCGCCTCTTGAGCGATCCCGCCGCGCTCGCCTCGGTCGTAGTGTGGAGCGCGTTCGCGCTCGCCTTCGTCTTCGGGGCCGTCGCCAACCGGACGAACTTCTGCACCATGGGCGCGGTGTCCGACGTCGTCAACATGGGCGACTGGAACCGCATGCGCATGTGGCTGCTCGCGATCGCGGTGGCGATCGCCGGCGCGAGCGCGCTGCAGCTCGCCGGCTGGATCGACGTCTCGAAGACGATCTATGCCGTGCCGCGCTTCACTTGGCTCTCCTACCTGCTTGGGGGCGCGCTCTTCGGCGTCGGCATGACGCTCGCGTCGGGGTGCGGCTCGAAGACGCTGATCCGCATCGGGACCGGCAACCTCAAGTCGCTGGTCGTCGCGATCGTTCTCGCGGTCACGGCCTATATGACCCTCAAGGGCATCCTCGCGGTGTTCCGCGTCGCGGCGATCGACTCGGTGGACGCGACCCTGGCCCGGCCGCAGGACCTGCCTTCGCTGCTCGCGCCAGTGCTCGGCCTCGACAGGAAGGCGGTGCTCGTCGCGCTCGCCGCCGCGCTCGCGGGCGGGCTACTCGTGTTCGTGTTCAGTGCGCGCGAGTTCCGCACCTTCGACAACATCCTCGGGGGGACCGTGGCCGGGCTCGCGGTCGTCGGCTGCTGGGTCGTGTCCGGGCACGTCGGCCACCTCGCCGAGGATCCGGTGTCCCTCGAGGAGAAGTTCCTCGCCACCAACTCCGGACGAATGGAGTCGCTCTCCTTCGTCGCGCCCTACGCCTATTGTCTCGAGCTGCTGATGCTGTGGAGCGACAGGAGCCGGGTAGTGACCCTGGGGATCGCCGCGGTGGTGGGGATGCTCTCGGGCTCGCTCGCCTGGTCGCTCGCATCGCGGAGCTTCCGCCTGGAGAGCTTCCGCGACGCGCAGGACCTCGTCAACCATCTCGTCGGCGCGGCGCTGATGGGCTTCGGCGGCGTGCTCGCGCTCGGCTGCACCATCGGCCAGGGCATCAGCG
>Ga0335083_10010334_pt1 | contig 11284 bp, 8 predicted proteins | sample Lox_Sample_42_FD_206716 | JGI IMG/M metagenome (GOLD analysis project Ga0335083, IMG submission 206716) | Soil microbial communities from Loxahatchee National Wildlife Refuge, Florida, United States - Lox_Sample_4.2 | ecosystem: Environmental > Terrestrial > Soil > Wetlands | place: USA: Florida... | reverse complement strand
CCAGCGCTCGCGCACCACCGCGAACGCCGGACTGCGGTTGAGCGCGAAGTCGCTCATCCAGGCTTCGATTGGCGTGCCGCCCCACGTGCTGTTGATCAGGCCGATCGGAACGTGAAGCTTTTCATGAAGATGGCGGGCAAAAAAATAGCCGACGGCGGTGAAGTCGGCCACCGTTTGCGGCGAGCACACGGTCCAGGCGCCGCCGATGGTCTCGGCGGGCGCGTCGGCCTCGAGCCGCTCGACCTTGAATTGGCGGATGAGCGGAAAATTCGCCGCCGCCACCTCGGCGTCGGCGTTGAGCACGCGAAAGGTGGGATTGGCCGGGCTGCGGACAACGAATTCCATGTTGGACTGGCCGGAGCAGAGCCAGACCTCGCCGACGAGCACGTCGTGGGCGGTGACGGTGTTCTTTCCGGCGACGACGAGGTCGGCGGGATCGGCCGAGGCGTCGAGTGCGCCAAGATAAACGATCCACCGGCCGTCGCTCGCCGCCGTGGTGCCGGCGGTCTGGCCGTGAAAGGTCACGGCAATGTGTTCGCCGGCGTCGGCGCGGCCCCAGATGGGAATCGGCTGGCCGCGCTGAAGCACGGCGTGGTCGGCAAACAGCGGCGCGAGGGCGACATTGGCGCGAGCCGCCAAGGCAAGCGCGAGAAAAAGCCAGACGACCGGCAAGCGGGGGTGACGCATGGTTGAAGGGGCTGCAGCGCACACTGGCGGCCTTGGCCGCGGCCAGCAACGAGGATCTGTCTCCGGCACGGATCCGTCGGGGCGCCGGCGGGGCTTTTACAGCTTTTGCAAAAATGCGTGCAGTTCGGCGGCCAATTTGGGGCCGAAGCCGTCCACTTCCTGGATTTGCCCGGCGGTCGCGGCGCGCAGCCGGTCGATCCCGCCGAAATGCGCGAGCAGCGCCGCGCGGCGCACCTCGCCGAGGCCGGCGAAATCGTCGAGGATGCTCTCGCGGATTTTTTTCGAGCGCAGCGCGGCATTGTAGGTGTTGGCGAAGCGATGAGCCTCGTCGCGGAGGCGCTGCAGCAGCTGCAGTCCGGGGTGGGTGAGCGGCAGGTTGAGCGGGGCGCGTTCGTCGGGAAAAACGATGGTCTCGCGTTTTTTGGCGAGCCCGATGATCGCGGGCGGCATGCAATCGAGGCCGACGAAGGCCTTCAGCGCCGCGCCGACCTGGCCGCGCCCGCCGTCGATCACCACGAGGTCGGGAAAGGGTTTTTGTTCCGCGGCCAGCCGGCGGTAGCGGCGGCCGACGACCTCCTCCATCGCGCGAAAGTCGTCGTTGCCGATGAAGCTTCGGATCTGGAAGCGCCGGTACTGGTCCTTGTCCGGCCGGCCGTAGGAGAAGCGCACCATCGACGCGACGACGAACGTACCGGAGATGTGCGAGATGTCGAAACACTCCATCGCGCGCGGCGGACCGGCCAGCCGGAGCGTCTCGCCGAGGGCCCGCAGCGCCTCTTCGTCGGAGGATATCAGCGCGGGGTCGCGCTCGAACTTGCGCGTTTTCTTCAGCGTTTCCTCGAGCGCAAAAACCACGTCGCGCAGCCCGGCGGCTTTTTCGAATTCCTGTTTTTCCGCGGCGGCGCGCATCTCGCCGCGCAGGGTTTCGAGCCACTCGCGCGACTTGCCCTCGAGAAAATCGCAGGCTGCGTCCACCCGGCGGCGGTAGTCCTCGGCGGTGACGGCGTTGGGAAAACCGTACAACTCCTGCCGTACGTCGTCGTAAAGCTGCCAGGCGCCGCCGGCCAGCCGCTGCGGATGCGCATCGCCGAGCAGGATGCCGAACTGGCGGCGCATCTGCGCGAGCGTCTTGCGCAGCAGGCTGCTGTGGGCGAACGGTCCGAAGTAGCGCGAGCGGTCGTCCTTTTTGATCCTGGTCAGGCGGAAGCGCGGCAGTTCCTCGGCGGGATCGACGCGCACGAGCAGGAAGCGCTTGTCGTCGGTGAAGTCGGTGTTGTATTTCGGCCGCCACTGCTTGATCAGGCGGCCTTCGAGCAACAGGGCCTCGGCCTCGGATTTCACCTCGATCGTGTCGAAGTCCGCGATCATGCCGATGAGCGCGCGGATTTTGGGATGGACGGTCAGGGCGCGCGACGGCGCAAAATACGACGAGACACGCTTTTTCAAATTTTTGGCCTTGCCGACGTAAATGATGCGGCCCAGCCGGTCCTTCATCAGGTAGACCCCGGGCCGGTCGGGCAGGCGGCGCACCTTTTCCTTGAGTTCAACTGGCTCCGCGATTGGCATTTTTATCCAGATTAGCGTATTTTGGCAGACTGCAAAGTATGGTTTCATCGTCCAACGCTTCACCGCGCACCCCCGCCAGGCATTACGAGCTGCTCACCCTCGGCGATGAACTGCTGCTCGGCCTCACCGCCAACAGCCACCTCGCCTTCATCGGCGCGCAGCTCGGCCGGCACGGCGTCATGCTCCAGCGCAACGTCACCGTCACCGACGAGGCCGGCGCCATCGCCGCGCAGTTCCGCGAAAGCTGGGCGCGCAACGACGTGGTCATCACCACCGGCGGGCTCGGGCCGACCTGCGATGACCGCACCCGCGAGGCCATCGCCGAGGCGCTCGGGCAGGAGTTGATCTTTGATTTCGCCATCGAACAGGCCGTGGCCGAGCGCTTCGCGCAGCTCGGCCGGAAGATGACGCCGAACAACCTGAAGCAGGCCTGGCGTCCGAAAAATTCCGAAGTGCTGCCCAACGCCAACGGCACCGCGCCCGGCCTGTGGATCGAGCAGGACGGCAAGGTGCTCTGCATGCTGCCGGGTCCCCCGAACGAATTGCAGCCGATGTTCACCGAGCAGGTGCTGCCCCGGCTCGCCCGCCTCGGCTTGCTGCCCGAGCACGAAGCCTACGTGCAGATCCGCACCGCCGGCGTTGGCGAGAGCGCTCTCGAAACCAAGCTGCAGCCGCTTTTCGACCGGCACGGTGCCGCGCTCAGCGTGGCTTTCTGCGCGCACTCCGGTCACGTCGACTGCCGGCTGAGTTCACCCGACGGAAAACTTTCGTCGGTCGAGTTGCAGGCCGTGGCCGACGACTGCGCCCGACTGCTGCGCGACGATTTTGTCTGCTTCGGCCATGATTCGCTGGCCAAGGTTTGCGCCGAACTCCTGCGCGCCCAGGACAAAACGCTGGCCGTGGCCGAGGCCGCCACCGGCGGCCTGCTCGCCAACGCCTTCGCCGACATCTGCGGCGCGTCGAAATTTTTTGCCGGCGGCTGCATCTGCTGTCCCAACGAGGCCAAGATGCAGCTGCTCGGCGTGCCCGAATGCCTGCTGCTGCAGCACGGCGGCGTCAGTGCGGAAAGCGCCGTGGCCATGGCCACGGGCGCGGCGGAAAACCTCGATTCCGATTACGCTTTGGCCGTCACCGGCTTCGCGGGACCCTGCGGCGGCACGAAGGAGAATCCCGTCGGCACGATCTACATCGCGCTCCACGCCCCGCACGGCGTGTGGTCGAAAAAGCTCAACATTCCCGGCCCGCGCACGACGGTGAAACAGCGCGCGGTCAACGCCGCACTCGACTGGCTCCGCCGCGAACTCACACGCGCGCAGGCCGGCCTCGGCGCCGGCACGCTCACTCCCGGGGTACCGCAGTAATCCGGCTCAGCCGATCAGGCCGCGCAGCGCGGCGAGGTATTTTTCCTGCGTGCGCCCGATGATGGCGGCGGGCAGGCGCGGCGCCGGCGGCTTCTGGTCCCATTTGATCGCCACCAGGTGGTCGCGTACGAACTGCTTGTCGTAGCTCGGCGGCGATTGTCCCGGCGCGTAGCTCTCGGCCGGCCAGTAGCGCGAGGAGTCGGGCGTGAGCACCTCATCGATCAGGTACAGCTCGCCGGCGGCGTCGGTGCCGAACTCGAATTTCGTGTCGGCCAGGATCATGCCGGCCTTGGCCGCGCGGTCGCGGCCGAAATTGTAGAGCGCGATGCTGATCGCCTTGATTTTGTCGTAAAGCGCGGGCCCGACCAGCGCGGCGCCCTGCGCGTCGTTGATCGGCTCGTCGTGCTGGCCCTTGGGCGCCTTGGTCGTCGGCGTGAAAAGCGACTCAGGCAGGCGGTCGGCCTGGCGCAGCCCGGGCGGCAGGCGGTGGCCGCAAATCTGGCCATCTTTTTGATAGGAACTCCAGCCGCTGCCGATGAGGTAGCCGCGCACGACGCACTCGATCGGGAGCGGTTTGAGTTTTTTTGCGATCATGCTGCGGAGCTGGAGGTCGCGGTCGCGCAGGCCGCGGCGCGCGAATTCGCCGGCCTGGTCGGGCAGCAGGTGGTTGCGGATCATGCCGGTGGTCTGGGCAAACCACCACAGGCTGATCTGCGTCAGCACGATGCCCTTGCCGGGAATCCCGTCGGGCAGGATCACGTCGAAGGCGGAGAGGCGGTCGCTGGCGGTGAGCAGCAGCGCGTCGCCGAGGTCGAAAAGCTCGCGGACCTTGCCGGAGCCGATCCTGGGGAAGGGCAGGGAATCGATGCCGGTGACGGCGCGCGAAGGCAGCGCAGAGGCAATTTCATTGAACGTCATGGTCTGAGCGAAGCCGACGAAGACAAACGGCGTCAAAAAGTTTCTGCGGGAACGAAGCAAAAGTTTGCCGTCGGCGGTGGCGGCGTTTTCGAAATCGCTGCTTGTTTCGCGCCCGGGCCTGGGCAATTTAGCCTTGCGCGGGTGGATGCACGCCGTAGTTTGCCCCGCTCCGTGCATGTCCCCATCGTCTAGCCCGGCCCAGGACACCACCCTTTCACGGTGAGAACAGGGGTTCGAATCCCCTTGGGGACGCCAATTAAGTATATAATAACCAGATGCTTTAACGAAGGTATTTCACCAGTTTCTCGTTCGCTTTGGTATTGCGGAAGTGACGCAGGCCCCACTTTGCCAGAACGCCGAGCGCCGGAGCGAGCTCCAGACCGTCTGGGGTGAGGTGGTAGGAGTAACGCGGGGGGTTCGACTGGTAGAGTTTGCGTTCGATGATCCCCGCCGCCTCGAGACGCCGCAGCCGTTCCGCGAGGAGATTCGAGGGGATCCCTTCCCCGGAGGCGAGCAATTCGCCGTAACGGCTTTTGTCGGCAAGCAGATCGCGGATGAGCAGGAAAGTCCAACGGTCACCGACTAAATCGAGCGTGCACGCGACCGGGCAGGAGGATCGTCGACGGGATTCGGGAAGGGATTTTTTGGCCACGAACAAAAAAATCTTTGACACTTGAAAAACTCAAGCCACTTGTGACATGTTACTTTACTTATTAAAGTTACTCAACGATCCAATAACGGACTCGAAACATCAATTCCCTCCAGATTTTGCCTATGACGGCTGCCAACAATCTCCTTTCACCGGCGCTGCTCCATGCGGCGGCCGTGTTCATCGTTGCCTTAACGGTCCTCCAGGTCGCTGCCTACGCAGGCATCGTCGCGCTCGTCGCGCGGCACGCGGCGCTCACGCCACGCGCACGATTCGTTGTGCCGCTCATCGTGGCGGCGTCGCTCGCCGCGTGGCTCGGATGGACGGTGCTGGCGGTGCGCGAACCCGTTGTCCTGCCTGAACCACTATCGACCGGGGTGCAAAACCCGGAGTTGCTGCTAAAAATGGGTATCTTTGCCTCTCTAGGAATTGTCGCGCTTTTTTCTTCGCAATCGCTGCGCGGGCTTTACGCCTCGACACCGCCTGCTTGGCTGATCGGCCTCCAAACCTACCGTGTGGCCGGCGTGATTTTTCTGTGGCCTTTTCTGGCATCGGGCGCATTGCCGACGACGTTCGCGCTGATTGCAGGCGTTGGCGACATCCTTACCGGACTCGCGGCACCGTTTGTCGCGCTTTCGCTTGCCCGTGATGGACCACACTCCCATGCGCGGGCGGTCGCATGGAACTGTTTTGGCATTCTGGATTTTGTCGTCGCCGTGACTGCGGCAATGCTTTCGCGGTCAACCAATATCGGGCACTTTCCACTCGTGATCTTCCCGCTGTTCGTTGTCCCGGTCGGTATTCTCGCCCATATCTTCTCTCTGCGTAATCTGGCCGCGACACGCGATCCGGCTCCTAAGATGAAAATGGCGAATTTGAGCGCGAAGCTAGCCTCGCGGTGATCTGTGTGGAAACAAATGGGATCTCGTTCAGCCTTGAGTCTTATTTGACCTCGAAACGTATCTCACGGATCAAGTGCGCCGCCCATGAAAGCTTCCCTGCCAAAGATCCTGCTCCACGCCGAAGGACTGGCCGTGTTCTTCGTCTCATGCGCGCTCTACCACCGCCTTGGCGCCTCGTGGGGCCTGTTCGCCCTGCTATTTTTGGCGCCGGATCTCTTTATGCTCGGATACCTTGGCGGGCCCGCCATCGGTGCGCGATGCTACAATGCCGTACACACCTACACGGTGCCGATGGCGATCGCCGCGGGAGCCTGGTTGGCCGGACATACACTGGTTGTGTCCCTCTGCGTGATCTGGATCGCCCATATCGGCCTGGATCGCCTCTGCGGATACGGTCTCAAATATCCGACGGCATTCAAGGACACCCATTTGTCCAGGGTTTGAGGAGGACCCTGCAGTTCCTCGTTTATTCCCCCTAGCGGTTCCCCGGTGTCTCCTTGGATCTGGATGGATGTTCACTGCAATCTTCCCGCTCGTCTTCCCGCCGGCTTTGCTTTGCGCCATCAAAAGTGGTTGGACCTTCGAGTTACTCAACGGTCGGAGGTCTATTGGCATTAGATCGCAACATAGCGATAACAACCCGACTTTCTTTCTTCATGCCGCTTGGAAAAAGGGGTGCGTCTGCAGATATTTTTCATAAGCGATTTGAGACCGCGACTGGCATGCGCTAGCGCCCGTCCCTGTCCAGCTTGATGAAAATCCCGCCCCTTGCCTTGTCTGTTATTTGTTTATTCACGATGGCCGCTGCCGCGGAACCGACGTGGCGGTTGACTGGTTCGGCCTGCCTCGCCTGACCGCTGAAGCGCGTGCCCGCAACAGCAGCCGCCTGAGCCCCGCCCGTCCCACATGACGCGCCGAGGTGCTCGGAAAAGCATTTAGCCGAAGAAATCCCATGCCATCCGCCAAAAAGAAAAAGTTCGTCTCACTCCGCTCGTTGCTCGCCTTGCTAGCGGGCTTGTTGACAGCGGGACTCATTGCGGCCTGCCACCGCCATCATGCTGAAGCCGAACCGTCGGCAACGCCAAATCTACCGGTCTGCGACGTTTATCACGGTTCGCTGGAACCGGAATCCGTCCCGGCCGCCGCAACAACGGCACCAAACGATGTCGTTGGCTCAGTGAAAGGGGGCAGCCTGACTTTACGGCTTTCTTCTGACCACCGGCAAGTGACGCGCGTCGAGCTCACACTCAAAAACGTGGCTTGGGCCAAGTCGTCCGAAAAAATTTCCACGCAAGTCACGATGGAGAGCTCCGAGCTTGATTACGACGGCCCGTTTGCCATCGAGCCGTCCGGTGAGTTTGCGGTGCCTGGCGCTGGAATTCGCGGCCGGTTCGCCTCGGCGGGTTGGACGGCGGAGGGAACATTGCAGCTGGTTTATCGCTACGATGTCGCCGGCAGCGCCGGCAGTCCCGGCACGCACATAGCTGGCACACCCGATATTGCCCTGCCCAACGGCGGCACGATCAAAGGCACGCCGACGATCGACATTCCCGGCACGCCGGCGATCGAAGCGGAACACTACGCGGTCGAATTGGGCCGGTGGAAATGGTCGCTCAGTGGAAAGACCTCGGTACAGCTGGCCCAGGAATCCAGGCTCATCCAGCAAAACCTGCTGCGTGACGTCCGTTATTGGCAGATTTACTGGCAAACCAATCCTAACGATGAACGGGTTCAATATATGGAGTGGCACGACGGCAACATGAAGCAAATCGCGGATCTTGCTTGGGCCAAGTGCACGGTGGAGGGTCAGACCGAGTCAGTCAGCACCTCCCGCAGTCTGATCATTCCCCATGCGCCACCAATTTTTCGCGACAGCGGCTCGATCTTTGCCGTCCAATCCGATGGCACGGCTGAAAAGCTTGGCGAATATGGCTACATGCCCGTCAAAATGAACGGAGCAGAAGAAACATCGATGCTCATGATCAAGGACACCAACACGAACGGGCAATGGATTGGTGTTGATGGCGACAAAATCATTGCGCGCGGTGAAAATGAGGCGGCGGTCCAGATCGGCTCGCTGGCCTGGCGCGATATCGTGCTCGAAACCGGTGTCAGCGCCAAAAAAGTGCTTATGACCAAAGGTGTCGAGCCGGGGGCGGCTTGGGAGGGCGAGGTGGATGACGTCACCTATCGCCAGAGCGAAGGTGGCAAAGCCGAACCGGTTTATAAGCTGGAGTACCGTCTCGTGCAATGCGAGGACGGCAAGGATCACCTCTTGCTGATGGAGTGGCCCGTGCCAGGCAACGGTCCGTGGTTCGGGGTGCGCGACGGGACGGTTTACCAGCGATAAATATGACGTCTCAATGAGCCTAAACGCGCTTGGCCAAACTATAATGCTACACAAGAGGGGTGGGGATCTGTAAATCCCCTTTGTCGACGTGCAAGTCCCGGCACCAGATCCCGCCCAAAACCACGCTTTTTCGCCCCCGAAGGCCGTAAGCTCCGCATTTTTGTGCTCTTCCATTGTCTGACAGAGCGAATCTTCCGGATTAGCCCGCGCGGCTCAGTTGCCTTTATCCTTTCTCTTATTTGCCGGCGGTTGAGTTAACATGCGATCCGCTTGTTCCACCTGCCATGCCGGCACTACTACCTGCCAACCGTCGGCGCCCTGCTCCAAAACGAAATTGGCTTCCCGCACCCGTCCATCTGCAAATTGTGCTTGCTCGTGAAGCGTCTGATAAATCGGATCATTCGCGAGTGCGGGATCGAACCCCGTCGCTTGTGCTCCGGGTTCCTGGCTCATCACTTGCATGCCAACAGCCTGGGAGGTGCCGGCGACGAGTGTGGCGATAAACTGTTCCGGCGTGGTAAACTGGGCGCGCTGGTCAGGAGGCAATTTTGCGAGCAACGCTTCCGCCTTCTGTCGGGCGTCGGGCGACAATTTGAGAACCCTTGCGATCATCGTCACGTCGCCTCCACTTAACGCCCAGTGCAAGGTCTCCAGCGCCGCGCGCGGCGTGGCCCGACCGGCGTTTGCGAAACTGTCCACCGGCTTTAGGCCCTTCGCTAGGGTGAAGTCCGACTTTTTGCTGCCTTCTTGTTTGGTCGCACGAGCAAGCTCACGTGCATCTTGAGCCAGATGGTCTCTCAACGCGGCAACTTCTGTTTGCAGGCTGGCCAGCTGATTTTGATCGGATCGGCCTGCCTGCGCGAGCCGATCATTTTCGGCGCGTAATCCGGCCAACTCCCGGCTTTGCTTGCGCAGATCGGCGATTTCGGCCTCTAGGCGGGCGTTCGCTCGATGCTGCCAGACGAGGCCTCCGGCGCCAGCAAGCACCAGCGCGGCGGCGAGACTGACTTTGAGGGTGTTCATGCTCATAAAGGAAAGCGCTGCGAGCGATCCGCCGGCGGCCGCGGCGGCGTTCGTCAGTGCGGCGGTGGTGATGGAGACGGCGAGACCAGCTGGCGCGGCCATTCCGGCGTGGCTGGCGAAACCTAGCGCCAGCGCCGCTGCCGCCGAACTCACGCCTCGACGCGCGAGCCGGGCGCGCAATTTTTCCAGAGCCCGATTTACCCGCATCCGCGCGGCGTCCTCGCTCAGTCGCAATGCTGTTCCGATTTCAGCAAACGATCGATCCTCGAAAAAGCGTAGCAAGACAGCCGTCTGATCGCGACCACTAAGTTCATGGATGACGTCATCGATTATCGGACACAGTTTTTCCCAGTCGGAGTTTGCGGCTTCCTCGCCGGATGCACGCATCATATCGGCCTCCCGTTCGTGTTTTTGGCGGGATTGCTCAGCCCGCCTGATTTTCGTGGCGGCAAAGCGCGTGCTGGTATGCAGCCAGCCGACGAGGGCGGGATGCCGTTCCAGCGCTGCCGCTTTCCGCGCCAAATCGGTGAACACGCTCTGCGCAACATCTTCTGCGCGATGAGCATCGCCGCTGAGTTGACGGAGGGCCGAATGATAAACAAGGCCGATATGGCGCCGCACCAGCTCGGCGAACGCCTCTTCGGAGCGGTCGGCGACATAACGGTGCAGCAAGTCGGCGTCATCAGTCATGGTTAACATCTACTTACACCGCACCTGCCGAAAACCGAACAAAGATTCTCAGGAATTGGGTTTTTACGTTCCCGCATCAAATCCCGCGCAAACCGCGCTTTTGCTTGAGACTTCAAAAGTCAGCGCCTCCATAAGGAGGAATTCAATTTGAGCAGCTGCTTCGCGAAGGCTGCCGTTACACGAGCACCGAGAAAGCTCTAGATAAAATTTTGCGCGCACTGGACGGAAAATCCCGACCACCGGAACAGGATTTGTGACGTGCGACGGCTTGCCGGTGATATTTTCGACCGACGCGGATGGCAATCAGACCATCACCGTTGCAGGCCGCACTGCGAAGAAATTATGGTGAGCCTGAAGCACTCGCCGTCACACATGACGCCGGAACGCATGGCCAAGGTATGTGCTAACTCGAACGCATCTGGCCATACTATGCGCTATTTTTACATCGATCCGAGCGGCTTCGGGTCATGTTTCTGGCCAACTTATGCGCTAACTAGCTGGCAAGTTATCTGCTACTCACCAGATACTTTGGTGATTAGCAGACAACTTGGCCTATTTGGCCAAGGTATACGTCACTTTTTGTCGGCCGTCACCAATGATCCGCAACGTGACTTGGAAGAGCTCTACCGGGATTTCACCGCTCGGCGGGAGGTTTGATGAGATAGCGGAGGTTCCTTATCTTGATTTCGTTGCGGTTGGACCCTTTGCGGGAATAAACCCCGATCTTGAAATAAAACGAAGCCTGCTTTTTTCCGGCGATTTTGTCGTTGGCGAGTTTGCCATCGACGTACGCCTTGATCGCGCCGGCACCCTCGGCGCTGGGGTCGTGGACGACGGTCCAATGAAACCACTTCCCATTCATATGGCCGGCAATGGTGGCGTGGGTGCGCAGGTCAAAGATCGTGCCGTTTTGGTCCACGACGATGATGCACATCGGACCGGTTCCGAAAACCTGGCTGATGCAGGCGAAGGTGCCCGGAACGATGAACATGTCGCAATCCATCATGTGGAGCCCGGAGCCGGGCTTGTAATTCGCATCTTCGAAGCGCAGCTCCGTTCGCGGTTCGGTCTTGTTCGGCGGAGGCAGGTGCGGCTTGTCGGTGTCGAGAACCCACAGATCATGAGTGTCGGTCGCCTT